>Ga0302325_10023909_pt1 | contig 12723 bp, 7 predicted proteins | sample Palsa_T0_2_FD_201948 | JGI IMG/M metagenome (GOLD analysis project Ga0302325, IMG submission 201948) | Peat permafrost microbial communities from Stordalen Mire near Abisko, Sweden - Palsa_T0_2 | ecosystem: Environmental > Terrestrial > Soil > Palsa > Peat permafrost | place: Sweden: Abisko... | reverse complement strand
CCACGAGTAACAGAACCGCCATGGTGCTGCTCCTTTGCAGCCAGTGTACGGGCCGCGGGTGAATAAGCGATAGTCTTACGCCATGGAGAACTTCCGCCTGCGGGTATTTCGCAGTGTTGCCCGTCATCTAAACTTCCGCATCGCGGCGGAGGAGCTGCTGCTGACCCAGTCCGCAGTGACGCAGCAGATCAAGGCGCTGGAGTCGGAGTTGGATGTTCCGTTATTTGATCGGGGCGGCGGCCGAGTTTCGCTCACGCCCGCCGGGGCGAGTCTGCTGCCCTTTGCAGAACGGCTGGCCGCGCTGGCTGAAGAGGCTCGTGAAGCCGTTGCCGCGGCCACCGGCCACCATGCTGGACGGCTGGCGTTGGGCGCTTCCCAGACCATCGGTCAATACCTGCTGCCCAGGCTGATCGCGGGATTTTTGCAGGAAAATCCGAGGATCCAGATCAGCGTGATGGGCGGAAATACACAGACCATCCTGGAAGCGTTGGTGGAGCACCGGGTGCAGCTATGCCTGATTGAGGGACCAGCGATGCGCAGGGATGTCCAGGTGGACCCTTTCATGGAAGACCACATGGTGTGCGTCGTGCCGTCGGGACATGAATGGGCCGACGAAGAGGTCGATGTGCAGCATTTGGCGCAGGCGTCTCTGGTGACCCGCGAGCTGGGCTCGGGCTCGCGCAGGATCGTCGAGCAGGCGCTGGAAAACGCTGGGTTGGAGGTGAAGAAACTGCGGCTGGCAATGACCTTCGACTCCACCGAAGGACTTCTCAGTGCGGTGGAAGCCGGGTTGGGGATCGCGTTTGTCTCCCGCTGGGCGGTGCGCAATCAGCTCACGTTGGGGACGCTGAAGCTGGCCAGGGTGCGCGGGTTGAATTTATCGCGGATGTTCTCGATGGCCACGGTGGCCGGGCCGGAGCCGGCCGGCGTAACGCGCCTTTTTCAGCGCTTCGTGCTGGAGCGCGCGGAGGATCTGGCTCCGCGCGCTACCGGGCGTAAGCGGCGGTGAAACGCCGCGATTGGACCTGCTGTTTCTAGATGGATATGCAATTGCAGTAGATCGCGGCCAGCGAAGCTCCGGCGACAATGATCCAAAGGGTCACGCCCTGCAGGAAAGGCCTGACGCCGACTTGGCGCAATGTGTCTTTGGAAAGACTGGTCCCGATCAGAAATAACGTTGCAGTCAGCCCGGCCTTACCAAGATGATTCAGCGCACTGTACTGGGCGGCGAAACGCGGGACATACGTGCTTGCAGCCGCTGCCAGACAGAAGAGGAAGATGAACCAGGGAATCTTGACCCTGGCCCGGCTACCAGAGCCTCCTGACCTCGCCATGTATGCGGCCGCAAGCAGCGAAACCGGAACGATCCAAAGGGCGCGCGCCAGCTTGACCGTGGTGCCGACGACCAGCGCCTGGTTGCCATATTTCGCGGCCGCGCCAACCACGGAGCTGGTGTCGTGAATGGCGAGAGCAGACCACAACCCGAATTGATTCTGGCTCAGGTGCAAGGCATGGCCAATCACAGGGAAAATAAGCAGGGCAACGGAGTTGAGGAGAAAGACCGTTCCCATGGAGACACTGATTTCATGCTCATCCGCCTCGGTGATAGGAGAAATAGCGGCGATCGCACTTCCACCACATATGGCGGTGCCGGCAGTGATCAAAAAGGACGCCTTCCCGGCAACCTTAAGCAGAGCGCCAAAGAGCAGCCCGAGCAACATGGCGGCGGTAATGCTGATTGCGGTGTAAAAGAATCCAGAGCGGCCGGCGTGCACCACCTGTTTCAAATTCATGCCGAACCCCAGGGCAACGACCGAGGCCTGCAGCAGCAGCCTGGCCAGCGAATGACTCTCCATGCGGAATGGGTGCTCGACCGCGAAGCCGAATGCGATTCCGGCGGCAAGGGCGATCGCCGGCGAGACAACGCCGCTTGCGGCCAATATCAGGCATACGAAAAAGATTGTCTTGCTGTGCGATGACTGCATTTCCGCGACCCTCACCTCTACTTTCGGCGCCTTGACGGCAGCCGTCCAAACAGAAATAGTGATGAGGAATAAGCAGGATGACTTTCGCTTATGTTTCGCCTATGCTGACGGTGTGATGTGCAGCCGCTTGCGTTCGGAACTCAGCTATCGCAACACGACACGAGCGGCCGCATGGCCTGCGGAGATGAGCTACGGCCAGGTGCCCAGCATCATCTATACGGAGAACGAAGCCGGCGAGCACGGCAACTTTCTGTCCGCCTCTTACAAGCGAATTCTGCAGCAGCCCGACTGGAAGGCACGCCTGGCCAAGGTCTATACCGGTTCGCGATTTCTCCCCAGAAAGACAGATCGCACCCGCCGCGAGCTGGAGTGCGCCAACAGCTCCGACGCGCTGCTGATGAACATTTTCTGTTACCCGGGAGTCCTGCGCCGCGCGGCCGTCTGTTCCCTGCTGGGCATCGAAGCGGGACAACGGCCGGCATTCGGCGTGAGAGCCGGAATCCCATTGCAAAACGGGGCCCAAGATCGCAGCGAGATAGACATGAAACTGGGAAGGTTGTTGGTCGAAGCCAAGTTGACCGAAGGCGATTTCCAAACCGCGGGGCGCCACCTGGTGCAGCGGTATCGCGACCTCGAATCGGTCTTCGACGCGGATCGACTCCCCAAGAGCAAGGAAAAATTCCGTTCATGCCAATTGATTCGCGGCGCCCTGGCCGCCCATCAGCATGGCGCGTCGTTTGCGGTCTTCTGCGACCAGCGCCGTCAGGATCTGATCGAGGATTGTTTCGAGATCCTTTCGGCGGTGATCTCCGCAGAGCTGCGATGCCGCATGAGCGTGGTTACCTGGCAGGAACTGGCAACGGCCATGCCGCCGAGAGTAAGGAACTTTCTGGCGGAGAAATATGGCATTAGCGCGGCGTCCATTGCGGATGACTGGTGAAGAGGCCTCCCAAAAAACCGAGCTGGTAGACCAGGAAGAAGCCGAAGCACACGCTGACCACCCCGGAGGCAACACTGAAAACCCGGCTCATGCTGGTGAAGCGCTTGCCGGCAAAAGCCAACGGCACCGCCATGGCGGCGGTCATGCACATCATGCCCACCATGGTGCCCGCGCCGAAGATCAACAGGTAGACGGTCGCCCAGATCGGACTGTGAATCGTAGACAGCACCAACAGCGCTACCGCAGCCGATCCGGCCAGGCCGTGCACGATACCGATGACCAGCGGGCGCACACATTGATAAATCCCAAAACGCCCCACCGTCCGGTCAAGCAGGGTCTCCGCCCTGCTGCTCACAGTGCGCGTGCGGTTTGGGGTTAGATACGAGGTCAGGCGCTGCATGACGCCGGTGAGGTTCAGCACACCTAAAAGGATCAGCATCAGGGCGACACTGAACTCCATGGAGAGGCCGAGACGCGGCGGGATGACTACGCCGAAAAGAATAATCAGGCTGCCCACAGCAAAGATGGTCAGGGTGTGGCCGAGCCCCCATATCGTCCCGATCAAGCCTGCCTGGCGGATACTCCGCTGCTTGCTCACGATGGTTGAAACCGCAACCACGTGGTCGGGATCGGTGGAGTGGCGCATGCCCAGCAACAAACCTAAACCTCCAACAAAGAGGAAGGGGCCGAGCCGTTCTTTGCTCAGGTTGTGCAGATCGATGCCGGTGGTGAAGAAGGCGCGCAGCGCGATGCCGGCGCCAAGGATGGTCATGAACGCTGCGGAGGCTATCGGCAGCCAGCGCGTGGTGAGCGGACCATCCGTCCGCAGGCTGGTCATAAAGCGGCGAGCGTACACCATGAGCATGCCGAAAGCGATCAGCACCGCGGCCAGGCCGACGCTGAAGGCGGTGATCAAAAAGAAGCCCAGGCCGATGCGGTGCAGAGCAAACGCGCTGAGCAAGACCACCAGCGCCGCAGGGCAAGGGATGATGCCGCCGGTGATGCCCAGGGCGAAGAGTTGATAGGACGAAACGGCCTTTTCAGCTTCATGGGAGTGGCTGTGGGTATGGGAGTGGCCGTGGTCGTGAGTATGAGAATGCCCATGGCCGTGGGAATGGCTGTGGCCAAGGTCGTGACCGCTCCAGCGGCGGAGAAACATGTATCCGCCAAGCCCGGCTATGGTTAGGCCGGAGAATACGCCCAGCCAGGGATAGAGCTGCTCGGGAACGATGTAGCGAGAGGCATAGAGGGTGATGGCCCCAAGAGCAAAAACGCCGGCGGTATGCGAGACAGTGACGATCAGGCCGAGCAGCAAGGCGTGCCGCGCTGTTCCCCGCGAGCCGACCAGGTAGGCGGCAACGATGGTTTTCCCGTGACCGGGCTCAAGCGCATGCAATGCTCCCAATCCCAGGGCGATAAAGCCGGCGGTGATGAGGAACCAGAGACTCATGCTGCGGTTCGTAATCAGCTCGGTAAAGGCGCTGCGCGGGGTCGCCTGCTGGTTGGCCTGGAGGTGCAATGGCTGAGCCGCCGGCGAGACTGGCGGGACGGGCTGCGTTGCCGCAGGAACGGCGACAGGGTGGCCGATTGCAGGCACCGGCTTGGCAACGCGCGTTTGCGGCGCAACCGGGTGGCGGAACTCTATGGCGGCGGAGAGATCCTGCGGGGGGCTGTTGAGCAGGTCGGTCGGGTAGTTGGTCAACTCCGCGCTGCGGTCGGCTTGCGGCACCGAGCTGCTGCGGATCAAGCTCCCAGTGGGCGCGACGGCAATGATCTCCTTCCAACCCGCGTGGCCGGGAAAATTATTATCGGCATACTGCAGGCTGGCGAGGGAGTGGTCAGCTGCGGACGGATAGGGTGCGCGGAAGACGAAGCCCATCTTCATGGTTGGCAATCCACCGGCTCCGGGAGGAAAGATCACCTGGCTGGAGAGCAGCCGCAGGGCCACTGGCTTGCCGTCGAGCTGCAGGCTGAGCCCGCGTCCGAATTCTGCGCCGCGCGATGCGACAAAACGCGTAACCACGGGATCTGCCACCGTGGCGGTGATATTACCCTGCTGCAACTCCTGGTAGGTTGGGATTTCCGCCAGGTCGATGATGTAGGTAACTTTAACGCCATCGTTCTCCAGCGAGATCTTCGAATAATGATTGACGCTGAAGTTGCCCATGGGGTGAGCAAAGCTCTTCGGCATTACCAGTAGGCACGCCGTGAGGAAGAAAAGAGAGTGGAGTGGTTTACGGAACATGAGTTTGCCCTTGGCTGGCAGTCAGCCCGGCCTGCTCTTGCAGGACCTTCAGTTGTTGCCGCGCAACGTCGGCGTAGATCACGTGAAAATGCGGATTGATGCTGAGCGCCTGCTGCAACCGATCGCGGGCCTGGACAGTCTGTCCCAGCTTGCCGGCAATCATGCCGGCGTGGAAGAACAATAGGGCATCCCGGGTGCCGGGGCGCAGCGAGTTCTCCATGGCATCGCTCGCCTCCTGATATTTCCCGTTCTTGTATAAGGCCCAGGCGAGGGCGTCCCAGGTGTAGATATCGTGGCGGACTTCAAATTCCTTGTGGGCCAGGGTGAGTGACTCGTCCAGCTTGATATCGTGGTCCGCGTAGAAGAGGGCCAGATCGCGATTGTGCAGTACCTGGTTGATGTGGCCGAGCAGCCCGATGTACTGCACCAGCTGATATTGCTTTCTTGCTTCTTCGAGATTGCCGGTCTTGCTATATAGGTCTCCCAGCTCGGCGACAAAGATGGGCATGGGCACGACCGCAATGGCGCTCTGATAAAGCTTGATGGCCTCGGCGTAACGGCCCTGGTTGCCGCGCAGCTTGCCCAGCCCGGCCAGAGCGCGATAATCGCCAGGGTGGGTGTTCAGAGCGGCAAGGTAGGCGCGGTCGGCGGCAGCAACGTCGCCTGCCTGAGACTCGTATTCACCCAACTCGAAATAGAGCCAGGCAAGGTTTTCCGCGGGCAAGCGGGCTTCCGTCCCAGCCGCGACCGCGCTTTGCATCAGGCGGATCGCTCCCGCGGTATCGCCGGAGACGAATTTGAGATACGACGTGCGGCTATCACGCACATAGACATTGTTGGGCTGGGTTGCGGATTCGCCGGAGATGTCCAGGCGCGAATAAGCAACAGCGGCGCGCTCGTATTCACCCATATCCGCATTCGCGTCGCCCGCGATGGCGAAGGATGAGAGATCTCCGGAACCAAGGGCGAGGGCATTCTGGGCATAAGTGACGGCGTCGCTGAAGCGATGTTCGCCCATGCATACCGCCGCCATAGCGGAGAAGGCGGGCTCAGCCGCAAAGTCGGCGTTATCAAGATCGAGAGATTTCTGCAGCGACTGCTCCGCCAGCTGGAAGTCTTCCACGTCACCCGTCTCTCTTGCACGCTGCAGGAAGGCCGCGCCCAGGGCGGAGTAAGTTGCCGGATCCTTAGGGTTGCGTTGTACCCGGCTCTGCATGGATTTGACGACACGCTGGGTAGCGGTGGGCTGGGGAATGAGCAGCGCTGCCGGCACAGGGGTGAAGACAACCGGCGAGAGAGTAGCGGTCGGGATCAGGGCCGGAGGTGCCACCGGCTTTGCGGGGATAGGATCCGCTGCTGCTGTGGTTGTGGTGTTGCCCAGACGCACCCGGTTCTTCGCGGTCTCGGGATACCCAGGAAAAACCTGGTCGGCACGTAGCAGCACCTGGGCGGCGACATCCAACTTTCCCAGCTCGATCTCGATCGACGCGATGCGGTTGGCGATTGCCGCCAGTTCGCCGGTTTCGCTGGGCGAGGTCTCCGCGTAGGCGCGACGCAGCAGATCCAACGCTCCTTCACGATCGTCCCAGTGATCGCGCAGGTCGGCTGCGATCAGCAGGCCGGGAACGTTGTAGGGCAGCATGTTGAGCATCCACTGGGCATTTTCTTCGGCGCCGTGGTCGTCGCCAAGAGCCATATCGGCCCGCGCCAGGTATCCATAGATTGCCGCATCGTCAGGGTTGTGCAGGTTCAGATCTTTCGCCTCGTCCCTAGCCCGGACAAATTGATGCTGGTCGAGCAGGAGCTCTACCTGCGTCTTGCGCAACTGAAAATCCTGAGGAGCGAGACTGAACCCGGTCGCGATAGCCTCCGCAGCCTGGCGGTTGTAGTCCGGCGAAGCGGTCTCGTGCGCTCTGCGGATCAAGGCCGCGGCAAGATTGTTGTAGGCTTCCGCGCTCTTGGGATGGGCTACGATCTGCTGCCTGGCGGCTGCGATTCGCTGCTCGGCTGGAGTGGTTTGCTGGGCATTGCCCAGGGTTCCCAGAAGAACGGTTGCCGCGATAAGAAAATGTGCCGTATGGAGCTTCATCACGTGCCTTCAAATAAACCGTTATGCGAGGGTTCCGGCACACCAGGTTCGGTGCGCCGGAATCTCTAGCTGGTTGTCAGTTGATGGGACAGTCGGATGCGCCGGCGGGGCCGCAACCAATTTCACCTGGATCGACGTGCCTGCTGTTACGGCCGCTGTAAGCGAACGCAACGTAGGGAAACGTCTCCTGGGTGGGCACATCGGGAGCGTTGACGCCGTCCCCCAACAGGTTATTGGGAGCGACATCGAAGCCAGGGGCGAGTATGCCACCGGCTACCACCCGAGTCGCGATGTCAACCACATCGTCGGTCACGCGGCGGCCGTTAGGAAAGCCAGCGCCATCGCCCGCGATCAGGCCCAGACGCTTGCGGTTGGCCATGGGAGTGGGAGCCACGCCGGTGTTGAGCCGCAGCAAGTCAGCAATGGGGCCTGCCGGAGTGCCGGGGGCGGCGATCGGCGGGGCATAGGTGACCAGCGGAAGCAGGTCGGTGCGCGGCGGCGTGGGGATGTTTATGCCGAAAACTGCATTGAAGATGCGCGCCATCGTCGGATCGAGATCGAAGCTGGCGAACTGCGCATCTGCCGCAGGGTGCGACATGCTCCACTTATCCTTGAAGCCGGTGCCGATGATCAGTTCGTTGATCAGCGGATTGCCGAGGCGCTGGACCTGGTAGAAGACCCCCTCGCTCTCGTCGGGAAGCGGGGAACGGCGGATGGTCATCTGTGGCCGATTGGTGGTTGCCCAGGCTCCGATGGTTGCCCGCTTGTCGGTGGCGGGATGCTGGTTCCCGTCCACGGTTAAGTAGGAGATCGGTACCTCGATGGCAATGGTGTTGACGTTGAAGCCCGAGACCGCATTGGATGCGGTGTTGACTTGATCGTTCGCATCCGCAGCTGGGGTCAGGACTCCACCTCCCGCGCCGGCGCGGAAGTTGAAGCTGTCGAAGGCTGCTCCCAAATCGATAAAGAAGGGATCGGCCACCGTGCCGGCGAAGACACGGATGTCCCCCTTCTCACCGACGGTGTAAATTCCCTGCTCTGCCAATGCCGGGTAATTAGGCATGGTCCGCGGGCCTACGTTGCTGGGGACAGCATACAGAGGCGCATCGGAGGTGAGAGGAATCTTGGTTTTTCCCTTGAACATGGTCACGGTGTAGGTCTGGCTCAGGCTCAAACCGGCTGCTCCCGGACCGGACAGCGAGGTAATGGCTGGCGGAACAATCAGGGTGCCCGGTGGAACTGGCTTAGGCGAGTTTCCCGGAGCATCGATGCCTGCGCCGGCGCCGGCAAAACCGGTAAAGAGCGTCGGATCCTTAATGGTTGTCTTGAACTGGATGTTGAAGGTTACATCGGAGACGGCGTCGTTATTGTTATCGATCCTGATCTGGTAGAGGACGTTGGGATCGAAAGGAAAGTAATTGGGCCCGTTGCTGGGTTCGAGGAATGGATCCACGTTCATGATGAAGGTGACTCGATCGGGGTGGTCGTAACTGACAAACGCGTAGAAGTCTGTAATGTCGGCTGCGTGATCGAGAGCGGTGATGGGCGCTTCGCGATGGCTGGATGCGAATACTCCGGGCGGAGTCATCAACAGCAAGCTCATCGCGAGGGCCACGAAGGATCTGCGTTTCTGCATACTTCTCTCCCTAACGACTTTTATTCCACTGGCGCAAGACCCGGTCGAGCGGTCAAGGAGCGGAGGATCGAGCTGCACCATCGGTACTAAGGTTACGCACATCGGGGTAAATCGGATGGCAACCTAGGGTCAATATTTTGCGTCCAAGAGCCACATTTTTCGATGATGTGCGGAGATCGCCACAATGACAGATACCGATGACGCGGGGTACAGGGAGCCCGTGCGCGGCGGGCGTCGGCGGCCGGCTCCCGAGGAGCGCTAACGGGAGTACGCGTGAGGGCCGGAATCGGATTTCGAAAGGATGTTTGAGAGCCGATTTCCTCTACAATCGAAGAGTCAGGGTATGGTGCCCTATCTAAGGAGAGCATGAGGCCAGCCATTCATTACGTCATCACCGCCACCGCCGGAGCCGTCGCGCTCGGCTCGACCGCTACCCCCGCCACGGCTGCCGAGGTGGCTTTCGGGCCCGGCAACCCGTTTTATGCCCCAAGCACGCTGCCGTTTCAAGCACCCCCTTTCGACCGGATCCAGGACAGCGATTACCAGCCGGCGATCGAAGCCGGCATGGCGCAACAGCTAGCGGAGATCCGGGCGATCGCCGATAGCCCGGATTCCCCTACGTTTGAGAACACGGTCGTCGCGATGGAGAAGAGCGGCCGTTTGCTCGATCGGGTGATGTCGGTGTTTGACGCGGTGACCAGCGCGAACACCGGCCCCGTCCTGCAAGGGGTGCAAGCGGCCGAAGCTCCCAAACTGGCCGCGCACAATGACGCGATCTACCTCGACGGGCGGCTGTACCGCCGGGTGGAGGCGGTCTACCAGCAACGCGATGCGCTCAAGCTGGATGCGGAATCGCTGCGGTTGGTGGAGTACTACTACCGTGAGTTTGTGCACGCCGGAGCCAATCTCTCCGACCCGAACAAGGCCGAGCTGAAGAAGCTGAACGAGGAGATCTCGACCCTGGAGAACTCCTTCAAGACCAAGCTTCTGGCGGCGACCCGGGAAGCGGCTTACGCTACGACGGACGCCCACAAGCTGGCGGGGTTGAGCGATGCCCAGCTGGCCGCGGCCGCACAAGCAGCCAAGCTGAGAAAGCAGGAGGGCTGGGTGCTGACCCTGCAGAACACCACCCAGCAGCCCTACCTGGCTAAACTGAGCGACCGGGCAACGCGGGAGGAGCTGTTTGAGGACTCCTGGAACCGCGCCGAGCGCGGGGGCCCGGAGGACACCCGGGCGACGATTCTCCGTTTGGCCAAGCTCCGAGCTGACAAAGCGAAGCTGCTCGGCTACGCGAATTTTGCCGCCTGGAAGCTGGAAAACCAGATGGCCAAGACGCCGGAGGCAGCGAAACGCTTCATGGATGACCTGGTGCCACCGGCCACGGAGAACGCCGCTGCTGAGGCCGCCGAAATCCGGCGCCTTATGGAGGCTGAACACGGCGGCGCTGCGCTGCAGCCCTGGGATTGGGACTACTACTCCCAGCAGGTGCGCAAGGCCAAGTATGACCTCGACGAGGTCCAGGTGCGGCCTTATTTCGAGCTGAACAACGTACTGGAGAATGGCGTCTTCTACGCCGCCAACCAGCTCTATGGGCTGACGTTTACGGAGCGCAAAGACATCCCCGTTTACCACCCGGATGTGCGGGTCTTCGAAGTGATGGATGCGGACGGTAAGCCGCTGGCGCTGTTCTACTGCGACTACTTCAAACGCGACAACAAGAATGGCGGGGCGTGGATGAGCAACCTGGTTGGTCAATCCAAGCTGCTGGGCACATTGCCTGTGGTTTATAACGTGGGCAATTTCGTCAAGCCGGCAGAGGGTCAGCCGGCGCTCATCAGCTTTACCGATGCGACCACGATGTTTCACGAGTTTGGCCACGCGCTGCACGGCATGTTTGCCGACTCGCAGTATCCCAGCCTCTCCGGCACGTCGGTTGCCCGCGACTTCGTCGAGTTCCCTTCTCAGTTCAACGAACATTGGGCCACTTATCCTGCGGTGTTCAACCATTTCGCGAAGCACTATGAAACGGGCGCGCCCATGCCGGCCGAGTTGGCAGCCAAGCTGGTAAAAGCAAAAACTTTCAACCAGGGATATGCGCTGACGGAGGTATTGGCCGCGGCGGAGCTCGATATGCAGTGGCATACGCTGGGCGCCGGTTCCCTGATTGAGAACACGGATGCGTTTGAGAAGGAGGCGTTGACCCGGACACATCTTTCCATCGGTTATCTGCCTCCGCGCTACCGCTCCACTTACTTCTCCCATATCTGGTCCACGGGTTATGCGGCAAGCTACTACGCGTATCTATGGAGCGAGATGCTCGATGACGATGCGTACCAGTGGTTCCTGGACCACGGGGGCTTGACTCGTGCCAACGGTGACCGCCTTCGCCGCATGGTTCTCTCACGCGGGAATACCGAAGATTTGGCCGCGATGTATAAGGCGTGGCTGGGGAGCGATCCCAGCATTAAGCCGATGCTGAAGGAGCGCGGGCTACAGGTTTCCGGCGGCAGTGAATAGAGCCGGGAAATGGCTGACCAAGGCCTACGAATAGATCCCAGGCGCCTCATGTCCAAGCTTCTGCACGTACTCAACGTACGACCCAGGATAAACAGTGGGGTGGCGGTCCGTGCCGCTCTCACCGCCCAGTTCCAGCACACGTGAGCCAAGACCGCGAAGGAACATGCGGTCATGCGATACGAAGATCATGGTGCCTTCAAAATCCTTCAGGGCGTCCACCAGCATTTCCTTGGTCGCAAGATCCAGGTGATTGGTCGGTTCGTCGAGCACCAGAAAGTTCGGCGGGTTGTAGAGCATGCGTGCGATTGCCAGCCGCGATTTTTCGCCGCCGGAGAGTGCGCGGATCTTCTTATCCACGTCTTCGCCGGAGAACTGGAATGCTCCCGCCAGATTCCGCAGCGCCCCGAGACCGTCCTGGGGGAAATCCTGTTGCAACTGTTCGATGACGGTGAGATCGGAATTGAGCACGTCCAGGGATTGTTGCGCGAAGTAACCCATATACAGGCTGGCGCCGAGCCGCACGCTTCCCGCATCGGGAGCACTGGCGCCGGCAATCATCTTGAGCAGCGTGGTCTTGCCCGCGCCGTTTCTCCCCATGACGGCCCAGCGTTCTCCGCGGCGGATGATCAAATTGAATCCTTCATAAATAACGCGTGGGCCATAACTCTTGTGCAGATTCTCAACGACGGCCACCTGTTCGCCCGATCGAGGTGGAACACGAAACTCAAATTTCACCACCTGGCGTTTCTTCGGCAGTTCGATTTTCTCGATCTTGTCCAAGGCCTTGATCCGGCTCTGCACCTGGGCCGCTTTGGCGGCGTGCGTCCTAAAACGATCAATGAAGCGCTGCTCCTTGGCAAGCATGGACTGCTGCCGGGCAAATGCTGCCTGCTGGTTGCTCTCTCGCACCGCTCGCTCGCGCTCGTAGAAGTCGTAGTCACCCGAGTAGGTGATGATTTCGCCGCCATCAATCTCTGCAATCTTTGAAACCAGACGATTCATGAACTCGCGGTCGTGCGAAATCATCAACAGCGCGCCAGGAAATGACTTGAGGAACTGTTCGAGCCAGATGATCGATTCGATGTCGAGGTGGTTCGTCGGTTCGTCCATTAGCAATACATCCGGCGTTCCGAGCAGAACCCGTGCCAGCGCAACCCGCATTTTCCATCCGCCGGAGAGAGCGTCCACGTCGCCGTCAATCTGATCATCTTTGAATCCCAGACCGTGGAGCACTTCACGGGCTTGCGATTCGAGCGCATATCCGGCTAAATGCTCATACTCCTCCTGAACGTGACCGAAGCGATCAAGAAT
>Ga0302325_10023907_pt1 | contig 12723 bp, 8 predicted proteins | sample Palsa_T0_2_FD_201948 | JGI IMG/M metagenome (GOLD analysis project Ga0302325, IMG submission 201948) | Peat permafrost microbial communities from Stordalen Mire near Abisko, Sweden - Palsa_T0_2 | ecosystem: Environmental > Terrestrial > Soil > Palsa > Peat permafrost | place: Sweden: Abisko... | reverse complement strand
TCCGAACCCGGCGGATGTCCCCAGAAACGACTAGCCGAGACAGCGCCTTGGTGACTGCTTCCGAAGACCCCTCGAAGTCGTCGGGGCGCCAGAAACGCTCCTGGGAAGCAAGAACCCGACGGCGAACCTTCGTCGCAACACTCGTCTCACTCATGCCAAACACTATACCTGGCTAGGCTATAACTCGATACGAGAAACCGTCAAATGCAATCCCAAATAGGGAGAACCGACAGAGTGCCCTCAGCTGATCCCAATGTGCCGACACGTGCTGAAACGAGGTAAGAAACAATGCATCGCCATTGTTGCGACCAAGAGCATCTTCAGTTCTCGCCAAGGCGGGGGTCGGTCTGGATCGATCCTCAGCGGATGAGATGGACCGTTCGATAGCCATGGATGGAGACGCCGTGGTCGGGGTGGTCACAAGGGCGACCGTCCCAACAATGACCCGCTTCGTCCCTACCGCGACGCCCATCTGGGATATCTCGCGTCCAATAGCCACATCGAATTCCGGGTAGTTCGACGCGCTGAATCTGCTCACAGTTCGCTCTCATTGTTCAAGCTTCTCCAGGTCTTAATTGGGGTTACTGGAAGAGGACCCCACGGGTTCGCGCCATTCCCTGTCTCTTGAGACACGCACCGCATTGTGGCGACCACGGGCATGACGGGCATTTCGAGCTAAACGGCGCCTCCTCACTGCAGACCTCCGCCTTCTGGTGAAGAACAAGATCGCCAAGAGGGACACGATGCTGGCAAAGCCCGCTCCAAGCATGGGCCACGGAGCAATGAGAAGTTCGATCGGGTGGGTCTCGTATGATCTGACCCGTTGACCTGAGACAGCATCGCTGACTATGGCCCGCAAAGTGGGCCGACCGAAAAGGGGCACATTCGACCAGGTGGCCGTGAGTGTGGCCCGTCCCGACGGAAGGACGTAGGCGTCGGGCGGACCAAGGGAAAGCGATGTGCGTCCTGGTCCGGTGCCTATCTGCACGACACCGTTGAGGGTGACGAGTACATTCCCAATGTTGGAGACTTCGATCTTGAGTTCACGTTTCGCACCGCCGCCGCTCACCAGAAGCGGGCCGATCCTCAAACGAGGGAAGGCGCGACCGATGACGGTGATTTGAACGACAAGCGCGACCCTGGGCACGACTGTGAGCCCATTGGCCATTTTGGGTGTGGTGAGCGGTGCAGCGACTACTGTCGAGAGGTAGTCGCCAGGTGGCGTTCCTTTCGGGACATTCACAGAAAAATGGTCTTGCTGTTGGGCGTTCGGGGGCAGGTGCAGCGTGTTCTGGGCCAGACGGACCCAGGAAGTGGCGCCGATCGTTCGTTGCCCAGGTTCCCCGGGGGCAAATCCCCCTTCAGTGGTCGTGAGCAAGTTGGCTGTATAGACGCTCAGGACAAGCGGAGTGTGAGTGAAGTTGTAGACCGTCGCCGCATCGTGCACATGACCTCCGGCCGGCAAGGCGTACGTGAAATGTCCCGGGCGAAGGGTCGTCGTGCCCGTGAGGGCCGGACGGAGTCCAAAGAACGGACGAGGCGCACCCGCCGCGGCCACTGTGGAGTTGAGAATCACAGCAAGCGCGGCCAGGGCGACTGCCGCCAGCACCACGGCGAACGCGCCCCGGCGACCTCGGGGAGGGCCATGATCGGCCGCCCCCGTACAGTGGTCGGCCTTCTCCGTGGTCCGCATTAGTACGCCGACTTCCCTCATTCAGCCGATGACGTTGTACTGCAGCGTCCCGCTGTAGGAACCAGCGGCTTGGCCGGGGGGAACATTCAAAGTGATGGTGTTCGTGGGCTGAGTCCAGCCGCCTTGTGTTGCCGCAGGGGCCATGAAGAGCGAGAGGGGGCACGAGTAGGACACGCCAGCGACCGTGTCCCCCGAACCGCCGCAACCAGCGAAGTCGAACGGCCCCGTTGCGCCCGCCGTCGGGACCGTACCCGTCCCACTGGTGGCGGTGAGGGCGGAGGGGCTGTAGGCGAGATCGCTCACCGGAATGGAGTTTGCGCCCGAAGTCATGTCGGTGGCCGACACGCTCGCCGACCAGCTCGACCCGTCGCCGAGGGTATTGGTGAAGGTAATAGCCCCGGCGTTGGCCGGCCCGCTGGAGGAACCACCGTCATGGGTGCCGAAACCGATCGAGGGCTGCGCCAGCGCAATCGAAAGCGTGCCGGCAGGAACGGTCACTGTGAGCCCCTGCGTTTGCGTCGCCGTTGTGCTCAGCGACAAGGTCCCAATGCGGTCGCCCGAGTACTCAGTGAACCAGACCGCGCCGTTGGGGCCCGTGGTAATGCCGAAAGGTTCCGCATCGGCGCTGATGCCGGTGGAGTACTCGGTGACCGACCCCGCAGGTGTGATCCGGCCGATTCGGTCACCACTGAGCTCGGTGAACCACAGGCTGCCGTCTAGACCGGCGGTGATGCCGTGGGGATTTCCTCCCGCCGAAATTCCCGTCGAGTATTCAGTGACGACACCCGACGGGGTGATCGTCCCGATCCGGTTCCCGTTCGCCTCGGTGAACCACAGGTTGTCATCCGGCCCCGTCGTGATGTCGTAGGGTGACGCACCGGCGGAGATTCCCTCTGCGTACTCAGTCACCTGCCCTGTTGTCGGGTCGATCTTCCCGACCTGGTCGGCGCTGGCCTCGGTAAACCACAGGTTGCCGTCAGGACCGGCGGTGATGTCGTACAGCCCGGCGTCAACGCTGATGCCCGCCGAGTACTGCGTGACGACTCCAGCCGGTGTGATCCTTCCAATCTGGTTACTGCCAAGCTCGGTGAACCACAGGTTGCCGTCCGGACCGGCCGTGATGCCGAAAGGGTCGTCGCCGGCGGCGAGGGGGTACTGCGTGATCACTCCCGCCGGGGTGATCATCCCAATGCGGTTGCCGTTGTACTCGGTGAACCACAGGTTGCCGTCGGGGCCGGCCGTGATGTGGTAGAGCCCAGCTCCGGGGCTAAGGCCCGTGGAGTACTCGGTGATCGTCCCGCTCGGGGTGATCTTGCCGATGCGGTCACCGACCGTCTCGGTGAACCACAGATTGCCGTCGGAACCGGTCGTGATGTCATAGGGGAATGCGCCTGCCGTGATGCCGGCTGCATACTCCGTAATCGTCGCCGTCGTTGTCGCGCTGGCCCGCACGATCAGTTGGGTTACGAGCACGCCACCGATTGTGGCGACGAGTAGGCAGGCAATCACGAACCGCCGAGCCACGGAAACTCGTTCAGCCACCGTGCTTCCTATCCGGTGATGTTGTGCTGAAGTGTTCCGCTGTAGGAGCCGGCGACCTGGCGCACCCTCGTCTAGTGAACGTGGGAGCCCGCCGGTCTGCGGCCACGGGAGCAAAGGGCGTCACAGCGTGGTGGCCGCCCAAGCGACGCCGGGCCGGGGATTCGGTTCAACCGAACCCGAAGCGGCACAGTACGCCGCGGCATGGAGCGTTCCCGATCGCTGCGTGACTCGGACCATCACCCCATAGGTGACCGAGGCGCCGGGAGCCAGAGTCGGGATCGACCAGTAAAGATATCCGAAGAAGTCCCCGCCGGGCGGTGTGGCGGATATGACCCTCACCCCCGGGGGAAGGAAGATGCCCGAATCGACTTGCTGGGCTGGATCAGGGCCGGCGTTGGTCACCACAACGGTGTAGGAGAAAGTGGACCCTGGACCGGCGGCCGAGGGCGCCAACAAGGCAACTGAGAGGTCAGCGCGGGCAGGCACATCGATGGTCACCGTGGCCGTGGATTGCCCGGCGGAGTTCCCCAGGGTGTAGGTGAAGCTATCGACGCCCACGAACCATCGTTGGGGTGAATAGGCGAACGAGCCATCGGCCCGAAGCGCGAGGTTGCCGTGGGAGGGGTTCGTGTGAGAGATGATGCTCGCCCCGTTGACGGTGTCGTTAGCCAACACCCCGTGGGCGGCACTGACCGCCAGCGGGTCCCCGATGGGTGTCCAGTAGTGGTGGGCCACCGCCTGCGGCGCCCCAGTGGAGGGCGAGGCCACCGTAAGCGAGACGGTGTTGGTCGAGGGCGAACTCATGTAGTTCCCGTCGGTGTCGCGAAAAGCGGCGGAAATAGTTGGGTAGCTCCCCACACCGAGGGTGGTGGACGTCGGACACGTGGTAGCCGGCAAGGTGAAGCTGCACAAGAGAGTAGAGCCCGATGCCATCACCACCGTGCCCGAGGCGCCGCGTGGCAGCCCTGACTCCGCCAACGTGGCACTGTCTCCGTGTGGGATAGATGCGGAGCCCGACCCGTTTAGGGTTATCGAGAACTGTGAGACCGCAGGGTTGACCGTCACCGCGCCCCCTACGAATGAGATCGCGTAGTTGGGATCGATCGCTCCCGAACAGCTCGACGGATACGGGGATCCGGACACCGGCGAGGTATCGGTGGCCGTTGTTGAGCACGTCGGCGCCACAGAGAGCGACGCGGCACTGTCGTCGTTCACGAAACCGGAGTAACCGGCCGCGATGGTCGGCACGGAGCCGCCGTAGGTCATTGCGGTACTAGAGGCAGTGACGACGAGTGGTGCGGGAGTGACATCCTGGTTTCCCGAGAGGTCTCCACCGCTGGTGAGAGAGGCGCCGTCCCCGCTATAGGCAGCCGCAAGGGTATTCACTCCTGGAGGCAGAGACGAGGTAGCGCATGTGGCCTGCCAGCTTCCGGCCACGTCGGCAAGAGGCTGGGTGGCGCACCCGCTGATCGGCGTCGCAGACCCGTTGGCGAAGAAGGCCACGCTGCCTCCGCCGTCAGATGACGACACGCTGGCCGTGAACGTCACTGACTGGCCATACGTGGAGGAGTCGGCCGAAGACGAGACGGTCGTGGTGGTGGGGGTGGCCGACACCGTCACGGCGAACGGACCCACCGTGGTCGGGCCAACCGAGTCGGTGGCGGTGACCGAATACGTGAAGGATGTGGTGCCTGGCGGGGGCGTGCCGGTCACTGTCCCTAGTGCCGGATCGATGGTGAGCCAGGAAGGAGCTCCCGAGGCGAGGGAGTAGGTCGGCGTACCTGATGCGACGAACCCATAGGTGTACAGCTCGCCCGGAGGCGTACTGAGGGGTGGAGTGTCGGCCGAGAACACCGGAGCCGACCCGGTAGTCGTACTGACGAGGGCGGGGCCACCGGGATCCACGATCGTTCCCGAAGAGTCGGCGGTGAGGGTCAGCGTGACTGTCGAGCCGCCGTTGGAGAAGTTTGCAGACGAGCTGAAGTCCGTCCACGACCCGCTTTCGTACTTGTAGTAGTTCGTAGCTGGCGCTGAAAGGTTCAGAGTGACCTTCGCAGTCTCGTTCAGGCTTAATCCCGTGATGACGAAACTAATGATCCCGTCCGGGAAGCTGACGCCGGGCGGTGGCGCAGGCAGGCTCGAAGCGGGAACGACGTTCAAAGCGGCGACCGTGGCGCCGCGTGGAGCATTAAGGGTTACCGAGTTTCCCGCTCCCACCACGTTGGCGACGTTGGGGGGGGCCACGGCGATAGCATCCGGCCCATAGAGTCCGACGCCAAGAGTAAGGGGCGCCCCTCCGCCCGCCGGTATCTCAATTACACGGTTGTCGCCCGTGTCGGCCACGAACAGGTCGCCGAACTGATCGACGGCAACCCCTTCGGGCATCGATAGATTGCTCACCACAACAGTCTCCGCTCCGGGCTCTCCGTAGCGATCCGCGGGCACCTCGATCACATCGCCACCAGCAAGGTTGGCATCGGAGATGTAGACGTCGCCGCTCGTGTCGACTGCTACTCCTGCCGGATTGGACAGCCCACTCGCAACCACAAGCTCGGCGCTGGCCTGATCGTACGACCCCGAGGGCACCTCGATCACGTCTCCGTTCTCTAGCGCGACAAAGACGTCATCATTACCGTCGACCGCCACCCCAACTGGGGCAACCCCGCGAGGCGTGGCGAGTCCGCTGGCGACCACCACCTGAGGACCCCCGCCATCAGGCACCTCTATGACCTGACCATTGGTCTCGCCGGTGGTACCGCTAGTAAGAGCAGAGATGAAGACATTGCCAAGACGGTCCACCGCTACTCCTGCCGGATCGAACAGCCCGGACGCAAAGGTCTTACTGCCGCCCATCGCGGGGTACTCCGTGACGCCGCCGATATCATTGACGGCAAAAATATCGCCGTCGGAATCGACAGCTAATCCGGCCGGGGGGGTCAACAAGTTGGGGAGTATGGTCAATTGACCAGAGCCGCCGCCGCCAGCGGGCACCTCGACAATAGCCTTAGGAGCCATAGGAGCAAATCCCTCAGAGATGTAGACGTCATCGGGGATCGGGGGAGCAGCGAGGTCTTCGATGACCCTGTTGGCTCCGTAGTCAGACACGAAGAGATCCCCGGCTGGGTCGACCGCCAATCCCAACGGGTCGAGCAGGCCGGTGAGAGGCAACGTCACCTGAGTGCCACCAGATAGTAGTTCGACCACCTGAGATGTCTCACCGTCGATGGCGAACACGTCACCAGCCGCGTCGACACCCACCGACTGAAGCGATCCAACGCCCGAGGGTGCCAAGGTCACCGTTGGGCCAACTCCCTTTGGCAGCTCGAGAATATCGTTGTCGTCACTGCCGTCGGAGACGAACACATCCCCTGACGGGTCAACGGCAACACCGGTGGGATCAACCAGACCCGTAAAGTCGAGCGTCTTCTGCGGGCCGCCTATCGGCAGTTCGACGACCCTGTGGTTGTCGTGGTCGACCACGTACACGTCGCCCGCGGCGTCGACCGCGACGGCCGTCGGATAGTGAAGACCGTTAAATGCAAGCTCTTGCTGGGTGCCCCCCGTCAACTCCCACACTTCGTCGTCCCCACCGTCGGTGACGTACACGCTCCCGCTCGAGCCCACCGCCACTGCGGTGGGCTGCTCGAGTCCGCTGAATCCGAGGACCTTCTGGGCACCAAGCGCCGTGAGCTCCACGACGCGATCGTTGTTGGTGTCCGCCACGAAGACGTCCCCGCTGGAGTCGACCGCCACGCCCATCGGCCCGTCGAGGCCGACGAAGTTAAGCGTCTGTTGTGGTCCGCTCGGGATACCGGCTTCAACTGGCATGGACAGAAAAAACGTCGAAGCGATGCACCCGAGGACCAGCGATCCCACTAGCCATGTTCGATATCGAGGACGTGTATGCACTAGGTCAACCTTTTCGGGGCGTCTCATGTTGGGAGAAACAACGCCAGCGAGATCTGCGTCCCGGCTCTCAGCGATTTCGTGAAGGCGATCCTGCCGATCGACCCTTCCTTACATGGGTGTGGGTCCCTAAATTTAAGACAATCCCGGATCAGTGCCCGTATCGAAGCGCGACCGAGGGACATAAGAACGATCGCGGTTCTCGCAGGAGATGGTGCGCTGGTCGACGACGGGATGGTGAGAGCTGGCAACTCTCGATGAGAGCGATCCGACAAAGGGTGGCCCCTGGTAACGAACTCGTTCTGCAACCGGGTCATCCGGTGATGCTGTATTGAAGCGTTCCGCTGTAGGAGCCAGCGGCTTGGCCGGGCGGAACACTTAAGGAGACGGTGTTATCCAGTTGCTGCCAGTCACCTTGCGCCGTGGTGCCGTTCACGATCGGGGCACTGAAGAGCGAGAGTGGGCAGGAATAAGAGGTACCTTGTACTGCGTCACTCCCACCCTGACAGCTGAAGGTGAAGGGACCCCCGGTTCCCGCCGTCGGGTTCCCGCCGTCGGGGGCGGTGTCCCCCGGTTGGATTATCACCGGCGAGGGAGTGTAGGTGAGGTCGGTAGCCGAAATAAAGGAGTTCTGGCCGTTGCCGAGGTCCGTAGCCGATACGCTGGCCGACCAGCCCAGCCCATCGTCGAGGGTGTTGGCGTAGGTGAGGGGGCCAACGCTGACAGGTCCGCTGGCACTGCCCCCGCCGACGCTCTCTAGATCGATCGAGCTCAGTTGAAGGGCGATTGACAGGGTGCCCGCCGGGACCGTCACTGTCATGCTCTGGGTCCCCGACGCTCCCGTCGCCCCTGCCTCTACGGGGAGGGCAAGCACGCCGAACAGCACGATCACGAGGAGACCGGCGACTCGCGGACGGCGCGTAGCTTGACTCATGTGAAGCTCCCTCTGCTTTATCACTTAACCTGGACCTGCGGACGCGCGCGAACAACGTGACGACTCACCGAGCGTGCACCGGCGCCCGGTTATGACTGACAAGCACCTGCAAGCAAGATGACAGGAGGTGCGCCCCCTAACATCGGGGACGCCCCCTAATTTTTAGATTACGGATCTCTTCAGATAACAGCGATGTAGTTTGCCCGCGGCCTCATTGCCCATGCACTTGCTCAATGTGATCCACTCGGAACAGGAGGTCTCCTGACTAGGGAGTAGGACAATTCGCACACAGCGCCACGTCTTTGTAAGACTTTTTGGATCGGCGTTCCTTTCGGTGACCGATGTGCGGCGAGAGGGCGCCAGGCGGGCTCATGTGAGTAAGCACAACGACGTCGACCAGTTCAGCGAGCGAGAGGCTTCGCTCGAGGCGCCGCCATCTGTCGAGGTCCTTTGCGACGCTCGGTATCCAATCACGGCGCGAGCTGATGACGTCCTGGCAGCGTGTCGAAGAGCCTGCACTGGCCGAGGTCGATGGGAAACCGTCCTGAGGTTCGCTCAGCCCGATGCCCGTAGGGCCGCCCCACGGCGGAATAACTTCGTCACGCCCATGAGCTCCATGAACCACGGGTGGAGGCCGGGAGCGATGGCCTCCAGTGCCAACAGGGGCCGCAACGGGGTGGGGTTCACCACAATCTCAGCCCGGTCCTTGCGGATGGACGTCAGCAGAGCGGCCGTGACATTCGCCGGTGTGCTGACACCAAGAATGCGGTTGGAAGTGAGACCTTGCTCGGCGAATCGGGCCCACATTCCGTCATCAGCGACGAAGCCCGGGCAGAGCACTGAGCATCCGACCCCTGAGCCGCGCAACTCGCTTCGCAAGGCCTGAGTGAACCCGACGAGTCCGAACTTGCTGGCGGAATAGGCGACCTCAAATGGCGTGCCTGACTTCCCCGCCGCCGAGGCGATGTTGACGACGTGACCTTGACCGCGACGGACCATGGCCGGCAGGACATCCCGGGTCAGGAGCATCGGTGCCAGGAGATTGACGCTGATCGTGTGCTCGATCTCGGCGAGATCCTGGGTGGAGTAGAAGGACGCGAATTCGACGCCGGCGTTGTTGACGAGGATGTCAATGGGACCGAGTTCGGCCTCCGCGTGTTGGACGAGGTGGGCTCGTTGGTCGGCGTCAGCCACGTCGCAAGGGACGGCGATGCATTTACCGTCGATCTCGTCGCGGACGGCGGCCAGCTCGGTGACCGAACGGGCCGCAAGCGTCAGCACCAACCCCTCTGCGGCGAGAGCTCTTGCCATGTGTACACCTAGGCCACGTGAGGCTCCGGTCAGGACGGCGTGGCGACCTGCGAGGTTCTCCATCCGCTGATGATGCGTCGGGGGTAACAACAATGCAAACGAGGCTTTGGGATAGCACGCAGTCTCGCGGCGCAGCATCGGGAACAATCTCCACCCCAGAGAAACAGCGGATGTCGACGTAGAATCGCTCCGTGGCGGCAACGAGACGACTGACATTGAGGCCACGGCGCGGGGTCGCACGGCGAAAATGGTGAGGCTCTGGGAGCGCGGGTCGGCTCGGCGAGGCATCAGCCGGAGGTTGCGCATGGCTCGGGCCGGCAATGGCGGTGTGCTGTTCGTCGTGGCGGAGCCCGGCTTGGGCAAGACGACGATCTTGACCGAGGCGAGCTCGCGGGCGGACGCCGAGGGCTTCACGGTCGCACTCGCGGGTTGTCCGCAAGGGGCGGAGTGGTTCCCCTTCGGGCTTCTTAATCGTCTCCTCGGCCACCTTGGCGCGCCGGGAGTCGCCCCAGGAGAAAACCCCGCCGGTTCTTTGGAGGCTCGGGTCTATCGCTATGCAGGCCTACTCGAGTGGCTGCGTCACGATACCCGGCGCCCTTTGCTGCTGGCGGTGGACGATCTGCATTGGGCCGACCCCGACTCGGTGGAACTCTTGGCTCTGGCCGGCCACCAGCTGAGCGGCTTGGGCGTGGCCCTTGTGGCCACGTTGCGCCCGTGGCCGGGAATAGCCCTCGAGCGTGCCCAACTGCTCGCCCAGGAGGGCGTGGCAGACCTCGAATGGTTGGAGCCACTCTCAGACCAAGCGGGCGCAGTGCTGTTGGAGGACCGTCTCGGCGGCGCGACACCAACGGGATTCATCGAGAGGACGGTCGACTCTTGTGCAGGCAATCCTCTGCTGCTCGTGGAGGCGGCCGCGGCGTGGCGCCGAGGGGAAGACCCTCTAAGCGGGTCGAGCACAATCGCCGAGCGGCTACTGCCACGCTTTGCCGGGGTTGACGCGAATGCCCTGCGCTGGGCTCGCGCCGCGGGAATCCTTGGGACCCGCTTCCATCTCGGTCTCGTTGCCCAATTGGCCGGTCAGACACAACACGTAGCGACGAACGCCATTGAGGCATTGACTTCGGCCGGGCTGCTGCGTGCCGCGCCGGGCGGCACAGCGGAGTTCGTCCATCCCCTATTTCGCCAGGCTCTCTACGAGGACATTGCCCTCCCGGTGCGACGGGCTCTACACAGCCAGGCGTTCCGGCTGATCATCGACTCCGGCGGCGATCCCGCCGAAGCCGCACCCCACGCCCTAGCGGCTGAGATAAGTGGTGACCGGGACGCGGTCGACGTACTCGCCAACGCTGGCCACGCCGCCTTGGCGGCGGGGGCCGCATCGACTGCAGTCGAGCACTTCGAGGGTGCGCTTCGACTCGGGGGATCGGCCGCACCCAAGGAGCTTCGACTTGCATTGACGCAAGCCTGCGTAACCAACTGCAACCTGACCGGTGCCGAAACTGCAGTGCAGAGCTTCCTGGACAGCAGCCGCCTCAGTGACCCCGAGCGGGTGGGCGGGCTACGGATGCTGGCCGAGGTCATGATGTTCTCGGGGCGCTACCCGGAAGGCAAGCGGTGCTGCGAGGATGCCTCAAACCTCGCCGCGGGATTCGACCCCAACTTGGCCATCGAAGTGCTTCTCGACGCCAGCTTCCTGGGCTGGGTCTTCGAAGGGGTCCGCCCGGCCAGACAGACGACAGGCCGAATTCTGAACATGCTCGACCAAACGCCCACGGCCGATCCGGCTCTTCGGGGCACAACCGAAGCCGCCGACAGCTATCTGGGGTTCCTCGGCGGTGAAGTGAGTGATTTGGAAAGTCTCACGGCGCTTGGCCTCGCCCGACTGACGGACGCGCATATTGCCGGAGCCGAGTCGACAAGGGGTTGGGACGTGCTGCTGGACTACGCCGACGCACTCAAGTTCGCCGAGCGCTTCGACGACTGCTCGCAGGCCTGCTCGCTGTGGGCGGAGCAAGCCCAGCGTCGAGGAGCGGCTCTCTCGTACCAGGCGATGACACTCGCTCAGGGCGATAACCTCTGGAGGGTTGGGCGCCTCAAGGAGGCGGCCGATATGTTTGCCGAGGCTGCCGATCTGGCCGAACTGGCCCCGATATCCATTCCCTTCGTATGGCTAGGCATGGCATATCTTTCGCACGAACGCGGGGACGACGATCAAAGCGCTGCGTGGGCCCAGAAGCTCGCCGCCCTTACGGCCTTCATCTCCCCGTTCGAGTACATGGAGCTCTGGTTGGCGTTCTTCGACTGCCGTACGTCTCTGCGGGACGGTCACGTCGACGAGGCCGTGGCCGCGGCGGAGCGGGCTGCTGGTATCGCTGAGCGCTCAGGCATCCTCGAGCCCTGCGTGGTCCCTTGGCACGGACCTGCTCTGGAGGCACATCTGGCAGCCGGGCAGCTCGATCGGGCCAGCGAGCTTTCAGCGTCTCTCGAAAAGATCTGCGCACCCTTGCCGTGCCAAGCCCCGCGTGCAGTCGCTGCCGCCGGTCACGCCGGGGTCGCCTGGCGTCGGGGAGATTTCAGGCAGGCCGAAACCCTCTACCAAAAGGCCCTCTCCCACAATGCGGCTACGCCCATGCCCCTCGCCCACGCCGAGACCCTGATCGCTTACGGTCGCTTTCTCCGCCACAGCGGACGTGTCGTCGAATCCAGGCATGCGTTACACCAGGCCCTCGAGATTCTCGCCGCCACCGGTGCCGTTCGACTCCAACGCGTCGCCACCGAGGAACTCGCTGTGGCCGGTGGCCGGCGCCGTCGGCGATCGAGCACACTGACTCCTCAGGAACAGCGCGTGGTCGACTTGGCCGCAGCTGGGTTAACCAACGGCGAGATCGGCCGGCGACTGGTGATCTCGGCCAAGACGGTCGAGCACCATCTCTCCAGCTCCTACACGAAGCTCTCCATCCGATCGCGTCGGGAACTCATGACTTCCTGGCAGCGGACCGATGACCCCGCGCCGTCCGAAGCCGACGGGAAGAGGTCTTGACCCACGGACCGGGCTTACTGAGTTCGGAGCCATTTTCTGGGACTCATGACCGGCTGACCTGGGGTGATCGTGTGCAGTCCACTTTGGGCATCCGGATATTCAAGGAGGACGACCCTCGGCGCGAGCTTACGGGCGAGCGCGACAGCCCCCTCACCGTCGCCGGCCTGACCGACCACGCGTGGCGTGCCTCATGTGGGACATCCCGAGCACACGGTTGCCTTCCCCTGGACCCCGTTCGGGTTCGGATCAAAGAGAGAACGGGGTGCCAGCGATTTTTGGCGAGCTTGGTTGTCACAG
>Ga0302325_10023906_pt1 | contig 12723 bp, 10 predicted proteins | sample Palsa_T0_2_FD_201948 | JGI IMG/M metagenome (GOLD analysis project Ga0302325, IMG submission 201948) | Peat permafrost microbial communities from Stordalen Mire near Abisko, Sweden - Palsa_T0_2 | ecosystem: Environmental > Terrestrial > Soil > Palsa > Peat permafrost | place: Sweden: Abisko... | reverse complement strand
AACCCAGTAGGGAAACTGCGGCTAGGACCGCGACAACAAGTCCAACCCAGCGGGGGGTGGCCGGATCCTGTTCGATAGTCTTGAACACTTGCTCGTCGCTCATCTATGTTCTCCTTCGGGGATGCCCTGCACCATAAAGGGAATGCACGCCTGCCGCCAATGTGAATGGGCTATTAGCGGATAGGCAAGTTTCATGCTGTCATTGAGATAAGGGCCCCTTCCCGAATTGGGAAGAAACGAACCAACCTACTGTATCTATAAAGTTTACAGGGTGCTGGCCATTTCTGCGCGCGCATGTTTTACACATTTTTTCTCAATCTGACATCCCAAGATGGATTGTGTCGAGTTGAGTACTCGCGTTCGGATTTGAGACACGAAATTGTGCAACCTGCGACGCGTCGGTAGTAAGGAACTCCACGCGTCGCTACTGTTATCGGGTAATGGTCATGTTGCGCAAAGCGGCGATGCGGTCAGACAACGGCGGGTGCGTGCTGAACAGGCCCGCGAATGTTTGGCGCATGCCGGATGGCGAGACGATGAAAAGCGAAGCGGTGGAAGGCGAAACATCCATCGGAATCCGCTGGTTGTAGGCGCCCAACTTTTCCAGCGCGCGAATCAACCCTTCGGGATGGCCGACCAGGTTCGCGCCGGAAGCGTCCGCTTGATATTCCCGGGTGCGGGAAATGCCGAGCTGCAACAACAGCGCCGCCAACGGCGCAAGGAAGATCATCAGGATGGTGGGCAAACCGCCGCCCTCGCGGGCGCGGCCGCGCCCTCCATAACCCCCAAAAATCAGGCCCCATCGGGCCATATGCGCGCCCCAGGTAATGGCGCCGGCCAGCGTGGCGGCAATGGAAGTGGTGAGAATGTCGTAGTTGCGCACGTGCGAAAGTTCGTGCGCGATCACTCCTTCGAGCTCTTCATCGTCCATCAATTGCATTAGACCTGCGGTAACCGCCACCGAAGCGTGCTTCGGATTACGGCCGGTGGCAAAGGCGTTGGGCGCGGGTTGCGGGATCACGTACAGCTTGGGCATAGGAATATTGGACTTGCCGCACAGCCGCTCCATCACTTCGTAAAGCCGGGGAAGTTGTTCGCGAGTAACCGGCTGCGCGCCACTGGATTTCAGGGCGATTTTGTCGGAAAAAAAGTACGCGCCCATGTTCATGACCACGGCAAAGATCAGGCCGAAGGTCATACCGCGAGGTCCTTCGAGCACGCCACCGCCCATGACGAGAAGAACGGTGAGCGCGGTAAGCAAAAACAGGGTTTTGATAGCTCTCATAGCTGGGTCCTTTGAGTTCGGTAGCGCTTGATAGCCCCTCTCAATTCTACGCGGTCTTGGCGGCTGCGTCGCCCCGTTTGAAAGTCATCTCTTCCGCTCCCTTGCGGGCATCGACCACCACGGTGTCGCCGGGCAGCACTTGCGCATCGAGAATCTGCAGCGCCAGCGGATCCTGAATCAGGCGCTGGATAGCGCGCTTGAGCGGACGCGCGCCGTAAACTGGATCGTAGCCCTCGCGCAGCAGCAAATTACGCGCTCCCGCGGTAAGCGTGATGGTGATTTTTCGTTCGGCGGCCAGCCCGGCCAGATGCGCCATCTGCAGATCGACGATGCTTTCGAGCTGTTCTTTCCCCAGCGGCTTGAACATCACGATGTCGTCTACGCGGTTCAGAAATTCCGGGCGGAAAAGCTGCCGCAGCGCTTCCATAGCCTGCTCGCGGGCCAGCTTCGGGTCCTTGGCGGCGAGTTCGAAAATCGAAGCGGCGCCGACGTTGGAAGTCATGATGATCACCGAATTGCGAAAATCGACGGTGCGGCCTTTGCCGTCGGTGAGCCGGCCGTCCTCCAGAATTTGCAGCAGGACGTTGAAGACATCGGGATGCGCTTTCTCGATTTCGTCCAGCAGGATCACCGCGTAGGGCTTGCGGCGCACTTTTTCGGTGAGCTGTCCGCCTTCTTCGTATCCGACGTATCCCGGGGGCGCGCCGATCATGCGCGCGATGGAATGCTTCTCCATGTATTCGGACATGTCCAGGCGAATTAGGGATTGTTCGTCGTCGAAAAGAAATTCGGCCAGTGCCCGCGCGAGCTCGGTCTTGCCGACGCCCGTGGGTCCAAGAAAAATGAACGAGCCGATGGGGCGGTGCGGATCGGCGAGGCCGGAACGGCTCCGGCGGATGGCATTGGAAACACGAGCGAGCGCGTCATCCTGGCCCACCACGCGCTGACGCAGGCGATCTTCCATGTGCACGAGTTTGTGGACTTCACCTTCGAGCAAACGGCCCACTGGAATGCCGGTCCATTGGGCGACGATCTTGGCGATTTCCTCATCGCCCACTTCCTCTTTCAGGATGGGGTTGCCCTTTTGCAGTTCGGCGAGTTTTTGTTGCGCCGCGGTGAACTCGCGTTCCGCGACGGCGAGTTTGCCGTAGCGGATTTCGGCGACCCCGGCCAGGTTTCCGGCGCGCTCCTGGCGCTGTTCCTCGGTCTTGAGCTGATCGATCGCTTCCTTGGACTTGCGGATGCGCGCGATGGCGTCTTTTTCAAGCTGCCAGCGCGCCTTCTTGGCGCTGGCTTCTTCCTGCAGAGTGGAGAGGTCCCGTTCGATGTGTTGCAGGCGTTCCTTGGAATGCGCGTCGGTTTCCTTGCGCAGCGCCTGGCGCTCGATTTCGAGCTGCATGATGCGGCGCTGGATGACGTCGATTTCCAATGGCAAGGAGTCGATCTCCATACGCAGGCCCGCGGCGGCTTCATCGATCAGGTCGATGGCCTTGTCCGGCAGGAAGCGGTCGGAGACGTAACGGCTGGAAAGCATCGCTGCGGCGACGATGGCGGCGTCCTTGATGCGCACGCCGTGGTGGAGTTCGTAGCGTTCTTTCAGGCCGCGCAGGATCGCGATGGTGTCCGCGACGCTCGGCTCGCCGATGGTGACCGGCTGAAAGCGCCGCTCCAGCGCCGGATCCTTCTCGATGTATTTGCGATATTCGTTGAGCGTGGTGGCGCCGATCGCGCGCAGTTCGCCTCGCGCCAGTGCAGGCTTGAGCATGTTGGAGGCGTCCATCGCGCCTTCGGCAGCGCCCGCGCCCACCAGGGTGTGCAATTCGTCGATGAACAGGATGATGCGGCCGTCGGAGTCGGTAACTTCCTTGAGCAATGCTTTCAGGCGATCTTCGAATTCACCGCGATACTTTGCGCCGGCAACCATGGAGGCCAGATCCAGCGCGATAATTTTCTTCGTTCGCAGCACTTCCGGCACATCTCCGGAGATGATCCGCTGGGCCAGACCTTCGACTACCGCCGTTTTCCCCACGCCGGGTTCGCCGATCAGAACGGGATTATTCTTGGTGCGGCGCGCCAGGATCTGCATCACCCGGCGAATCTCGTCGTCTCGCCCGATCACGGGATCGAGTTTGCCGCGGCTGGCGAGTTCGGTCAGGTCGCGGCCGTATTGTTCGACGGCGCGGAATGTGCCTTCCGGATTCTGGCTGGTGACGCGATGGCTGCCGCGCACCGTGGTCAACGCCTGCAGAATGGCGTCGTGGGTCACCCCGGCCCGCGCCAGAAGCTCAGCCGCCGGCTCGCGTCCGCCGGACGCGACGCCCAGCAGCATGTGTTCGGTAGAGACGTAGTCGTCCTTAAAGCGCGCGGCTTCATCAAAGGCGCGCGAGAGGGCGTCGTTAGTGGCCTTGCCCAGAAAATTCTGGCTGACCCCGGAGACCTTCGGCAGTTGCGCGACGGCGCGGTCGATTTCGCCGACCAGGCTTTCCGGCGATACGCCGAGCTTCGAGAGCAGCGGAGGAACCACTCCATCGTTCTGAGCAAGCAGCGCCCAAAGAAGATGGATCGGTTCGATCTGCTGCTGGCCGGACTGCGCACCGAATTCCTGCGCAGCCTGCAGCGCTTCTTGGGCTTTCACGGTTAGTTTGTCGAATCGTAGTGTGGCCATGTCTGTCCTCGTCCTAGCGGATACCCAATACGTTCTGCTCGCACCGACAGCCCTGTGTAAAGTGATTTTTTCCGCGCCGCGTGGCGCTCAAAAAAAGGGCCGGTCACCTTCGCGACCGGCCCGCTTTACCCCGAATGCGAATAATTAGTTCTGGCTGTTGGTCGCGACGTTAACCTTCACTTGCTTCGGCTTGGATTCAGCGCGCTTGGGAAGCTCGACGGTCAGCACGCCGTTCTTATAATTGGCGCGGATGCTCTCCGAGTCGACCGTGGTCGGCAGGCTGAAGCTGCGCGAAAACGAGCCGTAGACGCGTTCGATGCGCAGGTACTTGTCCTCGGCGACCTGGGAATCGAATTTACGCTCGCCGCGAACGGTCAGGGTGTTGTTTTCGATGCGAACGTCCAGATCCTTCTCATTGACGTCGGGGAGATCGGCCTTGATGACCAGCTCGTTCTCGGTCTCGTAGATATCGACGGAAGGAGCCCAGGTGGTCAAAGCGGAATTCTCGCCCTGTCCGGCAAAGGAGTCGCGGAAGAGCTGGTTAACGCGGTCTTGAAAGGAATTGGTGCGGAAGATCTGATTCATGAGGAAGCCTCCAGGAGATTGGTATATCAGCACATCGGCATCATAAAATATGCGCGCTTATTTGTCAAGTATTATCCGCAACGATCACCAGGACGCTTGTCCTGCTCGTTTTTTAATCTAAGATCCTTAAAATCATACACTTCAAATAGTATGTCTCCGGCATGGTCAACAATATCGGGTGGTCCAAAGCTTGAGTTCGCCGCTCAACTATCGTGATCGCCCTCTTCGCGTCCGTAGCCGCATCCGCGATCAGCTCCAGGAAGGCCGCTTCCGGCAGATGGTGCGAGCAGGAACAGGTCACTAGGTAGCCGCCGGGTTTGAGGATCTTGATCGCCCGCAGGTTGATCTCCTTATAGCCCCGGACGGCCGCAGGCAGACTGTCGCGGTTCTTGGCGAAAGCCGGAGGATCGAGGATCACCATGTCGAACTGGCGGTCGATTTCATCGTATTTCTTCAAGAGATCGAAGATGTTGGCTTCGCGGAATTCCACTTGGAGCAAGCCGTTCAGCGTCTGGTTCTCCCGTGCGGTGATAATCGCAGCAGCGGACATATCGACGCCTTCGACATGCGTCGCGGCCGAAGCGAGCGTCAGGCTGAAGCCGCCTCCAAAGCAGAAGCAATCCAGCACATCGCCGGAAGCGAACTGGCGAGCGGCGCGATGATTTTCGCGCTGGTCCAGGAACGATCCAGTCTTCTGCCCGTGGAAAAGATCGTACTGAAACTGGATGCCATTCTCGCGGGCGATGATTTTTTCGGGCACGGTTCCCGCCAACACGGAAACTTTCTGTTCCAGGCCCTCGAGCAAACGCACCCGGGGATCGTTGCGCTCGATGATTCCTTTGGGTGCGAAGAGTTCCTGAAGGATTTCCACCAGCAACGGCTTCTCGCGGTCAGCCGTCTGGCTAAGCGTCTGGATGGAAAGGTAGTCGCCGTAGCGGTCCACGATCAGCGCGGGAATCTGATCGGCTTCGCCGTAGAACAGACGAAAGCAGTCCGTGTCGTCGACCACCTGTTGGCGATAGCGGGCCGCGGCGCGCAGGCGTTCGGTAAAGAACGCGCGATCGATGGGCACATCTGCGCGGGAAACAAAACGCAGAGTGATTTGGGAGCGGTCGCTATAGAATGCGCTGCCCAGAAAGCGTCCGCGCTCATCGGAGACGCGAACGATCGCCCCCGGATCGCTTTGGACTCTGATCCACGGATGACCGAAGCGCAGGCGTTCGGATCCGCGCTGATTGACTACTGCGTTTGGCACAGCCATGGTGTTGAAAGCCTTTTGGAAATGGGCGTAGCTCCCGGTTACGGGAGTCCGCTAGCAAGCTTCGATTCGGGTGCGCGTCGATTTTAGATCATTTCCGTTCAGCAAGCGCAGTCAGCGCTTAGAATGATCGGGGTTAGCCGGAGTATCCCTGAGCGTTAGCACTCCAAGCCATGAACATCGCGGATTTCGATTTCGATCTACCACCCGAACGGATCGCGCAGGCGCCTCTTGCGGAGCGCGAAGCATCGCGGATGCTGCTGCTGAACCGCACCAGCGGCGCGTGGGACGATCGCCAGTTCCGGGAGCTGCCAGCGCTGCTGCGCGGCGACGAATTAATGGTGTTAAATAACACCCGAGTGTTTCCGGCGCGGCTGTTCGGGCGTCGCGCGGGACTCCGCGCCGAGCACCACACCGCGCACCACGCTGACCGCGGCGTGGAAGAAAGTGCCCCCGAAGCGCGCGCCGGGGAAGATCGTACTCACGCGGACGCCAGCGGCGCCGAATCGCAAGCCGAATTCTTGAGTTCGCGTATAGAAGTGTTGCTAGTCCGCCCGCTCGAAGCCGCGCTGTGGGAGGCGCTGGTGCGTCCCGGGCGCAAGGTACCGGTGGGCGAGACAATCATCTTCGGCGGCGGGGAATTGCAGGCGAAAGTGGAGTGGCGCGGCGAATTCGGTTTGCGCCGGCTGCGATTTTCTCCCCCTGAACAATTCGAAGCCGAAGTTCGCCGGCTGGGCCACGTGCCGCTGCCCCCTTACATTCGGCGTCCCGATGAACCATCGGACCGCGAACGCTATCAAACCGTGTATGCGCGGGAAGCGCGAGCGCTAGCGGCGCCCACGGCGGGGCTGCATTTCAGCGTGCCGATTCTGGAGCAGATTCGCGCCCGCGGCGTGGAGATCGTGGAAGTCACTCTGGAAGTAGGTTTGGGAACGTTCGAGCCGGTTCGCACCGAGATACTGGAGGAGCACCACATCCACCGCGAAGCGTACGAAATCAGCGAGGCCGCCGCGGACGCGATTGCTATTGCGCGCGAGAAGAACCGGCCGATTCTAGCGGTGGGCACGACGGTGGTACGTGCGCTCGAGGCCGCCGCGAGCGGTGGAGGCGAAATCCGGGCGGGCCGAGCGGATGCAGAAATATTTCTGTATCCCGGAAAACCCTTCCGGGTGGTGAGCCAGCTTCTGACCAACTTCCATCTGCCAAAATCCACCCTGCTGGCGCTGGTGGCCGGTTTTGCCGGGCGCGAGAGGGTACTGGCGGCGTATCGCCACGCGGTGGAGGCCGGTTACCGCTTCTATAGCTTTGGAGACTGCATGTGGATACGATAGCGGGTGCCGGCGGCACCGACAGGCCGCCAGGAAGGCCCCAGGGCAAAAAACCAGGACATAAGTCTTTGAACGGATGCAATTGAGGCTGGCGTCGTTTATAATTCGCCGCCTGCCCGGAGCGGCTCGCCATGCGGCTTTTGATCCTCAGTGATATTCACGCCAACCTTACGGCGCTGGATGCCGTGCTGGGTGCTTGCGAAGGGCAGTGGAATCGCATGGTATGTCTGGGAGATATCGTGGGCTACGGCCCCGATCCCAACGAAGTGATCGATCGCGTTCGTGCGTTGGACGCGACAACCATCCGCGGCAACCACGACAAAACCGGTTCGGGGTTAGAAAGCGCGGAGGACTTCAATCCGATGGCCCGGGAAGCGGCGATGTGGACGCGCGACCAATTGCGCCCGGACAACCGCGAATATCTGGAGAAGTTGCCGGCGGGTCCGCTGACTGTGGAAGGCGTGACGCTGGTTCACGGCGCGATGCTGGACGAAGACGAATACATTTTCGCGGCGCCGCAGGCGCTGGATAGCCTGATTGAAGCGACCACCCCGCTGACATTTTTTGGGCACACTCACATTCAGGGCGGATTCATTTTGCGGGAGAGCAACAATCAGGTGGAAGCGGTGGCGGTGCGTCCGGTGGCGGACCAGAAAGTCTTGAGCGTGACTATCGAGCCGGCCGCGACGTATCTGCTGAATCCGGGGTCGGTGGGCCAGCCGCGCGATGGAGATCCGCGAGCGGGTTTTGCCATTGCCGATCTTGGGGCGAAGGTGGTGGAGTTCTGGCGCGTGCCATATGAAGTACGCTCGGTGCAGAATCGCATGATCGATGCTGGCCTTCCCGGGCCGCTGGTCACGCGCCTGGGACTGGGCCGGTAGGGAATTTCGGGCCACGGAAGGATCGACGATGGACAACACCGAACAGCTGGGCAATGAATCCCCGAGCCGCACCCCGGCATTTCTGATCGGGCTGGTAATCGTCGCGTTGCTCGGTGTTGGGTTGATTTGGATGGTGCGACACTCGTCCGGCGGTGGCGGCACGGCGGTGGCCGACGCGCACCTGCCATTTGGGCCGGCGGAGCAAAAGGCCGCCGAGCACATCTACTTTCACGATATCGCCCTTTCGGAAGCCACCAACATGTTGAATCAGAATTTTACCTACGTGAACGGCGTAGTTTCCGACGACGGCACTGACACGGTGAAAGAAGTGGAAGTGACCGTCGAGTTCAAGAACTCGATGAACCAGGTGGGTCTGCGCGAAACGCGCAAGCTGCTGGGGCCTGGCGCGGTGCCACTGCTGGCCGGCGACCACCGCGATTTTTCGGTCACCCTGGAAGCGGTTCCATCGGATTGGAACCACGAATATCCCTCGATTCGCATTACCGGCTTGCAGTTGGAATAGTCTTCGGCCCCCGCTCTTTCATTCTCCGTTTGTTAGCGTCCTATTTGGCTGCCATGGATCCCTGGAACGATCTCGAACAGGACCTCGCCGAGTTGGCACGCTCCGGCACCGCCGACGTGCATGAAGACACCGTGTGGCTGGCGGAATTTGCCGGCTGGCACTGCGAGTTCCGCCGGCAAGGCAAACAAGGCTTGGTGCACGTGTGGTCGGGCGAGCGCAACCTGATCCGGCGGGTAGTGGGCGTGGCTCAACGCGCGCCCGGCCGAATTATTCTGGGAGTGCAGCGGATGGGAAGATCCAAGCCGGGCCGGCTGGAGATTTTTTCCAAGGAAGCGCCGCGGACGACGGCGCGCGTGACCCGCGAAAAGTTCCGCGCGCGTTTCCGGCGGTTACTGGAGCAGCAGTTTCCGGATGCGCGCATCGACTCGATTACCACGACGCCGGATCGCAATCGTTCCTTTTCGGGAGTCTACACGCGCGGGCTGATGACCGAAGGAAGCTTGCAGTGGGCATTCTTGGGAATCTCCACGGCGGAAAATTCGAGTGCAGTGGACGGCATACTCACTTATGGACTCCTAGGGCTGGCTTGGGCGCGGCTGCACACCCAGAGCCGCGCGGTGGTTGGGTTGCGGATTTTTGTGCCGGAAGGGAAGGGCCAGACGCTGCAACAGCGCACTCCCGGACTTGCGCCTTCCGCGCACCTGCAAATCTTCGAGTTCAGCGAGGAGGCAGGCCAGGCGCGGCTGCTCGATGAATGCGAGGGAGGGATTTCGAAAGTTGGCTCACCCCGCGGCGGGATTGGGACCGCGCGCTGGCGGACGGCTGCGATTTTCTTGAGCGCGTCGCGCTCGCGTGGCAAACACCGCAAACGCGATCGATGCGTCGGTGGCGGCCGCCTCGGGCGAAGTGGTGGCGCGATTTCGCGGGTTGGCATTTGCCAGGTTTAGAGGAGGGAGAATCCTCTACGGGGTAGACGACGATCTCGGCGAATTGCGCGGCGGTTCGTGGGAACCACTGGACGATTTGCTTCGCCAGCTAGATTTGCACCGCGGTGGCCTCAGCGAAGAGCCTGGCCATCCGCTTTATCGAGCCGCGCCGGAGCGATGGCTGGAAACGCTGGTGATGGCCGATCCCGCCAAACTCGATTGGAGCGTAGGCACCTACGATCCGTGGCAAGCGAAGTAGTCAGCGCGGAGCAAGTTGGCTAAAGCCCGAGTCGTCTCGAGCCGATGAACACGCCGCGCACGGCGCGCACGCACTCCAGCGTCAGCGTCAGCGTCAGTTCGGACCATCCCTCACGGCACCATCCAGCCCAGAAAATGCGCTTGCGCGAAAGCCAGCGCGCCGAGCAGCGCCACAAACAGCAGGCTGTGCCAGAAAGTCTCCCGCAGTATCTCGCCCTCCTGACCCACCAGGCCAACGGTGGTGACACCGACCGCGATATTTTGCGGCGAGATCATCTTGCCGGTTACCGCGCCGGATGAGTTAGTCGCCGCAAGCAGTATGGGATTCAATCCTAGGCGGTGCGCCGCGGCCACTTGCAGATTGCCGAACAGCAGGTTAGCAGAAGTGTCGCTGCCGCTCAGGAAGCATGCGATCCATCCCAGGAACGCGCTGGCCAGCGGAAAAAACGTGCCGAGTCCGGCAAGCGCCGCGCCCAGCGTGTAAGCCATCCCCGAATAGTTGTAGGTGTAGGCGAGCGCGACGATCAGCATTACGGTGAGCCCGGGCAGGCGAAGTTGCCGCAGGGTTGTCCATCCCGAGCGAAGCAGCATGGTCGGCGAAGCGCGCAGGACGATTGCGGAAATGAGTGTGGCCGTGATCGCCGCGGTGCCGGCGGCGAGCGGCTGAAAATCGAAAATCGCGGTATAGGGTTTCTGGTAAAGAGTAATAAAAACGGCATGGTCCAGATGTGGGACGGCGAAGGCGACGTGAAATTTCTGAAATAGTTTGAAATACGACCACACCACCATCACCGCCGAGAGCAGCAGCCACGGTGCCCACGCGCCGAGCGATTCGCGCACCGACAGCGCCGGCCTAAGTACTTCGGCCGCGAGCGGCGCCGAATTGCGGACGACCTCAGTTGGCTTCCAGAATCGCAGGAAAATCGTGAGCGCGCCGATGGAGCACAGCGAGGCCAGCACGTCCACCGCGTACGGCCCCCAGTAGTTCGCCACCGCGAACTGCACTCCGGCAAAACTCCCACCAGCGACCAGCGCTGCGGGCCACACGTCGCGCATGCCCTTGCGTCCGCCGAGAAAAACAATCAGGTAGAAGGGAAGAATGAACGACATCAACGGAAGTTGGCGGCCAACCATCGCCGATAATTTCATCATGTCCAGCCCGGTAACGCCGGCCAGCGCGACGATCGGAATCCCGAGCGCGCCGAACGCCACCGGAGCGGTATTCGCGATCAGCGAGAGCACCACCGCCTGCCGCGGACCGAAGCCGAGCGCCATCAGCAAGAATGCCGCGACCGCGACCGGCGCTCCGAATCCCGCGGTGCCCTCCAGCAGCGCGCCAAAACAAAACGCCACCATAACCCCTTGAATGCGCATGTCGCGAGAGGCGTGTTCCTCCATCCAGCGCCGCAAGAGATCGAATTTTCCGGTGTCGACTGCGAGGTTATACAGCCACAGCGCCGCGAACACGATCCACATGATCGGCCACAGGGCATAGACGGCGCCGTAGCCAGCGCTCCAAAGCGCCAGCGTTACCGGCATCCGCCAGACGGCGCAGGCCAGAATCAAAGTGCTCGCCAACCCGGAAGCCGCTGCGCCGTAGCCCGGTTTGCGCAGCCATCCCATCAGGATCAAGACCAGCGCCAGGGGAGTGGCGGCCGCCGCTGCGGAAAGAATCGCGCCGTGCAGCGGATAGAGAGGTTGAGGCCAGGGGTTCATGCTCGCCTTGTGCACGCCTGCGTACTTTGCAGGTATGGGAAGCTATCACAGAATGGAGCTTCCGCAATCGGCTGCAGAATCCGCCCCGCCGGACTTGGGGCAGACTTTCGGTCGGAACGAGGGCAGATTGCGGGTATCTGTGGCGTAGAAAATCCTGTCTGCGCGGATCCAGGTCTGCGGAAATTGCACAGCAACAAACGCGAGTGAGAAGATCGTCTCACCGCGTCTGGACGAAGCGGATCGTTGCTCTAATTTAGAATTTGCAACGCAGGAGGCGCTGGCCGGGCTCGATGCCTGGTGTTTGCTTTCACTCGCGCCCGCCCGATCTTAATGGACGCTTTGAAAATCATGCCCACCGGGATCAGACCTCCGAGCTTGTGAGCGCCGACCGAGGCCAAGCCCATCGATGCCATGCATCCACAGGACGAGCAGTCGGGGTTCCCGCCGAACTGGCACGGCGTGATTTCGGTCTTGAGGTCCGCGGACAACGTTTTGGTGGTCTGCGCAAAAATACAATCGGCAGGGGTTCCCGGCGGAGATGAAAATTCGTGGATGAGCACCTCCGGCATGTCCAGCTTTGGATATATCCGGCGCAACCGCAGCATCTCTGAGATTGCCGTCGCCCGTTCCTCCGGCTTCAGCATTTCCGGCAGGTTGTCGCCGATCTGTGGTGTAAACAGGCTGAACCACACTTTCTTAATTTCCGGGCGGGGCGTCCAGAATTTTAAAAAGTCCTCCAGGTAACCTGGGCGCTTCATCATCTGGCCGGTAACTGTGCAGTGCACGGTGATCTGCTGCCCTTCGATATTTTTAAGGATGCGCTCGTAGGTGGCCGGCGCGCGGCGGATGTCGTGCTCCGGTTGCAAACCGTCGATCGATACCGATACATGCAGCAGAGGCAAGGTTGGCCAGGTCGGGCCCATTGAACGAAAGGCGCTAGTAACGATCTGAACGTGGATGTGGCGCGCCATGAGCTCGGGAATTAGCAACTCCAGCTCGCGATAGCGAACCAACGGATCGCCCCCGACGATCGACAGGTGCATCGGTTTGAGGCGGTCCACCACTTCCAGAACTCCATCCACCAGCGCCTGCCCGCGGCGATCGTTGAGTTCTCGCAGGGTCACCCCGCCGCCCAGATGCGCGTCGTCGTAGGCATAACAACCGGGGCATTTCAGCGGGCATTCACGCGTGATCTCGATCGAAAGGGAGGGATGTTCACCGCGCAGGATTTTGCCCCACGCCTGAATGACTTGCTTGGTCTCCACCGTTAACCGTCCTTTCCGACAGCACTTCGAAGT
>Ga0302325_10023905_pt1 | contig 12724 bp, 11 predicted proteins | sample Palsa_T0_2_FD_201948 | JGI IMG/M metagenome (GOLD analysis project Ga0302325, IMG submission 201948) | Peat permafrost microbial communities from Stordalen Mire near Abisko, Sweden - Palsa_T0_2 | ecosystem: Environmental > Terrestrial > Soil > Palsa > Peat permafrost | place: Sweden: Abisko... | reverse complement strand
GAACCGACGTCTGCTCGGTGACGAGATGATCGAGCACGATCACGCAATCAGACACATACTCCTCGATCCCATGACGCGTCAACGTGCCGCCGCCGCGCTCCCCCGTGATCACCGCGGTGACCCCTCGGGCCTTGAGCCAGAGAAATAGACGACGCAGCTCCGAGCGCAGCGTGGCGGTGTCCTTGAACGCCCCGAACAACGTTTCGATCGTGTCAATCACAACGCGTTTGGCACCTACGGCATCAATACTTGCGCCGAAGCGGATGAACAGCGCCTCGAGGTCCCAGCTGCCTGTCTCCATCATCTCGTTGGGAACCACGCTGACATGATCGACCACGAGCATGCCCTCAGCTTCGAACTTCGCCAGGTCAAAACCCATCGACGCGACATTGGCAACGAGGTCGTCCCGAGTCTCCTCGAACGCCACGAACACTCCAGGCTCACCGAACTGCATGATCCCGCGCACGAGAAACTCCATCGCCAACAGCGTCTTGCCACAGCCAGCTGGGCCGCACACCAGGGACGGACGTCCGCGAGGGAGCCCACCCTGGGTCACCTCGTCGAGACCCATGATCCCCGTTGGACTCTTAGGCAGGGCAGCCAATTGAGGACCTGCCTCCTGCTTCGTGAACGGCTTGGTGATGGTCGTCATGAACCCTTTCCTCTTGCTGCGGCCGAGCCTCGACAGAGTTGCCCTAGCAATCGCACGCGCCGGTCACCTGCTGCTGAGTGTCGAATCCGGTTAAACGGAAGAACGATGCCCTGCCCATCAGCGAACGCTCACGAGAACCGAGCCATCGGGCGCTGGGTATGCCGGCGGGAAATCGATGCGTGCTCTATCGGCTCCCAAGCACAACAACTTTAGGTCTACCTCGAGCCCGGTCGGGATGCCGCTAGATCGACTCTCCGATCGCGCGCCATGACTGCTGTGGTTTCCCGCCGCACGTAGAACCTTCGTCAGACGGCGGTCCTTACCCGCCGCGGCCGCACACGACGCGTTCAACGCGCTCGCGCCCGAGGTTCCCAGACGCGATAGCCGTCGACGCCGGTCGCTGACCTCACGCGCGATCACCGCGAACCGCGCAACAAAAAGCTTGCCGCGACCCAACCCGCCCCGTTCGCGGGCCCGCGGCGAGGCTCCCGAGTCCAGCGAGACCAGCCGAACCGAGGAGCGCAGAACACCATCCGCCGGCTGACACTCCGCAGGTCTTGACGCGCGTCCAAACGAGCCGGGGCCACCCCGTCCACGGCCCCAGCTCGTTCGGTCAACACCCGCCCTGTACGTAGTTCGGCTCTGCAAGCAGATGTGCGTCACAATGCGCGGCCCATCATCCGCGCGCGACCGAGGCAGCGGGGTCTCGACCACGGTTCGCCGCGTTCATGGCCCCGGGTTCTGCAATGGCCGACACACGGTGTTGTAGCCCGCATGAGCTGTCTGGTCGCTCTCCGGACGGAGTGCTCCGTTCGTGGCAACGCGCAAGCCCGGATCTCGCCGTCGCCAGCCGAACCCTCAACGGCTCAGTTCACACGCGATCGGAAGCGCCGTCCTGGCCGGCTCTGAGGCAGGAGCACAAGTCGCGATCGAACCATTGGGCCCCAGATCTGTGTGTAGCCGAAGATCTGGACCGGCTGCGCGGCTGGAGCGTCGCCCGCGGCAACCGCCACCGGGATCGACTCGCGGCGACCGGCAAAAACGACAGGTCACACGCGCGCGGAAACGGAGGCAATGATCTCGCATCCGTGCGAGATGACAGCTCCCCGTGCGCGGAGAACGGGGTCGACAACAACACGCTGTTGGTCGCCGCGCTCGCGACCCCGGTCTGGGGCTCACAACTGAAGGCCGGCGGCCGAGATGAGCAGCGACTCCCGTACGCCAGACTCGGTCGAGAACGCAACGCCCCGACGCCGTTCACATCACGACCAAGACGTCCCTCAAGCCGTCCCCCAAAGAGAACCACACTCCACGCACTGGGTGCTTTGACAAGACGTCCCGAAGGACGTCCCGCTCAGTCGTCCCTGGGTGAGACGCCCGACACCGGCGTCACGCGTCAGCTGACGCGGCGCAACTCGCCGGCGCGGCCGAGCTGCTCGCCGACCAGGGCGCCGAGCCGTGCGGCCGCCTCGGGTTGCGGCGCGTAGTGGATGTACTTCCGCGTGGTGGCGATGTCGGCGTGACCCATCCACGTCTGGACGTCGGTGATCGGGAACTGGCGGACGGCCATCGTGCCGAAGCTGTGGCGAAGATCGTGAAAGCGAAGAGGCCGCAAGCCAGCGTGCTTCTGCGCGGCGCGGTAGCGACGGGAGAGCGCGTCGTACCCAAGCACGCCACCGGCGTCGCTGACGAACACGAGCTCGTCGTCCCCGGTGAAGAACTCGCGCCCACGGAGCTTGCTCAATCCGAGCGCGACCTGGGGCATGAGCGGGACCGAGCGGACCCGGTAGCTCTTGGGTAGATCCTCGCCGCCTTCGTCGGTGAAGCCGCGCTCGACGCGGAGCAGCGAGTTGGAGAAATCCACCGAACGCCAGCGCAGCGCGCGCAGCTCGCTGGCGCGCAAGCCCGTGAACGCAGCGGTCATGAAGATCGCCGCGTCCTGCTCGTCGGCGGCGTGCTCAACGAGCCGGATCACCTCGTCGGGCGGGTAGAAGCTGATCTTCTCCGACGTCGCCCGGCGGGTCTTGGCTCGCTTGAACGCCGTCGACACGTCGGTGTCGAGCCAGCCGCGCTCGATCGCCAGGGCGAAGATGCCGTGGACGATCGCGCGCGTCTGGTTGAGCGTGCTGGCCGCCAGGTCACGTTCGGCCAGGTGCTGGCGGAAACCTGCGACATCGTCGGGCTTGATACTGGCGATGGGTTGCTCGCCGCACAGCGGCTTGAGCTCCTTGGCGACGATGTTCGATAGGTGCGCAGGGTGGAGGCGCGGAAGCTGCCGCTCTTGATGCGGTGCTCGAGCGACGCCAGGTACGCGGCGGCGACGTAGGCGAACGTGATCCCCTGCACGGCTCTGGTTGAGCCTCGCTTGGACGCGAGCAGATGGCGTAGCGTGTCCTCGGCTTGGCTGCGCGTCAGATATCCGTCTGGCGGACGGCTGCGCTTGGTCCAGGCCTTGCCGAGGACCTTGGCCGAGTCCTTGCCGACGATCCGGTAGCGACCGATCCACACCGGCTCCCGCCGACGCCGGCCTTTGTGCTCTGTTGAGAGCCGTATCGATGCGCTCTGATCGCTCACCCAAACCTGCCTAAACCGGGGCACGGGCTATCAGTTTGGGGAGCCTTGGGGGAGAGCCTTGGAGGGCTCAACCGGAGTGCATTAGCGGACCCAAAGCGCCGTTTACCAGGGCTCTCCCGATGGCCCGGGCAGGATTCGAACCTGCGCGCGACGGATTATGAGTCCGCTGCTCTACCGCTGAGCTACCGGGCCGCGACGGGGGGCGACGCTAGCACTGCTGACGGCCAGGACCGGCTCGGTTCCGGGCAATGGCGCGGTGGTAGGTGAACTGGCTGCGAAGACGCGCTCGTCATCTTTACCGAATTGCCACACCAGAGCGGTGCTGGCGCTGAAAACTCGGCGCGACCAGTGTTCATTGAAAGAGCAACGAAAGGATCGTGATGCTCCGTCGCTTCGTACTCGGGCGCTCCCCCGCAGTTGCCCGAGCATTCGCTGCCCTCTCCGTGGTGGCGGTCGGGACTGCGCTGGCCCTCACCGCGTCCGCGGGCGCGAACTCGGGCCGGCAGACCAGGGCGGCGCTCGCGAAGCTGCCGCCTCAGGCGCGCTCCGCTGTGCGGCGCGACGACACCGTCAGGGGCCGAACCTACTTCGACGGTCTGGGCATCAGGCCGGGCAAGATCAAGCACGTCTGGTTGATCATCCTTGAGAACAAGTCCTACGACGCCAGTTTCACCGGCCTCAACGACAACACCTACCTGTGGAAGACGCTGCCCTCGCAGGGCATCCTGCTCAAGAACTACTACGGCACCGGCCACGACTCGCTGGATAACTACTTGTCGATGGCCAGTGGCCAGGCGCCGCTGACCGACACGCAGTCCGACTGTCCCGATTACGACGCGATCACAGGCTCGGTCGACTATTCGGGCAACCTCGACAGCAACCCCAACTACGGGCAGCTCGCCTCCGCGGCCGGTCCGAACGTCGCGCCCGGGCAGAACGGCTGCGTCTATCCGAGCTCGGTGACCACGCTGTTCAACCAGCTCGACGCCGCAGGCGTGAGCTGGAAGGGATACGCCCAGGACCTGGGCAACACCGACGCGTCTCCTCCGACCCACGACGCCGGCACGCAGTACTGCGGCGCGCCGTATGCGTCTCCGGGCCCGACCGCGAGCACGGCCCAGCCCAACCCCGGCTCGGCCAACGCGACCGACCAGTACGTGCCCAAGCACTTTCCGTTCCCCTGGTTTGAGTCGATCCTGAAGTCGGGCGACTGCAACGCGGCCCACATCGCCAACCTGTTCTCACCGACCGCCGGCCTGTACCACGACCTGCAGCACGAGAGCACCACGCCGGCGTTCAGCTGGATCTCTCCGAACAACTGCTCTGACGGGCACGACGCTGTCTGCCACGGCAACAACTTGTCGGGCGGATTCTCCGACCCCACCACGCCGAACCCGGCGGTAAACTACACGGGCGGGCTGTACGCCGCCGACCTGTTCCTGGAGCACATCATCCCCGAGATCGAGGCCTCGCCGGCGTACAAGGACGGCGGTCTGATCGACGTCACCTTCGACGAGGCGTTCCCGCCGTTCACCTACACGGGAAACAGCTTCGCGAACTCGGCAGATCAGGCGCCGAACTACACGAGCTCGCTGATCTCCGACAGCGCCGGCGAGACGCTGTTCGGCGAGGGCGTGGACTACGAGCCGACCGGCCCGAACGTCCCGCTGCAGACCAACGCCCGGGGCGATGAGCTGTATCCGGGACCGGGCTTCAACGCCTATATCGATCGTCCCGCCGACTGTGTCGGCTACAGCGACACTCCGCCCGCGGCCGGCGTCTGCTTGATCGGCTCCGGCGGCACCCCTGCGTCTGACTTCCCGCAGCGCACGGACCCGCTTGCGACTGCCCCGGCGGGCACGAGCACGATCACGGACAATCCGGCCGTGGCCAACCCCCCGACGCCGGCCAACAACGGCATCCAGGCCGATGACGAGGGTCGCGCGGTCAGTGGCAGCGGGATCCCGAGCGGCTCGTTCGTCGGCCCCGTGAGCGCCAACCCGGCCACCGCAACCGGCGCCAACGGCAAACCCGGCGGGGAGGCGTACACCGCCTCGTTCGAGCTAGTCGACGCCAATGGCGACCCGGTGCTGACGAGCGGTCCGGTCAGCGGCATCTCGCTCGCGGCTGACACCGCACAGACCGACCCGCTGTTCACCGCCACGGGCGAGACCAACGGCGGGGGCGACACCGGAAGCGTCCTGATCAGCTCGTACATCAAGCCGGGCACGAGCAGCTACAACTACTACAACCACTACAGCTGGCTGCGCACGATGGAGGATCTGTTCGGCGTCGCCAGCACCGCTCCTGGGCTCGACGGACTTGGACACATCGGCTACGCCGCGCAGCCGGGTCTGGCCCCGTTCGGTCCAGACGTGTTCAACGACGCCGGCGGAGGCAACTCCGGCTGGGGCCGCTCGCGAGGCGGCCACGGCGGCCATAAGTCGAGTCACGCCAGGGACCGCAATGCCCGCTTGCACATGCGGCACAAAGCGGGCAGGAGGTCCTCGCGCCGCGGGGCATGAGCGCGGATACCCAATCTCCGAACGCGAGCCGGGCTTTCGAGCCCGGCTCGTGGCGGCTCCGGAGACGCCCTTGGGCGCTGGTCCTAGCCGCCCTCGCCGCCGGTCTGCTGACGGCATGCGGCGGGACGAAGCCGGTCTCAAAACACGCCCTGGCCCCGCCCCCCCCGGCGCCGAGGGTCTCGAGTCGGCTGCGCGCTGAGGAGGCCTCGATCCATCGGGCGGTGCAGGCCTCGCTGGATAGCGACAGTGGAGCGGCGGTGCGCTACGGGAGCATCCCGGCGTACCTGCGCAACAAGCAGGCGGCACCGGCCAACCAGCTACTGAGCGCAACCGCCGCGCATCCCGCGATAGCTATCCAGGGCGTCAGCGTCGTGCTCCATCTCGCTCATGGGAGGGCGTTGGCCACGGCGGTCGGTCCCGAGGTGCCCGATCGCATCCAGGGCAGTGCGGACCTGCATACCCCGGCGACCTGGGACCTCACCTTCGCCAATGTCCACGGGACGGTCCCGATCTCACCGAGCCTGTTCACGATCACCGACGAGCAGGGAATGCTGCTGCTCCCGCACCTAAGCATCGTCGGTGGCCGCTCGCTCCCCAAGATCGTGCCGGCCGGGCGTCCGTTCACGCTCCGGCTGACGACCGTCGTCTCGGTTGGCGATGGCAAGCTGCGGTACGCCCCGGAAGGCGGTCCGTGGCTGGCCGAGTGGGACTTCGACGTCGAGACCGATTGACGCTCCGCCCGCGACGGGCAACTGGCGGCCACGAACGGCAGGGTGCCTGCGAGTGCCCCCGCCGTTTCAGGTAGCCTTTCCCGTACGTGCCGCTGGCCCTGATCCACTTCTCCCACGCCACCGGGCAGACGCTCGCGCTGCTCGCGACGTTCGGCGGCATCGGCGTGATCGCGAACATCCTGATCGTGTACATCGTGCTTCAGGTGATGGCCGAGCGCAGGGAGAACCAGGAGCGCCAGCAGGCCAACCGCTGAGCCGCCGTTGAGACGGCTCTGAAGGAACGCCGCAGGCGGGCGTCGAATAAGCCGCCTGCCGATGAAGCAAGCAGCGACCACGACCGCCACGCCGCAAACGACGCACGGCCACCAGGCCCTGTCGGCGTACATCCGCGCCCGCTTCGACGAGTTCTCCCGCTCGCAGAAGGACGTCGCGCAGTACATCGTCGATCACCTCGACGAGGCTGCCTTCCAGACCGCGGAGGAGCTGGCGCGCCGAGCGAACACGTCCTCGAGCACGGTCGTCCGCTTCTCGCAGGCGCTCGGTTTCGAGGGCTTCCCCGAGTTGCAGCAGGCGGCCCGCGACGAGTACCGGCGCCGGCCGGCGGGCGCGGCTGACATGCCGACGGCCGTGACGCCGCTGTTCTCGCTCGACCACACCGAGTTCGAGGCCGCGCTCGCCGCCGACCACGTCAACGTCGAGGACACGGCGCACAAGCTGTCGCGCTCCAACGTCGAGGCCGCGATCGACGCGATCGTCTCGGCGGAGAAGGTGCTCATCGCCGGCACCGACCAGATGGCGTTCTTCGCCAGCTACCTGCGCCACCTGCTGATGCTGCTCGACCTGCGCGCGGAGATCGTCGCGAGTCCCTCGCAGGAGGCGCTCGGCCGGCTCTCGAGGATCGACGAGGGAACGCTCGTCATCGGTCTGTCCGCGGGCCGTCCGCATCCGTTGATCACACGGACGATGAAGCTCGCGCGGCACCGCAAGGCGCCGACGATGGCGATCACCGACGCGACCCTGTCCGAGGTCGCGAGACTGGCGCGGATCCGCCTCTACTACTCGTCGAACACGCCCGCCTTCGTCCGCTCACACACTGCTCTGCTGTCGCTGATCCAGGCACTCGCGTACGGCGTCTACGCGCGCGACGCGCAGCAGTACGACGTGCGGATCAAGGCGTTCCGGCTCAAGTAGCCGGCGGCCGCGCGGCGATCAGCAGCGCCTGCACGGCGCGCCCGACCCGCCCACGCTCGTCGTACAAGACGCTCTCGGCGGTGCCGATACCGCCGGGCGCGATCACGGTACTCGCCTCGAGCGCGAACCACTCTCCGACCGGCGGACGGTCGAGGTGGATCGTCAGGTCCGGGTTGATGAACACCCATTCGTCCCACGAGAGCGCCGTCGAGATCCCGTTCGGGAAATCGGCGGCGGCGGCCAACCGCTGCAGCGGGGAGGGGTGCTCGCCGAGCACGAGCGGGACGCGCAGGCGGAACCACGCGATCGCCGGCCCGCGGTGTGCGAACTGGCCCTCGACGAACCTGATCTCGATCGAGTCCGGAGCGAACATCGGCCTGTAGGGGGGCTCCTGATCGCTGTCACGGCCATGCTCGGGCCCGGGCGGCACGCTCGCGGGCGCGGTGGTCGGAGCAGCCGGGTCTGCGGCGCTCACCCGAAGCGCCCGGGCGCGCACGACTTCGACGCCGCCGGGGGTCCAGATCGAGCCGTCGAGCAGTTGCACGCGCTTGCCGGGCCGCACGATCTCGGCACGGACCTCGAGCGGTCCGAGCGGCACCGGGCGGAGCAGCTCGAACGTCAGCCGCGCGAACACGAGACCATCGTTTCCGACGAGCCGCTCGAACGCGCGGGTCAGCAGCGCCGCGGGAGCGCCGCCATGCTGGGCGTTCGGGTCCCACGGGCCGCGCGCGAAATCCGTCGCGACGATCCGGCCACCCTCGTCAGTGAACACGCTCCGATCTGGCACGGCGCGCGATCCTACTCGGACAACGTGCGCGGCTACACTCAGCGGACGATGGACGAGAACGGCTCGATCTCCCGCGACGAGGCGACGTTCACGGTTAAGGCCGGCCTCGCCGAGATGCTCAAGGGCGGCGTGATCATGGACGTGGTCACACCCGAACAGGCGAAGATCGCCGAGGATGCGGGCGCGGTCGCGGTGATGGCGCTCGAGCGCGTGCCCGCCGATATCCGCCGCGACGGCGGCGTCGCGCGGATGTCCGACCCGGCGATGATCCGCGGGATCCAGGAAGCAGTGACGATCCCGGTGATGGCGAAGGCCCGGATCGGGCACTTCGCCGAGGCACAGGTGTTGGAGGCGCTCGACGTCGACTACGTCGACGAGTCCGAGGTGCTGACGCCCGCTGACGAGGCGAACCACATCGACAAATGGGCGTTCAAGATCCCATTCGTGTGCGGAGCGACGAACCTCGGCGAGGCGCTGCGGCGGATCGGCGAGGGCGCGGCGATGATCCGCTCCAAGGGCGAGGCCGGCACGGGCGACATCGTCGAGGCCGTGCGCCACCTGCGCCTGATCCGGGGCGAGATCCGCCGGCTGACGACGCTCGACCACAACGAGCTCGCGACCACCGCGAAGGAACTCGGCGCGCCGCTGAACCTGGTCCGCCAGGTCGCGGTCGACGGGCGCCTGCCGGTGGTGCTGTTCTGCGCCGGCGGAATCGCGACCCCCGCGGACGCGTCGCTCGTGATGCAGCTCGGCGCCGAGGGCGTGTTCGTCGGCTCGGGGATCTTCAAGTCCGATGACCCCGCGCCGCGCGCCCGCGCGATCGTCGAGGCGACGACCCACTTCCGCGACGCGGCCCGTGTCGCGGCGGCCTCCACGGGCCTGGGTCAGCCGATGGTCAGCATCGAGACCTCGAAGCTCGACCCTGAGCAGTTGCTGGCCCCGCGCGGCTGGTAGCCGGCGGTGACGCCGACGATCGGGATCCTCGCCCTGCAGGGCGATTTCGAGGCGCACGCTAAGATCGTCGGCGGGCTCGGAGCGCAGCCGCGGGAGGTGCGGATCCCCGCCCAGCTGGAGTCGCTCGACGCATTGATCATCCCCGGCGGCGAGTCGACCACGATGACGCTCGGGATCGAGCGGGAGGGACTCGCCGAGCCGTTGCGCGAGCTGATCGCCGGCGGGCTGCCGGTGCTCGGTACGTGCGCCGGGATGATCATGCTCGATCGCGACCATCTCGGGCTACTCGACGTCCGGGCCGAGCGCAACGCGTTCGGTCGTCAGCTGCGCTCGTTCGAGGCCGATCTGGAGATCGACGGGATCGACGGCGGTCCGGTCCACGCGGTCTTCATCCGCGCGCCATGGGTGGCCGAGCACGGCGACGCGGTGCAGGTGCTGGCGCAAGTCGATGGCCACCCCGTCGCCGTCAGGCAGGGCAACGTGATCGCGGTCGCGTTCCATCCCGAGCTCGCGCGCGAGACGCGGCTGCACGAGCTGCTGCTCAGGATCAACGGCGCCTAGGTGGTCCCGGCCGGCTCGCGCCTGCGCTCGTCGTAGGCGCGGAACGCGCGTTCGAACCTCGCCCAGTCGAAGTCCAGTCCCTCGGGAGAGGGCGGTGGCCGCTCATCGGTCGGCTCATCGCCGTCGTGCGGTGGATCCTCGGGGTCGGTCCCGCGAGACAGCCAAACGGCCAGCGTGCAGACGAAGATTCCCGCGGCGTAGATCAGACCCGCGAGCAGCGCGTGATGCGTGACCGATGCGAGTACGCCAACCATGTACAGCGCGACCGCGGACAGCACCAGCCGGCGCAGGTCGCCGCCGGGCACGGCGCGCCGCGGCGCGGTCGCGTACGCGCTGACGAAGATCGCAATTCCGAGCGCCACGGCCAGCCCCAACTTCCAGATGTTCGCCTGATCGAAGACCATCGACTTCCCTGCCCCCGATGATCGGCCTCAAGCGGAGATTAATCAAGCGAAATTTTTACACGACGAGACCATGCCGCATCGTGTTCTCGGTCACGGCGCGCGGCTCGACGAACGACAGTAGGTAGTCAGGGCCGCCAGCCTTGGCGCCGGTCCCCGACAAGCGGTTGCCGCCGAACGGCTGGCGAGCGACCATCGCCCCGGTGATACCGCGGTTGACGTACAGGTTGCCGACCGGAGTGCGCTCGCGGACGGCGCGGATCGCCGCCGGGTCGCGGCCGAACATCCCGCCGGTGAGGGCGTAGGGGAGGCCTTCGACGATCTCGCAGGCCCGCTCGAGGCTCGGCACGCGCTCGATCGTCAGCAGCGGCCCGAACACCTCCTCGACGAGCACCTTCGAGTCCGGCGCGAGGTCCGCCGCGAGGACCGGGGCGCAAAACCACCCGTGCGCGGGGACGTCGTGGTCGGCTACGAGGATGCGGCCGTCGCGCGAGGCGAGTTCGGCGTAGCGATGTACGCGCTCCTGCGCTGAGCGCTCGATCACCGGCGGCACGTCGGTGCTGAGCGCGTCCGCCTGGCCGAGGACGAGCGTCGTGACCGACCCGGCGACCCGCTGGATGAGCTGGTCTGCGATTGCCTCGTGGACGAGCACGCGCGAGGCCGCCGAGCACTTCTGGCCCGCGTAGGCAAACGCGGAGGAGACGATCGCGGGGACCGCCTCGTCGAGGTCTGCGTCGGCGTCGACGATCACGCAGTTCTTGCCCCCGAGCTCGGCGATGACGCGCTTGATGTGGAGCTGACCGGGCGTCGGGGCCGCGGCGGCGTGAACGATCTCCAGGCCGACCGCGAGCGAGCCCGTGAACGCGATCGTTTGGACAGCGGGGTCGGCGACGAGCGCCGCGCCGGCTTCCCCCTCGCCGGGAAGCAGCGAGATCGCGCCGGGCGGGACTCCGCCGGCGCGCAGGGCCTGCACGAGCCGGTACGCACAGGCCGGCGACTGCTCGGCGGGCTTGAGCACGACGGCATTGCCGGTCGCGAGCGCGGCGGCGGTCATCCCGCAGGGGATCGCGATCGGGAAGTTCCACGGGGCGATCACGGCGACGACCCCGCGCGGAACGTAGCTCAGCTCGTTGCGCTCCCCGGGCACTTGCAGCAGCGGCCGACCTGTGGCGAGCTCGATCGCGCCGCGGGCGTAGTACTCGAGGAAGTCGATCGCCTCGCACACGTCGGCGTCCGCCTCGAGCCACGGCTTGGCACACTCGCGCACCTCGAGCGCGGCGAGCTCGAGCCTGCGCTCGCGCAGCCAGGCCGCGGCACGTAGCAGCGCCGCGGCGCGCTCGGCCGCCGGTGTCCGGCTCCAGGTCCTGGACGCGGCACTGGCGACGAGCATCGTCGCCCCGACGTCGGCCGTATCGGCTCGGGCCGCGTTCGCGACCACGCGGTCGGGGTCGCCGGGGTCGGTCGAGACGAGCCCGTCGCCCGCGCGCTCGTCGTTGCCGATCAGCGCCGGCACGCGTAGCGGCAGTGCCCCGTCGACGGTCGCGAGCGCGTCAGCCAGCCGCGCGCGGACAGCGGCCCGACGGAGCTCGAGCACCGGCTCATTCGCGAACGGAGCGAGGGTAGACACCGTCGCGACCATAACATTGGCGCGATGCATTTCTCCGACCGCTGCGCGGCGTGCGACGCGGCCGGCCTTGAGCCGCACTTCTCGGTTGCAGGCGAGGCGGGACCGGACGGCCTGATCCCGAGCACGGCTCGGTTCGGCACCGCGCTCGCCGACATCGTCCGCTGTTTGAGCTGCGGCCATATGCAGCTGCACCCGATGCCCGATCAGGGCACGCTCGCGACCGGGTACGCGGCCGCGGCCTCGGACGAGTACGTCGACGAGGAGGCCGGCCAGCGTGAGACCGCCCGGCGCGCGCTCGCGAGGATCGAGCGGTATGTGTCTCACCGCGGGGCACTGCTCGACCTCGGCTGCTGGGTCGGGTTCCTGCTCGCAGAGGCCCGAGACCGGGGTTGGAGCAGGACGCTCGGGGTCGAACCGAGCGAGTTCGCCTCGGGCTATGCGCGCGAGCGGCTCGGTCTGGAGGTCGTGACCGCGGACCTGTTCGCGGTGTCGCTGCAGCCGGGCGCGTTCGACGCGATCACGCTGGGGGACACGATCGAGCACTTGGTCTCTCCCGCAGACGCGTTCGTGAGGATCCGCGAGCTGCTCGCGCCCTGCGGGGTCGTGTGGCTCGCGCTGCCTGACGCCGGCAGCGTGATCGCGCGTGCGATGGGGAGGCGCTGGTGGTCGGTGATCCCGACGCACGTACAGTACTTCACGCGTTCCTCACTCGAGCGGTTGC
>Ga0302325_10023904_pt1 | contig 12724 bp, 9 predicted proteins | sample Palsa_T0_2_FD_201948 | JGI IMG/M metagenome (GOLD analysis project Ga0302325, IMG submission 201948) | Peat permafrost microbial communities from Stordalen Mire near Abisko, Sweden - Palsa_T0_2 | ecosystem: Environmental > Terrestrial > Soil > Palsa > Peat permafrost | place: Sweden: Abisko... | reverse complement strand
GCCCAGACAAACCATCGTCCCTACCACCGCACCGTCGAAAACCAGGTGAAACAGAAACACCAGCACCGCAGGCAGCGCCGCCAGCCTCGTGAAGCGTCTACCGCAGACTTACTTCAACTCGCTCTTGCCTCTCCGCACAGACTCCGAGCAAGCCTATTCCCTCGATCCCTCCTCCCGCAGCCAGACAACCATCCAGCTCAGGCGGCTGGACACAGTCCTCCCCCAACTGATCGAGGGAATTCAATCTCCATCTGTATTCATGAAAATCGATACCCAGGGCCATGATCTCAGCGTCGTTCGGGGAGCCGCCGGCGTGCTCAATCACATCGTAGGCCTGCAAAGCGAACTGCCCGCCGTTCAGATCTACGATGGAATGGCCTCCATGACCACCGTGCTCGATTACTACTTCACCTGCCGATTCGTACCCATCGGCTTCCACCCGGTAAACACCATGCGAGACACTCAGATCTCCCCCGAATTCGACGTCTTATTCAGCCGCTTCGAAGGCAGCCTCGTTCGAACCTAACCCACTCCACATCAACCACCTAGATACTTGCAAACTCTTTCAGCGAGGTGGAACGCTCAATTTGAGATTTCAAAAACTATCGTCGTCTGCGTCTGCTCTGATCTGCCCAAAATCTCTACCACTGAAAACTGGAATTCTCTCGTAACATGGGAGGAAATGGTGATGAAGAAGAGTCGATTCAGCGACGAGCAGATCATTGGGATTTTGAAGCAGCATCAAGCAGGAGTGAAAACGGCGGACTTATACCGGGAGGACGGGATCAGCTCGCCGACGTTTTATGCCTGGAAGTCGGGATTCGGACACAGGGAAGTGAACGAGGCGCAGCGGTTACGTGAGATGGAAGACGAGAACCGCCGTCTTTGCACAGCCACGACTGCGGCAGCGAGACAACCTCAACGCCAAAACCAAAACGAGAATCTCTGGTTATGAATGGATGAGAGCTTGGGGGTACGTCAAGGATGCATATGAAAACGAGAACTCTATCTCTTGTCGGCATATGTTCTTTTTGTGTTGGATTGGCAGGGTTAAGCGCGTATTTTCTCTTCGCGAAAGATCGAACTGTCAATCCGCCCATTCATGGATATACAGCGACTCTAGAAGTAGTTGATCTTAATGACCCCAAAAAATCTTGTACTGACTTCGCGTATTCAGACTTCGCGGCCGCTTATTCTCGCGATGACACCGACTGTACCGGCAAAAGGCGAATTTATATATTTCATGGCTCGTCTCAACTCACGGTATTAGACCCAGAAAGTAAGACGTACTGGAAGGGAAAACCAGAAGCTCATAGGTCGGTGCATGTCTATCTTAAAGATAATTCTCACAAGAAATACCAAAAAGTTGATGGATACTTATTTGAATTGAAACAGTGTGCTCCACATCGCTTATTCGGCGAAGTGAATTGTGACGAATGGTCATACGCTGGCAGCACCGTTGGATTTTCTCATAAGAATGAGCCAGGCAAACTCTTTCGCGTCAAGCGGTTTTCCGCCAGCGCACCCGGCGCCTCATCTTTCACTGTCCCTGGGGACTATAAAGAGGTTCCGGTGCCAGCCAAGGCTTCTTCTTCTCGTTAAACTCCATACGAACGAAAGAGCGAATGACCGAGTTCCTTAAGCCGATATGGCGCGGTGATCTGCCCAACGATCGAAAAAGCCGCGGGAGTCAGCTATGACTATAAGAATCCCTATCAATACCAAAGAAATTGATAAGCCTTGCGCCACATTGAGGGGCATCTTGCCAACAATAACTTGAATTCGGACTGCTCGAATAAATTCAACGAGATAACGTTCCACGCCAAAGGCGATCAGGTATAGACCGCCCACCCGGCTCCTATATCCTTCTTTTTTATACAGCACAGCGATCAATACAAAGTTGATAAAACCAATCGCCGCTTCGATTATTTGGCGGGTGGCGCACCCTTTAGTTCTCCTTCCTTAACCACAACCGAGGGTGCCCCATCCTTCGCGTCTTTTGCGAAGGGTGGGATACCACAAAGGCCAACCAAATTCGTGCGCAGCACGAACCCGCCAGCCCAGACAAACCATCGTCCCTACCACCGCACCGTCGAAAACCAGGTGAAACAGAAACACCAGCACCGCAGGCAGCGCCGCCAGCCTCGTGAAGCGTCTACCGCAGACTTACTTCAACTTCAACTGCTCGACGTACATGTTCAAATAGTTCTTATCGGAGTCCGCAAAATCCCGTAGCACCCGATGATACTGGTCCCCCGTCGGAAACAGCTCCTTGATCAGATCGATCCCGCTGCGGCCTTCCCAGGTCCACGCATCGAACGCGGTCTTGGCGTCGCTCTGGATCGCCGCAACGTCTTTCTCCTTCTCCGGGTCGCTGACCTTCTCGGGAAACAGCACCATGATGAAATCGCCGCTCGTATTCGCCGCCGTCACGCCAAGGTCGCTCATCATCTTGGTCGAAACCTCGCCCAGATGGCCATAAGGGCCTGAATCCGCAACCATCCCGAAAGCAATCGTCGGCGTCTCGCCATTCTTGATCACCACCGCATTGTTCGTGTGGTTCACCCCGAATTGGTCTTGTGGCGCATTCAGCACCACCCAAGGATGTTTGTCAGGATCGACCCAGCTAGGCGTAATCGCTGGAATATGGAAGCCTTTATTGGGTCCTGATGTGCGGACTAGCGGTTTGCCCGATTTATCCGTCTGGATGCCGGACCAGTGCGTCACCTTGCTCCAGTCAGCCTGCGAATCTTTCTTCGGGCGCCCGTCCACGTACAAAACACAAACCGCGGATTGGCTCTTGGTCTCAAGTTCGCTCAGCTTCGGAACGCTGTACTTCTTGTAGATCGCATCCGCCGCGGTCCTCGCGTCCTGCGCAGCCTGGGTAGGAGGAGGCGCATTGCTCCCTGCTGCCTGGGCTGGAGCAGCCTTCGACTCCAATCCTCTGGCTGTGTTCAGATCGCGGAACAACTGGCAGCCCGCCGTCAGCGCCCAGTCTTGTTCATTCTTCGTCTTGGCGTAAGTCGAAACCGGCGGAGAGCCAACTGCATCGGCGACTGAGTCCTTCCCCAGTCCCGGCCCAAACCCGTTCCAGGAAGCATCCGTGGGAGGGTGATAAGCGCGTTGGTTGCCGTCCAGATCCTCCGAAAGCTGGGTCACGCGGAAAACGATGACCCCGGCCACACTCCAGATACTCGCATTTGCCCAAACGTTCTTATGGCTTTTAGGGTCTTTGAACGACAGACGCAAATCCGAGAGCTCCACCGCCTCCACCAGATGCGATTTCAATTCCCGATGTCTTACCAGATAGTCGAAATCCCATGGGTCGACCATGCGTCTGACATCGAATCCAGCGTCGTCGTTGAGCCCGAGACTGCCGGGCGTGTCTCCCCGCAGTGTCAGGAAACCTGGATCGGCTGCGTCGTTGCACCCCAAAGGTCCGGGCGTACGCGGCGCGCCGAACCGGGAAAACGGATTGTGACTAGTCGGCCCCGGACGGCATCCCATCGAGCTCACCCCATCGCACGGATGAATAGTGTCGCCCGTCAGCGATACGTAACAACGGCGGGTGCCCCACATCTCGCTATCCGGGGTCCCCAGCGACAGGTCTTAGTCGCTGGGGTGGCGGATGTGGGACCAAATTCGTGCGCAGCACGAACCCGCCAGCCCAGACAGACCATCGTCCCTCCCACAGCACCGCCCAAGCTCACCGAGGACGGAAACTGCACTTCTAACGTTAGAAATCGCGCCTTTAACAGTAGAAATCGCAGCTTTAACGTTGCGCATGCGCATCGTTAACAGTAAAAGTCGTCGCAAATTCAAAATTTGTGCACACGCTGCGTCAATAAGCGAACTGGCTGCCAGCCACCCATTGATTCTCCTTTTATTCGCCAGCGCGTTCCTCGTCTGTCTCGAAAAACCAGCCCACAACAGGCCGCGTTAGGATCGAGCCAGCCCTTCAATTTACTCTGAACAGAAGCCGTGGCCCATCCCGCAAACAACGTCGAATCGCAGGCGAGTGAGTCGCTCACCCCCTTCATGCGCCAGTGGACCGTCGCCAAGAACGAGCATCCCGATACTCTGCTTTTTTTTCGCATGGGCGACTTCTACGAGCTTTTCTACGACGACGCCGTCGCCGCCGCCCGCGAGCTGCAAATCACTCTAACCGCACGGGATAGAGAACGCGCCATCCCCATGTGCGGCGTCCCCTACCACGCGGCGGAAGGGTACTTGCAGCGCCTGCTGCGCAAAGGCTTCCGCATCGCCATCTGCGAGCAGATGGAAGATCCCAAGCTCACCAAGAAAATCGTCCGCCGCGAAGTCACACGGGTTCTCACTCCGGGAACCGCATTCGACAACAACCTAGACCAGTCCCAGAACAACTTCCTAGCCGCATTCCACGAAGATGGCGCAACGTCAGCATTGGCGCTGCTCGACCTCTCCACAGGCGACTTCCGCACTGCAGAATTCTCAGGGCCAGCCGCACACAATCAGGCGCTCGACGAGCTTTTAAAAGCTCAGCCGAGCGAGCTGCTGCTACCAGCAAACGCACCGGAAAACTTCGCGTCGGAAATTGACCGAAGCGGCGACCGCGTAGCCGCAAGAACCAGAATCGACGACTGGGTCTGGACCCGCGATTATGCCGTTCCGCTGGTTGAGCGCAAGCTCGGCGTCAAGTCCCTGGAAGGCTTTGGCCTAAGCGGTCATCCCTGCGCCGCAATTGCCGCGGGCGTCATCCTGCACTACGTCCAAACCACGCAAAAACTGGACGCATTGCACCTCGATTCCCTGCGCTTCGTCGAACGCTCCAACGAACTCCAACTTGATCCCGTCACCGTCCGCAACCTGGAACTGGTCGAGCCTCTGATATCGGGGCAAGACACGCGTTCGACCCTCTTTCATACGCTCGATTGCAGCCAGACGCCCATGGGCAAACGCCTGCTCCGCGCCACAATCCTGCGTCCGCTCTACGACGCTGAAGCCATCAACGCACGCTACGAAGCAGTCGCCGAAGCTCACGGCGATCTCGTCCGCCGCGAAGAGATCCGCCGCGCCTTCAACGGCATCCTGGACCTCGAACGCCTGCTGGCACGCCTGTCCCTCGACAGCGCCGGCCCGCGCGATGTCGCCGCACTTGCCGCCAGTCTCGCCAAACTGCCCGCGTTGCATGGTGCGCTAACCGCGATGACCGCGCCGCTCTGGAACGAGCTAACGGGCCGCCTCGACACACTCACAGACATCGCCACGCTGGTCACGACGACGCTCATCGCCGAGCCGCCGCTGACGCTGGTTGACGGCGGAGCCATTGCCGCCCAAGTCTCAGCCGAGCTCGACGACCTGCGCAGCATCAGCTCGACTGGCCGCCAGTCCATTGCCGCCATCGAAGAGCGCGAGCGCGCCCGCACCGGCATCAGTTCGCTCAAGGTCCGTTACAACTCGGTCTTCGGCTACTACATCGAGATCAGCAAATCCAACCTGGCCAACGCGCCAGCCGACTACGAGCGCAAGCAAACCCTGGTGAACGCCGAGCGCTTCACCACAGCTGAACTCAAGGAATACGAAGTCAAGGTCCTCACGGCCCATGATCGGGCCATCGAGATCGAGAAGCAGCTCTTCGCCCAGCTCCGCCGCAGTGTTCTTGAAGCCGCCGGCCGCATTCGCCGTACCTCCGCTGTCGTCGCCGAGGCCGACCTGTTGGCCGGCTTCGCACATCTGGCTTCCATTCGCAATTACGCGCGGCCTGAGCTGGTGGATGAGCCAATGCTCGAGGCTGTCGCCGCGCGCCATCCAGTGATTGAGCACTGGATGGCCGAAAGCAACACCAGCCGCTTCATTCCCAACAGCCTCTATCTCCATGGGAACGAAGCCGATAGCGCGGAAGCGACTCACACGGAACCGAGCCTGCTGCTGATCACCGGACCCAACATGGGCGGTAAAAGCACGTACCTGCGTCAGGCCGCGATGCTCGTCCTGATGGCGCAAATGGGCTGCTATGTGCCTGCGGCTAAGATGCGCTATGGCCTGGTGGACCGAATCTACACGCGCATTGGCGCCAGCGACAATGTGGCTCGCGGCCGCTCTACATTCATGGTGGAGATGACCGAAACGGCGACTATTCTCAATACTGCGACGAGCCAGTCCTTGGTTTTGCTGGACGAGATGGGCCGCGGCACGGCTACCTTCGACGGCCTGTCGCTGGCCTGGGCTACGGTCGAATATCTACATGCGGAGATCGGCGCACGTACTTTGTTTGCAACACATTACCACGAACTAACCATGCTGGCCGAGAAGCTGCCGCGCGTACTCAACCTGCGCGTCGCGGTGAAAGAATCGTCTTCGGGCATTGTCTTTCTGCATTCGATTGAGCCTGGAGCGGCTTCGAAGAGCTACGGCATCGAAGTCGCCAGGCTGGCTGGGCTGCCCAAGGTGGTTCTGGAGCGGGCGCGGCATATTTTGCGCCAGCATGAGAAGCAGGAGCGGCGCTCGGTTCAGGTTGAGACTGCGGAGCCGATGCAGATGACGATCTTTACTCCGCTTTCGCAGCGGATTGTCGATCGCATCGCCGAGACTGACATCAATTCGCTTACGCCGTTGCAGGCATTGAACTTGCTGGAAGAGCTGAAGCAAGAGCTGGGCGAAACCGCCGCTCCGGCTGCGGGACGGGGCGGGCGATGACGGCTACGATTCGCCAAGCTGCGGGCAGCCTGCTGGTGGTTGGGCTTTCCGGAACAGAGCTGACCGGATTGGAGCGGGCATGGCTCAAGCTGGTGCGGCCTTCGGGGATCATTCTCTTTCGGCGCAATATTGCGGAGACTGGACAGACGCGTTCATTGCTTTCCGAATCAACGAGTTACTGCCAAAACTTCAACCTGCGCTGCGTGGACATCGAAGGTGGGACAGTGGACCGGCTGCGCGATGCTGTCGCGCCGATGCCGTCGGCTCAGGCAGTGGCCCAAGCCGCTATTCGGACGGGAAAGCCCGCGTTGATGCGGCGGCATGGAGAGTTGATCGCGCGGGAGGCGTTGGCGTTTGGCTTTAACACGACTCTGGCGCCGGTGCTGGATCTGGGGTTGCCCGAATCCGCTGCTGTAATGGGAACGCGAGCGGCTTCATCAAACCCTTTGGATGTAGTCACTTACGTACGAAATTTTCTAGCTGGTCTGGCCGCTCAGGGGGTTGTTGGCTGCGGCAAGCATTTCCCTGGGTTGGGTGGTGGAACGCTGGATTCTCACCTGGAAACACCGGCGATTGAACGGAGTTGGGCTGAACTTTGGGGGGAAGATCTCGTTCCTTACCGGCAACTTGCGCGTGTTTTGCCCATGGTGATGGTCAATCATGCAAGTTACCCGAAGACGCGCGGCGGCGACTGCCCGGCTACGGCATCGGCCTACTGGATCACCACGGTGCTCAAAAAACGCATTGGATACAAGGGGCTTATCTTCAGTGATGACATGGAGATGGGAGGAATTCTTAAAGCTTCTTCTATTGAAGAGGCAGTGGTTTTGTCGGTGCGGGCCGGGATTCATCTGATGGAGATTTGCCACAGCCCGGAGCTGATTTTGCGGGGTTACGAGGCGCTGATTGCCGAGGCGGAGCGTTCGGCCGCTTTCCGGAAATTATTGCTGGAGCGGGCGGCGATTTCACGATGGTTGCGCAAGACCCGGTTCAGCGATCCGACTGCGCGTGCGCTTTCGGCGGCTCAACTGGCTGCCCTGCGAGACAAGGTAAGGATATTCACTGCCGAGGTTGAGAGGTCCGCACCGAAATGACGGGCAACGTTCCTTGCTGGGTTTCCAACGTTCTATACGGAATGGGATATCAATGATTGTTGCGGGCGTTATGAGCGGGACTTCGGCGGACGGGATTGATGTCGCGCTGGTGCGAATTCGCGAAAACAAAGACTTGTATCCGAAGTTGCAGCTCTTGGCTCATGAGGCTTTTCCTTACCCGGCTATTCTGCGGCGGGCGGTGCTGGCGGCAATGAATGCGAAGGCTACTTCGACGGCTGAGCTGGCGCGGCTGAACTGGCGGCTGGGCATGGCCTATGCCGAGGCTGTTCGGGTGACGTTGGAGCGGCATCCGGTAAAGCTGGAGCTGGTGGGCTGCCATGGGCAGACGCTCTTTCACCAGGCCGAGGCGCGGAGCTATGCCGGGGCGAAGTTTGCTTGTACCTGGCAGGCCGGCGAGGCGGCAATTTTGGCTGGTGAGCTGGGCGTGCCGGTGGTTTCGAATTTTCGGCCGGCGGATATGGTGGCTGGCGGGCAAGGAGCGCCGCTGGTTCCGCTGCTGGATTTTGTGCTGTTTCGCCATGCGAGGCGAGGGCGGGTTTTGCAGAATATGGGCGGGATCGCCAACCTCACTGCGATTCCGCCGGGCGGGACGGCAGATCAGGCGCTGGCCTTCGATTCGGGACCGGGCAATATGGTGATCGATTGGCTGATGCTGGAGCTTTACGGCAAGGCTTTCGACGACCAGGGCTCGGTTGCGGCTTCAGGGACTGTCATTGACGTTGTGTTGCGAAAGGCGCTGCGGCATCCTTTCTTTCGCAAAGCGCCGCCGAAGACGGCTGGGCGGGAGCAGTTTGGGCGGGAGTTCGCTGCGGGTTTCTTGCGGGATTGCCGTGCGGTGAGCAAGCGCAAAGAGGATGCTGTGGCTACCGCTACTGCGCTGACTTCGACTTCGATTGCGCAGGCTTATTTGCGGTTTGCTTCCGCAGGAATGGGCTCGGCTGTCGACTATATCGTTTCTGGCGGCGGGGCGCGGAATCTTACGCTGATGCGGCAGTTGACGGAGTTGCTTGGGCCGCATGGTTGCCGGGTTGCCGCGATCGACGATTTTGGACTGCCGGCTGAGGCGAAGGAGGCTGCGGCGTTTGCGCTGCTGGCTTGGATGACCTGGCATCGGCGGCCGGGAAATGTGCGCTCGGCGACGGGTGCGTCCCGGCCGGCGATTCTTGGACAGGTTACGTATGTTTGAGGGCTTGTGCGGGTGGTTGCTGCGATCCCAGGTCTCAACTACCCCAACGACGAAGACCTGTCGTTGGGGATCCCGACGATCGAGACCTGGGGGACCCTTATCCACACGCCGCGAAAAGCATACCTCAGGGTCTAAAGCCCCGCTTGAGCGCGGCGCGTTTATGCCGGGGTTAAAACCCCGGCATACCCTTAAAGAGCGTTTCTTTAAAGAGCGTTCTTTGGGCGTATTGCTGCGATCCCAGGTCTCAGAATCGAGACCTGGGGCACCCGCATTGCTTTTCTTGGGCGCGATGTTGGCCACGGTCGCGATGATGATGGGCTGTCATGGGCCGAAGGCTGATACGAGTGCGGTTGTTTTTCTGATTGAGTCGAGCCCGACGAGTCTCGATCCGCGGATTGGGATCGATGCGCAGTCGGAGCATATCGATGAGTTGTTGTTCGATGGGCTGGTGGTGCGGGATGCGAGCTTTCGCGTGGTGCCGGGGCTGGCGGAGCGTTGGGAGCAGCCTGATCCTTTGACGTTGATTTTTCATCTCCATGCCGGGGTTCATTTCAGCGATGGGAGGTTGCTGACTTCGCGGGATGTGGTTTGGACGCTGGAATCGATGCGCAATGGCGCGATACTCACGCCGAAGGCTGCCAGCTATGCTTCGGTTGCGAGCGTCGAGGCTCCGGATGCGGCGACGGTGGTGCTGCATTTGAAGACTCCCGACAACTTTCTGCTGACCAATCTATCTTCTGGGGCGATGGGGATTGTCCCCTTTGGCAGCGGGCGGGATTTCTGGCAGCATCCGGTCGGGTCGGGGCCGTTCCGGTTTGTGAGTCAGGAGATCGATAAAGAAGTGGTGATCGAGCGGAATCCGATGAGCTGGCTGAGGGGTGCCGGCAATGTGGCGCGGGTGCGTTTTGCGGTGGTGCCCGATCCGATTACGCGGGCGCTGGAGTTGCGGAAAGGCTCGGCGGATCTGGAGAGCAATTCGCTGCTGCCGGATATGCTGCCGGTGCTGGCTGCCGAGAAGCATCTGGAGGTCGAGAGCGTGGGCGGGACTCAGGTGCAATATTTGGCTTTCAATACGATCGACCCAATTTTGCGCGATGCGCGGGTAAGGCAGGCGATTGCCTGCGCGATCGATGTGCCGCTGATTCTGAAGACGCTGCAGGCGGGACGGGCGCGGCCTGCGGTGAGCTTGCTGCCGAGCACGCATTGGGCGTGGAATGGGGATGTACCGCGCTACGATTACGATCCAACGCGTTCAAGACAACTGCTCGACGAGGCTGGATACCGCCGCGGCGCGGACGGCGTGCGGTTGCATTTAACGATGAAGACCAGCACCGATGAAGGCACACGGCAGCTTGCCGCCACGATGCAGCAGGAACTGGCTCAGGTGGGGATTGCGCTGGAGCTGCGGAGCTTTGAGTCGGCAACATTTCTTCAGGATCTGACGCGGGGATCGTTTCAGATGTATGCGCTGCGCTGGATTGGGGGCAATGAGCAGCCGGAAATCTTCGGGTATGCCTTCAGCACGGCGCGGATTCCTCCGAAAGGGGCGAACCGGGGACGCTACAGCAACCCGGAACTCGACGCGCTGCTGGACGATGCGGGGAAATCTGCCGACCAGGCGCGGCGGAAGACGGACTACGCGCAGGCGCAGGAGATTCTGGCGCGCGACCTGCCGGCGGTCAATCTCTGGTACAAGGATTCGATTGTGGTTCACAACCGGCGAGTGAGCGGAATTGCACTCAGTCCCTCAGGCAGCTTTAAGTTTGTCTGCGATATGCGGGTGCAAATGTAATGTTTCGTTACAAATGGGGACACAATTCGTTACAAAGCAATTCGTAAACTTTCCTTTTGGGCGGCTCGTCTACATGGGCAGTGAGCGATGTAAGAGATTTGTAAGGTTTTAGACTTGAACCTACTGCTGATTTGCTCCTGGCTATGCAAGGTTGCCGACAGTACGGAGAAGATATGCAAGCGAAGAAAAACAAGATTGGGAGATTTCTCGGATACGCGTTCCTGCTGCTGAATGTATCCGGACTGGCTCTGATGAGCGCGCCGCTTCGCGGAGAGGCGGCGATGCAGGCTCCCGCGGCTGCGCCGGCGAACCGGTTTGTGGGCACGATCAGCGCGACCGCGCCGGGCCTGATGACGGTGAAGACCGATGCGGGCTTGGAGCGGAAGGTTACGGTCCCAGATGGGATCAAGCTTCAGCGCGTGGCTCCTGGAGCCAAGGACCTGACCGGCGCGGCGACGATTCAATTCAGCGATTTGGCGATTGGCGACCGGGTGCTGGTGCGGCTGGCTCCGGAGCCGACGGCCGACCCGGTGACGGCAATTCAGATTATCGCGATTCCGCAAGCCGACCTGGCGCAGAAGCAGCAGCAGGACCGGGAAGACTGGCAGCGCAACGGAGTGGGCGGGCTGGTGAAGAGCGTGAATGCCGGGACGGGGATCATTGAGATCACCTCGGGAGCGGGAGCGGCGCAGAAGACGATTACGCTGCATACGACGCCGACGACAGTCTTGCGCCGGTACGCACCCGATTCGATCAACTTCGACCAGGCCAAGCCTGCGCCGATCGAGACGATTCAGGCAGGGGATCAACTGCGGGCACGCGGAACCAAGAACGCGGATGGCACGGATGTGGCCGCGGTGGAGGTGGTTTCGGGTGGCTTCCGCAATATCTCCGGAGTGCTCAGCTCGGTGAATGCGGCGGCAATGACGATTACGCTGAAGGACCTGATCACCAAGCAGAATGTGACGGTGCATGTTGGCCCGGATGCGCAGATGCGCAAGCTGCCGGAGAACATGTCCAGGATGCTGGCGGCAATGACGAAACCTGCCGGCGAAGGCAGTGCTCCAGCGAATGCTGGCGGTGGTGCTCCGGCCTCCGGCGGCCAGGCGGGCGGTCAGGCGAACAACGGAAGCGGAGTGGGCCAGGGTGGCTCGCGGCCGGCGTATGGCGGCCAAGGCGCGGGACCGGGTGGCGATGCTTCCGGTGGCGGACGGCGCGGTGGCGATTTGCAGCAGATGTTGAGCCGGGCTCCTGCTATCCACTTGTCCGATCTGCAAAAGGGCGATGCGGTGATGCTGGTTTCGACCCAGGGAACACAGGAAGTTACAGCCATCACACTGCTGGCCGGCGTTGAAGCGTTGCTGCAAGCTCCAGCATCGACGCAGAACATGCTTCTCTCCAACTGGAACATGAGTTCCGGTGGCGCCGAAGCGGCTCAGTAAGACGAACAAACTTTTTCCGGATTTATCGAGCCCGTCCCAGATTGCCGGGCTCAGACTTTATGGGGGATTCGTGTACTCAAAACTTGCCTTTTTAGTCTCCATTTCGATTGCTTCGCTTGCGGTTGCCCCGAGTGGGGTTGCGCAAACGTCTCCGCCGGTAGCGGCGGCCGCCCAGGCGGGTACACCCGGCAACACGGCCGCGCAGGCGACCTTTCGCGGGAAGATCGCCGATCCTACAGGCGCGCTGATTCCGGGGGCGACCGTAACCATCAGCAACAGCAAGGGACAGACGGTGGCCACGGCCACGGCCGATGCCTCGGGCAGCTACGAAACGCATGCCGCCGCGCCCGGCACCTACTCGGTGACAGCTACCTTTCAGGGCTTTGCGCCCTTTGTCTCGCAGGGCATCGTGGTCGCCGCCGGCCAGGTGAAGCGCGTTGATATTACGATGGCCATCGAGGCCGCGCAGCAGACGGTTACCGTTTCCGACGACACTCCGACGGTGAGCGTGGAG
>Ga0302325_10023903_pt1 | contig 12724 bp, 9 predicted proteins | sample Palsa_T0_2_FD_201948 | JGI IMG/M metagenome (GOLD analysis project Ga0302325, IMG submission 201948) | Peat permafrost microbial communities from Stordalen Mire near Abisko, Sweden - Palsa_T0_2 | ecosystem: Environmental > Terrestrial > Soil > Palsa > Peat permafrost | place: Sweden: Abisko... | reverse complement strand
GCAATGTCTTTTTCATAGACCACGCCATCCTGGTTCACCATAAACGTGTGAATGCCCGTCACGCCATATTCGGAAGGCCAGGCTACCAGGCCGAACCCGCCAATCAGCTTGTCCTTAAAGGCGTAATTGTGCGCTCCCCCCGGCGCGTGGGAACCCTGCCCCTTAAGCACCCGGAAGTAATACCCGTGGTACGGTTTGGCGTTCCCCTTCTGGGCGCCCTCCCATGCGGCTTGGGCCAGGCCCACGGGAACCAGCGGTTCGCTCGCGCCTTCCCAATACAACCCGTCTTGCCGGCCAGGCCCGCTCATCAGATGCGGCGCGTACTCCAACATGCCATCCTTGTCGCGGTCCTCGGAGGCGTATTTCTGCTGCGCTTCCACGTATGCGTGGCATATCTCGATAGCGTCGAGCTCGTGTGTGCCGATGCGCCGCGCATGCATCTCGGCCGGAGTCTCAGACGCGTCAAAGCTCCATTTGCCGCTCTTGCGCACCAGCGGGACCGGGAACGGCCAGTCCTCGTCGCCAATCGCCAGGACTGCGCGATTCGGATTCATCGGGGAGATTTCGAGCCGGTGCTTCGCGCGCGCCATATGCGCGAACTCGTCCTGCTCGGCCTTGTCCTGTGCGGCAGTGCCCGAAGTGAGCATCTCTTTCGCCGCTGGACCGAAAATGGCCGACAGCCGCGCCGTGTCGTGCGCGTCGGCTGCATCGATCACCGCTTGCACCGCGGCCTCGGCAGTGTCGAAACGCTCTTGCGCGTTTCCACCCGCCGCCCACGCTAACGTCAGCGCCGCACAAATCGTAAAGTGTCTGCCAGTCATTATACTATCGCCTCCCGCCGCCGCCGCGCCCGCCGCCACCGAATCCGCCGCCGCCAAATCCGCCGAAGTGCCCCCCTCCCATGCTGGAGAAGCCGCGGTCGCTTTGCGCGCGCGTTGTTCCGCCATTGTGGTAGCCGCCGAAGACACTGTGCTTGCTCGTATAGCCGCGTTGCTCAAAACCCGAACTGCCCACGCGTTCCCGAGACGTCGCGCCCTCGCCGCGGCCGGATCCCTCCCCGCGCCCGGATCTCTCCGCCGCAGCGCCGCGGGATCCGCCGGCCGCGCGCCCGCCGTACCGGCCGGCGACGTCGCGATTGGCGTATGGCACACCCAGGCGGTGCGCCGGATCGTGCGCCCACGCCGATCTGCCCAGCGCCCCTCCGCCGTAGTTCCGGAAACCATAACGATGAAAGAAGGAATTGTCGATGAAGATGCCGCCGCCGAACCAATTGCATCCCCATCCCCAACCGCCCCATCCCCAACCACCCCAACCGCCAAAATAAAGACCAATGTCTATGCCTGGAAACCACCCCCACCCGATACCGATACCCGGGTAAATCAGCGGCGGATAATAGCCCCAGACCGGCGGTCCCCAAACGTAAACCGGGTTGTAATTCGGCACGTACCAGACATTCGGGTCTCCCGGCTCGATGTCGATCGCGTTCTGGCCGTTCTGATTTTGCGTAGTGACCGTCTCCTGCGGGGTCGACTGCAGCTTGCCCTTCGCCTGGGCTGCAGCCCGCATGCGCTGCACCGCCTGCATCACGTCCGCTTGCTGGGCCAGAAAGGCATTGCCCAGCTGCGTAGTCCAGGTCATATTCTGAGTCAACTGCGTGAGCACGCCGGGGAAGGCCACTAGCGCCTGTACGCTCGGCTCCCAATTCTGTTTTTTCGCCTCGTCCATGAGCTTGGAAGGCTTCCACTTCGGATGGTCCCGCAGCCATTGTTCGGCTTCGGCAACCTCCATCGGATAAGTGGCGGCGGCCAATACCTGGGCCACCACGGGGTCGGGATACAGAGCGATCGGCGCCACCAGATCGTCGAGTTGCTGCGGCGGCATCAGCGCCCCTGGCGGCGCGCCGGCGGGAGGCGCGTCTGGCGGAGGAGACTGAGCCACCGCCGCATGCAGAAGGAAGAAGGCGGCAAAAGCCGCCGCGCAAGAACAGCCACGTCTGCCTGACATTTCGCTCCATTATATGCCAAGATATTGCAATGCGCAAAAGACTGCTGATCGTTCTGCCGCTGATGTGCCTGGGCCTGCCCGCCCAATCTCCGCCGATGGGACCGCCGCCAACTCCGCCGGAGCAGCCGCGGTACACCCCCGAGGGCCAGCTCATGCGGTCGGACAATTATCGCGAATGGATCTATTTGAGCTCGGGGCTGGGGATGACCTACGGCCCTGTCGACTCCGCCTCCGCCCCCTCATCCGAGCGCTTCGACAATGTCTTCGTGACGCCTGTGGCCTACCATGCTTTTCTCCAAACCGGCTCCTGGCCGGACAAGACCATGTTTGCTTTAGAGGTCCGCAACTCCGCCTCCAAAGGCTCCATCAACAACGGCGGCCATTATCAGGAAGGCTTCGCAGGATTGGAGATTCACCTCAAAGACGTGGCCCGCTTCCCCACAAAATGGGCGTTCTTCGAATTCGGCGGCTCCCAGCAGACTTCCAAGCCCTTTCCGCCCACCTCAAGCTGCCAGGCGTGCCATGCCAAAAACGGCGCGGTAGACGAGACCTTCGTGCAGTTCTATCCGACCCTGATCCCGGTGGCTCAAGCCAAAGGGACGCTGAGGCCGAAACAATAAAGCATCCCGCGAGTGCGGATATAGATGCGCCCATCGGCAATCGCGGGTGTGGCAAAGCATTCGTCGTCCAGTTCATCGACCGAGAGAATCTCCTGATCCGGACCGGCCTTCAGGATCGTGACCACGCCGGAGTTGCCTACGAAGAAAACCTTGCCGTCAGCCGCCACCGGCGAAGCGTAATACTTGTCCACTGCCCCTCGTAGGCGGCCCTGTTTGAACGGCTGTCCGTTTGCCGGATCGATCGTCGTCAGAATACCGCCATCGTTGATCATGTAGATCACCCCACGATAGAGCAGCGGGGAGGGGAGTTGCGGTACCGAGCGCTGATACTTCCAGCGCAGCGCCGTGGCGGTCATGTCGCCTGTGCCGCCGGCGTTCAGCGCCAGCAGACCGTTCTCCGCGGCCATTACCGCTTGGAAGGATTTCCATTCGGTTTCGTCCAGTTTTCCGTCGTGGTTGGCGTCTTCGAACGGAAAGAAAAAGCGCATGGGACCCTCGGGCAGCTCCGCTTGCTGCAACGCGCCATCATGGTTGATGTCGTATTTCGCCAGCGCATCCGCAAACGAAGGAATCTCGATATGCTTACCCGGATCGTTGAAGGATGAATTGTAGCCGTTGATATAAATTGTGCCGCCATCCAGCACCGGCACCGATTTCATCTCCGAAGCCAGGCCGTTCACCCACCAGACGCTTTTGCCCGATGCCAGATCGTACGCATCCAGCCGGAACGAACCGGGCGCGACGATTTGAATGCCAGCAACATTGCCGGCAACGGCGCCAGCGCCTGGCGGCCGATACACAATCGGTGTGGAATGTCCGCTGAGAGCTTCGGGCCGCGGCGTCTTCCAGGCTTGCTTGCCGTCGGCTTGGGAGAACGCGGCGGCGAACGAGTCGTGCATCTGGTCGCAGATCAGGACCACCTTGTCGCCGGCCAGAATGGGCGACACACCCATTCCGTACATGTTGTTGAAAGGCCCCAGCCGGGTGCGCCAGCGTTCCTTGCCGTCGAAGGTATAGGAGATAAGCCCGTAATCGGGAAAAAAGGTGTAAACGTTATGGCCGTCCGCCGCCGGAGTCGGCGATGACGGGCTGTTCTGCGTGTCCAGTTTCTCATGACGGTCGCGCGGAGATTCGCGGCGCCAGAGGATCTTTCCGCTGCCGCGATCGAGCGCCAGCGTGAAGAGCTTGTCTCCTTCGAAGGCCGTAAGAAAGATGCGATCCCCGCTGATCACCGGAGAAGAATGGCCGGGCGGCAGCGCCGTCTTCCACACCACATGCTTGGCCGGTCCGAGGCTATCGGGCAGCGCCGAGGTTTCCGCGACTCCGCTGCCGTTCGGTCCACGGAAGCGCGCCCAATCCGCGGCCGGCGACGGAACCAGGAACGTCAAGGCTGCCAGTAAGAACGATATCGCCGATCGCTGCATGGCTGCTCTCACCTGCGGCTATCTCCTCTCTCCACGGTAGAAGACCCGCCAGATCTTGCCGTGCTGGCTTTCGCAGATATACAGCGAGCCATCCGGCCCTTGCGCGACGCCATCCGCACGGGCCAGAGCGTCGTCGGGATTCATCAGTGGGGTTTTGCCGGCAAATCCGCTGGCAAAAACTTCATGGCCGCCCGACGGCTTGCCATCGGCAAACGGCTGGAAGGTCACGTTGTAGCCTTCCTGCGGCATGGGCGCCCGGTTCCAGGAGCCGTGAAAGGCGATGAACGCGCCGTTCTTGTAGTGCTCCGGAAACTGCGTGCCGGAATAGAACATCAGATCCACGGGCGCCCAGTGCGCCGGAAAACTGGTGATTGGGTTTTGAAATCCGCTGCACCGGCCTACTTTTTTCCCGTCTCCGCCGTACTCGGGATTCAGCAACAGCTTCTTTAGTCCATAGTCGAAGAAGCAATATGGCCAGCCGAAGTTGGAACCTTGTTCCGCGCGGTACATCGGCTCCGCCGGACGTTCTGCATTCTCCTGCGCGGTGAACATGCCGGGCCATAGCACGTCGAGCTGGTCGCGGCTATTCATGACGATGTATAATGCGCCGTCGTGCCATGCGATGGCCGGCATCTGGCGCATCCCGGTGGCGAAGCGCACGCCATCCGCCTGCGTCTGCCCGAGCTTGTCCTCCGCGAATTTCCAGATGCCGCCGTGGGTTTCGAGCAACGGGCAAGGATCTTGCCCGGGCACCTTGGCTTGACGGTCCTTAGACTGGCAGGCATTGGACGGCGCGCCGACGTTCACGTAGAGACTGCCGCGCCCGTCGAAGGCGATACTCTTGTCTCCGTGCTGTTCCACTCCGGGAAGGCCGGAGACCACGATCTCGGGCGGACCCGCCGGTTTCAGCTCACCGGGCGCCATTTTGTAGCGTTCGACGGAGTGGAACTTGGCAGCGTAGAGATACCCGTTTCGCAGCGCAACGCCGGTGATGCTGTCCTGTCCTATACTCTCGTGGATCTCGAACCGTCCCTCCCCATTCGCGTCGCGCAAGGCCACGATGCCGCCCTTCGCTCCGTCATCCTGCCGGGAGACGTAGATATCGCCGTTGGGGGCTACCGCCATGTGCCGCGCGGTACCCAGCCCGTCGGCGGCCACCAAAGCGCAGAAGCCGGGCGGGAGTTGCAAGCCGCCGTTGCCCGGGTCGCAAGCGGGCGCGTCCGCGGCGGGCAGCCTCCCTGCCAGCGCCCACAGGCAAACGACGGCGAGCGCCGCTTTGCAGTACCGTTGACGAACTTTGCAGCTTTTGCTTTTTTGCATGACACTAAATAGAATACGAGAAAAATGCCGGAACTGAAAGCCGCGAGGAAGACAAGGATGGCCATGGCGGCACTCTTCTTTTTGGCATGGGCCGCCGCCATCCAGCCAGGGCATGCATGGGCGGAGGCGTCCGTTTGGGATGGAATCTACACGCGCGAACAAGCCGAGCGCGGCCGGACTTTATATGCCAAAGAATGCGCCTCGTGTCACAAAGACAACCTGGCGGGGCACGGAACCACGCCGTCGTTGTCGGGCGCGGACTTCGTCGAGAAATGGGACGGCGAAACCATCGGCGACCTGTTCGAGAAAATCCAGACATCCATGCCCGCCGACCATCCGGGCCGTTTGAGCCGGGAACAGAACGCCGCGGTTCTGGCGTTCATTCTCCGCTTCAACGATTTTCCAGCGGGCGACACGGAACTTCGGACCGACGCCGATTGGCTGGCCAAGGTCCGTTTCACGGCCGCTAAATCCAAGTGAGCGCGGAACACTGGAGTGGCATTCGGGCCGGCGAAATACCCGTGCAATCCGTGGCTGCCAGCGTGGCGCACATCCGACATCGCTACATTGCACTCCCGTGCTGGTCTGGCCAGTGCCGTCCGGATTCATGGTCCACACTTCGGCATAGGCGTTGGGGTCGGACTGCTTCGCTCCGTTGATGTCGTACTGGAACGTAATCTTCCTGGCATCGCTGGACCAATTCGCGTCGCCAGCTTCATAGGGAACATCGAAGTGGGTCAGTTGCCCTTGCTGGCCGCCATCCGCGTTCATGGCGAAGATATTGAGCTTGTTTCCGCCCTCGCGATCGGATCCAAACGTGATTCGGGTTCCGTCCGGAGACCACACGGGGTCGCCGTTGTTTCCCGCGCTGGTCAACTCCCGCAGGCTGCCGCCGTCGATGTTCATTACGTAGACTTGCAGGTCGCCCCCGCTCATCAAGCTCATGAACACCAGTTGATTATTGACCGACCATCTGGGCTCGACGCTGAAGAGGGTATTGGCCAGGATGGCGTGATCGCCGGTACCGTCCGCGTTCATGACTCGAATGTCGGTCATGGGTGGTTGGTTGGGCTGAGGAACCGCCAGCAGTCTGGCATAGACGATCTGGGAGCCGTCGGGAGACCAGCTCGGAGTGACGTCGAACCCCGGCGCAGGAGACAGACGCAGCTGACCCGTACCGTCCGCGCCGATCACGTAGATTGCGCTGCCGTTAAGATCGCGCTGATACGCAAGACGCGTCCCGTCGGGGGACCAGGAGGGATAATTTTCCGGCTCCGCATCGTTGGTGAGCCGGGCAAGGTGGGCGCCTGCACCCGAGGCGTCAGCATCCATAAGGTAGATGTGGTTGACTGAATTCTGCCGGCGCACGAACGCAATGCGGCGCGCTCCCGATGCGGCTGCACAGCGAGGCTGTGCGCTGAGTGGAGCGAGGCCGGATAGCGCCAGGATTATGGCGATGGAACGGTAAAGGTGCCGCATACGTTGTGATAATGGTGATAACGCATCCGAGAGCGAAGGGTTAACCATCAGTTCATGGATGAGCCTCAAACGCGGGGATGAAATCGCCGGACGCGGATTTCCTTCTCCCGGCTGCGGGCGTTTCCATCTTCACGTCGAAGCGAAGGGCGCGGCAAGTTGCGGGCGCGGGTCGTCGTGCAGATGGTCCTGGCGTCATAGCCAACGCCGGGTATCAGCCTACACCGACGGCCTTCCGGTTATGTCCACGCCACCCTTAAAGTAAGCGCCCTCTTCAATGATGATGCGCGCCGTCCTGATATTGCCGATGAGCTTGGCGTCTTTGCGGATCTCAACTTTGTCCTGCGCATTGACGTCGCCCTGCACGGCGCCTAGAATCACCACGGTACCGGCTTTGATGACGCCAGTCTTGATGGTCCCGTGAGGGCCCACCGTGAGCGTGTGCGCAGGCAGCTCGATTCTGCCTTCGAGCGCCCCATCCACGTAGAGGTCTTCGTTGCTGAACACCTCGCCTTTGATTGTTACGGCAGTCCCAATATTAGCGGGTCCGTTTGCGGGCATTTGAACCAGTGTATACCAAATGAGCACGTCTGCCGGAGAGATCTCTGCGACGCTCCGCCCCGGCGCGCGTTGGATTGCAGCCCCAGCCAGTGTGATAAAAACCCCCACAAATTCGATTCTTCGTAACCTATAGCACTGTATATAGATAAAATACTTGACGAAGCACTATATATTGGGGCATGATTACGAATGCGCGACAACAGAAAGAGGGAATCCACATGGGACAGCTTACTGTAGACCTGAGTGCCACGATGAACACTCTGGAAATGTTGAAAACAAAGGATCAAAGGCTCAAGCGGACGGGGGTTGCCTTCCCCCGTTACTTCACTGCCCGGCAGGAGGCCGGCAAGACGCCTTACGACGAAGTCCAATGGGAGACCCGCACCGCCTCCATTGGCAACGATAAAGGAGCCGTCATCTTCGAGCAGCGGGACATCGAAGTCCCCGTGGATTGGTCGCAGACCGCCACCAACATCGTCGCCAGCAAGTACTTCCATGGCAAGCTGGGCTCGCCGGATCGTGAAACCAGCGTCGCCCAACTGGTGCAGCGCGTGGTCGATACCATAGCCGGCTGGGGCCAGAAGGACGGCTACTTCGCTACCGCGCAGGACGGCCAGAACTTTCGCGACGAGTTGGCCCACCTGATGCTGACGCAGAAGGCGTGTTTCAACTCGCCGGTGTGGTTCAACGTCGGCGTGAAGGAAGCGCGCGGCTACGGCTGGGTCTACGATCAGGCGGCCGGCGAAATCGCCAAGCTGGAGACGGGCGCCACCAGGCCGCAGTGCTCGGCCTGCTTCATCGTGTCGGTGAAGGACTCGCTCGAATCCATCCTGGACCTGGCTAAGACCGAGGGCATGCTGTTCAAGTGGGGCTCCGGGACCGGCAGCAACCTGTCGTCGCTACGCGAAGAGGACGCCATCCTCTCGGGCGGCGGACGCGCCTCCGGGCCGTTGTCGTTTATGAAGGGCTTCGACGCGTTCGCGGGCGTGATCAAATCCGGCGGTAAGACGCGCCGCGCGGCCAAGATGGTGATTCTGAATTCAGATCACCCGGACATCGAAAAGTTCATCTGGTGCAAAGCGAAAGAGGAGAAGAAAGCCTACACGCTGGTGGAAGCGGGCTACGATTCCTCGCTCGACGGCGAGGCCTACAGCTCCATCTTCTTCCAGAACGCCAATAACTCGGTGCGCGTGACCGACGAATTCATGGAAGCCGCCACCCAGGATCGCGAATGGTGGACCAGGTCCGTGGTCGGGGGCCAGCCAGTGAAGCGCCTGAAGGCGCGCGACCTGATGCACCAGATCGCCGAAGCCACCCACCAGTGCGGCGATCCCGGCATGCAGTTCGATACTACCGTGAACCGCTGGCATCCGTGCAAGAACACGGCGCGCATCAACGCTTCGAACCCCTGCTCGGAGTATATGTTCCTGGACGATTCGGCGTGCAACCTGTCGTCGCTCAACCTGATGAAGTTCGTGGGGCCGGGCGGGCAGTTCGACGTGGAAGCCTTCCGGCACGCCGTGGACACCCTGATTATGGCGCAGGAAATCATCGTGGATAACGCCAGCTATCCCACCGAGAAGATCGCCGGCAACTCGCACAACTACCGGCCGCTCGGGCTGGGCTTCGCGAACCTGGGCGCGCTGCTGATGTCGTTCGGCATTCCCTACGATAGCGACCAGGGCCGCGACTATGCCGGCGCGATCACGGCGGTCATGTGCGGGCAGGCATACCTGACAAGTTCCCGCATCGCCGAGGGTACCGGCCCGTTCCCCGGCTATGCGCGCAATACGGAGCCATTCCTGGAAGTCATCCGCATGCATCGCGACGCGGCGCATCGCCTGCACGGCCACCAGATTCCGCAAGACCTTTTTCAGGGCGCTTCGGAATGCTGGGATAACGCGCTGGAGATGGGCCGCCGCAACGGGTATCGCAACGCGCAGGTGACCGTGATCGCCCCGACCGGCACTATCGGCTTCATGATGGATTGCGACACCACCGGCATCGAGCCGGACCTGGCCCTGGTGAAGTACAAGAAACTGGTGGGCGGCGGCGTGATCAAGATCGTCAACAACACTGTGCCGCAGGCGCTCATCAAGCTGGGCTACACGCCCGCGCAGGCAGACCAGATCGTCAGCCACATCGACGCCACCGGCACTATCGAGGGCGCGCCGCACCTGAAGCCCGAGCATCTGGCCGTTTTCGATTGCAGCTTTCGGCCGGCCAACGGCACCCGTACGATCCACTACATGGGCCATTTGAAGATGATGGGGGCGGTGCAGCCGTTCGTCTCCGGCGCGATTTCGAAGACCATCAACATGCCGGAAGAAGCTACCATAGACGAGGTGATGAACGCGTATATCGAAAGCTGGAAGCTGGGGCTGAAGGCGGTGGCCATTTATCGCGATAATTCCAAGCGCGTGCAGCCACTCAGTTCGGGAACGGGGGGCAAGGCCGAGAAGGCTGCGGCCTTGAATAATACCGCCGCGGTGGCGACGGTGCAGCAGACAGTGGAGAAGGTGGTTTACCGGCCGGTGCGGCGCAAGCTGCCCGACGAGCGGCGCGCCATCACGCACAAGTTTTCGATCGGCGGGCATGAAGGCTACATCACCGTGGGCATGTACGACGACGGCGCGCCGGGCGAGATCTTCATCACTATGGCGAAGGAAGGCTCAACCATTTCCGGCCTGATGGACTCGTTCGCCACGGCCATCAGCTTCAACCTGCAATATGGCGTGCCGGTGAAATTCCTGGTGGACAAGTTCGCGCACGTGCGCTTCGAGCCCAGCGGGTGGACCGGAAACCAGCAGATCCCCTACGCCAAGTCCATCATGGATTACATTTTCCGCTGGCTGGGCGCGCGGTTTTTGGGACCGGAGTATGCGGTGACGGAAGCCGGCGATCCGCCTACGCTGAGGCCTACGGAGACTAGCCCGCAGCAGGAGCTGCCGTTTGCGCCGATGACCGCCGATGCGCCGTTGTGCGCGGAGTGCGGGTCGATTATGACGCGGAACGGGAGTTGTTATAAGTGCGGGAATTGCGGGGGGACTAGCGGGTGTAGCTAGGGGGGGCTTGAGAGTATTTGTCCTTGGAGCCGGTGCGTCCTACCACGCCGGATACCCGCTCGCCGCGGAAATGGGCAAGCGTCTCGCGGCATGGATAAGCACGCTTTCCTCTGGGCACGATTACTGCGTTTACCTGGAGCAAATCGCCGAAGTGTACGGCGGGTTGAATGACTTTGAGACCGTTCTTGCTGACCTAATGGCGTGTCCGCTCGGTTCGCCCGCCGCAACGCTGGGGAAGACACGATTACAGTACGTGCTGAACGGCCTCAAGGAGGCCGTTCGCGATCATTTTGATTTGATCCGCGCCGGGCCCGTCCAGCTTTACGACAAGCTTGCACGAATTGTGCGTCCCGGCGATTCGGTAATCACCTTCAATTATGATCTTGGTGTTGAGGGCGCGCTGCGTCGGGCAGGACGGTGGGACATCAGAACTGGGTACGGGTTTTCGATTGACCTTTGCGAGCAGGCGTCGCCCGTTGAAGTCCTGAAGCTGCACGGGAGCACGAACTGGCGCGCCTTGTTGTTCGGCGGCCGGACCAAGGGAAGTTTCGGCGCGAACGGAGGATCATTAGGGGACCGGCCCGTCCTTTTTTTCAGGCCTGACCTTGAATATCTCGGTTATCCGGACTTTGTTGATCCCCTCTGCGCAAATCTCGATAGCGCACCGAGTCTGTCCGCGATGATATTACCGGCGCTGCCGAAGCGTTTTTGCTTTGAGACTAGCTTCGGCGAAGAGTGGAAGCCCTTTTGGGACGGCCTGTGGCGGCGCGCCCAAAGCGCCGTCGACCAAAGCTGATGAGCTTGTAATAATCGGGTACAGCATGCCAACCATTGATGAGCGGGCACGAGGCATGCTCCTGGATACGCAGAACAAATCCGTTCACTTGTCGATCTGTTGCGGCAAGGCGACAGCGGGCATCGAAAAAGAGTTCCACGACTGCGGCTTCGACTGCTTTCGGTCAGTCCCCGCCACCTTCGATGATTTTCTGGCCGCCGAAAGAACGGAAACAGATGCCGACGCGGGCTTGCCAACCACGCTCGCGCCGACACGCGCGAGCGGACGAGAAAGGACAAAAATTGTGGACGCTACGGTCCTCCCAGCGCAACGCATTTTGATAGCGACTGCCAAACTCCGGCGCGACGGGAGGGCCATCTTCTCGATAGAAGGCACTCCACTTCAAGATCAAATCTTGACACTCGACCAGCTCCGGAGGCAGCTTTCCGGCAACGGCGCGTTTTCCGAGAACGTCAAAAAGTTTGTTGGCATGCTCCAGACCACGGGCGTTGCTGAAATCCGGCAACCAAAACTCATGGCTAAGTTTTTCACCCTTGGCTAACGGACCGGTTAGTTCGCGTCAACGCCCCTCAAGAGACGCGCTGGGGCGCGCGCTTGCACATGCGGCGTAAATACATAATGTAAATATGGAGTTGTGAACTACACCTGGGATCCGCACAAGAACCGGCGCAACCCTTCACTGGATCGCGTTTGAGGATGCCGTTGGAATCTTCGAAGCCCCACGCTTGAGAGAGTGGATGATCGCTATGAATATGACGAGGTTCGCGTGTACGCGATCGGTATCGTGAATGGCGTCGAGATCACAGTGATCTACACCGACGTAGCAGAACCGGATGAAAGAGAAGCCTACTGGAGGAACATTGTCTTAAAGAGCGTACCAACTGGGAGCGCCTTCGGTCCCGGAGTGACCGTCAAGTCCGGCACGGGATCGAGATGGATCCCGACGCGCGACCGACACGGAGTTCTGGAAGAAGGCGCATGTTGTCATCCCGGAAACAAAACAAACCATTACGATACGATTAGATGCGGACCTGCTGGCGTGGCTGCGCCGGCAGAAAGGCTATCAGACGAGAATCAACGCGGTTCTGCGGACGTATATGGAAGCGAGCCGTGCATCTGCCAGGCGGAGCTGAAATGCCCCGCACCTTTAACTCGACGATAGAACGATGAATAAAGGATTCTTGGCAGTGCGCGGCATTTTGCAATCAGCCCCTTCTTCCATCCTGCGTCCGTGGAAAATACCTTTCACGGGGGTGGACGCATGCCGGCTTTAAGGGTCAGCGGGTGGAGCCTTCGCTGCGAACCGGCCAAACTGGTGCGGACCGATGCGTCAACCTCCTCTGAGGATTACTTGCCCCTCTCAAGCTCGGCGCCCGCCCCATAGCCCGCTCGATTCGATTGCAAATCCGCGAGGATCGCCGCGGGCTGCACTTCGCGATCCAGATGGCTGGCGAAGTT
>Ga0302325_10023902_pt1 | contig 12724 bp, 10 predicted proteins | sample Palsa_T0_2_FD_201948 | JGI IMG/M metagenome (GOLD analysis project Ga0302325, IMG submission 201948) | Peat permafrost microbial communities from Stordalen Mire near Abisko, Sweden - Palsa_T0_2 | ecosystem: Environmental > Terrestrial > Soil > Palsa > Peat permafrost | place: Sweden: Abisko... | reverse complement strand
CCACCTGCTCACTGCGTATGCGGATGCCGCCCGAGGCGTGACCGATACTGCACCGTACCGTGGCGCCGTCGACATCGGCCCGCAGGGTGTCGTCCCCGAGGACGATCTGCACGGACTTGATCTCCTCGGACTTCCGCAGCCGGCCGCCGGCGCGTTCCACCCGGATCCGGTCGCCCAACACCTCGGAGAGCTGCGCGACGAGCAGCTTGAGCATGATGCGTGAGTCGGTGCCGTTGGATTTCAACGAGGAGACAGCCATCGAGAGATCGAAGGCGTCGCTCCCGCCGTTGCCGGCTGGCTCCAAGGTCATTTGAGGCATTGTAGTGCTTGACCTGGAAGAAGACCTGACGCCGCACGACGCTCATCGGAGGCCTCACAGAGGGCGGTTTTCGCAGATCACGACCGGAATGTCGCGCTCGGTCTTGCCTTGATACCGGCCGTAGCCCTCGTAGGAAGCGACGATCCGTGGCCAGAGCGCCGCTTTTTCGGCCGCCGAGGCGGTGCGGGCACGGAGCCGTCGGGTCTCACCGTTGATCACGACGTCGATGTCGGGGGTGACCGTCAGGTTGCGGTACCACTCGGGATCACGGTCGCCGCCCCCCTTGGATGCCACCAGCACCACGCGGTCTTCGTCGTGGACGGGCGTGGTGAGCGTGGTCGAGCGCATCCGACCGGTCATACGACCGATCGTGCGCAGCTCGACCACCGGCATCCCGAAGACGGAGTGCACAAACCTTCGCCCACTGAGTCGCAGGACGGCGCGGTGGGTCCTGCTCATGACCTTGAGACCGAGATCGATCATCGAATGCCGCAGACGCACCGTCATGCGGGTAGGGGAACCGACTGGGCGAAGTGGAAGAGATCGGCGGGGTCGTACGCCCTCTTCACCTCCATGAGCCGAGGAAGATTCGATCCGTAGTAGGCCCGGGCCCAGTCGGGCAGCGTCGGATCGATGTAGTTCTGATAGGAGCCGCGGGCGATGGGGGCGAAGCTGCTCTGCACCTCTTCCAACCAGGCCTGGGCTGCCGCGACGACGGACGGTGACGGGCTGGCGCTGCCATAACTGACGGAGTACTGGGCGCAGGCGATGGCGTCGCGATGCACGAAGGCCGTGTCGGCGGCCGCCACCTGGTTGATCGCCCCTCCGTAGCTGTCGAAGACGATGCCACCGCCCACCCCCGGCACATCGGAGGCCAATGCGTTGACGGCGTCGATCATCGCCCCCGTCGCCGTGGCCGGAAGTGCCGCGTTGACGAACGACGACTTGGCGCGGAACGCCGAGCGGCCGAGCACCCCACCGCGGTTGCGCGTCGGGAGGTGGCACTGCTCCACCGTCAACCCCTCGCAACCCGCCTCTATCAACGTGGCACTCATGTACTCCTCTGGCCCCACGAACCGGTACGTCGGCGCCACTCCAACGGCGGTGAGCAGCGGGGCAAGCGCACTCGTGCAGGCCGCAACCGAACCGGCGAACACGCCCGTGACCTTGAGAGTCCCCCCACCGGAACTCCCGTTGGAGGCGAGCTGGCAGTTGGACCACAGCTCATCGGGTGTCGCCGGTATCCACCGCAACCACGAGTCGAGGACGGTCGCAGCCTCACCCCACGCCCACTCGAGCGTGAACAACGCCACGTCCGGGATGGGGTGGACATCGAAGATGAAGGACGTCACCACGCCGAAGTTCCCGCCACCCCCGCCCCGGCTGGCCCAGTAGAGGTCGCTATGGCTGCTGGGCGAACATGTGCGCAGTGATCCGTCGGCCGTCACGACATGGAGCGACGCGATGTTGTCGCAGGTCAGTCCGTAGGCTCGCCCGAACACGCCGATGCCTCCGCCGAGCGCCAGGCCGGCGATGCCCACCGTCGGACATGACCCACCGGGAAGGAGCACGCCGTTGGCACCCAGCTGGCTGTAGATGTCGATCAACTGCGCGCCCGCCCCCACGCTGGCCCGGCGCATACCCGACTCCACCGAGACGGCATTGAGGGACGACACGTCGATGACCAGGCCCGGGCACGACGAGTACCCCCCATAGCTGTGACCGCCCGATCGGGCCGCCACGTCGATGCCGTGGGTGCGCGCGAAGACCACGCACCGTTGCACGTCGGCCGCCGTGGCGCAGTAGGCCACGGCCGCCGGCTGCGGCGCAAACAGCTCGTTGTAGAGCAGCGCACTGGCCGGGTAGGCGGCTTCGCCGGGTAGGACAAGGGTCCCGCTGAGCATCCCGGCGAGAGCACTCCACTTCGGGGGAGGCACGGAGCTGCTCGTCGTCGTGCTCCCGGACGACGACTGCGAGTGGCCCGATGGGCTCGAACATGCTGCGGCGGCGCCAAGGAGCACCGTGGCCCCCAGCGCCGCCGACGTGCTGCCGGCGCGCTGGAGGAACGTGCGGCGATCCATGCCGTCCCCTCGAGCGGACCCGGGGGCCGCAGCCATCTCCTGGGCACCGGACGCTTTCCCGGCCCCGCTACCCCCGCCAAGCTCTGAGGCCATCCGGTGACGGTACCGCGACCTCGAACGATCCGAGTGGACGGCTCCTCCGGTCCGGTTGGCGGCGAGGCCCTGGCGGGCGTCCGTCAGTGCCAGAGCTGCTGCGTCGCTCCCGACGTGTCGTGGAAGTCGGTGCCCGGATCCTCCTCGGCCACGTAGCACGACTCGACCCCCACTCGGCCCGGGCCGAAGAGCCGCAACCACAGGTAGCGGTTGCCCCATGAACGCCACAGCTTCATGCCGGCCTTCGGGTACTCGACGTGGAGCTGCATGTTGACCGTCGGGTCCTTGAACAGCAGCGCCGGCGGTTTGACCAAGAGGGACTCGCCCTCAGCGAGGTCCCTGATGAACGCTGCGCCGCCGGCGCCGATCATCACCACTCCCGGCCGCTCCCCCGCCGTGAAGGTGTCGACGTAGCGCCCGAGCGGGTAATGCCACTCGGTCTCGTTGCGGCGGTCGTCGCGCCGGTCGTCGGCCATGCCGACGGCCTGGAGCCCAACCTTGAACACGCTCAGGCCGGCACCGGTATCCGCGGCGTCGGTCCCGCCCGATGTCGAGTACCAGACGTTTGAGTCCTGCCAGCCGTACGCGACCCCCTCGCTCGCCATCAGCAGCCGCCCTTCGCAGACGTTGATGGACATGCCGGCCTCGAGGGGCAGGGCGATGACCTCACCCGGGGTGTCGTGCGAGAAGGCGATCCGGCCCGGGCCCTTGGCGGTGAGCATGACGAGGGGCAGGCCGGCCCGCATTCGCTTCCACGCACCGTGCATCGACATCGGCGCCAGCTCGACCGACGGTTCCTGCCACAACAGGACGTGGTGCGGAAAGTAGACCCCTTCCCCGGCGGCCAGCGTCCACTCCGCCGCTGGGACCGACCGGCCACTCACTTCCACCTGTGAGTGGCCGACCTGGATCCTGGCCATGTCAGCTATGGGTGGCAGCTCGGTCCAGCCGCCGGCGGTCGTCCGCAAGGTGATGTCGACCGGCGCGCCACAGTTCGGGCAACTCGCGCCCTCCCCGGTCGAGGGCTGGCGGCAGTAGGGACAGGCATACGTCATGGTGTCGGTCATCGTTGTCGGGTCCTCGCTCGGTTGCGCCGGCGCCTTCAGCCCGTCGCGCGGTCTTGGTACATCGACTGGATACCGACCCGCCCCGGACCGGTCAGGGCCATGAAGGTGGCGGCTCGGCTGGACGACAGCGCGTCACCCAGCACGGCGGCACCGCCTCCACCGAGTACCTGGGCGGCCGCACCGCTAACCCCCTCCTTCATCAGAGCCCGAGCCGCCTTCAGCCCTCGGAACCCTCGCCCGGCCATGTCCTTGGCCGCTTTCATCCCTTGGCTCGCCTTGCTGTCACCGTCGACGGTGGCCAGGTCGACCGACACCATGTCGATGGAAACCGAGGCGTCCTTGTACAAGAACCCGCCCGGCTCGACGTGAATCCTCTCGCCCTCGGCCAGCGTGCGTTCAAAGACGTTGCCGAAACCGTGCACCACGATCACCCCGGGTTCACCCGTCGCCTCGAACCGGTCCATGTACAGCCCGGTCCCGGACAACAGCGCGGTCTTGAGACCCGGCACCTTGGAGAACGAGTACGACATCGAGCCCGAGGCCACCAACAGGGCGTGGCCGCGCAGTTCGACGGCCGCCGTGCCATCGATGGGCAGCACCACGAGCTCGCCGGCAGCGTCCCGCGAGAGTGCAATGTGCCCGGGCCCGTGGGCAACGCTCAGAACGAACGGCAAATCCCCGAGAAGCCTCTTCGCCCCACCCGGGGTGTCCATGACCGACATCGGGACGGTCTCGTCCTTCCAGAGCATGGCGTGATGCTCGAAGAAAACCGAGTCGGCGGCGTCGAGCGCCAGCTCGGCGACCGGGACCATGTCGCCGTCGACCTGTACCGTGCTCGACCCGAAGTGGATCTGGGTCAGGTCCCTGAGGCGGGGCGCCTGGCGCCACCCGGCGTCGCTCACCCGGTCCCGCTGATCCAGCGGCGCTCCACAGCGGTCACAGCTTCGAGCGTCGGGGAGGTTATGAGCGTGGCACCACTGGCACTCCACCCGCTGTCCGACGTCAGTCACAGTCACAAGCTCCCCCAAGGCGTTCGGCGCCATAGCGCATCGTGGGCTACGCCCACTCCAGTGGTCCCGGTCAAGCGTGCCACAGTTTCCCCGTCATCCCCGTGCCATGAGCGCCGGGCTCCACGCTGCCTCGTCGTTGGTGACCTTGATGCTCCCGAGGACGTCGAGCGTCGAGATCCGAAGCCGCGGGCGGGACGCCGTCGCCGGTGGGCCGTAGGTGGTGATGGTGCGGCCGCCGAAGAGGGACCGTTGGTCGACCGTCACCTGGACCCCGCTCGGCACGAGCACCCGCACGTTGCCGACGAGGGCCGTCACCCTCAGGCTCGGCTCCGGCACGAGGAATACCGCTCCTCGAAGGTCCAGGTGGATCTCGCCCATCAGCATGAATGCCCTGGTCCGCTCGGCCAGAAAGAATCGCCCCTGCACGAGCCGGTTTCCGAACGGGACGAACCAGTGTCTCTTGGCTCGCCCCGGCTGAATCTCCTTCAGGCCACCCGTGGCGGCGGCGAATTCGGTGCGCGATGGCGTCGTCAGCACCAGGTCGGTTCGTCGATCGAACTCCTCCAGGCTCAACTGGCCGACCCCGGTGGCCCGCACAAGGGCGGCCAAGGCGGCGTTCCGCTCCTGCTCGGTCACCGGGAACTGCTCGCCGTCACCGGCGATCACCTCGCCGTCACCGGTGCTCACCTCGCCGTCACGGTGCTCACCGCAGCTCCCATTGGGCGACCCCGGGGTTGAAACGCATCTACCATTAGCCTACCGACGGCAGGAAGGGGCATTCCAATGGGACTGCTGCACGAGTCACGACGAGAATTCATCGCCGCGCCTGACACCTCGAAGGGCCAGATCGTCTACAAGTGGCCGGACGACAACATCCGGAAGTTCGCCCGGGCCATCGTCGAACCCGATGCACAGGCTGTCTTCATGAGTCAGGGCAAGGTGATGGGCGTCCTGCCACCGGGCCAGCACACCCTCGATGCCTCAGAGCTGCCCTTCCTCGGTATGTTCATCGACTGGGCCTCGGCTGGCAACGCCTTCAAAGCAGAGCTCTACTTCGTCGGGACGCGCGAGTACCCAAGCATGCGCTTCGGCGGGCGGCTGGACGACATCCAGGACCCCATGTCCGGCCTGATCGTCACCATGCGGGCATTCGGTGAGTACGCGCTCAGAGTGGACGACCCGACGAAGCTCATCTTGAACCTGGTGGGAACCGTGGATGTCGCCGACAACGCCGCCGTCACCGACTGGGTCGCCCAACAACTGCTCAAGGTCACCCGCACCTCGGTCATCACGCAGCTGGCGTCGGGCGCCTGGCCCATCCTGGGCCTGTCCCAGCACAGCCCGGACATTGAGGCGGCAACGATGCCCGCCGCCAACCTCCAGCTCGCCGACTACGGCGTCTCCATCTGCCGGTTCGGAAACCTCGACGTCAACCTGTCCGAGGAGGACAGCACGAAGTTGAAGAAGCTGGCCAACGACTACGCCTACTCAAAGCTGGCCGGCGGGTTCCTCCAGGCGGCCCAGGCCGAGGCCCTCCAAGGGATGGGGCAGGGCATGGCCGAAGGCGGCGGCTCGTCCAATCCGATGATCGTCGGCATGGGCATGGGGATGGCGGGCCAGGTGGCGGCCGCCCCCGGTCAGGCCCCGTATGGCGCGCCAGAGGCCCCGAACTTCGCCGGTGCTCAGGTGGCCGGCGGCGGGTACCCGGCGGCGCCATCGGCAGCACCCCCGACAACTGCCCCCACCGGACCCCCGCCGGAGGCCCCGATCGCAGACGCCCAGCCTGCGGCACCGGCACCGGCCACGGTCGCCTGCCCAAGCTGCCAGGCGCAGGTCCGGGAAGGAGCCAAGTTCTGCGACTCCTGCGGCTCCAAGATGCAGGCACAGTGCGCCAGCTGCCAAGCCGAGCTCCGGCCCGGAGCCAAGTTCTGCGACTCCTGCGGCACTGCGGTCGCGTAGCCCCGGTGCGAGAGCTGGTCGAGACCGGGCCTGCCCCGGGCCACTGAGACGGACTGGACCATGGACAAGATCGAATGCCAGTGGTGCAGGGCCCAGAACGACTCGGGAAAGGCCACGTGCGACACCTGTGGTGCGCCGCTCGACGAGCAGTACAAGGTCACCGACGGCGGGTGGACCGAGGTACCCCAGCTCCGGGATCTCACCCGCTTCGGCTTCTCCAACTCGACGTGTCAGGTCGACGGCGGGATCGTCCCCGTGGCGGAGCTGGCGTTGGCCGAGGGGAACGCCGTGTTCTTCGAGCACCACGTCGTCCTCTGGAAGGAGCCGAGCCTGGCGATCTCGGTGATGGATTCCGGCGGCGGCATGAAGCGCATGGTCGGCGGGATGCCCCGGATCCTCAACGTGGCGACCGGCCCCGGCCGCATAGCCGTCTCCCGCGATGCCGCAGGCGAGCTGGTCGTCCTCCCGCTTGACCCGGGCATGGAGATCGATGTGCGCGGTCACGCCTTCCTCGCCGGCACCCATTCCCTCGACTACTCGTTCGTGCGCCTGAAGGGTTTGGCCAACGTGCTCCACGGTGGAGACGGGATGTTCATGGACCGCTTCGTCACCAATGCCGAGACCGGCCTCCTGCTTCTTCACGGCTGCGGGAACGTGTTTCAACGGACACTCGGCGCCGCCGAGACGATCCTGGTCGAGCCCGGGGCATTCCTCTACAAGGACTCGTCGGTGAACCTCGAGACCTCGCATCAGAAGGTCCGGACCGGCGCCTTCAGCCACGACCTCTACCTGGCCGAGCTGCGCGGTCCCGGTCGGGTCGGTATCCAGACGATGTACGTGCACCACGGCGCCGACTGACGCCTAGCGCCGTTTCCACCTGCCCTCGCCCCACCATCCGGCGCCGCGGCCGGGGCCGCCCCAGCAACCTGCACCTCGTCATTCCCCGGATTGGCCAGGCGGCCATCGTAGGGTGGGGCCGTGATCAAGTATCTGGGATCCAAGCGGCGGCTGGTCCCCGTCCTCTCCCAGATCTGCGCCGCCAGCGGGGCCCGCACCGCGCTCGATCTGTTCACCGGGACGACCCGCGTCGCCCAGGCCTTCAAGTCCCAGGGGGTCGCCGTCACCGCCGTCGACACGGCCCGGTACTCCCATGTCTTCGCCCAGTGCTACATAGAGGCCGATGCTGCCGCGACCGACATGACGGCGCTGACCGCAGCCATCGCCCACCTGAACAGGCTCCCCGGGCGCCCGGGCTACGTGCACGACACCTTCAGCGTGGAGGCGCGTTTCTTCCAACCGTTCAACGCCGCCCGGATAGATGCCGCCCGCGACGTCATTGAACGTGACCATGCGGGGTCACCCCTCTACCCCATCCTGTTGACCAGCCTGATCGAAGCGGCTGACCGGGTGGACTCGACCACCGGGGTGCAGATGGCGTACGTCAAGCAGTGGGCGCCCCGATCGGCCAACCCGCTGGAGCTGCGGGTGCCCGAGCTCTTGCCCGGAGGGGGGCGGGCGGTGCTCGGCGACGCGCTCGCCGTGGCGCCGGCGCTCGGCCCGTTCGACCTCGCCTACCTCGATCCTCCCTACAACCAGCACCGCTACTTCACGAACTACCACGTGTGGGAGACCCTGGTCGCATGGGATGCCCCGGTCCCCTACGGCGTGGCGCGCAAGCGGCTCGACGCGCGCGACCCCTCCACCCGGAGCGTGTTCAACTCGAAGCGGACCATGCCCGACGCGCTGCGCCAGGTGGTGCGCAGCGTGGACGCCGAGCTGCTGGTCCTGTCCTACAACGACGAGGCGTGGTTGGGCGTCCAGGAGCTCGAGGCGCTGTGCGGCGAGGGCCGGGAGGTGGCCACCTTGGCCTTCGACTCCGCCCGCTACGTGGGTGCCCGCATCGGCATCTTCGACCCGTCCGGGGTCAAGGTGGGGAAGGTGTCGCATCTCTCCAACCAGGAGCTGCTGGTCATCGCCGGCGAGGGGTCCATGGTCCGCCACGTCGTCGACGCCGTCGGCCAGGCCGGCGGCCAGGCGGGGCGCCGAGCGGGGCGCCGAGCGGGTCTTCAGCTGGGCCGCGAGCTGGACCCCCAGGCCCAACGCCCGGTGGGGACCGGGGGTCAGTCAGCGTGATCACCGACGCGCTAGCTCCGCATCGGCTTCAATAGTCGTCGTGACCACCCGCCGCACCCATGCCCGGTTGGAGGACGCCGACCTGTCGGCGCGGATGTCGAAGGACGAGGAGGCCAAGCGGCTGCACAAGGCCCAGCTGCGGGTGCTCCACCTTCGCTTGATCAACGGCGGCCAGCTCTCCGGGGGCAGCCTGGGCCCTCCGGTGTGCATCGTGTTCGAGGGATGGGACGCCGCCGGCAAGGGAGGGGCGATCAAACGTCTGGTCGAGTCGCTCGATCCGCGCCACGTCCACATCGCACCCTTCGCCGCCCCCACCACAGAGGAGTTGCGGCACCACTTCCTCTGGCGCTTCTGGCCGCCCCTGCCCGGATGGGGCGGGATGACCATCTTCGACCGCAGCTGGTACGGGCGGGTGCTGGTCGAGCGAGTGGAGAACCTGGCAACCGAGGTGCAGTGGCGACGCGCCTACGACGAGATCAACGACTTCGAGCACTCACTGGCCGAAGAGGGAATGGTCGTGATCAAGTTCTGGCTGCACATGTCCCACGAGGAGCAGTTGCGGAGGTTCGAACGGCGGCGTGACGACCCCCTCAAATCGTGGAAGTTGACCCAGGAGGACTGGCGCAACCGGGAGAAGCGGCCGCAGTACGACGAGGCCGTCTCCGACATGCTCCGGCTCACCGACGGGCCGTTGGCCCCCTGGGACGTCATCTCGTCGGAGAGCAAGCGCAACGGGCGGGTCGAGGTGATCGAGACGGTGATCCGCCGGATGGAACAGGGAATGGCGCGCTGGGGCATCGTGGTGCCCTCGGACGACGAGGAGGAACAGCGGACCGAGCTCGCCCTCGCCTTCGACGACGCCGAGTACCAGCCCGACCCAGAACCCCCGACCGGGTCGAATGGCGATCTCGGCGATCCCGGCCGGTCCGGCGGTCTCGGTAGGCCCGGCGATCCCGGCCGGTCCGTCCGGCTCGAGGCGTGAACGAACGCGGAGGGCGGCACCTCGCTCGACGCCACCGTCGTGGACCGCGGCCTGCGCGCGGCGTGAGACCGCGGCCTGCACTCGGCATCAGACCGCCGCCTACGCCCCCCGACGTGAACCGGACGTGAACCGGACGTGAACTGGGCATGAAACCAACGCGCGCCGCCCCGACACACCGCCGGGCTATCTGACACCGCCGGAGAAGTTTGCAAAGATCGAGACAACCACCACCGGTGACTTTTCCAGGCGAAAGGCGGATGCACGATGGGTGTCGAGTCCGAGCGGGTCAAGGGTTTCGGTGGTCTCGAGAACGGCCTTCGCCAAGCCAGTGACTGGTACCTATGGGGTCCTTATGTCAGTGAGCGACAGTGGGGCACGGTCCGTGAGGACTACTCCGCCGACGGCGAGGCCTGGGACTACCTGCCCCACGATCGCGCCCGGTCCCAGGCCTACCGCTGGGGTGAGGACGGCCTGGCGGGGTTCTGCGATGTCGAGCAGCGTCTGTGTCTGGGTCTGGCGCTGTGGAACGGCCGTGATCCGATCCTCAAGGAGCGGGCATTCGGGCTCACGGGGGCGGAGGCCAACCATGGGGAGGACGTCAAGGAGTACTGGTGGTACCTCGATGCCCTCCCCAGCCATGCCTGGAATCGCTGGCGCTACCACTACCCGCAGGGCGCCTTCCCCTACGAGGATCTCCGAGAGGAGAACGGCCGGCGGACCAAGTTGGACCCCGAGTACGAGCTGCTCGACACGGGCGCCTTCGACGAGGACCGCTACTGGATCGTCGAGGTCCACTACGCCAAGGCCGACCCCCTCGACCTCTTGATGTCGGTGCATATCACCAACGCCGGGCCGGAGGCCGACACCCTTCATGTCCTGCCGACGGCCTGGTTCCGCAACACCTGGTCGTGGGAGTTCAACGCCCCCAAGCCGGGCCTGGCCGCGTCCGGCGCCGCGGCGGTCGCCGTCGAGCATCCGTTCCTCGGTGACCTCGAGCTGTTGGGCGGTCCCGGGACCGGGGGCGCCGAACCGACGCTGCTGTTCTGCGAGAACGAGACCAACCACGGCCGGCTCTACGGTGTGTCCTCCAGCCCGGCCTACCCAAAAGACGGGATCAACGATCATGTCGTGGCGGGCGCGGCTACGGTCAACCCCCAGGGCCGGGGCACCAAGTGCGCCTTTTGGTACCAGGTGGCGGTGGAGCCCGGCGCCACCGTCGAGCTCCGCCTGCGCCTGCGTCCCCGGAGCACCGGTCCCGAGGCATCGACCGCACTGGGGAGCTCCTTCGACGAGGTCGTCGCCGCCCGGCGAGCCGAGGCCAACGAGTTCTATAGGGAGCTGACGCCCGAGGCGGCCTCGGCCGACGAGGCGGTGGTGATGCGCCAGGCGTTCAGCGGGATGCTGTGGAGCAAGCAGCTGTACTACTACGACGTATCTCGCTGGCTGGCGGGAGACCCCACCCAGCCGCCGCCGCCGGCGTCGCGCCTGTCGGGCCGCAACTCGCGGTGGCAGAACTTCGACGCCTTCGACATCATGTCGATGCCGGACAAATGGGAGTATCCGTGGTTCGCCGCCTGGGACCTGGCGTTTCACTGCGTCGCCCTCGCCCACCTGGACCCCGCCTTCGCCAAGTACCAGCTGATCCTCTTGTGCCGGGAGTGGTTCCAACATCCCGACGGGGCCCTGCCCGCCTACGAGTGGGACTTCGGGGACGTCAACCCTCCGGTGCAGGCCTGGGCCGCGCTCGAGGTGTTCGCCATCGACGGCGGCCGTGACATCGACTTTCTCAGCCGGGTCTTCGACAAGCTCCTGGTGAACTTCACCTGGTGGGTCAACCTCGAGGACCGGGAGGGCAACAACCTCTTCGAGGGCGGCTTCCTCGGACTGGACAACATCGGGCCGATCGACCGCTCGCATCTCCCGGTCGGCGGCACGCTGGAACAGTCCGACGCCACGGGGTGGATGGCTGCGTACGCCCTGGCCATGACCGCCATGGCGTCCATACTGAACCGCAGCGGCCAGCGGCCGGCGCTCGATCTGGTGCTCAAGTTCGTCGAGCACTTCGCCGCCATCAGCGAAGCCATCGACACCCAGGGCCTGTGGGACGACACCGACGGCCTCTTCTACGACCGGCTGGTCACCCCGGACGGGTCCAGGGTGGAGGTGAAGGTCCGTTCCATGGTCGGGATCATCCCCACCCTGGCGGCCGCCGTGGTCGACGAGGAGATGCTCGGCGGCATGACGATCGCCAAGCGGTTCCCCCGCCTGCTGCGCCGCCAGGGTCTCGAGAACCTGGAGAAGTTGGCCGAGGCCGGACTGTTGAAGGGCGAGCCGGGCCACCGGACACTCCTGCTCGGCGTGGTGGGAATCGAGCGCCTCGAGAGGATCTTCACCAAGCTGTTCGACGAGAGCGAGTTCCTGTCCCCCTACGGGCTGCGAGCGATCTCGGCCTACCACCGCGACCACCCCTACCGGCTCGAGGTCGAGGGGATTGAGGCCTCCATCGACTACGAGCCGGCCGAGTCGACCACCGACATGTTCGGCGGCAACTCCAACTGGCGGGGGCCACTGTGGTTCCCCCTCAACTACCTGGTCCTCGAGTCGCTCGAACGCTACGACCGTTTCTTCGGCGAGGAGTTGCAGATCGAGTACCCCACCGGGTCGCAGCAGAAACTGACGCTGGGCCAGATCGCCCAGGACCTGCGCACGCGCCTGGTGTCGATCTTCCTCGTCGGCCCGGACGGCCGCCGTCCGTGCTTCGGGGGCGTCGAGCGGCTCCAGACCGATCCGGCCTGGAAGGACAACCTGGTGTTCAGCGAGTACTTCCACGGCGACAACGGCGCCGGGCTGGGTGCCTCCCACCAGACCGGCTGGACCGGGGTGATCGCCGACACGATCCGCCGCCGCCACGGCGACGTGGTGTCCCTGGGCGACGTGCTGCGCGGCATCGGTACCGGTTCGGCCCGACCGTGACCGCAGTGCACCCGCCGGTTCCCGCCCTGCAGCCGGGTAGTCCGTACGTGCTGGGTGCCACGGCCCAAGAGGGGGGCACCAACTTCGCGCTGGTCGCCGAGTTCGCC
>Ga0302325_10023899_pt1 | contig 12725 bp, 9 predicted proteins | sample Palsa_T0_2_FD_201948 | JGI IMG/M metagenome (GOLD analysis project Ga0302325, IMG submission 201948) | Peat permafrost microbial communities from Stordalen Mire near Abisko, Sweden - Palsa_T0_2 | ecosystem: Environmental > Terrestrial > Soil > Palsa > Peat permafrost | place: Sweden: Abisko... | reverse complement strand
TATTACACGAAGATGGGCCAGATGGATATGGATCCGAAGTACTGGCCCGATCCGGCAGCGATGAACGCGAAGCTGCACGCTATGGGCTTCGAAACGATGATCAGCGTGTGGCCGCGGTTTGTGCCGGAGGACCGTTTCTATGCGGAGCTGCGCGCGAAGGGCTGGCTGATTCATCAAGCGGACGGGACTCCGATCAATGGATTGCCATATGATCGCGCCGGTTCGGACATCGACACAACCAACCCCGATGCGGCTGCGTGGTACTGGAATACGATCCGCGACAACATTCTGAGCAAAGGCTTCGATTCGCTGTGGGCCGATGAGACCGAGCCCGACCTGCCGCCGAACGGGTCGTACTTCCACATCGGGCCGGGGACGCAGTACTTCAATGTATATCCGCTGTTCCACACCAAGGCTCTCTACGATGGCTTCCGCGCGGATAAGCCGGCGCAGAGGGCGCTGATTCTTTCGCGCGATGCGTATTTGGGCGCACAGCGGAACGGGACGATCTTCTGGTCGTCGGATATCTATCCAACCTGGGACACGCTGCGGCGACAGATTCCGACGGGCCTGGATTTTGCGGCGTCGGGGATCACGTATTGGTCAAACGACACGGGCGGCTGGCAGTATCTGCCCGCTGAGCATCATCCGGCGCACCCGCCGCTGCTCGACCCAAGCGATGCGCGCGCCAACGTGGGTGGCTACGACGATTATCCCGAACTCTACACGCGCTGGTTTGAATATGCGACGTTTCTGCCGATCTTTAGAGCTCACGGCAGCCGCCTGACAAATGAGGTGTGGTCGTACGGCAAGCAGGCGGAGCCGATTCTGGAAAAATACCTACGGTTGCGCTACACGCTGATGCCGTACATCTACTCGCTTGGCTACCACACATGGCTCACGGGCGCGCCGTTTATGCGCGCGCTGCCGCTGGACTTTCCCAACGATCCAAAAGTTGCCGACCTGCGCGATGAATTCATGTTCGGCCCGGCGTTCCTGGTTGCGCCGGTTACGGAACAGGGCGCGACGCGGCGCGAGGTCTACCTCCCGGCGGGGGCCGACTGGTACAACTACTGGACCAGCGAGCGGATCAAGGGCGGACAGACGATCGACGTTGAAGCGCCCATCGACAGAATTCCGCTGTTTGTGCGCGCAGGGTCGATTGTGCCGATGGGAGCAGCGGTCGAGAGTACTCATGAGGCACAGGCGATCGAAAAGGTGAAGGTGTACCCGGGCGCGGATGCGAGCTTCACGCTGTTTAACGACGATGGCAAGACGTATGCCTACGAGCAGGGCGCGGGCTCTGTTACAGAACTGAAGTGGGACGAGAAATCAGGCCGGCTGACGCAGACGGGCAGCACTGCATGGAGCGGTCCCGATCAGGCGATTGTGGAAATAGTGGGACGTTGAGCGGGATTGTTTCTGCACTGGCCTTGGTTACGTGCGACGGGCCGTGTCTCGGAGCAGAAGACAGCTAGCCTGGATTTCTCACATGGAGCCCAAAGCCGTAGCGCCGGCGTCCTCGCCGGCTGTCCTGAGGGCCTCCCGGTCCTCAGGAACTTCGCCAGACCACGAATTCTTCGTAGTGGAGCCGCGTGTGAGAAATGCGGGCTAGAGTATGCCCGGTGCGAGCGTGTATTGGGCGATACCCTTCCGCCCATCTGGTCCGTCCAACTGATTTACAATCACTGTGGAAGCGGGAACCAACTGAATGAGGCTTTTTTCGATGATTTCAGGCCAGGCGCGCGTGCGATTGGTCCATGTGGGGGCGGTTTGCGCGGCTGCTGCTCTGGTTTCAGGGTGTGGTACGAACTATCGGCCGGTGATCACCCCGGTTGCCAATTCGGGTCCGGCAGCACAGCCGGAGTCGTTTGCCATTGTCGTATCTGCTCCGGCCGTCACATCGCCCGGCATCGCCACGGTGATTGACTATGCCGGCGACACTATTCTGGCCGAGGCGCCCATCGGTCCCGGGCCGTCAACCTTCACAATCGACTGGTACGGCGCCAACGGGTACACACTGAACTCCGACGGAACGTTGAGCAACTTCCCCATCAGCACCACGCTACAGGCCAAGAACGTGAGCTACACAACGCTGGAGACGACCTTTCAGCCGGTGAATTTCTTCTCTCCTTCCGCCGGGTTGTACGCCACCGACCTGAGCACCAGTGCGGTCGACGTATTCAGCGGATTTCCCGAGTCGTACAAGCTCTCAGTCCCGGTGGCTCCCACGCCTGTGACCATGACGGGAGCGGCGCAGGTGGCGCAGCGCGACTTTGTTATCAGCCAGGGCAACAGCAATGGCGGCAACGTGGCAAGCGGGGTCACATGCAACCAGGCGCCATCGACGGCTACCGCGGGAGAGGTGGACTCGATGGAAGTCGCCTCGTTTACCATCTCAGCGAAAACCCTTACCGGCAAATGCCCGGTTTATGCGATCGAGAGCCCCGACACCAGGCGCGTTTTTGTGCTGAACCGGGGCGACGATACGATCACGGTACTCAACGGGCAAAACAACACACTTAACTCCTGCGTTCCGTTTACGAGCCAGACCGGAGCAACCGTCAACTGCCATCCGGCATTGCCGCTTTCACTCAATGCAGTCGCGACAACGGGCATTACTCCCCCCAACGGAACTGCAGGAATGACCGCTCAAGCGGGTCCGGTGTATGCGGAATATAACCAGACCACCAGCCAGCTTGTGGTTGCCAACTACGACGGCAACACGGTGAGCGTGATCGACGTCAGCCTGGATCAGTACGGCAACGACAGCGCGACCTTTGGCACAACCTTCACCATCCCAGTGGGCACCAACCCGGCCAGCGTAACCGCCCTTGCCGACGGAAGCCGCGCCTACACGGCCAACCAGACGGACGGTACGGTCAGCATCGTTAACCTGGCCAGTCATACGTTTGAGAAAACGCTTCCGGTCGACGGCCATCCCCGGACCGTAGTCTCTACCGAGAATTCGCTCTACGGCAAAGTCTATGCGGCTTCGCCCGACAGCCCGTTTCTGACCATCATTCGCACCGACCTGGACCTGGTGGACACTACCGTTCTGGTTGAGGGCAACATTGTGGACGTCCGGGTGTCCACGCAGAATGGATCGCAGGGCAATACCAACGTCACAAGTCGAGTGCCGGGATACGGACAGCCTTGCAATCTGCCACCCGCACTCATGACTCAGAAATACGGCCCGAACTACACTCTGCAGGACTGCCAGACGTTACCGCTGCCGACGCAGTAGCCGGAACGAAGAAGCAACAGGGCTGACTATCAGATGTGAACCTCCGAGCAGGCCGTTCTCCCCAAGAGGGGGCGGCCTGTTTTGCTTGTGCGGGCCTTCGCGCTTGCTGGCTGAGCCAAATCAGCTTCTGAAGTTTCACTGTGACCGGCGCTACAGACTGCGGCGTCTGAGCGCATAAACGATAGACCCGGTAGTATCCTTTGTGCCAACGCGCGTTGCGCGCCGGAAGGCGTTCTGTCTCGGGCCAGGGAGGAAAGATCAGCATGGATGAGGAGGGCAAATCGCAAGGTGTGACGCGGCGGCAGTTTGTGGTCGTTGGCACGATGGGCGGTGCGGCGCTGGCTGCCGGATCTGGCTCGAAAGCGAGTGGCGATTGGGAGTTTTTCACAGATGCGCAGGCACGAACTCTCAAGGCCATCTGCGACCAGCTCATTCCCAGGGATGATTATCCATCGGCATCCGAGGCCGGGGTTCTGAACTACATTGATCGCCAGCTCGTGAGGCATTACCGGCCGCACCAGGACGCGTATCGCGACGGCTTGGAGCACGCGGAAGCCCAAAGCCGCAAGCGGTTCGGGAAAGAGATCGCAGAGCTTGCCGCGGCCGATCAACGGGCGGCGGTGACGGACCTGGAGCGCGATCACCACGCGTTCTTTGAGATGGTCCGCAACCACACGCTGGAGGGCTACTACGGGTCGCCGCGGCATGGTGGCAATCGTGACGAACTGAGTTGGAAGATGCTGGGGCTCGACGATCCGCCGCTGCTGGGCCGCGCGCAATACGACCTGACCCCAAACGCTCCCAGGGAGCCGCAGCGATGAATCGCGTGAATGCGGTAGTCGTTGGAGCGGGCGCAGGCGGGGGCATTGTTGCCAAGGAGTTGGCAGTTGCCGGCCTGAGCGTAGTGCTGCTGGAGCGTGGCAAATGGTACACGGCCGCCGACTGCCGCAAAGACGACCTGCGCAACCAGCGCAACACGCAATTGGGCAATGCATTCGGCCCGGAGGACGAGGGCAACCCGCGCGTGTGGGTGGATACGAAGGGCGTGGCGCACACGGTGGTGGCGAGTGAGGGCGCTTACTCGAACAACGCGGCATGTGTTGGCGGCGGATCGCTGAGCTGGGGGGCGCAGGCCTGGCGTTTCATGCCGCAGGACTTCAGGATGCGGTCGACCTACGGCGCGCCTGCGGGGAGTTCGCTCGAGGACTGGCCGATTTCCTACGACGATCTCGAGCCGTTCTACGACAAGGCAGAGTATGAGATCGGCGTCTCAGGCGACTATTCTGGCACGCCGTTCCACGCGCCGCGGAAGCGACCTCTGCCGATGCCGCCGTTGCCGCCGAATCGCGAGTTCGGAATTCTCGAGCCGGCGGCGAAGCGGCTCGGGCTTCATCCGCTGCATATTCCGATGGCGCGCAACAGCGTTCCCTACAACGGGCGAGGCCCGTGCATGCGCTGCCGCTGGTGCGTGGGGTTTGTGTGCGAAGTGGATGCGAAGAACGGATCGCAGAACACCGTGATTCCTGTGGCCCTGAACACGGGTAACTGCGAGTTGCGCACGGAGTGTCAGGCGAAAGAGATATTGACCGACGAACGCGGCCGGGCACGCGGGGTGAGCTACTTTGACGAGCGTGGCCGATTGCAGGAGCAGCTCTCGGATCTCGTAATCGTTTCCGCATGCGCAACTGAGTCGGCGCGGCTGCTTCTCAATTCGCGGAGCAAGTTGTATCCGGATGGAATCGGCAATCGTTACGACCTGGTTGGACGCAATCTGCAAGGGCACTACTACTCGGGCGCAATGGGTTTCTTCGAAGACGAAACATACGACGACCTGGGGCCCGGCGCGAGCATTGCCGTGGCGGACTACAACCACGGCACACCTGGACTGGTCGGTGGCGGGATGCTGGCCAACGAGTTCATTAGGCTGCCGATCCAGATGGTAGATCGCATGCCGCAAGGAACGCCGCGCTGGGGGCTGGGCCACAAGCAGGCGATGCGCCGCTATTACAAGAGGAACATCGCAGTGATGGGGCCGACGCAGCAGATTCCAATGGCTGACGCGCGGGTCACGCTGGACCCGAATGTGCGCGACAAGTTCGGCATTCCGGTGGTGCGCATCTCCGGCAACGTCCATCCGCACACGTTTGAAATTGGCGCGATGCAGGCGCGGCGGGCTGAGGCCTGGCTCAAGGAAGCTGGGGCGATCGCAACGGAACTCACGGGCGGACGGCCGGAGGTGGTTCAGGCCGGGCAGCACCAGGCTGGAACCTGCCGGATGGGCAACGATCCAAGGAGTTCCGTAGTCGACCGGACCTGCAGAGTGCATGACGTCGACAATGTCTTTGTCATCGACTCGAGCGTGCATGTGAACAATGGCGGATTCAATCCCGCGCTGACCATCATGGCCATCGCCTACTACGCATCGGATGCGCTGGTGAAGGGTTGGAAGGGCGGGGGCTACCGGGGATGATTCGCTGGATACAGTTTGCGTTGGCTGCATGTGTGCTGGTGGCCGTATTAGCCGTGGCCGCGGTGTTTGGCGCGTCGGCCTATTACTCATCGGAGCGTGGACAGGGTTGTGCCAGCTGCCATGAGATGGCGGCCGTGGTGGCATCGGTTCACGGCTCACAACACCGCAACGTCGGCTGCATGCAATGCCACCGCGCCAGCCTGCCCACGAAGCTGCGCCACATTCGCGTTCATCTCTTTGGGCCGACGCCAGAAGCGATCCGAGTGCGCAGCGTGGACGTGACGGATATGACGACCGACTGCCAGGTCTGCCACCGCAAAGAGTACGCCGACTGGCACGCGGGGCCGCACAGCGCGACCTACAGCGACATTTTTCTGGATGCGTCGCAGAACCGGAAGCAGCGGCTGATGGACGACTGCCTGCGCTGCCACGGGATGTACTTCGAGGGCGGCATTCGCAATCTGGTCCACCCCCAGGACGCGAAAGGACCATGGCAGCTGGTGCGCCCGAAGATGGCGAACATGCCGACTATTCCGTGCATGGCCTGCCACCAGGTTCATCGCGAGGGAGATGTTGAGACTAAACCGCAGTCGCGCTTCGCTGTGGCGGGTGCGGGCAAGGACGATTCGCTGGCCTTTTACGACCGGCGCGAGCGCATGCATATTGCGGCTGTTGCGTTGCCGTTGCCGGTGGTCTTCGATGGTGTGCGCCGCGTAAACGTAAGCCCGGACCCGCGGCAGGGCGTCTGCTACCAATGCCATGCGCCGCGCCCGGCTGATGCGGAAAACGTCGCGGCAGTGAAGGGATGGGGGCTGCAGGCCGGATCCGGAGACGACCGGACGCCGATGGGCGTGCATGAAGGCATAAGCTGCGTTGCCTGCCACAACAGCCACAACCAAAGCGCGCGTGCCTCGTGCAAGAACTGCCATCCGCAGATGTCGCACTGTGGCATTGACGTAGAAAAGATGGACACCACGTTTGTGAGTGCCACGAGCCCGCATAATATTCACTGGGTCAAGTGCACGGATTGCCACCAGCACGGCATTCCGGCAGTGAAGGCGCATCCGCCGGTGCAGGCGGTTGCGCCATTAGCCGGCAAGGTGCCCAGTCCGCGCGGGTGAGGCATCTTTGCCGACATGTCATGATTGAGCCTGCATGACAGCAACCGCGAAAATCCGGATCGATCTGCTGCTCGTTGAGCGGGGCCTGGTGCCGAGCCGCGAGCGGGCGCGCGCCATGATCCTTGCGGGCCGTGTGATGGCGGCTGAGCAGAAGGTGGAGAAGCCCGGGACTACCGTGGCAACGGACGCGTCGATTCGGCTGCTGGGCGAAGATCAACCCTATGTGAGCCGGGGCGGGCTCAAGCTGGCTGCGGCGCTGGACCACTGGAAGATTGATGTGGCGGGCCGCCGGTGTCTCGATGTGGGCGCGTCGACGGGTGGATTTACAGACTGCCTGCTGCAACACGGTGCTGCCCATGTGACTGCTGTGGATACGGGGTTCGGGCAGATTGCCATGGCGCTGCGCGAGGATCCATGCGTACGCCTGATGGAGCGGACCAATGCGCGGCTGCTTGTGGCGGACATGCTTGCGGGTGGGGACGAGAAAGAGCTTACGCTGCTGGTGATGGATGTGTCGTTCATTTCTGCAACGCTGGTGCTGCCGCCGGTGATTGCCGCGGCGCCCGGCTTAATTGAAGCGGTAGTGCTGGTGAAGCCGCAGTTTGAGGCAGGGCGGGAGCATGTCGGCAAGGGAGGGATTGTACGCGATCCTGTAGCGCATCAACTGGCCATCGACAAGGTCGCGGCTTGCGTTGATTCGCTTGACTGGCAGGTGGTGGAGACGATTCCATCGCCGATCACCGGCATGGAAGGGAACAAGGAGTTTTTGCTCTATGCGCGAAGAGGTGCGAGATGAACCAGGCGAGCCTAAGCTCAAATAGGGCGGGGCGGACGGGGCGCATCCGTTACACTGGGACCGCATGAAACGCGTCGCGATTGTCTGCAAGCCGAACCGGGAAGAACTCACGCAGCTATTGCCGGAATTGATCGGCTGGCTGCGCGATCACGGATACGAGCCGGTCCTCGATGAAGAGGCGAGCAAGTACACCAGCGCTGCTCCGGCCTGCGAGCGAAGCCGGCTCCCGGATCTGAAACCAGGACTGGTGATCGTGCTGGGCGGCGACGGAACACTGCTCTCTGTGGCCAGGACCTTCGCGGCAACTGAGACGCCGATTCTCAGCGTGAATCTCGGCAATCTCGGGTTTCTCACCGAGGTGCGGCTAGCCAATCTCTATTCGACTCTGGAGGGCTGGTGCGACGATTGCCACGAGATCGACGAGCGGTCGATGCTGCACGCGGAGTTATGGCGCGAAGGAGAGCGCCTGGCGAGCCATGAGGCGCTGAACGAGATTGTCGTCTCCAAAGGCGATATTGCGCGCATGGGCGACTTCACGGTGGAACTGGACGGGCGGAAGGTGGCGCGGTTTCGCGCGGATGGCGTGATTGTTTCGACGCCGACCGGATCGACCGCCTATACGCTGGCCGCGAACGGGCCGATACTTACGCCTGACGTGGACGCGCTGGTGGTGACGCCGATCTGTCCGCACCTGCTCACGCTGCGGCCCATCGTGGTGCGCGGAGACGCGAAGTTGATGGTGCGCGTGGAGGGAGTGCCCGACCAGGCGCTGCTTACCGTCGACGGGCAACAGGCGGTGCAGATGCTGCGCGGGGACGAGGTGCACTGCCGGCGATCAAGCCACACGGTGCGTCTGGTGCGGCTGAGGGAAAGCGGGTTCTTTGAGGCGCTAAGAAGCAAGCTGAGCTGGGGCGAGCGGTAACGAATAGCTGGTATTAGGGACTAGGCACTAGGGACTAGGGAACACTCAGGCTCTCTGAGGGATGTTACGTCGTCATTCAGAAGACCATCGATGGGAACAGGTCTCGCACTGACACAAATGCGGAATTGGTTTCGCCGGCGCGACGCATTTTTGCATTAATCACTTCTTCCAGCTTGAGGTTCCCGCTCAATATGCAGTTCAGGTCGAACCCATCCATGCAAATGATCCGGGTTGATCTGCCACGAGCGAATGCCTCGAGTCCGTCCTCTTGGAAACCGCAATAGCTTATGAAGAGGCCGCGCGACCACTGTGCCTTGCCTTCGACCTTGCCAGAAAAGCTCAGCAGGTCGTTTTGGCCGGTCCTTTGGTTCTCCCATTTTGCTTCGACGAGATAGACGTCTTGGCCAATTTGAAAGCTCCCGTCTATCTGCTCTCCGGCGAGCCGAAACGGCCGACGCGGAGCTAGGCCAGTTGCCGCGAATAGGTCATTCAAGAATCCTTCGAACGCGTAGCCGCGCGGATGTGGCAAGAGGGGGCTGAGGGCGGCGAACTTGCCGCGTAATGACGCTAAGGTCTGTTGGCTCAGTCCCGCCCCGTTGGCTGGGATTCTGGTCTCACTCGACGGGGTTTGCGCTGGGTTTCCGGTTGACGCTCGCGGAACGGAGGTCGCTTTTCCAGTTAGCCGAGTTGCCACCTCGCGCGCACGACGGACAAGGTCATTGGAGAATTTCTCCGTTTGAAGATTCCCTAAAAGAACTTGTGTGTCGATGTATGCTATGAGCCGCTCAATGGCTTTTCCCACGGTGGAGTCGTCTGCCACTTGCCAAAAGCCGCGCATCCGATTTGCTTTTGATCCGCTCGCGTATCTGAATTTGGGGTCGTCGATATTTATCTGTAGATCATCCCAGAAGAACTCATGGAATGTGCGGTCAGTAAAATTCAAGACAAGTCCATCTCCCATGAGGAAGAGCTTTTCGAGGATCTGTTTGTCCGTGGTGTCAAGTCTCGCCAAGCCCGATGCCTCTCGTGTTTTCAAATCCCTTGGACGCGCGGCGAAATGAAAAGCGCCACCGCTGTCGGATGTGATCTCACAGACTGCTCAAAACGCGGTGTCATTCTCAAAGAGAATCATAACTCCGAAGAGGTTTGGCGCATTCGGTTAGGCCGATTTTCCCGCGTCCAGTGCTCCTCACCCTGCTTTTTCTGTCAGTTCGGCCCAGCGGGCGTAGAGAGCATCGCTTTCGTGCTGTGCGGCGTCGAGTTCGGCCAGGGCGTGCTGGAGCGCTGCGGCGTCGGACGCGATTTCCGGCTGGTCTACGCGGTCGCGGGCGGCGTGGAGGCGGGTGTCGGACGCTTCGACCTTCTGTTCGATGGCTGCAAACTCGCGGGCTTCCAAATACGACAGCTTTTTCTTCGCGAAGTTAGCGGAGTTAGCGCTGTTCGCGGAGTTTGTTTGAGATTGTTTGGCGGAGAGTGATCCGTCGGCGCGACGCTGGGTCTTGCAGGACAGCAATGAATTCTGGGCGGAGTCTTGTTCGGCGAGCCAATCCTCCCACTGCGCGAAGTCGGCGAACTGGCCGATGCTGCCGCGGCCGTCGAGGCCGAGCACGATCGATGAGACGCGATTGAGCAAATAGCGGTCGTGTGTGACGAGGACAAGCGCGCCGGGGAATTCGAGGAGATTGTCCTCAAGGATTTCGAGCGAGGGGATGTCGAGGTCGTTAGTGGGCTCGTCAAGGAGGAGCACGTCGGCCGGCTCGAGCATGAGCTTGGCGATGAGCACGCGGGCGCGTTCGCCGCCGGAGAGGTTGCGGACCGGCTGGTTGAGCTGTTCACCGGTAAAAAGGAACCGTGCTGCCCAGCTGGCTACGTGAACAATGCGGCCCTGGTAGTTGACGCCATCGCCTTCGGGCGCGAGTGCACGGCGGAGTGTGAGGCTCTCGTCGAGTTCGCGCATCTGGCTGAGGTAGACGAGGCGGAGGGATTCGGCGCGTTTGATGGTGCCTTCGACGGGCTCAATCTCGCCGAGGAGCAATCGCAGCAGCGTGGTCTTGCCGCTTCCGTTGGGGCCGACGAGGCCGACTTTCATGCCGGCTTTGAGAATGAAGTTGAGGTTGGAGAAGAGGGTGCGGGGGCCGGAGACCCCCGCGACAGCCGGCCTGGAGACCGGCGCTACCGTCTCATCGTTCTCGCCGCCGGGAATCTGACACGTGACGTTGTCGAATTCGACGAGGCGCTTTGTCTTGCGCATGCTGGCTTCGAAGTCGATGCCCGCGGTGTTGACGGTGGTTCGCGAATCCATGGCGGCGAGTTGGCCGATCATGGCGTTGGCGGTGTCGATGCGGGCTTTCGATTTGGTGGTGCGCGCTTTCGGTCCGCGGCGCAGCCATTCGATCTCAGTGCGCACTCGGTTGCGCAGGCTCTCCTGTTGGCGGCTCTGCGACTCAAGATACGCCTGCTTCTCTTCAAGGAAGCGGCTAAAGGTGCCTTTCACGCGAAAGAGGCCGTCGGCAAAAATGCGGTTGAGCTCGACAATCTGGCTTGAAGTGGATTCGAGAAAGTAGCGGTCGTGGCTTACGGTGACGGCGGCAAACGAAGCGCTGGCGAGGAGCTCCTCAAGCCACTCGATTCCGGCGAGATCGAGGTGGTTGGTGGGCTCGTCGAGCAGCATGACGTCGGGCTCGATGACCATGGCTTCAACGATGGCGAGCCGCTTGCGCCAGCCACCGGAGAGCGAGGCTGCCTCGGCATCGAGATCGGCAAAGCCGGCGCGCCCGGCCAGCTCGCGGAGACGGCCTTCGCGTTCGGATTCGTTAACGTGAGCGGCAGCTAGCGCCTGTTCCAGGACCTGGCGAACAGAGATGCCGGCGGCAAAGCGCGAATCCTGCGGGACGTAGGCGGCGCGGGCCCGTTTGCGGACGGCGAGTTCACCGGAGTCGGGCTCAACCTGGCCGGCGAGGAGGGCCAGCAATGTGGATTTGCCTGCGCCGTTGGGCCCGATGAGGCCGATGCGATCGCTGTCTTCGACGGTGAGCGAGATGTCTTTGAAGAGCGGAACTGCGCCGAACTGCTTGGTTACGGATTGTGCGTTGAGGATAGGGGGCATTCTCCTCTAGGGTATCGTGCGAGGGCTGGGCGATGAGGTCGTCCGTGAGACGCGAACACGCGCAGGGTCGTAAACTGAACCCATGTTGGAATTCGAGATTTCGCCTGGTGAAGCTGCTGCCGTTCTTGCTGACGGCAAGGCTCGCCTTATCGATGTGCGCGAACCTTGGGAGTTTGCGACCGCAAAGATTGAGGGAAGCGTCTTGATTCCGATGGGCGACGTGCCTGCACGTGCCCACCAGGAACTCGACCCCGATGAGCGGCTCGTGGTGCTGTGCCATCACGGGGCGCGGTCGTTGAATGTGACCGTATGGCTCCGCAACCAGGGCTTTGAGAATGTGCAGTCACTGCGCGGTGGGATTGACGCGTGGTCGGCGGAAGTGGATGCGAAGGTGCCGCGGTATTAACGCCCGAAAGAATAAGTGAGTTGGAAGACTCCGTTGTCGATGCCGGGGTTTTCCTGCGCTGTGCTGTGGTTGGAGATGTGGTGGTAGCGGTATTCGGCGCGGATGGAGCGGCCTTTCGTTTGGAACAGCTCAAAGCCGGCGCCGAGATCGAAGGTGAAGTTAAAGGACCCAGCCCCGTCAACGGGAATCTGTTGTGTCGAATACATGTAACCGCCGTGGCCGACGAAGATAGGCTGGAGTTTCTTTCGCGGCATGAAGTTCCATTGAAAGCCAATGGGCGAGATGGCTTCTCCAATAACCCAGCGACGAGTACAGGTAAAAACATTGACAGTTGTCCCTGTGCCGATGAGTGTGTCGCTGGGAAGTTGGTAGATTGAGAAGGTTTGGGTCGAGGTAGAAGAGGTGCAGGCGAAGGCAGTCGGAGTGCTACTCACATTTGTGAAGGTCTGTGTGGGCATACCGTTGTTGAACACAGCGGTGGTTGTAGAGGTGTCAAGCTGCACCGGATCGCTGTCGAGCGCTACCGGGAGAATTTCGAAACTATACTGCCAGTTGACGATGCGGTCGACGAAGAGCCTGCGGCTGTAGCCCCCGCCAAAATCAAGCAGCTTTCGGTTTTCCGCCACCCCCAGCAGCATATGGCTTGAATCGTTGGAA
>Ga0302325_10023898_pt1 | contig 12726 bp, 10 predicted proteins | sample Palsa_T0_2_FD_201948 | JGI IMG/M metagenome (GOLD analysis project Ga0302325, IMG submission 201948) | Peat permafrost microbial communities from Stordalen Mire near Abisko, Sweden - Palsa_T0_2 | ecosystem: Environmental > Terrestrial > Soil > Palsa > Peat permafrost | place: Sweden: Abisko... | reverse complement strand
CCGAGCACGAAGCCTCTCGGCGCCGATCTTGGCGCGATTTTGGAGCGCGGCGAAAAATCTAGCTAGCGAATTTAACGTCCCCCAAACCCCCGGGCAGTAAAAGCGGGGCCGTCTCGACCCAGGCGGCCCCGTTCCTCATTTTCAGCGCCTTTTTCCCCGCGTCGATCCCTTCGCAGGAGCTCAGGCGGTTTGTTGTTGGCGCTTGCGGCCCGTGTGGAAAATTCCAGCGCCGCCGGCTAGCAACACGAAAGTCAATCCAACGATTTTCGCGACGGCGATAAATGGATGCGGTTCATCCGGCGCTGGGACGAGCGAAAGGACGATCGTCACTAGCGCCGTAGTGAAACCGAGCGCCCCGATCGTAGTTACGACTCCCGGGCCGCCTGGAATTCGGAATACGCCGGCACCGGCGGGCTCTCGTTGCAATCGAATCAACGATGCGAACGTGAAGAGATATGGGATGAAGTACGAGATGATGCCCGTGCTCACGAATATTTCGTACGCGCCAGAAATGCTCGTTCCGGCCTGGCCAAGAAAAATGAATACAGCGCCCAACGCGGACTGAGTGAGCAGCGCGACGTAAGGAGTCCGCCATCGCGGGTGAAGTTGCGCGAAGATCGCCGGAAGATAGCGGTCTATGCCGGCAACAAATGGAAGGCGGGCGGTTGCCGCGAGCCATGCTCCCAGGGCGCCGATGTTGCTGACCACGATGAGCAGCGCGGCAACCGGTCCGACACCATTAAGCCCGATGCGGTTCCCTGCAGTGGAAATCGCCTGCATGATGCCTTCGAGCCCGCTTACTTCGCTCGAAGGGAGCGCGATGAGCATCGCCACCGTGCCGAGGATGTAGCCGGTTGTGACGATCGTCCCGGCGATCAGCAACGCGCGCGGAATATTGCGACGAGGATTTTTGACCTCATCGCCGAGAAACGAAGCGGACTCGGACCCGCCGAGCGCGAAGACAATCGTCGCCCAGAAAAGCACGTCGCGAAAATGTGTGTGCGGGATGAGATTCGCGCCACGAAACGACGTGGCGGACCCGAAACGCCACCAGCATACGGCCGCAATCACATAGAGCATTCCGATCGGCAACCAAGTGCCGATGGCGCCGAGATTGTGAAGCCATTTGCCGATGGAGAGACCGACGACGTTGAGCACAGTTCCGATCAGCAGCCCGGCCAATGAAAAAACGATGAAGTAAGTCCTGCTGCCGGCGAGGTTATGCCATCGCGCCGGGCCGATATAAAGGGCGCTGCTTGCGGCGAAATATAGCACGGCGGGAAAGTAGGGGAGGTTACTAGCCCAGTATGTCCAGCCATTCATGAACGCCGCGAAATCGCCGAAGGCGTGTTTTGTCCAGACGTAGAGGCCGCCGTCCTGGGGATAGCGCGAGGAGAGTTCCATTACGGAAAGCGCGAGCGGAAGATAAAATGCGAACCACGCGAAGAGCCAGATGACAATGGCGCTCGCGCCGGCCGTCGCCGCCGTGGCGATCCAGCGCAGGCTGATACCGGTGACGACGTAGAACAGAACGAGGTCTCGAAAACCCATCGCGCGGCGCGGCTGGTTCGAGATCTCTTTCGTCGCCATCGGCCCTCACTCTTGATCCGGCAAGGTGCGGGACATCATGCCTCAGGCGGCGCGGCGATGCGAGCGATTCTGCGCGGCGGCGGAAATTTGCGCCGGATTATTTCTTGTCGTGGCCGTAGTATTCGTACGCCGACATCGCTCTCTCCCCGCCTTTCTTCCAGACGCGCGCATCCTCATGGATTTTCGCGAGAGCGCGCGCCATTTCGCGGATGTGGGAGGCGACGGCACCGCAGCACGCGCCGATGTAATTGACGCCCATGTCGCGTGCTTTTAGCGCATAGTCGGCCATTTCACCGCGCGAGAGCTGGTATGGATCGAGTTGGGTCGGAAACGCTGGGAGACTCGTGAAATCGCGGTTCTCGTCGGTGGTGCGATACGCCACGGGCTGCGTGGCGATGTATGCCGTCGTAGCCTTTCGCATTTCGGCGGCGAGCGGAAGCATGTGCTTGGGGCCACGGAGGCAGTTGATGCCGACGATGTCTGCGCCGGCATCCACCAAAGCGCGCGCGCAGTCAGCTGGCGATTGTCCTTCGATGGCGACATCTTGATTTTCGAAGCACATCGTCACCATCGTGGGCAGGCCGGACTTCTTGCTGCGCTCGACGCAGAGGAGCGCTTCGCCCAAATACGAAAATGTTTCGCCGATGATGAAGTCCACGCCTTCGCTCGTTTGCCATTCGAGCTGCTCGTCGAAAAGTTTTCGCACACGATCGTGCGACGCTTTATCGTTGGGCTCGTACATCCACGTGAGGCTGAGGTTTCCCGAGACGAGGCATTGGTCGCCGGCGACGTCTTTTGCAATTCGCACGGCGGCGCGATTCAGCTCTTCGATGCGCGCATCGAAACCGACCGTGGCGAGTTTGTCGCGGCTGGCGTAAAACGTGAGCGCTTGGAGCACTTCGGCGCCCGCCGCGCGAAATTCGAGATGCAATTCGCGAAGCGCATCGGGATGCGTCAGCGCGACTTCGGGCGTGAATGGTCCTGCGCGAACCCAGCCTCGCTTTTCGAGTTCGAGCAAGTAGCCGCCATCGCCGAGAACGATTCCCTCTTTTAAGCGCTCGAGAATTCCCTTCTTCATTTCTCCCTCCGAAATGTTTGTTTAAGCGACGCCGCGCTTCAAATCGCGAAGAGCCTGATGCGCGGCGTTATAGCCGGGCGCGCCGGTGACGCCGCCACCGGGATGCGCGCCCGCGCCGCAGAGATAAAGTCCCTTGATAGGCGTTCGATATTGCGCCCAGCCGGGAACGGGACGCATGAAGAACAACTGATCGAGCGAAAGGTCGCCGTGAAAAATATTGCCTTCCGTGAGGCCGTAGGTGCGTTCGAGATCAAGCGGCGTCAGGACTTGGCGGGCCAGGATCGAACTTGCGAATTCTGGCGCGTATTGCGAGATCATTTTCACGACGCGATCGCCGAGGAGATCGCGCTTCTCGTCCCACGTGCCTTCGCGCAGCTTGTACGGCACATACTGGATGAAGCAGGTCATGATGTGCTTCCCAGCGGGGGCCAGCGTGTCGTCGACGTTCGATGCGATGACACAATCCACCCATAGATCCTCGGGAATTTCGCCGAATTTGGAAATGTCGTAGCAACGCTCGGCAAATTCGAGCGAAGGAACGAGCGTGCAGAATGATCGCTGGGATTTCGGCCATTCGCGCGGCATGCCTTTGAATTTCGGTTCTTCGCTCAAGACGAAATTTACTTTCGCGCAAGGCCCGGCCATCTTGATGCCCTGCACTGCGCGGCGAAATTCTGCGGGCAATTCACTTGCCTCGACGAGTTGTAGAAACGTCCGCTTCGGATCGGCGTTCGAAAAAACAAATCTCGATTGAATCTCGGTTCCGTCTTCGAGGATCACGCCGCGCGACTGGCCGTTGCGCGAGTCGATTTTCGCGACGTGCGCCGAGGTCACGATTTCCACACCGAATTTTCGCGCGGCTGCCGCGAGGGCTTGCGTGATTGAACCCATGCCGCCGATCACGTGGCCGTAAAAACCTTGAATTTCGCCGTCGCCGCCGCTCAGTAGATGGAACAAGAGTCCCAGCGCCGATCCGTTGTCGTAAGGGCCGCCGTGTTTTCCGTAGACATTGTTAGCGAGGATCAACGTCTTCATTTTGTCGGTTTCATAAGTCCGGTCGAGAAAATCGCCGAGGCTGCCGGTGAAGAACGAAACGATTTCCGCAATCTCATCGCCGCTGATCCCGCGGAATCGTTTGCCAGTTCGCAAAAGTTCAAAAACTCCCGCGACGCCAGTTGCACCTATTTCAGACGGCGGTTCGAGAAAGAACGGCTGAAAATACCGCGCGATTTTTTTGAGTTTGTCGTCCAGGCGGACAAATGCTTCGGCATCGCGGGTGGAAATGTTGCGAAATTCAGTGACCGCGCGGTCACGCTCGGCCCACCACGGAAGAACCGTCTCGTCCTGGAATGCAACCAGAATGGATGGATCGCACGGCAACATACGCAAACCATGCGCCGCAAGATCGAGGTCCAGGATTACCTTCGGCCGGAGCATGCTGGCGATGTAGGATGTCGTCGAGGCTCGGCAGTTGGGAGCGATTTCTTCCGTGACACAGCAGCCTCCGACGATGTCCCGCCGCTCGAGAACAAGTGTCGAAAGGCCCGCGCGCGCGAGGTAGGCCGCGGCTGTCAGTCCGTTGTGGCCGCCCCCGACGACAATCACGTCATAGGCTTTACGAGGCTGGAAGGTCGTCACACTCATGACCCTTAGTCACATAATGTCTTGCGTATGCGCGGTTATGATATTACAGTGCGGCTCTAAGGCAGTTTCAAAGTTTCTGACTTGGGGTCACGTATGGCAGTTAAGGCTCAGCGAGCGATTATCCCTCCGGCGCCTCTTCCATCGCCGGAGCCGAGGCCGAAACTCGAAGCGAAGCGCGTCCGAATCGTCGTGGCAGCGATGCGCCATTTCGCCGAGCGCGGGTATCATGACGCGCGCATCGAGGATCTTGCCATTGAACTCGGTGTGGCGAAGGGCTCGATCTTTCAGTATTTTGGCAGCAAGTCGGGATTGTTTCTCGAGGCGTATAAGAGGGCCGCACATTCCTTGCCAAAGTATCTCGATTGCCCCGCGAACACCCGGGAAAAAGGATTTTTCGATGTGTTGCGCTACTGGCTTGTGCGCACGGAGCACATGCTGCACGACGACTGGATTCCCTATCGCGTCGTGCTAATTGGGAATTACGGTGTCGAACTTTCCTTGAAGCGCGAGATCAACCGGTTTTTGATCGCCGATGATCCTTACGGCAGCGCGGCGGTGGTTCGGTACGCCATCGGGCGCGGCGAAGTTCGCTCCGACGTTGACTCGCCGATGATCGCGTCTATTTTGGAATGGACGATGGAGCGTTTCCAGGATGCGCTGCTCACGGAAGAATTGGATCCCGGACTTTTTCCGCACCCGGGCGATCCGGAAAAAAACAAAATCCGCATTCAACAATTCCTGACGATTCTCCGGGGAGCAATCGGCGCGCGGTAGCAGCTCGAAAACTCGCGACGGAATCCGAGGCCACCGAAGGGGCGGCAACGATGGAACAGACGGTTCAGGAGATTCTCGCGCTTTACGACGACAAGGCGCCGCTCGCCGAAGCGCATACGATTCCCGCGCCATGGTATTTCGATCCGCGCATTGCGGAACTGGAGCGGCGGCGCGTCTTCGGGAAGACGTGGCAGGCAATCGGCCGGGCGCAGCAAGTCGCCGAGGCGGGACAATTCTTCACGGCTGACATTGCCGGCGAACCGATCGTAGTGGTCCGCGGCAAAGACAACGTCCTCCGCGCATTCTTTAACGTGTGCCGCCACCACGCTGCAGCAGTGGTTACTGAGCCGGAGGGCCACGCCGAGCATTTGCGCTGCCCGTATCACGGCTGGACGTACGGGCTCGACGGTGCACTGAAGGGCACGACGGAATTCGAAGGCGTCTGCCATTTCGATCGCGCGCAGAACGGCCTCGTGCCGATCCGCGTCGCCACCTGGGAAAATCTTGTTTTCATCAATCTCGATCCGAAGGCGGAATCGCTCGAGGAATTTCTCGGCGGGCTCGTCCGGCGGGTGACGCCATTGCGGCTTGGCACGCTGCAATTCGTCGAACGCCGCGGATATGAGTTGAACTGCAATTGGAAGGTCTACGTGGATAATTTTTTGGATGGCGGATATCACGTGCCGCACGCGCACAAAGGATTGAACAGCGGAATCGACATTACGAAGTACACCATCGAAAATGAAGATCGCTTCTGCGTGCAATCCACGCCGCTGAAACAATCGAAGGAAGATGCCGACGTCGCCGCGACGCGCACCGGCGACATGGGCCATTATTTCTGGCTGTATCCGAACTTTATGCTGAATTGGTACGAAGGATACCTGGATACAAATCTTGTCCTGCCGCTGAAGCAGGATCGCTGCCTGGTGATTTTTGATTTCTATTTCGAGAAGACCGGCGGCGACGCGAGCAATTACAACCGGCAGAGCATATCCGTCAGCCATCGCGTACAGGAAGAAGATATTTCTCTTTGCGAAGCCGTGCAGCGGGGATTGAATTCGCAGGCATACCTTGCGGGGCGGCTATCGGTAAGGCGAGAGGCGGGGGAGCATCTGTTTCATCGGTTGCTGGCGGCTGATTTGAAGGACGCCCGCGCCGCCGTCGCGAATCTGTAGAAATGAACGTGAGCGCCTGGCCAAACACCAGCGAAAGGCCGGGCGGGTTTAAGAGACCCGCCCCTACGAGAAGTCGTGCATTTTTGCGAGCCGCACGGTGCGGCAAAATTCCTAATCGAAAATGACTGTCTTATTGCCGTAGAGGAGAATTCGATTCTCGATGTGCCAGCGGACCGCGCGCGAGAGCACCACTTTTTCCAAGTCTCTACCCTTTTGAATTAAATCGTCGAGCGTGTCGCGGTGGGATATGCGCACAACGTCCTGCTCGATGATTGGACCATCATCGAGAACTTCGGTGACGTAGTGGCTCGTTGCGCCGATGAGTTTCACGCCGCGTTGATAGGCCTGATGGTGCGGCTTGCCGCCGATGAAAGCGGGAAGAAACGAATGATGGATGTTGATGATGCGGTGCGGAAAATGCCGGACGAAATCGGGAGAGAGCACCTGCATGTAACGCGCGAGGACGATCAGATCAATGTTTCGCGGCGAGAGAAGCGCGAGTTCTGCGGCCTCGGCTTCGGATTTATTTTCCTTCGTGACCGGCACGACGTGAAGCGGCACTCGATAGAAATCGGCAAGCGCCTGCACGTCGGGATGATTGCTAATGATGAGAGGAATGTCGCACGCGAGTTCGCCGCTGCGGTGGCGGTAAAGCAAGTCCACGAGACAGTGATCGAATTTTGAAACGAAGAGCGCCATGCTCGAGCGATAGGCTGAAAGCGCGACGCGCCATTCCATTCCAAATTTCGCCGCGATGGGCGCGAAGTGGCGGCTGAATTCCCGCATATCGAGCGCGAACCCGGCCAGATCCCACTCGACGCGCATCAGGAACAGGCCGAGATCTTCGTCCTGGTGCTCGTCGGCGTGAAGGATGTTGCCGTCGTTGCGGAAAATGAAGTCCGCGATTGCGGCGTTGAGGCCTTTCTGGTCCGTGCAACTGATCAGCAGAATCGCGCTGTTTTTTGAACGAGGCGCCATCATTTCACCATGAGTTTGACGAGGCGCCTCACGCCGGCAGTCCGGCGCGAAACCGCGGGCACCATCGTAACGCACGAGGCGGCAGCGGAGAACGACGGACTGCGAGCGGGAGGGCCGAGCCGAAACCCGGGGTCATTGGTGGTCGCGCGGAATCGTTTCTTTCCAGGTCTTCGTGCGAATGAGTTTACTGTTTTCCAGTAGATCGCGTTCGTATAGGTAGAAGAAATTCTTGGCGTCACTATGAAGCTCAAGGACGGATTTGAAGAGCACCACGCGGCTCTTCAACTCGATTTTTGTTTCCGCTTCGCCGCGAACCGAACTGAGCGCAGGATCGTCGTCGGCTGCCGCGTACGAGAGCTCTTCGTGATAATCCTCTTTGCCCCAAGGAAACCCTGCGAAAGTGTCGCTGTGCCAGTTGATGCGCGAGGTGTGTTGGTTCTCATCGCGAACGAGCTGGTAAATGCCGGGAAACGTGCCGCCTCCGTGCGTGAACCCGGGGAGTGAGGGTTCGTTCGCGGGCGGCGGGAACGCCGCGGGTGATGTGCCGTGCAGCGGCACGACCGGCAGGACTAGACGCGAGGCATTCTCGCCGCCAAGAGAGAGCATAGTGGTCATGGGGTAAGGCGTCGGCCAGAGCATCGGCCAGAGCGCGTTCGAAATCGCTACGCGGATGCGATGCCCCCTCGGGAAGACCCACGAAGTGACGTGCATCTCGATCTGTAGCGGGTAGACCCGGCCCGGTTCCAAATCCTTCGGATCGGTGTCCGATTCTCGTTGCGCGCCGTTCAGGCCTGCGCCGGTGATGAGAGTCGTCGTGCCGTCGGGCGCGACGTCGGACAGGCGCGCGAACCAATCCGCGAGCGGTGCGTTCGCCGAAGCGTTTAGATAGACACGCGGGAAACCGAGAATTGCGGTTTCCTGCTCAAGCGGCGGCGAATCGTAAACGAGGCTGTAGGCGTCGGATGGCCGCTGATCGTTCGTCAATTCGCCCCACCAGAAGCCCGCGTCCACGCCCGCCGTCGGAACGTATTTCAATTGATCTGCCGCGGCCGCCGGCGATGCCGCACTCAGTGCGCGATTCGTCGCGAGATACATCGTCTGCTCGTGCATTCCGGCGGGCGGCCAGGAATTTTCGGTGCGCCATTCGCCGGGAATCTCGCGCGCGCTCGGATCGGGGGGATACCAGTGGCGCATGTAAACGGTGAGGCTCGGCTCTTTTTCAATTCCGTTGTTGACGCCCTTGAGCCAGCGATCCCACCAGCGCACGGCCGAATCGCGCCATTCGAATTCTGGGCCAGGCTCGGCGTCGTTCGGATACGTGTGGTTCCATGGGCCGAGCTGCGCTTTCACCGGCGATTTCAAGTGCATCATCATGCGAGGCAGATTGTCGCGATAGCCGTCGTAGAATCCGCCGATGAGATAAACGGGAATCTGAATTGAATCGTAGACCGGTTGCTGAAACGGCTCGAGCCAGAATTCGCCATTGCGTTGATGGCGAAGATAGAGAAGAAACCACGGCGTGGAATCGAAGCGCGGCGCGACGTGCTTTTCGTCCGTCGGAAAATTCGGCGGCTCCGTCATTTGGAGTTCCTGATCCATGCCGAGTTCGTATTCGTCAGCGTGCATGATGCCGTCGATGTAGTGAATGTCGTCGTGAAAGAGATTCTCGGTGGCGGCCACGGCGATGATGGCTTTCAATGCGGGCGGACGCCGCGAGGCCATTTGCAGCGCGTTGAAACCGCCCCAGGAAATGCCGGTCATTCCGACGTTTCCGTTCGACCAGGGCTGTCGCGCGAGCCACGCGATCACTTCCGTGCAATCGCTCTGTTCTATTCGTGAGTACTCGCGATCGGGCGGCGCGCCTTCGCTCGTGCCGGTGCCGCGGATGTCCACACGCGCGCTAACATAGCCGCGCAGGACGTAGTACGAATGCAGCTCGTAATCCCAGGACTCCTGCCAATCGTCTTTACGGTATGGGATGTATTCGAGAATTGCCGGAAACTTTTCGCTGGGACTCGCGCCCTCGGGAAGATAGAGAGTCACCGCGAGCTTTACGCCGTCGGGCATCGGAATCCAGGTTTTCTCGATGCGGATGCCGGAGTAGAGCGGCTTCGAAGTGCTGGATTGAGCTTCGCGCGCCGCTGGCCGAGCGCCAGCGGACATGACGAAGAGCGCTGCAACGACTGGTAGAAACCATTTCATGAAGCCGATGCGCTTGAGCTGAATTTTCATATTCGAATTAAAAGACTCGCGTAAATGCATGAGTGAGTGCCAATGGTTCTCGTCCGCCACGGCGGACGAGAACCGAACGGCCGAAATCTTAGGCTTCAGCTGTGGAGGGAGTCAATGCGACAGTCGCGAGACGATGCGCTCCGCGGAATATGGACAATAGAGCAACGCCTCACGGCTGCAGCTTAGCGGCCGGAGCGTTGTGACCGAACAACTCGGCAATCGTCGGGCTTTGAGGACCGATGAAGTGGCTGGCAAGATTGCGGGCGAGCAGAGGATCGGCCTCCGCTCCGGCCAAGGCTTTCTCGACGTGGACGCGATGTTCCGCAGCGGGGCCTGAAAGAGTGATGAGCGCGGCCGCGAATTCCATTTGGGGATCGTTGCCGCGAAGAGAAAGAGCTTGCTTCACCCACGCGTAACCGTCGAGGCCCGCGGCGGGATTCTGTTCTTTGCCGAACCACTGAGCGTAGGCCTCTGCGAGATAGCCGGCGTCGAAGCGAGCGAGTCCGTCGGCGTGTCCGGCGGAGTCGGCATCGTTCGCGCGAGCGACTAGCTTTGCGAGCAATTCTTTTGCGGCGCGCGGGTTCGCGCGGGCGTACAACGTCGCGCGGCGCAGCGTCTCCATGTGCACGAGCACACTTGCATCTCCATTGAGAATCGCCAAAGTGTCCGCCGCTAGTTTTGATGTGTCGTAGCTCTCCGTTCCGGTGAGACTCCAATCGTGGCTGATCCAGGGCAGCGACTTTGCGTTGCCGATATCAATCGAGTGGCATATCAGCGGCGGGCCGGCCTGTGCGGGGACTGCGAGAAAAACGAGTGCAGCAATCGTCAAAGCTGCAAAGCGAATCAAAAAGGAATTGCGTTGCATGGTCTTGTGAACCTCCTCGTGTTGACTTAACGACTCGCTAGCCAAGACGCGAAGGAGGAGAGGAGTGTTAACGGACTATTTGGTGACCCGCGGCTGAGACCACGAGCGCTCCCAGTGACGCCAGACTTCGACGTCGCCGAGATCGAATTCGTTCCACCAGAGATCGAGGGATTTTGGGTCGAGGCGCAACGCAGACTCGCGGGTAACGCCCGAAGGCGGAGGGACGAGAGCGGCGAGGCGATCGTAGACGCGCGGCCGCTCGGAATCGCTCACGCGCGAAAGAAGATGCCAGAGGGAGAGCGCGTCGCGCTTGCGTGCCTCCGCTATCACGACATCCAAAGCGGCGGCGCGCAGATCAGGCGGCAGCGAGCCAAAATCGACGCGGTAGAGCGCTAGGCGAAACGGTTCCGGAGCATCTTCGAAATACGGCGTGCCCGGCCCGGCCTTTCCATCCATCGGGCATGCAGCTCCAGCTGGGATGAACGATTCATGACCGTTGCGCTCGAATCCGACCCAACCGAGCGAAGTGCGAAGAATGCCGGAGCCGGATTCGTCGGTCTGGAGCGTGTATGCGCAGCCGAGATCAACGGCCACCGCGGAAGGAGTATCAACAACGAATTCGCCGGGAGGCGCCCAGATCGTCGCGTGAATCATGCCGCGCTCGAGGGAAATGTGTTTCCGGCCGGATTCAGTTTCCAGAAGGCGAACGCGGGATTGCGGCTCGATGTCAATTTCTCCGAGATCGGAAACTTGAATGCTTGCGCGGGATCGAGCGTCCGTTACGAGAAGCTGACCGACGCCGAGCTTGCCATTCACGGCTCCGCTGCGGATTTTTTCCGTGCCCACCTGCGGAGCGCCTGATCGCCAAGCGACATCCCAGCCGGATTGCGAAGGAGAGATCGGAGACGTTTTTGGCTTGAGTAGCAAGATACCGGCGCCAAGGGCAAGAATGATGGCCGCCGCGGCGGCGAGCGGGAACCATCGGGTCAAAATCAGTCGCTTCCGGCGTTTGCTCTCGCGACGAACTGCAATCGCCGAGATTTCCAGCGCTGGTGCGTCGAGGCGAAAGCGGGCAAGCAAATTCTCGATCCGTTGGATTTCGGGATTCGGTTCGCCGGATCGATCCCACAAATATTCGTCGTTCGCGGGACGATCTTTTGGGTCGTCGTGCATTTCACTCCACCTCATTTAATTTCAGGCGCGCAATCGCCTCGTGGGCCGGCGCTCGCGCGGTCGCTTAATTTTTCGCGTAGCATCTGCATTCCGCGATGAAGATTGACGCGCACGGATCCGTGCGAAAGGCCCGTGCGCAAGGCGATTTCGGGTCCGGTCATGCCTTCGACAAGACGAAGGAGCAACGTTTCACGATAGCTCTCCGGCAGACTGCGAATCGCTTCGAGGGCGGCGATCGCATCGTCGTCATCCTGAGATTCCGTCGCGCGATCCTCGATTTCGACTTCCGAGAAATCCTGGTTTACTTCGATTCGCGAGCGCGACTGGCGGTGAAAATCGTTTGAGAGATTTCGGGTAATCGTGCCAAGCCACGCGCCGAACCGCGAGGCGTCGCGGAGATCATTAAGACGCGCAAACGCGCGGAGAAAAACGTCGTGAACCAGATCGTCCACTTCGGATGGCGGCATTCGGGCCAGAAGAATTCCGTGCACCATCCGCGAATAACGCGCGTAGAGATCGCCGAACGCGCCGGTATCGCCCGCTCGCGCTGCGGCGACAAGTGAAGCGTCGGGGCTTTCCGGTACCGGCGATACGTTCAAGGCAGCCAGATGCAACGTTGTAGTGGTTGTGCGAAATGCAATGTTGCTACCCACGTTTATGCCATGGACTGTGCGCAAATATCTCCAGAATGGTAGACGCGCCTGGCGTGCAAAGTGTTAACAGGATTATTCGGCCGCAATTTTCGCGGGGAGGCCATAAACAGCGGGCAACTGAGTGGCAAGCGCTTCTCAACGTGCGAAACTGCGCTGGCTCATCAAGAATCCCGTTGCGGCGCGCCAGTGCAAACTTGTATCATTTGAGGGAAGTCGAAATTGGAGGATCCGCATGGAGTGGACCACACCGAGTTTTGAAGAAGTTAGCCTCAATTGCGAAATTAGCTCCTACGCCAACGCCGAGCTGTAAGCGGTAAATGCAGGTCAAGATCCTCGGCTCTGCAGCCGGGGGCGGCTTTCCCCAGTGGAATTGTGCGTGCTCGAATTGCGCCCGCCTGCGCGCAGGCAGCTTTCATGGACATGCGCGCTCGCAAGCGCAGATCGCCATTCGCGCGGAAGGTCGGCCGTGGTGCTTGATTGGCGCGTCGCCCGACCTTCGCATGCAGATTCTTTCCGATCCGCAGCTTCAGCCTGAAAAATCGCCGCGCGATTCTCCGATTGCCT
>Ga0302325_10023896_pt1 | contig 12726 bp, 6 predicted proteins | sample Palsa_T0_2_FD_201948 | JGI IMG/M metagenome (GOLD analysis project Ga0302325, IMG submission 201948) | Peat permafrost microbial communities from Stordalen Mire near Abisko, Sweden - Palsa_T0_2 | ecosystem: Environmental > Terrestrial > Soil > Palsa > Peat permafrost | place: Sweden: Abisko... | reverse complement strand
CGACCTGCTCGAGATCACGCTCTCCGGCGGCGACGGCTGCTACCTGGTGCCCGCGCACGCCTGGACGCCGTGGTTCGCGGTGCTCGGCTCGCAGTCCGGGTTCGACCGGGTGGCGGACTGCTACGCCGACCTGGCGGCGCACATTTTCGCCATCGAGACCGGCCTGTCGTCCGATCCGGAGATGAACTGGCGGGTGTCGAGCCTGGACGGGTACCGGCTGGTGTCCAACTCCGATGCGCATTCGCCGCCGATGCTCGGGCGCGAGGCGACCGCGTTCACCTGCGAAGCCGACTACTTCTCGATTTATCAGGCGCTGCGGACCGGGGAAGGCTTCGGCGGGACGGTCGAGTTCTTCCCCGAGGAGGGCAAGTACCACCTGGACGGCCACCGCGCCTGCGGGGTGCGCACGACGCCGTCGGAAACCCAGGCGGCGGGCGGGAAGTGCCCCGTCTGCGGGAAGACGCCGACGATCGGCGTGCAGCACCGGGTCGACGTGCTGGCCGACCGGCCGGAGGGCTTCCGCCTGCCCGGGGCGGCCGGGTTCACCTCGTTCGTGCAGCTGCCGGAGATCCTGGGCGAGATCGCCGGCGTCGGCCCGAAGTCCAAGTCCGTCCTGGCCCAGGCCGCCGCGCTGGTGGAGCGGTTCGGGCCTGAGCTGTCGATCCTCGGCGACGTGCCGCTTGACGACCTGGCGGCGGGCGCGCCGTCGATCGTGGCGGAAGCGATCGGGCGGCTCCGCCGCGGCGACGTGCGCCGCGAGGCGGGGTACGACGGGGTGTACGGGACGATCCGGCTGTTCGATCCCGGGGAGCTGGCGGGCGCGGCGCTGTTCGACCTGCCTCGCACGGCCCGTAAGCCCCGCGCGGCTGCGGCCGCGGCGCGCGCCGCGGCGGCGGGCGGGGCCGCGGCGGGTGCCGCCGCGCCGGGCGGCGGTTCCGCGAAGCTTGCTGACCAGGCCGGGGTTTCCGGGTCGGTGGCCGGGTCGGGGGCGCCCTCGTCCGGCGGTCTGGACCCCGAGCAGCACGCGATCGTCACCCACGACGGCGGCCCGCTGCTGGTGGTGGCCGGCCCCGGCGCGGGCAAGACCCGGGTGCTCACCCACGCGATCGCGCACCGGATCGGCCACGGCCTGCCGCCCGAGCGGTGCCTGGCGGTCACGTTCACCCGCCGCGCCCGCGACGAGCTCAGGGAGCGCCTCGCCGCGCTGCTCGGCGCGGAGACGGCGGCCCAGGTCACCGTGGCCACCTTCCACGGCCTTGGGCTGCTCATCCTGCGCGACCTAGGCGTCGAGGACCAGGTGAACCTCGACGACCCGGATGGGTTCGACGCGCTGCTCACGCTCCCGCTCACCCTGCTTGAGGGCGATCCGGCGCTGGCGGAGGCGTACCGGTCGCGCTGGACCGACGTGTTCGTCGACGAGTACCAGGACGTGGACGAGCAGCAGTACCGGTTGCTGCGGCTGCTGACCGGGCCGGACTCCCGGGTGTGCGCGATCGGCGATCCGGACCAGGCGATCTACGGATTCAGGGGCGGCGACGTCGGCTACTTCCTGCAGTTCCAGACCGACTTCGGCTCCGCTGACACAGTGCAGCTCTCCCGCAGCTACCGGTCCGCGCCGACGATCGTGCGGGCCGCCATGCAACTGATCCGTCCGGGCACGCTGGTTCCCGGCCGCGAGCTCGTGCCCGCCCGCACGGACATACCGGACGGGCCCGTCGTGGTGCACTCGGTGAGCGACGAGCGCGAGGAGGCCGAAGTCGTCGCGGCGGAGATCGAACGGCTGCTCGGCGGTGCCTCGTTCCACGCGCTTGACAGCCGTGCCGTCGACGGCCGGGACCGGACCGAGCACCAGCTCTCCTTCGGCGACTTCGCCGTTCTCTACCGGACCTCCGCTCAGGCCGCCGCCGTGGCCGAGGCGCTGGCCCGGCGCGGGTTCCCGAACCAGCGGCGGTCGCACACGCGGCTGGCCGAGACGCCAGGCGTCCCGCAGATCCTGGCGTCGCTCGGCGACGCAAGCACGCTGGACGCCGGCGGCCTCGATGTCCGCGTGCCCGATTCGAGTACCTCCGGCCTGGACGTCTCCGGGGCGACCGTGGCCGCGGTCTCGGTGGCCGAGCGGCTCGCGGAGGCGGTCCGCGTGGCCGTGTCGTCCGTGTCGTCCGTGTCGTCCGTGTCGTCAGCGGCTGCCGGGCCGGCGGCCGATTCGCCGAGCGACGCCGAGCTCAGGCGGGCCGAGGCGATCGCGGCGATCCGCTCGGCTGGCGACGTGCTGGCGCCGCTGGCTGACCGGTGCGGCGCGGACCTGGACCGGTTCCTCGACGAGGTGGCGCTCGGGGCCGAGGTCGACACCTGGGATCCGCGGGCCGACCGGATCACGCTGCTGACGTTGCACGCGGCGAAGGGGCTTGAGTTCCCGGTCGTTTTCATCGTGGGCTGCGATGACGGCCTGCTCCCGCTCCGGCCGTGGCGCGGGGCCGAGATCGACTACGCCGAGGAGCGCCGTCTGCTCTTCGTCGGCGTGACCCGCGCCACGACCCGGCTGACACTGCTATCGGCGGCGAAGCGGACCCTGCGGGGCGAAGTAACCGAGTGCTCGCCGTCGCCGTTCCTGTCATCGCTCGACCCGGCCGTGCTCGACCGGCGCGGCGGCAGCGCCTCCGGCCAGCGCGCCCGCCGCCGCGACCGCGCCCAGCAGACCACGCTGTTCTAAACCGCCGCCGCAGGGAACCAACTCCACCAAGATCGGCGTCCACACCGACGTCGCCAGCACCAAGGACGGCCTCGCCCGGACCACCGGTGAGGACGGTGACTCGACCTCGGCCACGTCGATCTACCAGACGACTAACTCCGGCCGCACCTGGCACGCTTTCACCCCACACCTAGTCAGCTAGCGAGGCTTCGCTCCCGCCGCCCCGGGCTGAAACCATCATCGTGTGCCGTTTGGGGCGTTATACGACCTGAACGGCACACGATAATGACTATGTAATTGTATGTCTCAAGTTAGAATTAAGACATTAGATATAAACAGTCACACCTGTCGGGTCTGGGTATCGCCGCACGCGCCTGGGGCACCGTGTCGTCGCCGCAGGCGCGGCCATGACAAGAACCTGCTGGCTTGGGCCGGTGATCGAACGGGGTCCAAGCCAGCAGGTGAGGATGCCTACTTTTCCTGGGTGAGGTTGTAGACGGTGAGGCCGCCGACGGTCTCTGACTTGAAGTGGGCCGCTACCCAGGAGGCGATCGTCGAGGAGCCGCTGCCGCCGCCGAAGCTCTCGCTGCCCTGGCCGACGTAGTAGTGGATCTCGCCCTTGGCCACCATGGCCTCGAACTCGGCCAGGGTGGGGGCCGGGTCGGTGCCGTTGAAGCCGCCGATCGCCAGGACCGCGTCGCCGCCGGTCGCGAGCTCGATCGGCGCGGCCTCCTGGGTGCCCTCGGTGGCCGCGATCCACTTGTACTTCGACGCGTCCTGCTCCAGCAGCGTGATCAGCGTGCTGCTGACCTGGGTGCTGCCGGACAGGCCGCCCATCGCGACGCCGCCTGTCCCGCCTGCGCCGCCGGTGGAACCCGTGCCACCCGGGAACCTACTCGTTCCACCGGATGTGTTTCCTCCGGCTCCCGTCGGCGCCCCGCCCGTCCCGGTGCCAGTCCGAGTACCCGTCCCGGTCCCGGTCCCGGTGGGGGCGCCGTTCGTCCCGCCTGGCGTGAAGCCGGTGCCGCCCCGCGTTCCGGTTCCGCCGCCCGTTCGGGCGCCGAAGCCGCCGCCAGTCCCGCCAGCCCCGCCGCCCCTGCCGAAGCCGCCGCCAGGCGCGCCGCCTCCGCCGCCGAACGACCCGGCCACGGTCGGCCCGGCGCTGGGGATCGCGCCGGTGTGCGTGCTGTTGGCCGTGTCGAGCGAATAGGCGAGCGGCCCGCCGAGGCCGGCCACCAGAGCAAACGCGAGCGGCGCGTAGACAAGCGCCCGCCGTGCCCGCCCGCCGCCAGATCCGTGCGCTGCCCCCAACCTCTGGTCCGTCCGGCGGAGCAGCTCGGGCAGCGCGAAGAGCGAGACCGCGCCGAGCACCCCGGCCAGCAGCACGGTCCAGCGCAGCCAGGGCAGCCACTCCGGCGTCCGGTCGAGCAGCTCGTAGGCCCAGACCCCGGTGACGAGCACGCCGACCGCGGCGACCGCCCGGCCCACGACCGACAGCCCGGACTGGAAGAGCGCGATGACCCCGACGCCGACCAGCGCGCCGATGGCCGGCGCCAGCGCGACCATGTAGTAGGGGTGGATGATCCCCTGCATGTAGCTGAAGACCAGCCCCGTCACCAGCAGCCAGCCGCCCCAGAGCAGGGCGAACGCGCGGACTCGGGAGGTGCGCGGCTGTCGCCGCGAGATCCAGATGAGCGCGCCGAGCGAGATCAGCGCGGCCGGGATCAGCCAGCTGACCTGCCCGCCGAACTCCGACGCGAACAGCCGGAAGATGCCGGTCGACCCGCCGAACCCGCCGCCGCCGATCGATCCGGTCTCCGACCCGTCGAGCCGTCCGAAGCCGTTGTAGCCGAGCGCCAGCTCGAGGATGTTGTTGTCGGTTGACCCGCCGAAGTACGGGCGGTCGGCGGCGGGCGTCAGCTGGGCGATCACGATCCACCAGCCGGCCCCGACGATCACGCCGCCGAGCGCGGCCAGCGACTGCCAGATCCGGCGCCCGAGCCGGCCAGGCCCGGCCCACAGGTAGCCGACCCCGAACCCGGGCAGGACCAGGAAGGCCTGCGCCATCTTGGAGAGGAAGGCGAACCCGAGCAGCAGCCCGGCGAAGACCAGCCAGCGGGTACGGTCGCGCTCGATCGCCCGCTGCACCGCGTACCCGGCGGCGGTCATCAGCAGCACCAGCAGCGCGTCCGGGTTGTTGAAGCGGAAGATGAGGGTGGCGGCCGGGGTGAGCGCGAGCACCGCCCCGGCGATGAGCCCGGCGGCCGGCCCGAACCAGCGCCGCACGGCCGAGTACAGCAGCAGCACCGACGCGACGCCCTCGACCGCCTGCGGCGCGAGCAGCGTCCACGAGTTGAACCCGAACACGCGGGCGACGATCTCGTCCACCCACAGCGAGGCCGGGGTCTTGTCTACCGTGATGAAGTTGGACGAGTCGAACGAGCCGAAGAAGAAGGCCTTCCACGACTTCGTCCCCGCCTGTACGGCGGCGGCGTAGAAGTCGTTGGCGTAGCCGTTCCTGCTCAGGTCCCATAGGTAAAGCAGCGCGGTCAGAGCGAGCAGGCCGAGCAGGGCGGGCCGGGCCCACTGCGGATCGGCCGCCGGGCCGCGGACCAGGCGGCGGAGCCGTCCCGGCGGGGGCGAAGACCGGTGGGCGGGTTCGAACGTGACGGTGGCGGCGCTCATCGCGCATCTCCCAGCGATTGACGGGGCTTGGTCGGTGCGGTCGCGGGGCCGCCGGCCGGGGTCGCCGCGGGTGGCGCGAACACCCACCCGCGGTAGAGGACGAAGCGCAGCGCGGTCGCGACTAGGTTCGCCGCGACCAGCACGGCGACCTCGGCCCCGCGCCCGGGCGACGCCGACACCGCGTGCAGGCACATCAGCGCGCCCGAGGTGAGCACCAGGCAGACGCCGAACGCGATCAGCCCGCGGAAGTGGTGCACCGCCGCTCCCGCCCGGCCGCTGAGGCCGAAGGTCAGCCGGCGATTGGCCGCCGTGTTGCCGACCGCGGTCAGCAGCAGGCTCAGCGCGTTGGCGGCCTGCGCGCCCATGAAGCTGCGCAGCGCCAGGTAGACCACGATGTAAGCCAGCGTGGAGAGCGCGCCGACGGCAGCGAAGCGGGGCAGCTGCCACGCCAGGCCGCGCCGCGGCCCGATGTCGGTCTCGCGCAGCCGAGGCACCTTGAGCGTGCCCCGGGCGAGGCCGAGGCCGACCCGCTTGATCCCGCGCAGGTCGCCCAGCGCGGTGTCGACGATGTTGACCCGCGAGTCGGCGTCGTCGATCCAGTCCACTGGCACCTCGTGGATGCGCAGCCCGGCCCGTTCGGCCAGCACCAGCAGCTCGGTGTCGAAGAACCAGCCCTTGTCCTCGACCAGCGGCAGCAGCTGCCTGGCCTGGTCGGCCCTGATCGCCTTGAACCCGCACTGGGCGTCGGAGAAGCCGGCCCCGAGGGTGGTCCTCAGCAGCAGGTTGTAGCTGCGCGAGATGATCTCGCGCTTGGGGCCGCGGACCACCCGCGATCCGCGGGCCAGCCGGGTGCCGATGGCGACGTCGCTGTGCCCCGACATCAGCGGCGCGACCAGCGGTAGCAGCGCGTTCAGGTCAGTGGACAGGTCCACGTCCATGTACGCGAGGACCTCGGCGTCGGACGATGACCAGATCTGGTGCAGCGCCCGGCCGCGGCCGGGGATGTCGAGGTGGATGGCGCGTACCTCGGGGTATCGCGCCGCCAAGTCGCACGCGACCGGCCAGGTCCCGTCGGTGCTCCCGTTGTCCGCGATCGTGACGCGGGCGGTGAAGGGGAAGGCGCAGCGCAGGTGCTCGACGAGGCGCTCGACGCTCGGCGCGAGGTCGTGCTCCTCGTTCTTGACCGGCACGACGATATCTACCTGAGGTGTCTCACTCATGGTCCCGAGTGTGCGTAGCGGGACTGGTCACCCCCTGCCCTGTACATCTAGGCCACCTCTGAGTAAGCGGCGAACTTCTGTAAATCCTGTGCGTCGGCGAACGACCCGGCCAGCCGCGCGTTGGTCGCCGCCAGCTGCCAGTCGGTCCAGCGCCGCAACTGCGAGACCTGGTCGACCGCCAGGCGGTCGCAGGCCAGGTCCCAGTGGATCGCGAGCCAGTCGCCCGGGGACACGTCGGCGACGAAGGCGCGCCCGGCCTCGACGAGCCTGACCGATTCCTCGGTCTCCTCGCCCAGCCGGAGCGCGCGCCCGTCCCAGGCCAGCCGGCGGCCGCGGACCACGGCCTGGCCGCCGTCGACCACGGTCACCCGCCCCCACCGGATGCGGCAGCTGTCAAGCACGCGCAGCGCGGGCCCAGGGGTGGGCGCGGGGGTGGGGGCGGGGACAGCGGAGGAAGAGGAGGGCAGCAGCCGGGACCACGGGTAGACGCCGAAGACGTGGAATCCGTGCGTCGGCATCGCCTCGGACAGCAGCGCGGGCGTGAGATGCGCCCAGTACCGCCCGGCTCCCGCCGCCGCGATCCGGTCGAGCAGCTTGCGCCAGAACCGCGCCCGGTCGACTTCGTCAAGGAGCGGTGACCCCGTCCAGTAGGCCCGGACCACCTCGTGGTCGAGCGGGTCGTCGATCCCGGCCACCTCGGCCAGCACGCAGAGATAAGGCCACGCGCCGGAGAACCTGCTCGCGATCGCCCGGACGTCCCCTGCCGTCCGCCCGGTCGACGCGAGCTCGGCCAGCGACGCCGAGTCGCCCGGCCCGCAGTAGCCCAGGTGGTTGGGCGCGTACGCGTACCGGGCGAACAGCCGCTGACCTGCCGTCCCGGTCGGCTGCTCAGCGGCGGCGGCCGGCTCCCTGAACTTCATCTCTTCGCCCCCTTCAGCGATCGGTTTTTAAGACCTTTTTGACTGAACGCACGCGTGGCTTCGCCTGGTCTTGCCAGCTGACTCCAGTCGAGGGGAAGGCGTCAAGCCGCTCACTCAGCAGATCCGCGGCAGCGGGTCTCCGACCAGCATGTCCACGATGCGGGTGCCGCCGAAGGCGTTGCGGAGGGCGACGACGCCGGCCGGCTCGTGGCGGATCTCGCCGACCACGCACGCGTCCCGGCCGAGGGGGTGGGCGCGGAGCGCGGCGAGCGCGGCGTCGGCCTCCTCGGGCGGGACGACGGCCGCGAACTTGCCCTCGCAGGCGACGTACACCGGGTCGATGCCGAGTAGGTCGCAGGCGCCCTGGACCAGCGGCGTGACCGGCAGCGCCTCCTCGTCGAGTATCACCGCGACGCCGGCGTCGGCGGCGAGCTCGTTGCAGACGGTGCCGAGGCCGCCTCTGGTCGGGTCGCGCATCCACCGGGTGCGCGGCGCGGCGGCGAGCACGGCCTCGACCGCCCCGCTGACCGGCGCGGTATCGGAGCGGATGTCCGCCTCGAGGCCGAGGTCGCCGCGGGCGAGCATGACCGCCATCCCGTGGTCGGCCAGCGTGCCCGACAGCAGCACCTTGTCGCCGGGGCGGACGCTGGCGACGGACAGCTCCCGGTCGGCCGGGATCACCCCTACCCCCGAGGTCGTTATGTAGAGGCCGTCGGCCGCGCCCCTCGGCAGCACCTTGGTGTCGCCGGTGACCAGGGTGACGCCGGCCGCCTCGGCCGCGGTCGCCATGTCGGCCACGATCTCGCGCAGGTCGCGGACGGCGAACCCCTCCTCGATCACGAACGCGGCCGAGAGCCAGCGCGGCACCGCGCCCGTGACCGCGAGGTCGTTCGCCGTGCCATGCACCGCGAGGTGCCCGATCGACCCGCCGGGGAAGCGCAGCGGCGACACCACGAACGAGTCGGTGCTGAACGCCAGCCGCTCACCCGACGGCAGCGTCAGCACCGCCCCGTCGCCCAGCTGCTCGAGCTGCGGGTTCCTGAACGCCTGGAGGAACACCGCGTCGACCAGCGCGGCCGACGACTTGCCGCCGGCGCCGTGCGCGAGCGTGACCACCTCGTCGTTCAGCCGCGGGCGGCGCTTGCGCACGGCCTTGACCCGGTCGCTGCCCTGCCCTGCGCGCGAGGCCTGCGCGCCGTGTGACGTAACGGCCGGGCTCATGGGATGCCTCCGTCGGGATTCGGCCCTAGCTGCTGCAGTGACTGCTGGACGGACGCCCAGAGGTGGTAGCCGAGGAGCGCCTGGCTCTCCTGGATGCGGTGGATCGACTGCGAGCGGACCACGAAGCAGTGGTCGACGTCGCCCGACGCCGCCATCTCGCCCCCGTCGTAGCCGGCCAACCCGACCGTCAGCAGCCCCCGGCCGTGGGCCTCGCGCAGGGCGGTCATCAGGTCGCGTGAGTTCCCGCTGGTGGAGAAGGCCACGGCGATATCCCGCGCGGCCGCGTGGGCGATGATCTGGCGGGAGAAGACGAGGTCGAAGCCGACGTCGTTGCCGAGCGCGGTGACGACGGCCTGGTCGGCCGCCAGGTTCAGCGCTGGCAGCGGCCGGTACGGGGGCGGCTGGTCGGCCGGCCGTGCGCCGACGGGCGGGCCGGTCGGAGAGCTCGTCGGCGCGCCGGTCGGCGGGCTCGACAGCAGCGCCGCGAACGTGGCGCAGTCGGTCGAGCTGCCCCCGTTGCCGAATGCGTACAGCCGCCCGCCGGCCGCGAACCGGGCCGCCATCGCCGCGCCGCAGGCGGCGACCTGGTCCGCGCTGCCCGCCAGCGTCGCCTGCTGGAGGGCGGCGGATTCTGCCGCCTTCGCCCGCGCGGAGGCGGCGAGCTCGGCCAGCAGCGGTCCCGGGTCGCGCTCGTCAGCCTCGATGAACGGGTAGAGGAACGCGGTGGCCTGCGGTTCCCGCTCGCCCGGCGGCGGGCCGGTCTGCCCGGCGGGCTCGGTCAGCAGCCCGGGGTGCTCGAAGCAGACGTGGGTCAGCTCCCAGAGCAGGTGGTAGAGGAGGACGAACCGGCCGGTGGCCGGGGTCATCGGATCGGGATCGTCGATCCACAGCACGTGGTCGGCTGCTCCGGCCGGCGGCCGTGGCCCCGACCCGATCCAGGCCGACGCCGCGCCCCAGCCCGGCGCGCGGCCCATCAGGTCCGCGACCTCCGCGTCCTGGGCGTCGGCGACCGCGATGAGGATGTCGCCCGTCCGCGCCGCGACCCCTGCCCGCGGCGCCAGATCGGGCCCGGTCAACGCGAACGCGGGGAGCGCGCGCTTGCCGACGATCACCGGGTGGACGAACTCCACCGCCATGTGGTGCGCATGCGGTTCCCAGGAGGGGGCGACGCACCAGAGCGTCGCGCCCGGGGCGAACCGCCGCGCCAGGTCGAGCGAGGCCGCCGCGAGGTCCTCCGCCAGCCCGCCGTCCAGCATGCCCGGCGTGATGCCGCCCGTCATTGCCCTGCCTGCCAGACCTGGGTGGTCCGGCCGGGTATCCCCTGGCGCATGGCTAAGCCTCCTTGCACTTACCTGCTCATTTAGTCAGCGGCCGCTCGGCTGGTTGGCCGCTTGGCGGCGCTGAGCGCTGCCAGCGCGGCCTGCCCGAGGGCGAGCCCGCCGTCGTTCGGCGGGACCAGGCGGTGGGTGAGAACCTCGAACGCCAGCGCCTCCAGCCGCGTCCGGCAGAGCCGGGTCAGCAGCACGTTCTGGAACACGCCGCCGGTCAGACCCACTGCGGCGACCGCTCGATCGCGGGCGGCCCGCGCGGCCGAGGCGGCCACCGCCTCGGCCACCGCCACGTGGAACGCCCGGGCCAGCATGGCGGCCGGGGTGCCGGTCTCCACCGCCGCCGCCAGCGCCCGGATCAGCGGCCGATGGTCGATGACCCCGTCCGCGCCGACCGGCAGCGTCAGCGGAGCGCAGGGCGACCCGGCCGCGTCGGGGATCTGCGCGGCCAGGATCTCAAGCTCGATCGCGGCCTGCGCCTCGTAGCTGATCCGGTGCCTGACCCCGAGTAGCGAGGCGACCGCGTCGAAGAGGCGGCCCATGCTGCTGCACGGTACCAGGTGCGTCCCCGGGCGTCGCCTGGCCGCGCCCGGCCGTCCGGCCGGATCCGGGTACCCCGCGTGCAAGGCGGCGAGCGTCGCGCGCTCGGCGTCGGTGCAGGCAGCCACCGACGGCAGCGCGAGATCCCAGGCGACGCCGGCCGCGGCCAGGTAGCCGAGCGCGATCCGGCACGGGCTGCGGACGGCGGCGTCGCCCCCCGCCAGCGGGACCGGCCGCAGATGGCCGACGCGATCGAACCGGGTCGGGTCAGAACCGACGTAGAGGATCTCGCCGCCCCAGATCGTGCCGTCAGTGCCGTACCCGGTGCCGTCGAACGCGACGCCGATGATCGGCTCGCCCAGGCGCCCATGCTCGGCCAGGAGCGATGCCACATGCGCGTGATGGTGCTGGATGAGGCCAAGGTCCGGCTCGCCCGGCCCGCCCGCGTGCTGGTGCGCCCACCGGCCGGTCTGGTACGCGGGGTCCAGGTCGGCGACGATTACCTCCGGGGTGACCCGGTGCACGGTGGTGAGCTGCGTGACGGCGCGGTCGAAGGCGCGCAGCGTCGCCAGATGGCCCATGTCGCCGATGTGAGCAGAGCAGAAGGCGCTGTCGCCGTCGGTCAGGCAGCACGAGTTCTTCAGCTCGCCGCCGACGGCGAGCACCGACGGCACTACCCGTCCGAGCGGTACCGGGAGCGGCGCGTAGCCACGGGCGCGCCTGATGGGCAGCTCGCCCTCCGGCGGCACCCGGACCACCGAGTCGTCGCACGGGACGTGGATCGGCCGGTCGTGCGTGAGCACCGCGTCGGCCAGGAAGGTCAGTCGGACGTCGGCTTCCGCGTCGTCGAAGACGAGCGGCTCGTCACTGATGTTCGCGCTGGTCAGCATCAGCGTGTGCGGTACCGGTTCGGTGCTGTCGGGGACCGGGGCGAGCAGTAGGTGGTGGACCGGGCTGTAGGGCAGCAGCACGCCGAGCAACGGGTTGCCCGGCGCCACCGTGTCGGCGACCGGCGCACCGGGCAGCCGCCGCAGCAGCACGATCGGGCGGGCGGAGCTGGTCAGCGACCGCCGCTCGCCGGTGCCGATCTCGGCCAGCAGCCGGGCGGTGGACAGGTTCCTTGTCAGCACCGCGAACGGCTTGTCGCCGCGTGCCTTGCGCTGCCTGAGCATGGTGACCGTCTCCGCGGAGTCGGCCCGGCAGGCCAGGTGGTACCCGCCGATGCCCTTCACCGCGACGATCCCGCCCCCGGCCAGCACCCGCTGCGCCGCCACGATCGCCTCGTCGGCGCCGGTGACGGTGCTGCCGTCGCGGGTGAACCGGAGCGTCGGGCCGCAGTCGTGGCAGGCGATCGGCTGTGCGTGGAACCTGCGGTCGGCCGGATCGCGGTACTCGTGCTGGCACCGTTCGCACATCGGGAAGCCGGCCATCGTGGTCGCCGGGCGGTCATACGGCAGGTCCTTGATGATCGTGAACCTGGGGCCGCAGTCGGTGCAGGTGATGAACGGGTGGCGGTACCGCCGGTTGGACCGCTCGAACAGCTCCCGCAGGCAGGCGTCGCAGGTGGCGACGTCCGGCGGGACAAGCGTGCGCGGGCCGCTTGCGCTGGCCGAGGCGACGATCAGGAAGCCGTTTTCTTTCTCGGCCCGCGGCGTCATCGCGGTCTCGCTGATGGCGGTGATCAGCGCGAGCGGTGGAGGCTCGGCCGCCAGCCGCCGGATGAGCTCCGCGATCGCGCGTGGTTGCCCCTGCGCCTCGATGAACACCGCTGCCGCGTCGTTGCCGACGAACCCGGTCAACCCAAGCTCGGTGGCGATCCGGTGCACGAACGGCCGGAAACCGACGCCCTGTACCAACCCGGTGACGGTGATCCTGGTCCGCACGAGGGTACGGGGGGTCATCTCATCGGGAGACGGCAGCACGTGAGTCATTGCTGATATCACCTGAGTCCCATTGAGGGGGTTCTGGGATGTCGCGCTCGGCGGCGCGTTTGATGCATCTCGCGCTGTCTTTGCGAAGATTATGTCCGGGGCGCGATGATGTCTATCGCGGAAGGTAAGTGTCTGTCAGATTCCCGCAACAATATTGTCTCTGGTGCGCCCATCCGTCATTGTTAACAGCTA
>Ga0302325_10023895_pt1 | contig 12726 bp, 12 predicted proteins | sample Palsa_T0_2_FD_201948 | JGI IMG/M metagenome (GOLD analysis project Ga0302325, IMG submission 201948) | Peat permafrost microbial communities from Stordalen Mire near Abisko, Sweden - Palsa_T0_2 | ecosystem: Environmental > Terrestrial > Soil > Palsa > Peat permafrost | place: Sweden: Abisko... | reverse complement strand
GCGGGGTGGAGCAGTCTGGTAGCTCGTCGGGCTCATAACCCGAAGGTCGCGGGTTCGAATCCCGCCCCCGCTATGCAGGAGCCCCCTCTCGCCAGGGGGCTTTTGCGCTTAAGGGGGGACGAGACTCCTGCCGCAGCCGGCCGCACCATCTCGGCACTGTGGCGCGGTCGATGGCGAAGCGATGCTACGCCGCATCGCGTTCAACCCGAAGCGGCGCGATCCGTCAAGCCCGGCGACGGATGCGTGCGAGCGAGACGGCTTTGCGTGGTCGCGATCAGCGAGCCGGAAGCCGACGCGATCGAGAGCGCGTCTGACCATACCGAGGCGAGCTGCACTGCCACCGCCGTCTCCTGGTCAGCAACCCAACAAGATGCCCGCGCCGCACGCCGCGTGCAGTGTTGATGCGGGAAGCGGGGGAGGTCGAGTTCGTGCGCGTTCCTCGGGTCGACGAACTCGAGGCGTGGTGGTTCCGGCCGTTGTCAGCGCGTCGTGGCGTGTGCTGGCCGGGCGGGTGGTGATTGTTGAACGCCGGTTTGGATGTAGCGGGCTGCGACGAGGCAGGCGATGAGTCCGAGCAGGCGGCGAAGGGAACGTTCCGGGAGGTGGCGTTGCAGTCGCGCACCGAGGTAGCTACCGAGGAATCCGCCGGCGCCAAGAAAGGCTGCGAGGGTCCAGTTGGGTGCGATTGCACCGCCGTGCGTGGCTTGGAGGACTTGGTAGGTGGCGATGCCGCCGATTGAGGTGAGAAATGTTGCGGTGAGCGTTGCGGGGGCAACCTCGTAGGCGGAGAAGCCGAGCGCGAGCAGGACTGGTGCGAGCAGCGATCCGCCGCCGATACCGTAGATGCCACCGACCGTGCCGACCACGATTGACAGCAGCCAGATCCAGCGGCGCGCGCGCCGCGACGGCGAGCGCCGTTCGGGTGGGAGCCGTTGGCTGCCGAGCGCAAGCCAGAGCCCGAGCGGGAGCAGTACGCCGGCGGCGACGAGCGTGAACGCGCTGCCGCTTGAGATCAGCTCGACGCGGATCACGGCGCCTGCGACGACGCCGGGGAGCGTGCCGGCGACAAGCAGCCAGGTGAGCTCGTCGAAGAGGCGCCGCTCGCTCCAGAAGCGCAGCAGGCCACCGGGTACGCTGGCGACGTTGAACGTCAGGTTGGTAGGAGTCACTGAGGGGCTCGGCACGTGCAGGATGCTGAGCTGGATCGGCAGCAAGAGGACGGCACCGGAGACGCCGGCGGGCGTCGTCACGAGCGCGAGTAGAAAAGCGCACAGCGCGCCGACGGGCCACTCCCAAGGCATCCGCAAAGCCTAAACACCGGCGGCGCGCGAGTACCACGTCAGGCGCTCGTCGGCGGTGATTCGGCTGCAATGCCCAGCTATAGGCCGTCGCGGCGAGGATTGTGTAGTTTGTCCACCATCTTGCTCCAGAATATCCCGGCGACGAATTCTGGCGGGCTGATCCGCACTCGCGTAGCGGGCCACACGCGTGCGGTTGCGGCAGCGCTATTCGTCGCGGGCGTCCTCCTTCTGTGCTTCCCGCAAACGCCGCTGAATCTCTACGACGTCTCCTTCGCTCTGATCTGGGGGCGCGAGCTGCTGGACGGCAGCCTTCCAAACGTCCACCTGTGGGGGGCATCGACTCCGCACCCGGCCTCGATCCTCGTCGGCGCCCTGGCGGCGGTCTTCGACACCGACGCGCTCACCGCGATGCGCACGATCGTGTACCTCGCGGCCGGTGCTGGTTTTGTCGCCTTGATCGCCATTGGGCGCGCAGCACAGCTCCGCGTGCTCGGTTTGATCGCCGCGCTGACGCTCGCCGCGAGCCCATCGTTCATCACCGACACGCTCGGCCAAGCCACGGCGTCGGATCTCCCGAGTACCGCTGCCGTGCTTGCGGCGATCGCGCTGGAAGCGGCGTCACCACGGCGCGGACGCGGTCCGCTGTTGCTGCTGGCGCTCGCCGGTTTGTTCCGCCCCGAAGCCTGGGTCCTTTCTGGGGCCTACTGGTGCTATCTGCTGCCGACTGCGAGCCGCTCGGATCGCCTGCGCTTCGCGCTGATTGCGGCAAGCGCCCCGCTCCTATGGATGGGCGCCGACCTGGCTCTGACCGGAAATCCGATCTACTCGCTCACCTACACGCAGCATGCAACCCTCGCGAGTGCGCGCCCGACCGGTCTCGCGCGGGCCCCAGGCGTGCTCCTCGACGCGTTTACAGACAATCTCGACGCCCCTGTCCTTATCGGCGCCGTGCTCGGAGCCCTGATCAACCTTCGCACTCGCCGGCTGCCGGTCGTCTTGGCACCGGCGCTCCTGCTCAGCGGCGCGTGCTTCATCGGGCTTGGCGCCGCGACCCTCCCGCTCAATGAGCGCTACGCGCTGCCTCTGCTGTGTTTCACGGCGATCTTCTTCGCGTATTTCGTCGCCGGCTGGTGGCGACTTGACTCGAGGGCCTACAAATGGGCCTGGGCGGTCGTCGCGATCGCCGTCGCCGCCGGTGCGCTAGCCGAGCTCCCCACGAGCTTCAGCGAGATCCGCCTCGCTCGCGACGTTCTCGCAGACCAGACAGCCGCAGAGCGGCAACTCGCCAAGCTCGTCGCGCCCGCGTCGATCCGGTTCCTCCTGCGCACCTGCGCGCCGGTCGATGCGGACTGGCGCATCGTGCCAATCCTCGCCTTCGACCTGCACCGCGATCCCACCACGCTCACCGTCCTTGACTCGGGCATCCCCGATCGCGGGGTCGTGATCGAAGCCACCCACGGCGTAGCTGGGGACTTCTTCCAGGACATCACGCACCCGCTCGCCTCATTCGAGCGCCGCAGCTTCCGGGTCGTCGCCGCGAACGACGATTTCACGATGTACGCCCACTGCTGAGAAGCGGATGCTGGCCGGTTGATCTCAGCGCGCGGCGGAGGGTCGACGGGCCCGGCAAGCAGTGGGTCGTCGGTGTCGCGCATCCAGACCTCCAGTTCTTTCAGCAGCAGACACGTTCCCTAGTTCAGTGGTGCGTGACGTGACGGCGTGCGGGCAGGCACCCCGGCGAGACGGCCCGGGGTGCCCGACGCTCACGTTCCTCGCCCCGTGCGCGCCGAGGCCATCGGGCGGTTCAGGGGATGCGAGGTTCCTGGGGGGAGAGAGAGGATGGCCTAGGAAGCTTTGAACTTTCCTTGCAGGTGCCAGTCGCCGGTGAAGCCTTTGAATGGTCCGCCGCTGATCAGGCTCGACCATGTGAGGAGGTACTTATGGGTCTTGGCGTTGTAGGTCCCCGTGACCGTGCTGCTTCCCTGTAGGAAGGTCTGGTTATTCCACTCCGCCGTGTAGCCCGTCAGCTGACCGCTGAGCCTGCCGGCTTTGACGGAGATGGTGGGGGCGGTCCCGACTGTCGCGAGGCCGAAGTTGATCCCCGTGAAGCTGGTCGGGGTGATGATCAGGTTTGCGAGCGAGTTCCCGTTCGCATCGAACGCCGGGGTTGGTGCGGGCTGCAGCTTGCCCGTCTTGAGGCCACCGTCTCGGCCTGCGGTGACAGGCGAATAGGTGGGGTCGCCGGTGTCCGTCGAGTAGGGATTTGAGAAGTAGCTGCCGTTGGGTTCGAGCATGCGGAAGTACGAGCCTGTGCCGATCTTGAATGTTCCTTTCAGCTTCTTGGCGGGGGTCGCGAGGGCCGGGGCCGCTGCGACCAGAAGGGCTGAGACGGCGATGAGCGCGACGCGGAGGCGTCGTGATGGTCGATTGGTCATGTAACTCCTTCAGTTAGTGGATGGGGAATGTCGGTGGCCGCCGCGCCGTGTGCGTTGCGCGAGCGCCGCGGACCAGCGGCCAGCGCCAGCCCTGCGACGAGCAGCCCGGGGAGCACGAAGAACCACGGGAACAGCGCGAACGGCGGGAGTGCTGCGACGGCGTCGTAGTTGACGACGTTGTTGCTCATCGCGCCGATCAACGGCGTCATGTCGTTGAGGATGTGGACCCAGTCGGCGTCGAAGCCTGTGAGTCCCGGGTAGCTGGTTGCGATCTCGCTGGTGCTCAGGCCTGAGCGGCGCAGTGCCGGGAGCAGCTGGAGCTCCACTGCTCCCTGTCCCTCGGCGATATCACTGAAGTAGCCCTGGATGCGCTCGACTCGTGGGTGCGTCTCGATCGGTTTGAACGCGGTCATCATGCGTCCGCCGTCGGGGGCGCGCGAGAACATCTGGAATACGGCCGGTGCGAGCGCGAGCCCAACGCCGAGCGCGAGGAGCACCCAGGACACTCGCCGCCACCACCCTGGACGCCTCAGCCCGAGCGCGATCAGCGCGATGATGATCGCGCCCGGGAGGACGAAGAACCACGGGAACAGCTTGAAGCTCGGCAGCGCTGCGACGGCGTCGTAGTTGCCGAGGTTGTGCTGGATCGTGTCGATCATCCCCGTCATGTCGGGGTAGATCCCGCGCCACTCGCGCTCGAAGGCTGCGAAGGATGGGTACGCCGTTGCGAAACGCGACCCGGAGCTGGCGGGCGGGCCTGCGAACAGTCGTTGCGCGACATTCGGGGCGTCGGTGATCGCGCCGCCGATGGCGCTCATATCGGCGTGGTAGCCGTCCAGACGACTGCTCGTCATGAACGGTGCGAACGCGCTGATCATCTGCGCGCCTTTGGGAGCGCGAGCAAACATGTCGAACGCGACGGGCATCGCGACAAGCGCCAGCCCGATCACTGCGAGGGCGGCAACCGCGCATCGCCTTGACGTCCCAGCCCGCATCGCTCAGGCGTCGCCGGATGCCTTGAGTGCGACGTTGTTGCAGCGCTCGCAGACCTCGGCAGGGATCACGTTGAAACGCATCAGCAGGGCAAACGCCTTGCATCCAAGGCACAGACCGAACACCGATTCGAGCGTGGCTGCGACGATCAGCAGCCCGAGCACGACGTACGCGGCCGTTGTCAGACTCAGCGCAAGCGCCAGCACCGCGGCAGATACGGAGAAGACGACGCCGATCGCCTGAGCGAAGCGCTTCGGCGGACCTGCGACCGGGCGCTCCGCCAAGTGCAGGCGCGGGGTTACGACGCGAGTCACGAACTGACCCAGCGGACTGAGCGTCGGGCCAGTGAGCACGCGGGCCACGAACCCGTAGGCGATCACGGCTGTCAGCCACCGCTGATCGAACACGATCGTCACCAAGCTCAAGAGCACGACGCCGCCCGCGACAAGTCGCGCGGACACCTCGTTGACCGGGTTTGGGAAGGAGAAGACGCGAGCCGCCCAACTGCTCGTGCCGCTCACGCCAAAGAAGCCAATGTGCACTTTGTCCACCAAGGTACTGCACAATAGCATCCGCATCCGCATCATCCGGGCCGGGCCGCGGGGGAGGATCCTGCCGCGGTCTGCGCGCAGCCGTTGTCGGTCCGCCGGGTGCCGGATGGTCGCCGGGCATGCTTGCTCGCGCAAGGATCGGTCCCGAAAACGGTTCCGAACGCGCAAATATGAGATCACCTGCGGTGATCTGAGAGCAGCCGAGATGCCTAAGAACAGCGGTTCCTGTGCCTCATAACCCGAAGGTCGCGGGTTCGAATCCCGCCCCCGCTATGCAGGAGCCCCCTCTCGCCAGGGGGCTTTTGCGCTTAGGAGGGCGAGTTGCCACTCCTAGGCGTCTCGTCGTAGCGCGTCGCCCAAAGCAAGTTGGTATCGCGACGTAGGCCCGCGGTCGCGATCGCGGATCTGTGTCTCAATCCGTTGTTGCAGGCCCGCGTCCTGCCGGGCGGGGCCGCGTCGTCATGACCCCCAAGCCCGTTCGTGCGTCTCTCACGGGACGGTGCAACCGAGGCGGAGGTGAGGCACACCGTCACAGTTGCGTCGAAGCCGTCCGCCCTCGTTACTGAAGTCCGCCGCGGACGGAGGTGATTCGCTGTGTGTTGAAGCCGAGCCAGTGCATTCGGCCAAAGTAGCGTGCATGCTCGACCTTCAGGCAGCGGTCCATGACGACTGGAAGGCCGCCTTCCTCGGCGATGCGCGCACCCTCCTCGTTGATCACCCCGAACTGGCACCACAGCGCGCCAGCGTGGATCGCGACGGCCTCTCGGGCTATCGCCGGCAGGGCATCGGGAGCGCGGAAGACGTTGACGATGTCTACCGGCACGGGCACGTCTGGCAGGCTCGGGTAGCTCACCTCTCCGAGAATCTCGGCCTCGCGGGGATTGACCGGAATCACCCGGTAGCCGTGGCGCTTGAGGTATAAGCCCACGAAGTTGCTGGCGCGCAGCTCGTTCGCGGACAGGCCAACGATCGCGATCGTGCGCGCGTTGTGGACTACGCGCTGGATCGTCAACGGGTCCTGGTAGCGCTTGAGCTCGGTCATCTCAGGCGGGTGAGCCCCTGATCGAGGTCCCAGATCAGATCATCGACGGACTCGGTTCCTACTGACAGTCTGATCGTCCCCGGCCGGACGCCCGCCGCCTCCAGCTCCGCGTCGCTCAGCTGACGGTGCGTCGTGCTGGCGGGATGGATGATCAAGCTCTTCGCGTCACCGACGTTGGCGAGATGAGACCAGAGCGTCACACCACGGATCAGCTCCTGGCCGCCAGCTCGCCCACCGGCGCAGTCGAACGAGAACACCGCGCCCGCGCCACGCGGCAGGTACTTGGCGACGAGTGGCCCGTATCTGCTGCTGGGCAGCCCCGGGTACGTGACGTTCGAGGCCAGCTCGTGCGATTCGAGAAACGCGGCGACGGCCTGCGTGTTATCGACGTGGCGCTCCATCCGCAGCGACAGCGTCTCGAGCCCCTGCAGGAACAGGAACGCGTTGAAAGGCGACAGCGTCCCCCCGAGATCGCGCAGTGTCTCCGCCCGCAGCTTCATCAGGTAGCCGTAGATCCCGAACGTCTCATGGAACTGCAGCCCGTGGTACGCCGACGACGGGTCCGCAATCACCGGAAACCGCCCGTTCGACCAGTTGAACGCGCCGGAATCGACGACGACGCCGCCAATACTCGTCCCGTGGCCGCCGATGAACTTAGTCGCCGAGTGGATCACGATGTCTGCGCCCCACTCGATCGGGCGACACAGATACGGCGTCGCGAACGTGTTGTCCACGATCAGCGGCAGCTCATGGTCGTGGGCGGTGGCTGCCATAGCCTCGATGTCGAGGACGTTGCCGGCCGGATTGCCGATCGTCTCGGCGAAGAATGCCTTCGTGTTCGCCTGCACCGCACCCTGCCAAGCGTCTGGATCGTCGGGATCGACCCATGTCAACTCCACGTTCATCTTGCGCAAGAGGTGCTTGAGTTGGTTGACCGTGCCGCCGTACAGCGCAGAGGACGAGACGATATGGTCGTCAGGCTCCAGCAGCGTGAACAGCGCTGCCGCCTGGGCGGCGATCCCGCTGGCGAACGCCACCGCCCCAGCCCCGCCCTCGAGGTTCGCCACCCGCTCCTCGAAGACCGCGACGGTCGGGTTCATGATCCGGGAGTACGTGTTCCCGTACTCCTGCAGGTTGAAGTAGGCAGCAGCCGACTCGGGGTCTTCGAACACGTAGCTGGCCGTCTGGAAGATCGGCACCGCACGGGCGCCGGTGTTGGGGTCCGGCCGCTGCCCGGCGTGGAGCTGGCGCGTCTCGAATCCGAACGCGCGCGCCTCCTCGGGCCTGTCGCGCTCGTCGGTCATGGATGCCTCTGGAGAAAGCGGCGGATTATCGGCGTCTGCTGCGCCTCCTCGAGCAGGAAGCAGTCGTGGCCGTACGGCGCATCGATCACGTGGAGCTCGACTGGCTTGCCGAGCCCGCGAAGCGCCTCCTCGATGTCGCGTGCCCCGGACGGCGGGTAAAGCCAGTCAGAGCTGAACGAGATCAGCAGCGTCCGCGCCGTGACCTCTTCCAACGCGCGGGCGAGCGAGCCGTGACCATGTTCCCGCGCAAGGTCGAAGTAGCTCAACGCCCGTGACGTGTAGAGGTAGGTGTTGGCGTCGAATCGCTTGACGAACGAGTCCGCCTGGTGTCGGAGATAGCTCTCGACCTCGAACTCTGGCTCGGCGATCGTGTAGCGGACGTCCTGCGCGAACTGGAGTCGCCGGCCGAACTTGTCGCTGAGCGCGGCAGCCGAGAGGTAGGTGATGTGGCCGATCATCCGCGCCACGCCGAGGCCGGCATTCGGTGCAGCCTGCGTGCCGTGGTAGCGGCCCTCCTGCCACGCCGGGTCGCGCATGATCGCCTCCCGGGCGATTGCGTTCCACGCCACGCCCTGGGTGTGCAGCGCGTGCGTACTGGCGATCGCCACGACGGCGTCGACATGGTCGGGGAACATGATCGCCCATTCGAACGCCTGCATCCCGCCGAGCGAGCCGCCGGCCACGGCGGCCAGGCGCTCGATCCCGAGCTCGTCCAGGAAAGCGCGCTCGGTTCTCACCATGTCCGCGACGGTGATCACCGGGAAGTCCGGACCGTAGGGCCTTCCCGTCGTGGGGTCGGGTGACGACGGTCCCGTCGTCCCGCCGCAGCCTCCGAGCAGGTTTGTGGAGACGACGAAGTACCGGTCCGTGTCGAAGGCCTTGCCGGGACCGATCATCCCGTCCCACCAGCCGAGCCCCTTGCTCGCCCCGCCGTCTCGGTCTTCGGCACCGAACCCGTCACGGGTGGCATGCTGCCCTGGCTCCTTCGAGAAGCCGGCAGCATGGGCATCGCCGCTGAGCGCGTGGCAGACAAGGATCACGTTGTCGCACTGGGGGGAGAGCGCGCCGTAGGTCTCGTAGGCGACGCGTACCGGGTGTAGCGCCCGTCCGCAGTCGAGTGCCACTGGATTCGGAAGCTCGAGACAGTGCGTCTCGACGGTTCCGATCGAGCCCGTGTGCGGTGCTGTGGGCGCGGTCATTTCTCCATCGCTCGCGTCAACGACGTGTATTGTCCCGATTTCTGATCAAGAAACCACCCTACGACACAGAGAGGGCGTGAAGAGCGTGGCCAGCACCATCGACAACGGAGTCAACGTCCAGGCGCTGCTTGACGCGCGAGAGGCCCTCGCGAACGCGCCGGAGGCAGCCCAGTTCACCTGGCGTGCGTCGTCGACATGGGAGGACGGCGTGTACAGCAGGACGACGATCCAGAACTTCTTCGGCCTCGGCGAGGAGCAGAGCCACAAGACCGAGACCGTGTTCGACGCCGATCACCCGGCGGTGTTCGCTGCCGAGGACAGAGGCATCACGCCAATCGAATACCTCCTTGTGGGCCTTTCGAGTTGCCTGACCGCGGGCGTAGCGGCGGTCGCTCAGAATCGCGGCATCCAGCTGCGCTCGGTCGAAGCGACGGTCGAGGGCAACCACGACATCCGCGGGATCCTGGGTGACACCGACGTTCGTAACGGCTACAACGACATCAAGGTGACCTTCAACATCGACGCGGACGCCTCCCACGAGGAGATCGAAGCACTCGTCGCCCAGTCCCAGAAGCGCTCGGCGGTGTTCGACGCCCTCACGAACCCCACGGAGGTCACGGTCGCCGTCGCCTGAGGGCCGCGATATCGAGCGCTTCACCACCGTTGTCGTCGGCGCCGGTCATGCCGGCCTTGCCGCCAGCCACTTCCTCAGTGAGCGGTCGATCGACCATGTCGTGCTCGAGCGCGGCGAGCTGGCGAACTCCTGGCGGCGCGAGCGCTGGGACTCCCTGCGGCTGCTGACCCCGAACTGGCAGAGCCGGCTGCCGGGCATCGCCTATGAAGGCGACGATCCCGACGGCTACATGACAGCGGCCGAGGTCGCCCAGTTCATCGGGCGATTCGCTGCGAACACCCGCGCGCCGGTTCGCACCGGGACGAACGTGACCTCGGTGCGGCGCGTGCAGGACGGCTACCGGGTCACGACCAGCGAGGGCGAGATCCAGTCGCGCGCGGTGGTGATTGCTAGCGGAGCCTGCAATCAGCCGACGGTCCCAGCGTTCGCCGAGGCGGCGCCGCCGAGCATTGAGCAGCTGACGCCATTCGAGTACCGCAACCCCGACCAGCTCGCAGAGGGACGCGTGCTCGTCGTGGGGGCGTCGGCGACCGGTGTGCAGCTCGCGGCCGAGCTGAGCCAATCGGGTCGACCGGTCACACTGTCGGTCGGCGAGCACGTGCGGCTGCCGCGCACGTATCGCGGCCGCGACGTCCTCTGGTGGATGGACGCGTCCGGCGTGTGGAACCAGCGCTACGACGAGATCGAGGACCTCACACGAGCTCGACGCCTGCCGTCGCCGCAGCTCGTCGGGACCGCCGAGCGGACGACGCTCGACCTCAACGCGCTCACGGCGATGGGCGTCGAGCTGGTCGGTCGCTGGGCGTCGGTTCGTGACGGCTGCGCGCTGTTCTCGGGCGGTCTGCGGAACGTCTTCTCGCTCGCGGACCTGAAGATGGACCGGCTGCTAAACGGGTTCGACGAGTGGGCTCGGACCTGCGGGTCGGACGCCGAGCTCGGCCCCGCCGAGCGCCTCGCCCCGACCGAGGCGCCCCAGTCACCACGGTGGCAGCTCGACCTGCGCAGCGGCGAGATCCGGACGATCGTCTGGGCGACCGGCTTCCGGCCCGACTACCGGTGGCTCGACGTGCCGGTCGTCGACGCGAAGGGCCAGCTTCGGCACGACGGCGGCGCTGTCGACAGTCCCGGCCTTTACGCCCTGGGCCTGCCCGTGCTGAGGCGGCGCAAGTCCACGTTCCTCCATGGCATCGAGGATGACGCGCGCGAGGTGGTCGATGAGCTCAACATGTACCTCATGGGCGGCTCCGCGTCCTCGGCGCGCGCGAACCTGCGCGGTCGCGGAAGGTCGCTCGCACGCGGGTGAATGTACGGCGCTGAGCGCATCTGCGCCGAGCGCCGCGAGCGCTATCGATCGACGAGTACGACCGCGCCGCTGGTCCGCTAGAGAAAGGTGGGCGCCGACTGCCTGCGCGCTGGAGCGGGTCGATGCCAGAGTGACTCTTGCTCACGCAAGGATCGGTCCCGAAAAAGGTCCCGAACTCCGCAAATATGAGCGCAGTTGAGGTGACTTGAGAGAAGGTGACGGCACGAGAGATGCCTGAGATGACCCGATTCTGTGCATCTCATAACCCGAAGGTCGCGGGTTCGAATCCCGCCCCCGCTATGCAGGAGCCCCCTCTCGCCAGGGGGCTTTTGCGCTTGAGGGGCGGTTGCAAAGGGAGGCGGGCGTGTGCGCGGCCCTCGCCCCGGACTCAGTTTCTGGGCGGGACCGGTAACGAGCGGCGATCTCCGCAGGCTCCTGCTAACTATCCAACTCAGTAGTCGGGCTCCACTCGGAGCGGACGCTCCCTCATCGCGCGGAGCGACACTCCGTCTCCGGGTGTTAGACGTCAGTGGCGGGGTCGTATCGGCATCGCTTGAGACTAGGTTTGTGGCGAGACGGGCTCCAACAGTTGGATTACGTTGCCCTCCGGGTCGATCGCGTCGCACCGTTTGAACCCGAGGAAATGCCACTCGGTGCCAATCGGATCGACTTGACCACCGAGTGCGGCCACCGGCGATCGCAGATCCGCGATCCGCGGAACTCGAAACGCGAGCTTGATCGCAGTTGTGTCTCGACGCTCCGGCGGCACGGAGAGCTGGATCGTCGCCGCGATCGACGGCGGAACGACGACGAGCGATAAGCGCCACATCTCGGATTCCAGCACGGCGTAGTCCTCGGCGGCGTCTCCCACTTCCAGCTCAACGCACCGCCTATAGAAGGCGCACATGCGCTCGAGATCCCTCACGTAGACGATGGCTTCGGCCCTCACAAGGATCGACCTCCGCCAGCGGGAACGCGCCGGGCCCTGGGCTCCCGCCACGCGCAGCGACCAGACTGGATCGACACCCTCGCTACCTCCGTTCTCGGCTCCGGAGCCCTGCAGCCTACGTGCACAGCTGCGCCGGTCGTCGCGCCGAGCGACAGCGACGGCAGCCGGGGCGAGGCGAGGTATCTTCGCTGGGTGCGACGCCCATTCACGGCGCTCTATCGTCGCTGGTGGAGGCGCCGTCCGCCTGTCTGTCCGTGGTGTGGCAAGCCAGACACATTCGGTCCAGACGGGACCGCCGATGTGTGCTCCAACTGCGCCTTCGACTTCCGGAAGGACGACTATTGACCTCTCGGTGAGTGCCGCTGGTCGCGCCAAGCGGCAACGCGACCCACGTAGGGCAGAGTGTTGCTCTCGCGAGAAGCAGCAGCGAGCCTGGCGCGATCGCTGACGACTGCTGCTCCTCCGGAGGGGCAGCCCGGTGAAAAGACGGCACGGTCTAGCGCAACCACGGCCTGAGCGGGCACGGCGCCCCTCATCCGCGCTTTGCCAGATGCAGGGGCGAGCCGCGCGAAGTTGCGCAGGCCGACCAGGGGGCGTCTTGCTAAACGCGGGTGCGCGGCTCGCGACTGCTCTCACGGAAACGGAGCGGTCAGACGAGACCGCCGTGCTCTTGTCCGTCTCGACGGCCAGGTCAGAGCCGCTGAACCCCGTCCCGCCGTGGATTCCGAGGGTGCAGAGGTCTCGTCCTCACTCGTCGGGCCGATCCACGTGTGGTCATCTTTGCCGGCGCAGTCGAACCGCGGGACCGTGCTGCCCGTACCTCGGATTCGGGGGGTCGTACGCTGGATCTCTGCGCCCTTCGGTGCGACGATCGAACACGTTGGCGACCAGGGTGGTCGGCACTGAAGATCAAAGGAGGCAGTGCTATGTATGACCAGACTGAGCATCACCAATTGACCGCGATGGCTCCATCGGCCACCAGAGGTACCTTCACCGCGTTCGGGGCGCGACATAT
>Ga0302325_10023893_pt1 | contig 12727 bp, 8 predicted proteins | sample Palsa_T0_2_FD_201948 | JGI IMG/M metagenome (GOLD analysis project Ga0302325, IMG submission 201948) | Peat permafrost microbial communities from Stordalen Mire near Abisko, Sweden - Palsa_T0_2 | ecosystem: Environmental > Terrestrial > Soil > Palsa > Peat permafrost | place: Sweden: Abisko... | reverse complement strand
TCCACTACCGTGTGCCCTAACTGCGCCCCCCTCTCGGTGGATAGGAAATCGGCCAGCCTCGCCATGGTGATCGATTCTGCATTCATAGACCCATTGTGGGAGTCGACGCCGCCATCGTGAGACTCCACAGGATGAATCTTGGGTCCGTTCTTGGCGCCCACCAGGAGATACACCGGCTGATCTTTTGTAGTTCGGTGGATCTCGAGCTTGAAGCGCTCCGCCAGGAGAGCCTGGAGCGCCTGGGCCATCGTCGGACCTTCGTCCCCCGCGGCTCTGGACGGCATCTTTGCGACAATATCGTAGCCCTCCGGGCCGATCCATTTTCCGCCTGAAATCTGGAAATCGGTTACGCCGTACGCTTCCTGAAGACAACGCTGCAGAGTTACATTCGTCATCTGGATCATGCCCGGACCCCGATGGATGTGTACGCCCCGTCCGGGCGCTTGCGTGGGTTTGATCGACGCCGCCTCGAAAGTGGGGGCCGCGGTCTGCGTGAGGGCCGGGCCGCCTAAGGCCAGCAACCCGGCGATGAGCATCGAGAGTCTTGACTGACAGTGAGACCGCATCATTCATGCCCCTCGGTATAATCCGCTGGAATCTGAAACAGCGCCGGGTCGGGAGACACTTGCGAGATGTCGGTAAGCTCATAGGTAGTGACCCCGAAGCGCGGATCTGAGTTGGAACTCTTGAGCAACAGTTTTAGGTCGTCGGAGTACCAGCGCTCATTGATTACTTTCAGATCGTGATCGTTGCCGATGGTTCCGGCTGGTATGGTGGTGGTCACGCGAGCGCCTTTGGCGTAGACGCCGTTGAGAAACTGGGGCGCAAGATCTTCCGTGACAGGGCCTCCCGGCTTTTGCTTTCTCTGCCCGCTGGTGGAACTGCTGGACCAATGGTGCGCCGCCGCGGCGATAGTAACGACGGAATTCGGCCTGATCGGGACCTTACTATAGGTCTTACGGCTTGAGTTCAAGTCATAGACGTACCCGGCGACTGGATCGTAAAGCACCGCGCCCGTGGAGGTCTGGGTACGCATGCGCCCCATGCTGTCGCGATAAAAATGCTCGGTTTCGGAACTGCTGGTGCGCGAACCATCCGAAAGAACCTGCTCCGTGTGGCGAACTTCGCTGGCCGAGAGCGGCCTTCCCGGAACGGGTCCCGATTGTCCATCCAGTTCACTACGGATGGATCTGTTTCCATTTGGGTCGGGGAAGCGAAGCCACCCCTCTTGCTGAAACCCATTTCCTGGGATTTGCGCCAAAAGCGGCAGGGCGGCCGCGAATGCGATGAAAAGCTGTTTGATCATTGGATGATGCTCCTATTGGAATTGGAAACAGAATCTGATACCAGGCGAATGGCATGGGCGCGGCCATCCTGCCCGAAGAGGACGTCGGCTCGGAGGGCAGCGCCCGTATCCACCGCGTGCACGTCGAAACCGGCCGCAATCAGTGCGGACACCGGGACATCCATGCGAACGATACTGGTGCGTTCGTAGGGCGCAAGCGGCGCGATGTACGGGATCTCGACGAATGGCTCGTCGGCGACGCGAGGGGCGGTAGCCGGCCGGTGAAGGACGGCCAAAGCAATGGTGACCGACGCGGCGACCGCCGCCGCGGCTGTTATCCACCAACGCATGCGGCGATGCGCGCGGTCAAACTCGGCCAGTACGCTGGCTTCCAGATTGGTTGGCGCGGGAACCTCGCGCGACAGCGTACCGAAGGCGGAATGGAGCGCCAATTGGGCGTCCAGGAACCGGGCGCACTCCGCGCACGTTGCGAAATGCGGATCCGTTACAGTCGCACCGGAGCGCACGCGTTCAATGGCAGTTGCGCGAGCTTCTTTGCAATTCATAATCGGCTCTCTTTCTTCGGCTGAAATTTGCGGGCCAGCAATTCACGCCCGCGATGCAGACGCGAGCGGATAGTGCCCACGGCGCAGCCCAGCGTGGCTGCGGCCTCATCATAGCTTTGGCTTTCGAGATCGCAAAGCACAATGGCTTCACGGTAACGGATGGGCAGCAGCGCGATAGCCCTGCGCAGCGATTCGGCATCAAGGGCAATTGCGAAATCGATAGCGGGAGCTTCAAACCGGAACACTGCTCCAGCGTCAAATGGCAGCCAGCGGCGCTCACTACGCAGCCGGCGCTGCACGAACTTGCGCGCTACGCCTGCAAGAAAGGAGGGCAGCGCGCCGCGTTCGGGGTCGAATTCCGCCGCGTGATGGATCAGCCAGACGAAGACGTCCTGGGTGATTTCGGCGGCCTTGACGCGGTCCGCGGTCATGTGGAATGCGAAACGGAAGATGGCGGGATGATGGGCGCGGTAGAGCGCGGTGAAGGCTTCACGATCGCCAGCCCGGAAGCGCTCCATCAAGTGACGATCGGTATCCACGTTCGACGGTATTGCCGCGGGCAGCGTCGCCGGTTCCAATAAAAGTGGCGCGGGCCCATGGCCTGCGTACCGTACGTTTAGCGGCATATCGTGTACGACGATATTGCCACGGGAACGGTACGGAGTTCCCGAATACTTTAGGGCGGCGTCGTACCTAAGAGGGGCAAGCCAGAACCGACATCGCGGCGCCCCTATGCACCCGCCAGCGGATAAGCCAAACTCTCCAGCAGCCACTCCCGATTGGCTCTTACATCCGCGGTCAGCCGCTCACCTAACCCGCCACGCATGTCATATAACCGATACCCCGCGCGATCCCGCAGATACCCGCGCGCCTTCGGCTCTCTGGCAAATACCGTCTCTTCGCCTTCCGCCTGGACCATCGCCTCATACCTTGCGCGGTTTTCCAGCAGCGCCTTGATCAGGAACGGCATCACAATGGAATAGTCGGCCTGCATACTCTCCGTAGTTTGCAGGTAAGTGCCCTTATCCACCTTGCCCCACGTCACTGCTTCGCCCGGCGGGCATGACGAGAGCGATCCATCGGTCACCGGCGCTGTGACAATCTGCACATCGAAAAGGTAGCCACGCACATTCGGCAATCCCAACACCTGTCCGAGCGCGGGTTCCGGCTGCAGGTTATAGTTCTTGGGAACGCCGCCGCCCAGAATCACCGTGCCCAAAGCTTGCACCGGGTTATCGAATAACCCCCATCGATGATACGCACAGGCCTCGTAGATTTCAGCATGCAGATCCAGGTCGAAGCCGTAATCCGGAATGATTCCAGCGCGGCGCATGGCCCACAGCTTCATGGAATTCAGAAATACGCTGCCATCGCCGGGCGCGCCCACGAAGACGGGAATCGCGTGACGCCAACAGGTGGAGAGCAGTCCTGGCTGGACGCCGTTTTGTGTTTCCTGCGCGTCGTAATACTTGCCCAGCAGGTAGCGCAACTCGGTCCCCGTCATCTTGCGCTGAAACTCGGGACGCGCCAGCACCGCTGTGAGGAACCGGTCCTGGTCCAGCAGTACGCCCTCGTCAAAGGCCATATCGGTGACGCGGATGGTGCCTTCCTCGCGCAGGGCGCCATCGTCGCCGAAGATCGGCACTTCGTGAATCGGTCCCGATTTGTAGGCATTGAGGCTGCGGTGGCCATCGTGGTAGCAAACCGCGTCGGTGGTGCTCAGATATGCGATCCATCCGGTTTCGAGCAGGGGCAGCAGCCATGTCTGGTGCTGGCCGGAAACCGTCACCGGTCCCGAAATCGCCAGCGTCAGCGGACACCCCATGCCGATAGCACGGTCCAAAATCTGGTAAATGCGCCGCAGATAAGCTCCGCCGAACGCCGGCAGGCAATGCGTAAACAGTTCGTCGAGAGTGGCGCACTCATCCACGCGCCGGACGCGAACATACCGGCGGGCGGAGGGCGAGGGGTCGGAAGACATGAAGCGGGACTATGACTTGGCGTTGGCGGATGCGGAAAGCATCTTCACCCTTGCCTGGAAAGCGGCATGAGCCTCGGGCCCGCTCGCTTCCATGAACTTGACGAAAGCGTTGGCTACGTTTTCAAAATTCTTGCAATAATTCGGGTCCTTATACATTTCGCGCATGCCGCCGATCACGGGCCTAAGCCGCTCCCAAACCAGTAGCATTTCGCGATTGGATTGGAAGAATAAATCCTGGTTGAGAACGCCCGCGGTGATAAACGACGCCGCCATGTCCCAATAGCTCGTTACCATGCGGACGTAGGTGTTTTCGTGGCTTCCAGGAGGATACTTCTGCATCATCTCTTCGGTGCTGGTTGCGTTAAAATTTCCCGCAAACCACCCGCGCGCCTGGCGAAGCGTCTCTTCGCGGCGTATTTCGTAGAGTTTCAAGATCAGATTTGCGTCGTCGTATGTTGCCTGCATAAAGCCGATTATAACGGCTCAACAGGCCAGATCTTCGCGCCCGATCTTAAAGTTTTCCAGATTCCCCAAGACCGTCAGCGCGATCTGTTTCGGATCGAAGAATGTCTGCGCGATCCGCTGCACATCGGCGGCGGTGACCAATTCGATGCTTTCCACTAACTCGTCCAGCGTGAAGAAGCGCGCGAAGTACATCTCTTGCCGCGCCAGGTTCGACATGCGGCTGCCAGTCGATTCCAAGCTGAGCATCAGCGAACCCTTTAGATGGTCCTTCGCGCGGCGCAACTCCTCATCATTGACGGGCGTCTCCTTAAGCTGGCGGAACTCTTTCAGAATCGATTGCACCACTTTGGGCGCCGATTCAATCGAAGTGCCCGCATAGATCGAAAGGCAGCCCGTATCACGGTAAGGGTTCAACTCCGAGAACACCGCGTAGGCCAATCCCTGCCGCTCGCGAATGTTCTGGAACAGGCGCGAGCTCATGCCCCCGCCGAGCAGCGTGTTCATCACGTAGCAGGCGAACCGCTCTTCATGGGGCAGCGGATACGACGGCACGCCCAGGCACATGTGCACCTGTTCCAGGGCCTTCTTATTCCGTAGTGCGATGCGCGCGTGTGTGCCCGGAACCGGGTCGGGGCCCAGCGGCTCGCCCGGCGCAACCTCTTCGAAGTGCTGCCGCACCAGCGCCACCATGCGGTCGTGCGCCAGGTTGCCGGCTGCCGTAATCAGCATATTCGCGGGTGCGTAGATCGAGGAATAATAGCTTTGCACCATGGCGCGGTCGTACTTCTTCACGGTCTCTCGCGTCCCCAAAATCGGCTTGCCCAGGGGATGGTCTTTCCAGAAATTCGATGAAAAAATTTCGTGGACCAGATAGTCCGGGCTGTCCGCTTCCATCTTGAGTTCTTCGAGGATGACGCCTTTTTCCTTCTCGATATCCTCATCGCGGAACATGGGATGAAGCACCAGATCGGCCAAAACGTCGAACGCTTGCGAAAGATGCTCGTCCAGCACTTTGGTGTTGAAGCAGACCAATTCCTTGGCGGTAAACGCATCCAGGTTGCCGCCGATGGAATCCACCGACCGCGCAATATCCTCCGCCGAGCGTTTGCTGGTTCCTTTGAACAGCATGTGTTCGATGAAGTGCGACAGGCCGTTCTGTTCCGCCGATTCGCGGCGCGACCCGCTGCCGATCCAGATGCCCACGGAAACCGAGCGCACGTGAGGCATAGCCTCGGTAATCACGCGGAGCCCGTTGCCCAGCGTCGTCATCTCGATGTCCCGCGCGGGAGTGATAGGTGATGTCATTGAAGGAATGGCGAAATCAAGCTCTTATTTATTTGTAGCACCTCGCGGCTTGCCGCGCCATGCGAGCCGGAGCCGCGCGCCATGCGAGTACACTAAATAGAATGCCGCAATCCATCGTGGGCATGGATCTCGCGGACCTGCGCGAGGCCCTTGGCCCCAATCAACCAGCCTACCGGGCCAAGCAACTCTACGAAGCTGTCTATAGTGGTCAGGCGTCGGATCTGGTACAGATCTCCACGTTGCCGGCCGGATTGCGCGAACGCCTTTCAGCCAGCCATGAGGTGGGCCTTCCGAAGATCGCGCAGCTATATCAATCGGCCGACGGGACGCGCCGGTACCTCCTGCAGCTCGAGGATGGCCGCACCGTGGAAACCGTGCTCATGCCCGAGGGCGAGCGCGACACGATTTGTATTTCGAGCCAGGTGGGCTGTCCGGTGGATTGCAAATTCTGCATGACGGCGCTGCTCGGCTTAGAGCGCAGCCTCACCGCCGGCGAAATCGTCGGGCAGGTCTTATTGGTGGCGCGAGAGAATCAATTGCAGCGCGATGGCGGACGGCTTAACATCGTGATGATGGGCCAGGGCGAGCCGCTGCTGAATCTGGCGAACGTAATCAAGGCGACGCGTATACTACTCGACCCGAACGGCTTCGCGCTCTCGCCGCGGCGCATCACGGTCTCGACGTCCGGCATCATTCCGCGCATCGCGGAGCTTGGCCGCGAGCCGGTCCGCCCCAAGTTGGCGATATCACTCAACGCATCCACCGAAGAATCGCGCCAGCAGTTGATGCCCATCACGCGCAAGTATCATTTGAAAGATCTGATCGCGGCCTGCCAGGCGTATCCGCTGCGTCCGTGGGAAAAACTGACGTTCGAATACGTGTTGCTGAAGGGCGTCAACGATAGCGACGCCGACGCGCGCCGCGTGGTGAAACTGCTGGCCAACTTGAACTGCAAAGTGAACCTGATCGCTCTCAACCCCGGTTCCGAAATTCCGTTCGAAACTCCGGACCCGGCGCGCGTGGACAGCTTTCAACAGATCGTGCGCCGATCGTTCCCCTGCTTCGTCCGCAAGCCTCGCGGCCTCGATATCTACGCCGCATGCGGACAATTAAAGCGCAGCGGGAACTAATCGCTGGCCGGCGTTGTCCAATCATTTAGCAGAAGAAGTTCCAAAAACATCGGCCGGCGTCCGCAGAGCCGCGACCGTCAGGGAGCGTTCGTAAGTAACCAAACCATGTGATAAGTCGCCAAAGTAGCCAGTAGGTGACACAAATGCAAGGTTGTAGGTGGCGCATGCTTTAGCTTGCGTAAGTTGTTCCTTGCGCGCATTAACCGGTCCCGCAGTAAGTGGCGCTTGAGCGCCACTGTAGTAAGAGATTCACGGAGACGCACTATGCAGATCCACAACGGATCCATGAAGCCGTCGAGATTCCGGTTCCTCTTCCCCGCAGCTTTGCTAGTCATCGCTTCCGCGGGGTTAGTAGAATCCTTCCAGACAACCCAAATAGCAACCGGCGATTCCACTACTGTCACCTACTCGCACGGCGTTCTGAGCGCCACCATTCCCTACCATGCGCCGCATGCCGGCGCGGGTCAGCTCGTGGTTGAAGTTCTGGACCCCGAGGACAATGTCGTCGCGCGCGTATCGCAAAGCGTAGCCGCTAACGATGGCAAAGGATGGTGGCAGGAAGATCTCAGACTCACCAAGACTATGGGCGTCGAGGACCTCGCCTGGCATCGGCTGCGATATCGCTTCACATATAGCGGCCAGAAGACTGCCGCTATCGAGGATACGGACTCTATCTCGCAAATCCTGCTGATGCCGGTGATTCACATTTTGGGCCAGCAATCTTACTTGGCCGGCGGACCGGCGGCAGTGCGAGTGGTTGTTACGGATTCAAAGAATGAACCGATTACAGGCCCCAGCTCGCTGCAAATCGAGGCCGTAAGTCCAGGCCGACAGGCCGTGAGTTTATTTAGCGGACGTCTGAATCGCCGCGGAACCACCGAAGCGCAATTCCGGTTTCTGGACGGCCTGGCAGGGACTTGCCAATTGCGCTATGCGGTGGATACGCCCATCGGGTCAACCGAATTCTCCCAACAGGTGCGGCTGGAAGACAAAGCGTCGATTCTCCTCACTACGGAGAAGCCGCTGTATCAACCCGGCCAGATCATTCACGCGCGCGCCTTGGTATTGGAGCGCGCCAATCACGAAGCTACGGCCGGCCGGAATCTGACTTTTGAGGTGGAAGACTCGCGTGGCAACAAAGTATTTAAGAAAGCAACGCAGACCGATCAATTTGGAATCGCGTCGGCGGAATTCAGCCTGGCTGATGAGGTCAATCTCGGTACGTATCACCTTCGCGCCCTAATGGACCCCGCCGATCCCGGCCACGCGAACCACGCCGAGATTGCCTTGAACGTGGAGCGGTATGTGCTTCCCAAATTCAAAGTGGCCGTGGAATTTGGTGACAAGCAAAACCAGGCGAAGCGCGGCTACCGTCCCGGCGGCCACGTCACGGGAACCGTCCGCGCCAACTACTTCTTTGGCAAGCCGGTAGAGACGGCGGAAATCACGGTTAAAGCGTCCGGCATGGACGTGGCCCAATTCGACGCCGGGTCGGTTCACGGTAAGACGGATGCCGACGGAGCCTATCGCTTCGACCTGCCACTGCCCACTTACTTCGCCGGACGCCCGCTTAGCCAGGGCGTGGCCCGGCTGCTGATCGAGGCCACGGTGAAAGATTCGGCCGGCCATTCCGAGACTCGCGGCGAGCCGATCACGGTCAGTGAGTCGCCTCTGCTCGTCACCGCTGTTCCGGAAGGTGGGACGCTCATTCCCACTCTTGAGAATCAGATTTTCATACTCACATCTTACCCGGATGGGACGCCTGCCAACTCCACGGTCACTGTGACTCCGGTGGGAAGGGCGGCGGAAACGATCGCAACCGACGAGGGCGGCGTCGCCGTGTTTCGCCTGAAATCCGGCGGCAGCGATGTGTTGCACATCGATGCGGCCGATAGGGAAGGGAACCATTCAGCCAGTAACGTTTCGCTGCAATCCCGCCAAGGCGCCGACCAGATTCTTTTGCGCACGGAACGCGCCGTGTATCGCGCGGGAGATCGCATGGATCTGAAAGTCTTCTCCACCAAAGAGCGCGGGGCCGCGTACCTCGATATCGTCAAGGACGGGCAAACCGTAATGACGCGCGACCTCGATATCGTCAACGGCCAGGCGGAGCTCACTCTGACAGCCACGCCGGAAATGGCCGGTGCGCTCGATTGCAATGCCTATCTGTTTGGCCGCGACGCCCGCCCGGTGGGCGATCACCGCCTGGTCTTCGTGCAACCGGCGGACGAGTTAAAGATCGAGACTGCGGTGGACGCTCCGGTCCATAAGCCCGGTGACGAAGCGCGCGTCAGTTTTCGCGTGACCAACTCTCGCGGTGAAGGCGTGCAGGCCGCGCTCGGCTTGCAGGTGGTGGATGAAGCGGTCTTTGCGCTGGCGGAGAAGCAGCCCGGCTTTGCCAAAGTCTTCTTCTACCTGGAACAGGAAGTCATGAAGCCGCGATATGAGATTCACTCGATCGGCATGCCGGGCATCGTCGAGGCAACCAATCCCGAGCAGCAGAATCGCGCGGCGCGCGCGCTGTTCTCGGCGACGGAGATTGTGAATAATAACAAGTTCGAGACGGAAATCGGCAGGACCGTGCCGCAAACCAAATACTGGCAGTATAACCAGCGCTACCAGACGCACTTCCAGGAGTTGGTCAGCAAATTGGGGGAAAGCTACACGCACGCGTATCAAGTCGCAGCCGCCGGATTTGACCTGACCCAAGTCACTGCGCCGAAACTGCACGACGCGTGGGATACCGGCCTGCGCGTTGAGCACGCCCCGTGGAACGCTCAGCAGATGTATGTGGTCCGCAGCGCGGGGCCGGATAAGCAATTCAACACCACCGATGACCTGGTCGGGTATCTGGAAGTGAGCGTCAGGAAGATTGTAGACCCTGCCAACCCGTTCAGCGTCAAGATCGAACACGATCACGGGCCATTCAACAACTTCGCGGAGATCGCCGGGTCTGTCAAGGACGAGACAGGCGCCGCGATTGTGGATGCGAGCGTAAGGGTGCGTAGCATATCCACAGGAAAGACGCAAACGGCCAGACCGGATGCCGCCGGCGAATTTGCTCTCGCCGGTCTGGCGGCGGGTGTCTACGAAGTCGAGGTGTCTGCTCCCGGCCTCCGTGCGGCGTCGCAGAAACTCAGTCTCAAGGTGCGGGACCGGGCGGTCCTTTCCGTGAATCTGGCAATGCAGGGCGACCCCGAATTCAAGGTAAGGGCTACCCTCCCCAACTATGGCCGGCCCCTAGGGAAACTCGGCCCCGCTCAGCTAGATGCGGTGTTCGTAACAGCCGCGGCGCCCAGCGCTGCTTTTGGCTCAGGCGGTGGCATCGGTTCGGGCCATGGCGGCGGAGTTGCCGGTGGCGTCCTTGGCGGCATCCTTGGCGGCGTACTTGGGGGTACGCTCGCCGCTGCCCCGCACGTGCGCTCCTATTTCCCTGAATCGCTTTACAGCAATCCCGAGATCATCACCGACCACGATGGCCGCGCCAGTATTTCTATTCCGCTGGCTGACAACATCACCACCTGGCGCATGGCGATGCTGGCATCCACAACCCACGGCGCCCTCGGCAGCGGAACATCCAGCATCAAGGTCTTCCAAGACTTCTTTGTCGATCTCGACATGCCCGTTACGGTCACGCAAGGCGACCGCGTCTCGATCCCGGTAGCGGCCTATAACTACTCCGGCGCGGCCGGCAACGTCAGTCTGCAACTGCAAAACGGCGATTGGTTCTCGTTGGTGAATGACGTTCCTGAAAAGAACATCGCTGTGGACGCCGGCCGCGCCGGCGGCTCGCAATTCACAATCGAAGCGCAGCGCATTGGCAAGTTCAAGCTAACACTTTCCGCGCGTATGGGGGGAGGCGCAACCAATCGCGCCGATATTGTAGTCCGCGAGATCGAAGTCGTGCCCAACGGACGCGAGCAGAGCACCGTTTTTAACGGTCACCTGGATGCAGCTGTGGAACACGCAGTGAACTTCCCGGCTACGGCTATTCCGGGCGCCGAAGCGATCATCGTCAGGCTCTATCCCGGTCCCCTAAGTCAGGTGATCGAAGGAATGGATAGCATTCTGCGCATGCCCGGTGGCTGCTTTGAGCAGACTTCCTCCAGCACTTATCCCAACGTTCTGGCGCTCGATTACATGAAGCGCACCAATAAGCTTACTCCCGAAGTTCACGCCAAGGCCGAGGGATACATCGCCAACGGCTATCAGCGGCTGTTAACGTTTGAAGTTCCCGGCGGCGGCTTCTCCTGGTTCGGCCAGGCGCCGGCCAACAAGATTTTGACGTCCTACGGGCTGATGGAATTCTCCGACATGTCGAAGGTTTACGACGTCGATCCACGGCTGATCCAGCGCACTCAGCAATGGCTTGCCTCGCAACAGCAAGCCGACGGAAGTTGGAAGCCGGACGCTAACTTCATCAACGAAGGCGCCACCAACCATTACAACTCCAACCTGTTGCGCATCGCTGCGTATATCGGGTGGTCGCTGCAAAACACCGGTTACCAGGGACCGGCGGTCGAGAAGGCCAAACAGTTCGTTCAACAAAACATGAGCGGGCAGATAGACGCGTACACTCTCGCGGTTCTGGCGAACTTCGCCGCCGACTATGCCAAAGACCGGGAGTTCACCAATCAGGCAATGCGGCTCCTGCTCGATGCGCGCACGGAAAAGGACGAGCAGGTATGGTGGAGTGCGCAAGAAACCAGCGTCTACGCCACCGGCGCCAGCGCCATCGTGGAAACCACCGGGCTGGCCGTACAGGCCTTGCTCAAATGGGGCGAGGATCCGGCGACGGCGCGCAAGGCTCTCGCCTATATCACATCCAAAAAGGATGCTTCCGGCGCATGGGGATCGACGCAGGCGACCATTTTGGCGCTTCGCGCCTTGCTGCTGGCGAGCGAGAAGGGCGCCGGCGACGCTCGCGGATCGGTGGAGATATCGCTTAACGGGAAGCCGGTCGAAAGACTGGCTCTGACGCCGGATAACAATGATTTGCTCCACCAGTTTGTGCTCAAGGACGTCAATTCCAGCGGCGCGAACCAGGTGGACGTACGGTTCGATGGAAAGGGCGGTCTAGCTTACCAGGTGGTCGGGCGTTACTTTCTTCCATGGACGCAGAAACCCGCCGGTGAGGCCCTTTCCATCGATGTAGCTTACGACCGCACGCATCTCGCGCAGGACGATATCGCCACGGCTACGGCGGCCATCCGCAACAACCTGACTAAGTCCGCCAACATGGTAATGGTTGACTTAGGCATTCCTCCGGGCTTCGACTTGCTCAGCGAAGACTTGCAAGACTACGTGGAGAAGGGCGCACGTCAAAAGAACGGCCGGCTGGAGAAGTTCAGTCTGACGGCTACGCAAGCGATTCTCTATTTCGATTCGATTGCCCCGGGCGGCGAGATCAAGTTGAAGTTTCGATTGCGGGCTAAGTATCCGATTCGTGCGCAGACGTTTGCATCGAAAGTCTATGAATACTACGATCCGGACGTTAGCTCCGTGGCGCGGCCGGTGTTGTTGGAAGTGAGTAAGAGGTAGGGCATGCCTTAGCTTGCCCTGCAAAGATTCACCAGGTCGCTGAACACTCCGTAAGCCGTCTGCTCCACTTTCGGCTCAATGGATACCGTCCCGAAGGTTCCCATCAAGTCGGTATGGAAGAGAATCAAGTTCGTAGTTCCCGGGGTCGCGGCTAGAAGATCGCAGCGGTCGAGCACCTCCGCGCGGACGCGCAACTTGACTCCGCTCTTGTCGCGCCGTCCGCGGCTGACCAGGCGCACGGTCTTGCCCTGGCGCCCCATCTCTTGCACGCGCGCCGGCGTGAGACGGGCAATGCCGCGCGTCGAAGCCTGCTGCGGGGTAGTACGCGCATCCATCAAGACGTTGGCCAGGGCGGCGGCTTTGGCGGCGGAATCCCAACCTTCAATATCGTAGGCGCCGTCGCCTTCGGTAATGCCCATGCCGCGGGCGGCGGCCAATCCTTCTTCAAAGCTGC
>Ga0302325_10023889_pt1 | contig 12728 bp, 8 predicted proteins | sample Palsa_T0_2_FD_201948 | JGI IMG/M metagenome (GOLD analysis project Ga0302325, IMG submission 201948) | Peat permafrost microbial communities from Stordalen Mire near Abisko, Sweden - Palsa_T0_2 | ecosystem: Environmental > Terrestrial > Soil > Palsa > Peat permafrost | place: Sweden: Abisko... | reverse complement strand
GATCGCTGCCATAAATTTTATCTCTGCGAACGTTGCAAAGAGGCCTTTACGGATGAGACTCTCTTAACGAAACATTTAGGAGATACTTTGGGTTGCAAACCGAGGGAGCGAGAAGATTATAGTCAAGGCAGTAGCCTACTACAAAGAGAGGCTATCCGGTCGATGTCAAAGAAGCGAAATCCTAAGCAAACTAACAACGCGGACACGGAGAAATGGAGAGACATATATCGCATCCTCTTTCCCAAAGTTCCTGATTTCGAAATCCCTTCTCCGTGTAAGCCTCACTTCTCTTATAGTGAATGCGGAACTAATCGAGCGACAGATCACGAAGTCCCCTATATTGATCTCGCAGTAGTTCGGGAAATCACCCAGGGCTTCCGTCAATATTTCAAGGAGCAATTTGCAAAAAGATTTGTGTCTGAATGGCAATATCCCTATTCTCCCGATTTTGACGAGATCGTGCAACGACAAACCGATGCGATTGTCGCTGAATACAAAGAAATACGTCATGCAGCATCCCTCGAACTTTTACAGGGTCCCGAATGCCCCTCGAGCTCTAGAAAGAGGCGCCGCGAGTCAGCATCATCCACTCCGGGATTCGAAAATACGACCCCATCCCGCCAAAAACCTTACTTCGAGCATCAACCGCAGGCAACAGGCTCGGAGTCGGCCTCGAATCTGTATTCTCAGCATGTTGCACTGCCAGTTGAAAGCTACCATGATATGACAGCCTCCGGCATGCCTGGACCTAGTCAGTCGCAACTCGACAGCTTCATTCCCAATGCTCCAGTCACATCGCGTGCACCCATCGATTTGGAATACGTAGCGAATGAGGGGGGTTCTTATGGCCGAGTCCAGCCACAATATTCGGCTGCACGTATTGCTCCATACCAGGGAGACGGTTCAGACTTTGATTTTGAATCATATGAAAATGTGGTTCAAGACGCCTCTTTGTTTGAATTCCTTTCTGTGGGCGAGGAGGGTTCAGAGCCGGTGGCGGCGGCAGGTACTGCGATGGCAACGGGCGGGTCTGCGCCGATTGTGCCGGGCAAACGGGCACCGGGGATAGGGTTTCAATCTGGGGGGCCGACTGCAGGGGGAGGAGTGGGCCTGGGCCAGGGCTAAAGAGGAAATCAAATCTAAAATCTAAAAAAAGGATTAAAATTATAAATAAAGTTTATTATACCCGGCTAAGCTTAAAAGGACATTAATGTTATTTATATAAATTTAATTCTTTCGATTTTATTATAGTTTTATAATAGTTTTTATTTATTTTTTAAAAGTATTTATTTTATTTTTTATATAAAACTATTTTTTTAATAAAAAAAATAATCACTTAAATATAAATTAATACGGGTATTATTAATTAAAGTATTTTTTAATAAAAAAAATTTAATAAAAAAAATTTAATAAAAAAAATTTAATAAAAAAAATTTAATAAAAAAATTTATATTTATATTTTATTAAATATCTTTTTAAAAAATCCGATATAGCGTATATTTTAAATAAATTATATAAGGACTAATTTTTTATTAAAGTTATTTTCTTATCCGTTTTTAAATTAATATAAGTCGATTTTAGTTATAATTTTTTATTTTAAACCTTGTAGCAAGTATTGCTATGCTCAATATATATATAAAGATAGTATAGCCGATCCATAGCTCTATTAATATATCATTATTATAACCCGTGACCTCAATAATATTAAGTGCATTGGCATGGCATACCATGAATCCTTCAAAGAATCATGATCCGCTTCCACGGTCGGAAGAAAGTATATGGAATTAAGAACTGACCATGTTGACGCGCAACAGTTACAAACGTGTAAGACGTTAGCAAAGTATTATAGCATCAAGAAATCTTGCTATAGCATCGTCCAGCTGTCGATCTCCAAGAATGAATATCGCGACAAGTTGTAATGGGGTGGGTGATTCTATGGGGACGAATGGTATATTGAAGTTTGTGAGAAGCAGTTTGCTGAAACTGTTTTTAAAACGCTACTTCTTGTCGAGTAGGTTAATTTGATCAGTCTTATGCCGTCGTGAGAAATTCACCTTACATCTCGACAGTGTCGCTGGCTCAGGCGAATGTGATAATTACTTAGAGCGGTCATGTGAGAGGCTTCTTTAATTTTACTGCAGCATCAGACTTTGGGCTTCCATTGTCTTACGTCTAGGTAGTGTATATTTCATAACGTGATAGAAGCAGTGGAACATAGGGTAAGAACAATGAAGGGGTGATCGAATTCGCTAGCACAATGCTAAGATTACAGAGACACCAAGCCCTGATCCGGAACGCCATGTATCAACAACAAATTCTCTCCTTACGGATTGGTCACCCAAACCATTGCCGGGCCAGCAACTGCCACCTTCATCAAGTCTGAAACCGAACCACCAGACGCACTGGATAAAACACCCCATACGTGCCCAGAGAGATCCGTTGGTACAGTCGCGGTTCCCTGGCCTGCCGAGCTCGAAACGACAGGTGTATACTCCAATCCCCCCCAAGGTCCAAGCCAAGCCATAAAGAGAGTTCCCGTAATCTTCGTATCAAAGGAGAGCGTGACGCTTGTGACTCTTTGCGTGCCAGTGACAGGAGCATGGGTTACCGTGAGCGGAGGAATGACGGTATAGCCACTCAGATCACCAGTCGTCCCACCCACAGGGCAAGATTTCCCGACCACGTAATTGTTCATAGCATAGGAGTAGACGAGGTCTGCTGGGATCATTGCTTCTCGTGGGGCAGCAGCCACCATGTGGTCTTGCATCATGTTCACCATACCCGCCATTCGCGACTTGGAGCCGAGAGTTGAGGCCAGAGGGCCAATGAGCCAGGGGTCAGAAAGAACCACTGTTCCGATGGCGTCCAGAAGAAGCCCAATCTCGAGAAGGAGGAGTGTGAGAGCAATGTCAACGAAGTCATCGACGTTTGAAATGGCGAAGTTGTAGTTGCATATTCCGACTATTGGTTTCTGGAAGTGAGAAAGGCAATCAGTTGATGTGGAGCGGTGGACTAAGGCTTGCGCTGTCATGCTGCCAATTGTGTCTGTGATAGACTCGGGATAAAGATTCGACCATCCACCTGTAGTAAGGTTATTGTGGCCATTGACGAGGACCTCCAGCAAGACATTATCCACGAAGAGTATAAGTTGTAAAAGAGTGGTAGCATTATCCGAGATGCTGTTGGCCCAACCGTAACTTGACGGTTGGTATCCACCGGCCATATTGGCAACATCCGGTGAAATTGATGTTCCTGGTGGCGGAACGCTTGAGATTGTTGAGTTAGCTGAGCCCTGGGTGTTACTTTCGTTAAGAACATCGGTGTTGGTGGTGGCGATAACCTGTAATTTTGAATTAAATACTGACTGGAAATGCTTTCATAGTTGGAAACTCACGGTTCCATTAACTGTCAGAATTCCTCCAATAGGAGCAGCTGGTGGAATGCTGCTAAGAGAAGCAGTTGCGGCCTTTGCGATAAATGCGTCAAGAGTGTTGCCAGAGGTTGGACTGCATCATCAGCACAAGAACAGAAGTTGGAGGGATGAGGAAAACGTACGCATTGATGGATCCCACCATTCCTGCCTGACAGTGAGTCTTCTTTGTTTGGGCACAATAAAACCATATTGGCTTTGTATCGTTCACCACGATTTGGAAAGTGGCTCCCGAAGGGCTGACTGCTGTGGGAACAAATCCGCTGCTGAACCCACCGCCTTCTAATGGATGGCAAGGGTCCGCGAACGACGATTGTACAACCGAATGATTCTTCAGCTGTTAGAATATGTATTTCCAAGCTTTAAAAGAGACTTACGGCAGGGTTGAAGCTAAATTCAATCACTTCGTTGACCAGGGACGTGAGATTATTTTGAGTGTATGCGAGAGCGTCGTTTACACTAACAATGACGCTTGTCTTGCGCAATCCACCGACCGGAAGACCATCTGGTGGGGAAGTACTCGTTGAGGCCGTTTTAGCTGCATTTTTGAAAGCATCAATAGTGTTGCCAGTTGTGGGACTAAATCTTCAATCAGCACTGTCCCAGTGACGGGAGTGGACTTTTGCGCACGCATTGATCGCATGAACCATTCCTGATTGGCAATGATTCCCCACTGTCTGGCTACAATACACCCAAATGGGCTTTGTATCATTTACTATAATTGTGAATGTTGTTGGGGAAGCATTTGTGAGATCTTGGGTGGGCACAAATCCAGAAAAGAAGCCGCCAGCGAGGGGATGACACGGATCTTGGAAACTCGATTGCGTTACGGAATGATTCTATCAAAGTCAATAGCTGACCTTTCTGAGGCTCTGCGAGGAACTGACCTTAGGGTGGAAATTATAAGTCACAATATCACCAACTGCAGCAACAATTGTCTCGGGATTGAATGTGAGAGTCCCATTTTGCCCAACTTCAACCACGAATTTTTTGGGGTCTGGAGCGGTGAATCCTGCGACGGAAGAGACAGAGACTGCGAGAGCAAGGACGACGCACGAAAGGAAAGACATGATTGAGCTTCCAGAAAATCTAAGGAGAGAACTCCGTGCGAAAGTTGAGTTTATGTTCAGAGACGAGGGAGACGCGATGGGAAAGACGGTAGTAAGCTCAGACGCGGGGACTTCTCTATCCGGTGAAGCTTAGTGATTTCAATAGCCGCTGCAACTGGATTCACGGCTCCTTCGAGTTGCTTCAGCTGCAACTAATTAGAAAGTGCAACCCCTCGGCTTGATAGAAGCTGTGAATGAAGGTTTAGTGCTGACTGTGTTGGCGGGCGTCTCAGCATTTCAGAACACACAATGCCCAGAAATGGAAAGCTTAAGGAGACCTTCGCTTCCCAAAATGATGGTCCACTGGAGAAACCCTGTAGATTCAGGCTTGGTAACCCTGGTCAATGCGGTGTCTAGTGGCTGCTGCGCCCTGAAGTAATTATTATCGGCGGCCATCACTAGGGGCTATCTCAGCTAAGTAGCCTGTGTTGAAAGGCTTTCCCATTGTCCCAAACCAGTCTGGAGTGGATCAATTTCCCGACAAGCTCAAAGGCTTCCAGGGAATCATTTTCGCAAAACATCCAATGCTGTGCCTTGATTTTAGTTTTTCCTTATCCTCGAAGGGGAATTGTTCGATACAGTCAGCATTTTTCAGCCTGAGGGCGGCCGACAAGTTCAGCCACGCCAATGCCATAAGCTTATAATATAAGCCCTGCATCCTTCGCTGCAAGCCATACAGTGATCCCGGTCAGTCTTTTCGCAATTCCGAGAAACTTTATGTATGTGCCTGAATCTCTCACTGTTCTTATCGTCCCGTCGTCCTTTTAATTTTCACTCCATTCCCGTCGCAGAACAGCCTCCTGAAAGAAGGGGAAGATCTGCCCCTCAGAAATCAAAATGCGTGGTATCATCACTCCTATTCTCTGCTTCTTTACACTCGTCTTAATCCTCCTGATTCTCGTTGCGGGGTCCAATAACCATATTTTGGTGGATTGGTTCTTTTTGAAGGTATTCTCCCAATAACCCCCAGCCCCTCCAATCAAACACTCTGATTTTAGAATCTGCAGGTCGACGTAACAGCTCTCTCCGTCGCCTCGAAACTCTCGAATTCCACTTATCTCAAAGACCTCTCAACAGTTGCCAAAACCGACTACGTGGGCGGGAATTCAAGTGCATCAGCTCTTGGCCTCGCAAACTCGTTCACAGTTTCTCTCCTCTCCTATTGCGCCCAAGGCACCTCATCCACAATTTGCTCCAAGCCCGCATTTGGCTTTCACTTTGATCCTCTGGTCGACTTGAATCTCGGCAGCACCAGCCTTCAAACATCGTTGCCAGCGAGCTTCACCAAAACTCTATCAAATTATGGCTCTGCATCCAAGTTCCTGGGTGGTGCTTATCTGCTCGCATTAATCTTGACACTCCTCACTCCAATTTTCGGCCTCCTGGCAGCTTTTTGCGCCCCACGAGCTATTTACGGCGGAGCCATCACCTCCTTCCTCGCCACCGTATTTCTGCTCGCTGCATCTGGTCTCTCGATCGCCATATTTAAGGCCGTGAACAGTGCATTCGATTCCGATCTTGGGCCTGCAGGCATCAAGACCGCATTTGGCGATAAAATATATGTCTTGACCTGGGCCGCGACAGTCCTTTCCTTCATTTCAACAATACTTGTCTGTCTTTCTGGGCGAAAGTCCAAAATTGGGGGCACTCGCAGAGGCATGATTATCCCCAGTGCTACAGACAAGAATGGCTCAAATGTCGGAGTTAAAAGCGCAACTGCAGGGCCAAAACCTCTCACTTTGCTGCAACGAAGCTTGACTTGGAATAAGCACAAGTATGCAGCAGTTGGAAAGAAGCAGTCGCCTATTGTCAAGGTCACCGGAGCCCCGGGTGAAGCAGATGAGGATATATTGCTTGAACAGAGAGGTTTTGGTGGGGGAGAGGATGAAGAGGACGAAGAGGAGTTGTCTAGAGGGTCCTCACGGGGTATTCCATTGACGAGTATGAGTGGGAGTAGCAAGGTGGAGAAAGATATGAATACTGCGTATGAGCCGTTTAGACATGTTTGATCTTATATACAGCATTATAGCGACTAGTATGCCGACTTTTGTAACTGTTCGGATGTTTTGGGAGTTCGCAAGATCACAATTGTCCTGTAAATGAGATTCGAGATTATGCGCCACTGATGTGAAACACTAACGTCTGTCCCGTGTCGAGAGAGGCACCCTGTCACGAGACGAATCTATGATTTAGGAATCTTAATTGTTTTTTTTAGCAAGTCTATAAAGTAATTTAAATACAATCACTATTGCTTAACCATTTTGTTGTTGCTAGGACTGCTAAGCTAAAAACGACTTGATTATTATTCTACAGTGGTCAGGTACGCTGTATTTATAGGCGTTAACCCCCTGTAAGCCCCTGTGGCAACGACCCTTCCAGGGTATTCCAGGGCGCTCGACAGCTTACTAATACTGACTAATTAGGGCTTCCAGGGTATTCCACGCCACTGGTGGCATTCGCCACCCCCTGTAACAACACATTTCTCCTCAAGCAGACCACTTAGCAACACAAAAAAGGTTACGGTTCATTATGCTATTGATCGCTTTAATCACGCTACCGATCACTACTTCGGCTACTCCCCCTTGTTTAATCGCGATCAGCAAAGTATTTTCAAGATTCGGAGTATTTAGGGAACGGTTCTATGACGAAGTAATATAATATCAAATCTTGAAGACCCTCAAAGAAGAAAAGAATATAGTCCGGAACTTTTGCCGGTACAAGGAGAGGGGCCACCACCAACACATTTCTCAGTGCTTAGTAATATACATTAGCGGAGTCACAATATACTATGTTCATGCCCGGAACCCGGACTCGTTATAATTAATACAGCCAGGATTCTCAAGCCTGGTCCCGTGTATGGCGTAAGAGCAGGTTTCTCAAACATTCTATCGGTAAGCGGCAGTACACTGGTTCCTGGGCACTGGAGCGCCATCTCTCGTCTCCTCCTACATCACCATCGCGACGGCAGGATAATATGGGTAGTCTTATTCTGGGGACGAATGCCTAACTGGTAAGGCATCAATTCCGCCGATTGACCAATAAAATCCCTGTTTTCCCACTTAAGCGAGGGCGCTTTGTCCAAGCTCGGCCACTTGAACAAGCAGGTCCTACCCCCGCATGGCTTTTAATTCATGTAATATGGACAGAGCCAGTCAAGTCTTAGCGCAAGGCGTACCTCCTGGCGTGCCTAAATCCTATCGTGCTCTCGTAGATCATAGCAATGTCCCGCGCTTTACACTCCATCATCGTTCAAAGCGGACGACGCTCGATGGAAGAGAAGGCCTAGGGCCAAAAGTACCTAAAACTGTACGAAGAAGATGTAGTCGTTAAGTATTTGTTACAGATGCCTGACCTTGGATACCCGATACGAATAAAATTTATCCCTTCGATAGCCTTCAGTGTTTGAGTGTGGGGCACACTGTAGCCGCCGGCCTGCCAGCGCACCTCCGTAAATAGCTCGGCCTCGATCGCGACCGCGACAAAGATTAGCCTTCAGTGTTTGAGTGTGGCGCACACTCTTCGACCTTCCTTAGATTTCACGTGCCCAGCGGTATGCTGTTGCCTAATCACTGCTGCCTGATCACTGCTGCCTGATCACTGCTTCTCACTCGTGCTTTCTTACTCTACCACATCTCCCTGAGAATCTCAACATCAACACTAGATCCCCTACCGCCAACCAAGACCTGAACGATTGCGACGTTATCGATAGCAGCGAGAAGATTACAAGCAAAAGCTCCGGATGTCTAACTCTGAAAATCTAACAAACGCCGTGCTTCACTCAAATTCCAATCCTGAGGGTAAGTCGCAGATATCCCCTTGCTCGCCAAGTCTAAAGTAATCTTGATAGTCGGGTTCAAATTTGAGCCAGTGGACAGACAACGTAGACAAATTCGGCTCTTCAAGATAGTTGGTTCTACTACCGTTGGACTTCTAGGACACCTCGAGCTCTTCGATATCGAGGCCGCACCTCCATATCGAGCCTTATCATATACTTGGGGAGACTCTGCTCCGATATATTTAATCGTCATCAATGAACAGACTTGTACGATTCGTTCAAATCTTTCTCGGTTTCTAAAGGTGTATGGAGCTAGACACTTTGATGAATATATCTGGATCGATCAGCTCTGCATTGATCAGAGTAATAATATGGAGCGTAATCATCAAGTGTTGCTCATGCCAGAGATTTATCAAGGCGCTGCGGAGGTATTGATATGGCTCGGACCTGGCAAGCATCACTTTCAGTCTTACCACGGCATGGAAGATAGCTGCTGTGACTTGAATTGCACGGAACAACATTTTCGATCTGATAAATGCAAGTGGATGATAGTCTTGGTTCAGAACGATTACTGGCAAAGGATGTGGATAGTCCAGGAAGTCTTACTCGCAAGATCTTTGAAGATTTACTGTGGGCGAACGATACTCAATTGGGCTGAGATGCGGGAATACATTTTGCATAATGATCGATTCAACACTCCACTCCAGTTTTGGTATCTGGATAAGCTGGTACGAGAAGGATTCTGCCATTCAAAGTTCGATCTGGCCGACGCGATCAGACATTGCAGTAAAAGTGGTTGCCAAGATCCTAGAGATAAAGTATATGCTCTGCAAGGTCTGCTGCCTGAGAACTCGAGGCTACAGATCGATTACAACAAGCAAATCTCAATGATATTTTTTGAAGCTGTCGCTGGACTACTATGTCACGGCTACGCAAGGTATCCGCACTTGTACGAAAGGCAAGGTCGACAGAATTCGTTTAGTTGGTTGGTCAATTGGGTACCCCCAATGCTGAAGTTGAAGGACGTCCTTGATGCGATTTGGCATCTAGCGTGCGAGATGGGCTTTCGAGCCGTTGCTGAAAAGAGGGGAATCAATCTTGGACTCAAATTCAATAAGCTTTGGCCACTCATCAAAGCTTACGATGACGCTCCCAGTATGAGCAGTATGCGGATTCGGTGCTTTGAAAGTTTACTGAATGAAATTGAGAATCAGTTTAAGGAGTAGCTCTGAACGGCGAAAAAGATGCGAGCAATCCAATCAGCGTTAATTTTTGAGCAAATGTAACATTCTTCGAATATTTTCCCTCATTATAGTCAATTCCTGACAGACGCTCAGTGCAGGCTCCACAACGGATGATACTTACTATTGCAGCTATTTGATGAAGGTGATGGGCGGCTAGTGTCACTGTTTGGCGAGGAACGACAGGACATAGTAAGCTTCCTACCGAGACCAGTCTTTATGCATAAAAAGCGTGGTGCAACTCGGGAAGGTTGGATAAAGTGCGTGTGCAGAAAAACCAGAAGCTGATTGTGCTAGTCACTGTAATTTAACGGGTAACAGACAAGCAAGCGAAACGAGACAAGTTCGTGGGCAGCGAATCTGTGATGTAAGTTAATGGTTTTTCATACAAAAGGTTGTACTAGCCTTGACCCGCTATTTTGCCTGCCATCGTTATTAATTTTCGGAGTTGATAGGTCTGGAGTATTCGAGACAGGTATACAACATGTCTAAAATAAAATTATATAGAAATTTTAATATATTGGTAGATTTAGAGCCGCTTTAGTTCGAAGTACTTATGGTTGTCTCGTCACGGGGTGCGCCTCTCGACACAGGGATAGATATGAGATATTAAACATTCGAGGGCTCGTTATAATTACAGTAAGAGCAAAATGCATTTGGACATGCTATAATTGCAACTAGAGGCGAGCGCGAGTTCAGGGCGTTCTGGTCTCGATTTTGGGCGTTTTGTTCCTGAACGTTTTGTTCCTGGATCCTCGTTCCTCAAGCCTCGTTTTTAGGCGTTTTGTCCTGGGGGCTCCTAATCCCCGTTCCTCAGGCCTCGTTTTTGGGCGTTTTGTCCTGGGCGTTCCTGATCCCCGTTCCTCAGGCCTCGTTCCTTAGGCCTCGTTTTTGGGCGTTTTGTCCTGGGCGCTCCTGATCCTCGCTCTTGGATTTTCAAGTGGTCGGCCGCTGCGCGGCCGACAGTAGCTTGTTGTGGCTGGCTAGATATTTTAAAGGGGTGTTTCGTGAGAGGGTCTAAGCGGGAGGTCCGTGTATTGGGTGAGGATATACTTTTAAAGCGAGCGTAACGGCAGGGGTGGTGGCCGTGCGTTGTAGGAAAAGAGAAGCGAGCGCGAGCAGGGTCGCGAAATAGTCCAAAATTAAATGCAGGTTTTAACAAAAATATCAAAAAATCATGCCCGTTAATAATAGGGGATAAGGGGATAAATCGAGTCCTCCTAGTTCTAGTTCTCGTTTTTATTCTAGTTCGATATATATTATTATTATAAGGGATCCCCCCCTAATTATAAAGAAGAGTTGATCCTTTTATCCCTGCAAGTATTTCCTTTTTGGGATAACTTGACGTTTTGGGATAGCTCATGCAGGGATAAGACAGGGATTAAGGGCTTTCTCTTCTATTATATCCATTTCCGCTCCTTCTTGGCCGTATCAAGAAACGGATTCGGATGTCCTTAAGCGAGCCCCTGAATTTACGGTTAAACCTCGGCTATCCTTCCGGCTATTTCAGTCCGGTGTATTAGCAATATATGGGGAAGTTTTCATAAAGACGTTCTGAAATGACTTCTTAGCAACCATTATACAGCTTAATGTCAGTACAAGGACTGTTTGCTACTGGAGCTAAACGGTGAACGGGCAAGATTTGAATCAACTGACATATCGGCAGCACAGATAATTTCAGAAACACTACCACTCACTCTTCAAATAATTATATTTAGCCAATAACTCATGTTTTCAATCTCCTGGCTTTCAAATATTCATAGTCCCACATAGCATCTCTAACCCACCTCTCAATCTTCGCCCCCTCATCCTCCCCAAATTCTCCCTTCCATTTCGCCACCTCGTCATCAATCACAATCCCACTCGCAGTTTTCCCCTCCACAATACCAGTCGAAGCAGAGATAGTTGAAAGCATCCTCCTTTCCACATCCCACAGCTTATCCAGCTCTTCCTTTCTCTTTGGAGTCCATGAGAACTTCAACTTGGTGGGGTCAAGGCCGATGATCTTGGCGTACTTTAACACGAGTTCAGGCTCGAGCATAATATCATCTGCGTCGAGGACTATGGGCCAAAGAATATCCCTAGAAGACTTTGCTTCGGACGTTTGGAAGTGTTGGATGTACCAGTCATGCAGTGTGCGCGTCCAGTGATACGTCATCTCAAGTGCTTGTAGATTTGCTTCATTCTTCACAGCTTCTTTCCCCTCGTTGTCCACATAAGTCCTATAGTTCGAGGGGAACACCAACGCTGGATGGCGGATCAGAAAGGTTGGAAACCAAGGCTTCAAGAACTCATCAGGGATGATTGTTTTGTTGAGAGCTGAGTGTGTCTGCCCGGCATCTGTATTCACTGTCCAAGGAATTTCATCCGTGCTCCCCTCTCCATAAATGAACTTAGTCTCCGCAACAGGTTCAATCATCCAATTTACATGCTCTTTCACAAAAATGTGCTTTCCTTGCTCTTCAGCGGTGCGGATGTGTCGTTGAAGGTTATCGAACGAAAGCTGATAGCTATCCCGAATGTTCGTCCTCTCAGCCACCGTCCAGTCATGCAAATGCCTACCCGCGGTCTTCGGGTCGTGTAATCTGAGTGGGATTGTCGGCATAAAGAAATAGCCTCCTCTCTCATTGGTGAGAAAGGTAGATTGCTCTTCCAATGCTAGGATCTTGACCAGAAGATTAGACGCGGTGCGGGGTAAGGTGAGTAAGTAGAACTTGCGAGGGGAGGTGGAAGTCGACATCTGCTCGTTTATACCAAATAGTAGATTGATGAAAGCCGAAGATTTCTTGGTTGGCTCTATTGTCAGTCAGTAGTAAGCTAGCTGTCATTCGATTATTTAGCTTGTGCGCAACACGTGATACCAAGACTCCGGTTTAGGCAAGTCAAGAGCCTCCTATTTGGTCTTTGAGAAATCCGAAGCAGACTTGACACCTTTTCTTCACGTTCCCGTATATAGCTCTTAGGGCACTCTTTATTTGGACCTTGTTTTCAAGGGAATGAAGTATTTGAATCTAAAGCGTCTTTTGTTATATTTCAGTATATATACAACCACTAGTGGTTGTCAGAATTCGTAGCGCAAAGCTGCGTTTCAATGTACTATAACTTATAGAACATTCGTAAAGCGACGAGTCACTAGTTTTAGATTGTTCCTCAGACCAGGGAACATTCAAAAA
>Ga0302325_10023886_pt1 | contig 12728 bp, 22 predicted proteins | sample Palsa_T0_2_FD_201948 | JGI IMG/M metagenome (GOLD analysis project Ga0302325, IMG submission 201948) | Peat permafrost microbial communities from Stordalen Mire near Abisko, Sweden - Palsa_T0_2 | ecosystem: Environmental > Terrestrial > Soil > Palsa > Peat permafrost | place: Sweden: Abisko... | reverse complement strand
GCCGTAGCACATTTCAACAGGAGCCCTCGATAATCTTTAATCCGGATCAACGCTTGTCTCCTTTTGGCCTTCCCATTGGACTGCTCGGAAATGACGGATCGGCACTCCAACAAGGGCGCTCAGATGAACGACTTCGGAGTGAAGATCTCGCAGCCTTCTTGCTGAGCATACTACGCAGTCGACAGAGACTCCGTTAGAATCAATTCAAAAGGGCTAAGTGTCCATAACAATATCAAGTCAGCAAACATCAAGGATCTTACAGTGTATGTAACATGCTCTGCCTCGCAGAAAATTTAAACCCTACCGCTCACGCCTCGACCACATCTGTCCATCTCAACTCTGATTTTTCATCCAGGTTCACAATTCAAAGCCCTTTCACATTACGAAGGATCTTTCACAAGATGAATGATATCTGAAAGGATATGGGACGTTTCTATCTTTTGCAATACCTTTGTCCGAAGAAAACACAAACGATTATGACTATTTCAGATCCAACCCTAGTACTCCAAATTGGAGAAATATCGACGACAGCAAGGAAAGATGGATTGAATAGGGAGAGACTTGATTAATATTCGCCGAAAGGGGTATTTATAGAAGACAACTCGGGACAAACGATTACAAGGCAGCAACGGTGAAGGAGGTAAATGACATGAAAATGGCAAAGCTTATAGCAAGACCCAGCGGAGGAGCGCGAATTTGGAATGCAGGATCGAGGGAATTCTATTCTCATTTACCTCCCTTTGGGGGAAACTTCTGATCTTGTCTCATATTCTTAGTGTTGGCTGAATCTAAAGAAACCTTGGGAAGCGCCTTGACAGCACCTACAAGTAAGGAGGTCATACGTTTTCTGCTGGCGCGACACTCGAAGTAACAAAATCCTGAATTTATCAAACGCGGCAGTGCGCTCCTTCAGTTCAAGACAGCCAGCTACGAGCACGACCCCCGCACCGGATCATTTCATCACTGTCATCGTCATCGTCATCGTACCAATGTTAAAAGTCCACCGAAGTTTCCATTACTGTTTTGTTATACACCTCAACCAGCAAATCCGACTTCCTCATGAACTTGTACGTATATTTAATAGTAAAAGTAGTAGAAGCAGTAGTAGTAGTAAAAAAAAGAGTATAATGCCACATAAGAAAAGAGCCTTAACTTTTTCCAGCCCTATTACCTACCGTCCACAGCACATCGGTTTCAAACGTATCTACTTCCGCATCCCCAGTTGCTGCAATACTGACCCCTGGGCGGGCTTGGAGGCTTCTTTGGCGCCCGAGGAGGCGAATATGGCGGATAGGGAGGACCAGACTGCCTCTTGGCTTTGGGCTGCGTCGACGGGGGCCCATATTCCTGTCATTAGCACACTGGACTATACGATAACGGCGGAAGGTCCAGGGGGAGGTTTTAGGGGGTACCTCGCTTTTTGTAGTATTCTACTACGGGGGTCGTCATATCGTGATATGCGCCCAGTCGTTTCTTGAGAGTCTCGGCGTTGTCGTCACTGCGTTGAATGAGCGGCTCGCCAGTGACATCATCCTTCATGGGGACCTTTGGAGGGTGATTTGTGAGATGGTAGGTACGTCCGGACGAAGGATGGATTAAACGGCCTGTGATACGCGATACCAGAAGTGCATCCGGGATACGCAGTTCTAACATATTAGCATCGTGCCACCCTCTTGGTTTATGGATGGAAGTCTCATACCAACAGCATGATCGAGATGGGTGTTTTTCGATACGAGCATTGAATCGAGTTTCTCCGCCTGTGGAACAGTCCTCGGAAATCCATCCAGAATAAATCTGACTTAGTCTAAAGACATGAAGGCGGGGGATACCCATTCTGACATTCCGGATTCTCGGTTATTTCCTGTTGAATCATGTTGACCATAATATCATCGCTGACGAGTCCTCCGGCATCCATGATCTTCTTCGCCGCTTTCCCCAACGCCGTCTTCTGCGCGACCTGAGAACGGAGCATATCCCCCGTCGCCAAATGACAAATACAGTATTTATCCTTGATCTTGAGGGATTGGGTTCCCTTGCCTAACCCCAGTCAGCCTCATCATCGCAGAGGGAGTAAAAAGGGTCAATTGGGTTCGGAAGTACCAGCGCCAGGGGGTCCCATGAGGACCAACCTCAATTCCTTCGTCGAGGGCGCATTATCCGCATTTGTAGCCTCCGGACTCAGCTTGAACAATTTATCACTGAGACCGTGCATTGTGTCCCCTGCCTTCTTCTCCAGGGCCTCGATCCGCGCCTCCAGCTTGTGGATATACTTCTTAAGCTCGGATTCGTCTGGCATTGTCGCAAGGGGGGTTGTGGCGAGGATGGAGGCTGGGACAGAGACGTGAAGAAGGGAGATGGGAATTGGGGATAGGGCGAGTGTCAATCTCCGTTGGGATTGCGCTGGGGAATTTCGTGAGGTAAGGTGGAATGCCACGGGGCAAAGGAACTTTTGATCGGGACTGGGTCCCGTAAACCGCCGAACGGCGGACGCCGGCGCGCCGCGTCATAGGTCGATCTGAATCATCTGATGAAGGAGTGATTATCGGAGGAAGGCAACGGGATTGTGGCAATAAGACGAGTGTCAGAGAAATGCGAGGAGACAGAAAATAGGATTCAGAATCCTCAAATACGTCAAGCAAGGAGAGTATCTGGAGTATAGAGCTCGCCACTGGAGGGTACGAGGGGCTAGTAATATTCATTGAAGTGATATAGAAATAGAGGACGGCAGAATGGCTCCTCAAAAGGGTTTTCTGGAAGTATCCACACATACGAGAAGACATCGGAGCATTAGATTTCGGAACAGAACTGTCAGATCAGATGTGCCTTACCGAATCTCTTGCGGTTCGAATTTTAATTTTCGATGCCTGAATTCGAATCTGCTGACTAATTAATAGCTGGATTTCTGGCAATTTCCTGATGCTTACAGCTTTGCTTCGCCTCCCGCCCCATAAAAACGCTCACTCTCACACACACACAGCCATCATCCATTCATCCATCATCCATCGTTCATCCGCAATCATCCATCAACGCTTGTCGCTGCAACACTTTGACTAACTCCATCACAACAACAACATGCAAATCTTCGTCAAGACACTCACTGGCAAGAGTAAGCTCCCCCTTTTTCCCTCTCCTGGGCCCCTTTTTTGGTGACGTGACGCTGACGCTGTAGCCATCACCCTTGAGGTTGAATCCTCCGACACCATCGACAACGTCAAATCCAAGATTCAAGACAAAGAAGGCATCCCTCCCGATCAACAGCGCCTCATCTTCGCTGGCAAGCAATTAGAGGACGGCCGAACGCTCTCGGACTACAACATCCAGAAGGAGTCGACGCTGCACCTCGTCCTCCGTCTCCGCGGTGGAATGCAAATCTTCGTCAAGACCCTCACCGGCAAAACCATCACCCTCGAAGTCGAGTCCTCTGACACCATTGACAATGTCAAGAGTAAGATCCAGGACAAGGAAGGAATTCCACCTGATCAGCAACGATTGATCTTCGCGGGCAAGCAACTCGAGGACGGACGTACCCTCTCAGATTACAACATCCAGAAGGAGAGTACCATGCATTTGGTGCTCAGGCTGCGTGGTGGAATGCAAATCTTTGTGAAAACATTGACTGGCAAGACGATCACATTGGAAGTGGAGAGTTCAGACACCATCGACAATGTCAAGTCAAAAATCCAAGACAAAGAGGGCATCCCTCCCGACCAACAGCGTCTCATCTTCGCGGGCAAGCAACTTGAGGACGGACGTACCCTCTCGGACTACAACATCCAGAAGGAGAGTACCTTGCATCTTGTACTTAGATTGAGGGGTGGGCAATAGAGAAAGTATGTAAATGGGTTGTTTTGCGTTATGGGTTGGGAAGAAAGATAGTCTGTAGAATCAAAACACGGGCATTTACTGTATGTTGTACTTTTCGATGGCACTACTTCGCATTTTCCGTGACTTCGTTCGCAGCGTGCTGGATGTCTTTGGGCTGAGAGAAACATAATGCACGCACACAGGAGTTGTTGCTAGTCTGGCGTGCGCAAGCATTGCTCGCATACCCTTCTTAGACCTTCCCACTCGTTCTATACTGTGGGCATAACCTATTACCGATTGTTTTCGTGGCTAGGAAACCAACATTACAACGAACAGGCCAGAGACAGAGTGATTGAACGGAGTATTTGATGTATCCACTCCTCGAATCTCTCGAATCAACAAGTATCATGCAATTGCCACACAAAACCCATACAAGGACATGGAATCACATTCTATATAATTACTTATACGACCATACGACTCATGTGAAAACGTCTCTAACACTGCGCAGGCCCAGCTCTCGTATTCAAGATCAACCCCACAATCAACCCATACAACCCCAACACCTCGGCAAAAATCAATATCAGCACCAACCCCACAAAAACCTTCTGCTGCAAAAGATAACTCCGCACGCCCTGGTCGCCGACAATGCCGATACAGTAGCCCGCCGCCAGACCCGTCAAGCCCACGCACAGCCCCGAGGATAGATGTATTATTCCACTGTCGCGTTAGCTGCGTAAAACGTGGTTCTCGTAAAACATCTCGTGAAAAAAGAATACAAAACAAAGCAGTCTCGGGAGGGCGGGAGAGGGTGTACTTGTAGAGGGAGTAGTCGTCAAGGGGGTTGAGGGAGCCGGCTATGAGGACCGCCATGACCAGCCCGTAGACGGCTATGATACCGGACATGACGACGGGGATTAGACTCTGCGAGGGGTTAGTCGTGGGAATTACAGGGGAAAGGGAAGGGACTTTCATGATGAGTTCGGGCTTGAAAGTTCCGACTCCAGCAATGCTGATGCCGGCTTTTGCGGTGCCGTATGCCGCGCCGATAGCTATTGTCAGTGAAGGCGCTTGGGATCCCTGGTACAGGAGAATATCATCTGCACGGTCAGTGGTTTCTACTACGGGGACATACGGCTGCAGCAACGCCGCCGAATCCAATGAAGGGAGCTGTGTGTTAGTGGATGCAGACTGAGAGCGCGGTACCATAGATGGGACACTGCTCGGACAGCGACATTGTTATCACGTCGTCGTCGTCCCTGCTTGTAAGGTCCGTGGATCAACGTCAGAGCCAATGAACAGCCTCGTTTAGGGCAAGGGCACACACAGAGATCGACTGAAACTTGCTAAATCACGTCTAGAAAGAGTTGCAGACACTCACCACTGAATTACGAGATGACCGTCTACCTTGACCGACAACACTTCGGGCACTTCTGCGCGACCCAACAAATTTCAAACGTTCCCCTCATGGACAATTACCAAGACATTACGTTTCCACAGGGCTGCTGCGGACGGCATTTAGCACGCATCCTGGGCAGGTTCAGGTATTATCTGAGTGTTCCTCCATAGTTAATGAACAGAACGAAAGGAGAATACCGAATAAAGCCGGTCGACCTCAAGACCTTCGACACATGGGCAAACAACCATTCGCAATTTCCTCATGCCATCCAGTACTCTAGGAATACCCTCGTCATCAACGTCCTGCTTCCTCCGCAGGATGGTACGGCAGGTATGATCATCCAACACATCTCCAAAGTCGTCGATCGAATGTACACTCAAAATGACTCTGGTGTTCGGTGTCACACCGGACGTATCGATCCCCCGCCCAAAACCCCTGAGTACCAGTGACCGTATTGCAAAATGGGGCGCGAAAAAATGGAGATGCACATCTCTATAGTCATCAAAGTGGACAATCGACCATTTGTTGGCGTTCGATATCCTTCAGTTTGATTATGCCAACACGACAAGAACCTCTCCCTTGGGTAGAGCCCGAACTGTACAATCTTTTGCATGTCTTATGATTGACATTGCCTAACTTTGTCGAATTGGTTCAGTTACGACGGAACTGACCAGACATTGCCTGCTGTCACAACCACTAGGTCTCGTATTCCCGCATCCCCGTTGCCATAGCATAGCATAGTAATGAACAGCTGTTGTCTCTCGTAGCCCCTCCCTTGGGCACATTAAGGTGTATTCCACCAACTTTTTTGAGAATTTGCTCTCTGAGCATGGCGGTGTATTTTGTGCCGGATACACTTAGCTTAATTTCTTCATAGGTACGGGAGACTAGACTTGAAGGAATGTTTTATACTTTAATTTCTTCAAGGCTAACGTTCAAACCAAGGCTCTTTGGCTAAGGTTATGAATGTTAGCCCGAGGGAATCAGGGGTGAAACGGCGAGAGCACGCCCAAAGATTGGTTAATTGTCTTGACATTAAATATTTGTAGGTGTAATTATACACCGCTTGCATGCTTAATCGGTCGATGAGGCGCCGGCCAACGAGGCTTTGGTGGAATGGAAAATGCAAATGCTCATGTATTGTCGCTTTAAGGGGAGCGCTCGGCATAGAAACTATTGTAACGGCCTGTCAACCTCCACAAAGTACATGGTTCCGTCTTCTAGTCCCTTCATACATTCAAGAAGCCGTGCTTGTCGTGGTTTAAAGTTTTCAATATCATCCGCGCCGTGAATTTTCCAGCCCATCGTCTCCTTAAGATGTTTAGTGAAAAAGTTCGCCCTCATAGGCTCGCTAGATGGGAGTCGCCGCACCCCTTTGCTCCCCGCAAACTCATCTAGCCCTTAGTCACGTCAGATGGAAGCTCCACTGTATTTCGATCTGATTAAATCTCTGAATTTTTTGCGAAGCTCATCATTTGGCTTTCTCTTCTTGCCGGCGGGCTCGGCGGGCTGAAAGCCGTGATCTAACGATTAGACACCCAAGCGCAGACTAAGATACCAGCGGGCTCATCTGAGATACCCGCGGGCTCATCTAACCCCTTCAGAAATTCCAAATACCGAACGCACACCGCAAATGTACCGACACCCTTCTTATCTAATTTGTTAACTCCTGTAACTTTGGGCCTTACCGCGTTTGAGAAGCTCATTGTAGATCTCGGCACCCGTTCTGGCATTTGTTGAGTCAGCACTGGGGTAATAGACGACTGGAGCAGAGCTATAGTCTAGTCTGTCTGCCTGAAAGATAAGGGTTGTCACTCCATGTACAGAGTCCAGTATATCACACTTACTAGGTGAGCTCTAAATCACTTGAAGAGCTACCGACTTCTTCATATTATTCCACAAAGCTTTACGCTGTCGTTTCGCAGCCTTTCCAGCATCCTCAAGGAGGTCATCAAGCTCTTCGGACTTCCGTTTCGCCCGTGATTGATATAGTTCTTTATCAGCCGTCTCCCATAGAGTACCCAACTCTTTGCTGACGTGTGTAAAATCGGATGCTACAGTCCGCAGTAAGCTTGGAAAAGACAAACGCTGTCCAAGACTTTCAAGGTCTTCTTTGACTTTCTGCCGGTTCTCCGAATTGAACAGGTTCCATCCCGAGAGGCCGCGTTTCACGGTAACAGTCGGCATCTGTTTACCGAACGTCGCAGTGATCGCGGCCTTGATATCACCCTTGGCATTTGCGATAGCCTTACGGGTATCCTCGTCGTAGTCCTCACTTCGTAGTTCATTTAGCTTTGAGCTCACACTTTCCTCAAAGGTATCTAGCTCATCGAGTACGATTCGCGCGACCACCGAGTTCTTTCGCATATCTGCCAGTGCGACTTGATAACGACCGTTTAGCGCGCGGCTACTCATCATAGGCTTCTTATATGCAAGCCGAGCGGCCGGACTCTTTCCGAGGATGCGGTCAGCTGTGTGTTCTTTGCGTTGGATGTCCACGAAATTGTCGATGGGAAATACTTAGCCAGTCCGGTTCAGGGGCTGGCGTTTTTATTAGTGTATCTATTTCCTGTCTAGATAATAATGAGCTCTAGTGTCTAGACATCAACGTACCCAGCACACTAATAAGGGTCGGGCCCTGGGGCCCTACCTTGTGCGACCGGCCGCAGTGGTCTAGCTTTATAAGGCGTGGATCCGCGTCCATGATTTTGGCTTTAATAAAGGTAGAAATTGGGTGCATGAGGTGCCAAAGTACTGTAATTGTCCTGATCGACTCACTTGTTGCAGTAGGCCGATCCTTGCTGGAAGTTTGAGTGCGGTGTTGTGTTTTGCGCGGCCCTTCGCTGATGGCATATCAAGAGTTGAGTGACTGACAACATGACTGCTGCGACGGTAAAGTATCGTTATACAAAGGAACAGAAGGTCGGTGAAGGACAGTATGCCATCGTCTACCTCGGAAAGCAATCTGGCACGAATCGAAGGATCGCAATCAAGAGTATCAAGATTGGACAGTTCAAAGATGGTATACCAGTTTTATCCAAGGTTGCTGAACCCCAGGAATGGATATGTCGGCTATCCGTGAGATAAAATACCTGCAAGAGCTGCGGCATGAGAATATAACCGAGGTGTGTGCGGGTCTATGCTTTCGAATGGAGTCTAATAGGCAGTTGATTGATATATTCCCGTCGAAGAACAGTCTCAACCTCGTTCTAGAGTTCCTCGACTCTGACCTCGAGATCCTCATCAAAGACCGATCTATAATATTCCAACCCGCGGATGTCAAATCATGGTTCCTGATGCTTATGCGCGGTTTACATTATTGTCACAAGAACTACGTCCTCCACCGAGTACTCCCATTCCTGACCTCCCTGACTCTAGGATCTCAAACCATCCAATTTACTAATCTCCCAAACGGGCCACCTAAAACTAGGGGATTTCGGTTTAGCATCAACCTATGCGGTGCCCTACGTAAAACAAACCTCCCAAGTCGTCACACGCTGGTACCGCGCTCCAGAACTCCTCCTCGGGGCACGAAACTACGGCGCAGCAGTCGACATCTGGGCTGCAGGGTGTATCTTCGCCGAACTCATGCTGCGAACACCCTACCTCCCCGCCGACTGCGACGCAAGCCAACTAGACATGATTTTCCGCGCCCTCGGCACGCCAAGTGAGTCTGAATGGCCGGGCATGCGATTACTCCCCGGGTGGTCCGGCTCCGAGGAGGTCAGGAGTAAACCCATGGGTGGACTGGCGGGGACGTTCTCGGCTGCGGGGGATGCGGAATTAGAGCTGTTGGGGTGGATGTTGAGGTTTGATCCGTGTAAACGGCCGACTGCCCTGGAATGTTTGAGGACGAGGTATTTTGAGGGACTGCCGCGGCCGACGAAACCGGAGTTGTTGCCTAGGAAGGGGGATATGGGAGCCGTTGCGGAGACGCTTAAGAGGAGGGGCGATGATGGATTAGATGTACAGCCAGCAAAGAAAGTGTATGTTTGAGAAGCATAGAAGGGCATCCGTTTTGTCTTTATAATGGAATTACTATCGCATGTGTTTGGTATCTATCATATATGTTATTTTGGCTAGCTGTGTTTGTGCAACACCATGATGCTACCCTAAAGCCATCTTCTCAGTTCAATACTTAAGCTAGACTGTCGATATTTTTAGATTTCAATATCAATGCCAAAATCCACTTCGGCGATAACATCGTCCATCTTGACTTTCCCATTGACAGCCTTGTCAGTAGCAGTAATACCTTCCAGATTCAAATTCCCTGGTACATTCCCACTTGTCGGTGCCAAAATTGGAGTATTCACGCCCGAAGACGGCGTAGGAGAACCACCTCTCGAGGAAGCCAAATTTTCGTAAAAAGTTTTCGGGATCGTTTTTCGCCTGGAAAAGGGATCCATGATGGCCATATCGGTGGAAAGCGCTAACAATTAGCATGGTTACAAAGCGCGGGGAAGGAACCATTTCGTCTTCGTTCTTCCGCACCTCGTCGCTCCGCTTCTCTCATCTCGACAAGGTTCATTTTTCGGTTCCGTTCATTGACTTTCAAGAACATTTGGTTCTCACGGCTGACTCCTCTATCTCGACTTCCTTGCGCCAATTCCTCCAATTGTAATAATTGTTCGTAATATTTTTCGGCCTCGAGCTCGTTCCCGGCTGAAACGGCAGCGAGGTGTGCTTGCTTTAATCGTGTTTTCTCGTGAACGAGGTTTTTCGGGATTCGGGACAGGGATTTCTTTTTCTCGATCATAGCAGTGATATCGGCCTAGTATTAGTTTCGATATTTTTTGGGGACAGTACATCCTTAAGTTTGTATTCCTGCAACTCTTGCACTTCGTGGGCCTTTTTGTCGAGATGTCTCCGTGAGGGCATGGTTCCTGAACCTTCTTGAACGAGGTTTACGTATCGATCGAATTCGTGCTAACGTCAGGGAATTCCAGTGATTTGGAATACCTGTGTGACAGGCATGTTACTCGCGAAATCCATCGTGAGGACCTTCCTAGGGGTCCCGGACCCCTGGCTCAACTCCAATCCTTGATCGATGGGTGTTCCCTCCACTGTATACTTCGGTACAGTAACCAATGCCTCGATCCTTGCGAACCGGTAGTCGTCGTCTCGTTCACTGATCCTCACTCGAGTGAAGCATCCGATTATAGTAGATTCGAATTTAGGATAATGACAGTATCGGCTGAAGAAGTTGCGCGTGAGGGTGATAGGACCGACATTCTCGTATGTGATCCTCACACTGGATTCATCGACCTTTTTACGGTCGTCCTCGGAGTATTCTCCACTCTCCATCGACGATTCCTCATCCTCGTCCCCGTCATCACCAGCATGCCTAGCCTTCGTGGGAGTCTAAAAGTCAATTCAAAGACCCCTTGAAGAGAAATACTTTGACTTTCTGAGCATTCGACCTTTCCTCACGACGTTTGACAAGTTCACTTAATCCATCCCTCTTTCCAGCCTTTTCACTCCTAAGTTGTCCCTCTCGACCACTCCGTCTCGGCTGGTCCTTGGACTGCTGCTTGACCAGCGCGGCAAGATCCCTCTTCTCCTTGAACCGCTGCATCTCCTCCGCCCGCGAGAAAAGAACCTGCTCTCTCTCAATTTCAGTCATCTTAAGCAACTTATCCCGATCCTCTTCATCCTTGTACTTGCCCTCCAGCGGATACGGATTCGCAAACACATCCTCTTCAACAGGTGAACTCTCGCGCTTGACATTCCGTCGCCCGCCACGAGGCGGCGGCGTAATAGCGATATCCTCAAGCTCATCTTCCGAGATCTCCGGACCTTCTGACTCGGAGTCGGACCTGAACAGAAGTTAGTCTTGTTTCTGAAGGAGAGGAGTACGATCGTTTCCGGCGTTTTGGCTTTGCAGTGGAGGATTTGGGTGCGGTTTTCCGTTTTTTGGGAGCGGGTTTTGGAGTCGAGGAGGACTGAATAGGAGATTGTTCGCGTGATGAGGAGCCGCCGAGACCGGCTGCTGCAAGAAAGTCGTCAACAAGGTCGTCGTCTTCTGCCATGTCGTATGGCCGTGGAACTAATTCAACTGGAGCATTTCAAACAGATTTGTCCCTGGTCTGGATCAAAACTTCAGCTCGGCCCATCACTTTGTGCTGCCACGACTCCAGTGTCAGCATCGCGGTGTTGTGGATGTAAGGCCTGAGCACGACCGACCTCTGTGAGATATCTAATTCGTCGGCCATGGTGGTAACACGTTATGCTGGCGGTGCTGGACTGTCCTTCTTGACTGTCGTTGGGCTGTGTACTTTCAGACGGTGTATCCGGGGATACTAATCCTAGACATGCTCTTCACAGGTGCTGGAGAACAGTTTTCGCCTGGTAAATTTCTAATCGAAACAAGTCCGTATTCCTGGGGCCTTCTTGGAGTGGGCTTTGACATCGGTCTCTCTGTTATCGGTGCGGCATGGTAAATCATGTCCATTGCTTCAGGAGCTAACAAAACTTCAGGGGTATCTTCATTACCGGGACATCAATTCTGGGCGGCGGCGTGAAAGCTCCTCGTATCCGAACCAAGAACCTCATCTCGTACCTCTCTTCACAACAAGAACCTCAATCTTACGTCTAGAATCATATTTTGCGAGCTCGTAGCCATCTTCGGAGTCATCAGCGCGATCGTCTTCTCCGCAAAACTAAACAACGTCACCGGCCCCGATTTATACACCAAAAGCAACTATTTCACGGGCTATGCACTGTTTTGGTCTGGGTTGACGGTCGGACTGTGTAATCTGGCGTGTGGAGTCAGTGTGGGCGTCGTGGGGAGTAGTGCTGCTCTTGCGGATGCGGCGGATCCGTCGTTGTTTGTGAAGGTGTTGATTGTGGAGATTTTTGCGTCTGTTATTGGACTTTTTGGGTTGATTGTACTTTTCTTTGGGTTCGTTGTGCTGATTGTAGGCGGGGATATTAGCCTCTGGGAAGGCTTTGGAGTTTGCATAGATGTACCAGTACATAAAGTTTTTTGAATAATTGATATTCAATTTCGGAGATCAAGTACGAAGCGTCATTTGTACGGATAAAAGTATAGATGAGCCAAGCACTCAATGACGATAGTGATCTCGGCCAAAGCTGAGGTATTTCTTTTGAAATGCATGCTTTCCTGCTTTCCGTCAGTTTCGTCGAAACTGTTGTAGTAGCGTTCATTGTCTAAGGGCTAGAGCTTTCCCGTGGCAGTCACTTCCATAGAGTAACCTCGCCCCTTTGACCAGTTATCTCGCGACAACGTTGGTTTACAACAGGTTATGAGCCCGGTCGACGTCACGGTTGCAGAGGAAGTGTACTGGAGTCGCTACGGTATCGACAAGCTGCGTGAGGGGAATTATCCCGTTTGGAAATGGTATTGCCAAGCGTTGTTGAAGGAATATAAAGTGTGGGACGTTGTCACAGGACAAGTCAAGCAGCCGGTGAAAGAGGAGGGACAGGAACCTCTCATGGAGGACGTTCTGGCATGGGAGAAGAATGACAGAAAGGCGAGGAGGATTATCGAGTTTACGGTTATCGA
>Ga0302325_10023885_pt1 | contig 12729 bp, 8 predicted proteins | sample Palsa_T0_2_FD_201948 | JGI IMG/M metagenome (GOLD analysis project Ga0302325, IMG submission 201948) | Peat permafrost microbial communities from Stordalen Mire near Abisko, Sweden - Palsa_T0_2 | ecosystem: Environmental > Terrestrial > Soil > Palsa > Peat permafrost | place: Sweden: Abisko... | reverse complement strand
ACCGCGTGTAGCCACACTGGTCATGATGCCCGACGCATCGGTGCCGCCCAGCATCAAGCAGGTGGCCGGCGCTCCATCTTCACGTTCGCTGACGCCGTGTGAGAGGCGCCGAGTGACGCCCAGTTCCCGCGGGGACATCGAGTAGCTGCCGGACCGCTTCGCCGCGCAGGAAGGTAGGGTGCCGGCCTAGAACAAGGACGAGTCGGGAGATTGTGGCTCCCGCCCCGCCGTCCTGCTGGTCCTGCCTACTTCTCTCTCCTGACGCCCTTGAAGGGCGTCAGATCGGCCTTGACGTTCAAGATGCGACCCGTCTTCGTGTCGCGCTTGACCGGATGGCCGCCGGGTCCGGTGAACTGAGAGCGGCCTTTGACCGCTCCGCGCCTACCAGGCCCGGGTGGCGGATTCTTCGCCATGAAGAACCACCTCCTTCGCTGCCGGATTAGCGGCGTGGTACCCCGCCACCTGGCAGCCGAGGGATTTTGGCAGTCGGTCCGGCGGCAACCGTTGCCCACGCCGGACGCCCTGTGCAGGAGGGCCTATCCGTCGGGCTCTTGAGAGTGACGATTTGGCTATGGAGTCGTGGTGAGCGCCGCCTCAACCGCCTGGTGGAGGCCGGCGATGTCGCGGGTGGCGAAGAGCTGGCAGCCCTCCGGGATGAGCTTGTGGTTGAGGACCAACTGAGTCATGCTGCCGTCCGCGGTGGCGATGTCGCAGCGCGACAGCCCACAGGTGAGATGGTCGATGTCGTAGCCGTCGCCTGGTCTGGCCACGCGATTGCGTGTCAGCGCCAGCCCTGCGCGGAGCAGAGCCGGGTAACGCAGCGCCGGCATGTAGGCGAGCTCATCTGAGACCGCAAACTCCTGCGCCCGCTCGGCGAGCGCCGGAAAGTGCTCCACGAGAGCCTCGGCGAACATGCGGCGCTCAGAGACCGCGACCAGCTTGCTCACGGGGCTGTAGTCGCCCGTCATGAACCCCCGCGTCACGGCCGCCTGCTTGCGGGCGAACTCGGCCTCGAAGCCGGGATCCGCCAGTGGCCCGAGCACCCATCTCACCATCGCCTCAAGCTCGCCCTGCGCCCGCTCGTCGAAGCTGAGGCCCTCCGCTCGCGTTTGGTCGTAGGCGGGCTGCAACATGGCTTCTTTCGCCTTCTCGCGCGCGACGTCGGCGCTGCGCACATCCGTGGGCCCGAAGCGGGCCATGACGCGGATGCCATCGGGGAAGAGCTCGTCCCGCGGCGTCTGCGGGTCGCGGTCAAACGCTTCGTCCTCGACGGAGTAGAGCACCTCCTGCTCGCAGAAGGCCGCGGCGGCCGCTAAGGCCTCGCGCTGCCTTATCGTCTTCGGGGCCAGGAACTCGATGCCCATGGACAGCTCCTCGTGCAGGTCCGCGATGGCCTGCCACAGCCCGGGCGTCTCGAGTGTCTCGTCGGTCGCGCCCAGAGACATCGGGCAGACAAGCTTGTCGGCCTCGACCGCGGTCACGAGCAAGTCCCTCGTGCCGGCGTAGGCCTCGTTGAGCGCGAGGTCAGACAGGGTGGACTGGTCCAGCGCCAAGAGTATGCGCGGCCCGGGTGTCCGGCGGCGCAGGCGATTGACGTCCTTCTGCCTCACTGCGCGAGTATGAGCGCCGCGCCGGGCGGATTCTCAAGCTTCGCTTCTCTCGGTGACCCGCTAGCTCCCGGCGGCCGGGAAGGTGCCTAAGCATCGCGGCGTTGCTGGATCACACCGACTCCGCCCTCCTTCCGGCGACCGGCATGGCGGTCGGAACCGCCGCCTCAGTCCTGGCAGTCAGCGCTCGGGCTCGACGTAGAACCAGCGTTGCCCGTGGCGGGCGAATCTGCTGTTCTCGTGCTGACGCCCATACTCGTGGCGGGCCGAGTCCCAATAGTGAGCGACGAACTCGACGGTGCCCGCCTTGTCGTCTTCCGTCCCGCCCGTCAGGCTGCGGATCCGCAGGCGCCGCCATTCGACTGCCGGATCGAGCTCCACCGCCGTAGGCCGTGTCGCCGGTTGCCACGTCGCCAGTAGGTAACCCGCGTCGCGGACCGCGAACGCGCTGTAGCGAGAGCGCATCAACTGCACGGCTGTCGTTGCGGTGGCGGTGCCGCTATGGAGCGGGGCGCAGCATGCGACGTACGTCACCCCAGAACCGCATGGGCAGTCAGTCTCCATCATGCTGGGAGTATCACGCAGCTGGCGGCCGAGCCGAAGGCGACGTTACGCGGGCGCTGCCGGCACCCTGGAGGGGGCTCAACAATCAATCCTTTCGCCGATCACCAGGGCCGCGGCGCCGGTCTCGCAGCCGTCGCCCGGCTACTGCGTGTCGTCCATTGCGGTAGCGCGCGGCGCGCGCGGGGAGCCGAGACTGCTCCGCTCGTCGAGCGCACTCGCGTGGGGCGCGCAGCCCGTTCGCTCTAGTCCTTCAGCCGAGCGCCGACGAGCTTGCGCGCATGCATCGCGTAACTGGCGAGCGCAATGTCTCCGCGGGACCGCGCTACCTGGCGTCAGCCTCTAGTTCGCTCGCCTTGTCGGTGCCCTCCAGCATGTGGGGCTGAGCCATGATGGCGTCCAACATTGCTTGCAGGGCGTCTACCACGGCTTCCAGATCCTTGGTCACGGGGTCGTCGGGGCCGCGGCGGATAGCGAGCCGACGCTGGAACAACGCAACCTCGGTGATGTGTTCCCCGCCGCGCTCCGCCAGAGGCTCGATCACGTCGTTCACGCGTTTGGTGACCTGCTCTAGCTGTTCGACGTGACGTTCGTGTTGCTCAGGCGACCACGATGCCAGGTTCTCCGCCGTGACCGAAGGGAGCGTCGACGTAACCGTGATGTCGATGTGCTGTCTGATCGCCTCGCGCGCACCAGCGAGCGAGCGCAGCGCCCCGTCGGCAGCGTCGTAGCCGTGATCGAGGACGATCCGGAGGTCGTCTAGGTCCCGCATGGCACGGTCGTGCCTGTGCTCCGCCAACTGCCGCCACTGCGCCGTTCCCGCGGCGATCATCGCCACCACGAGGACGCCAATAAATGCGAGCCACGCGGCTGTGTGGTCTACCTGCTGCACTGCCTGGGCCGACACGCGGTGGACTGTACGACGAAGTTCCTGAATGCTGCTGCTTTCCATGCCACCCGACAGCGCCCCCGACGCAAGGTTGCCGCCGAACACTACGGAGAACAGAGCGCCGCAGAGCTTCGAAGTAATCCCTACCGCGCACAGCGCGCATGGGCAACCGCGGGATTCTGCGCACCTCAGGCCTCGCCCTGGATTCGGCGATGGGCAGGGACGCCGGACAGAACGGGCCACGGCCCTGCTGAGCGCGGGAAGTGCGAGCCTGGGGCGGGCCCTAGGGAAACTCGACGTCAAACTGGGAACTGCCTGAGCAACAGTGTTCGGGCTCCGGGCCAGCAACGGTCCCTGAACGGCTGGTGCTGCCGCTGGACTTGCCACCCAGGTCCCCGATCGTGCTTCCGATCGGTGTTCAGTTTCAGCTGGCGCGGCGCACGGTGGTCTGGGCTGAAGCGATGAGCAGGGAACACCCCCGCACGGGGAATCAACTCCGCTGATCGCCGACATTGGGCCGAGCGGAGGACGTGCCTAACTGCAATAGGTACGCGTCGGCCGGCAGATCGCCGCCACGCTTATGGTGTTGTCGGGCTCGACAATCGCAAGCTGCTGGCCACGCCCGCCCACCACCTCGCGCCAGGGCGGTGCATCATGCGCAAGCTTCTCGTACCGTCAGGTGATCGTGCTCGATGCGCGCCGTTTTCTCGAGTCGCTGGTTGGACGTCGTCTGCAGACGGTCAACGGCCGCGAGAACCGTGTTCTCAGACTTGACGGAGACTCCGTTGTGGTGTGGACGACCCGGTCACCGGCCGGACAGGCCGTCCCGATCGCGTGGGTGCAGGAGGCGCTGGACCGGATCGAGCGCGAGCGCGAGATCGAGATCTCAGTTCGATCGGTGCGCTACCGCAGCGCGTTCGTCGGCGCCGTCCTCCGGGAGCTACCGGGTACAGAAGTCGTCCGATCCGTATCCCCGCCCCGGATCCGCCTCGGCGATCGAGCGCCCGCCACGGCGCCGTCGTCGCCGAGCGAGCCCGTGATCTTGTTGGGCTGCGTGAAGCTCAAGGTCGGCCATCGCGCCCCGGCGAAGGATCTGTATCGATCGCCGTTATGGAAGGGTCGCCGCGCATACGCCGAGGCCAGTGGCCAGCCGTGGCTGATCCTCAGCGCCGAGCACGGACTGGTTGACCCCGACTTGCCCCTGGATCCCTACGATCTAGCACTCGGCGAGCTCAACGCATCCGACCGGAGAGCCTGGGGCGAACGGGTTGTTGAGGGGCTCGAGCGACAGTTCGGGCGCCTTGCCGGGATGATCTTTGAGATTCACGCTGGCGCGCTGTACCGGCGCGCGATCGGGCCGGGGCTGTTGCAGCGGGGCGCAAGCCTCCAGACGCCGCTCGAAGGGTTGGGCCTCGGCTCTCAGCTTGCGTGGTACCGCGAGCACCGGGCTACCAGAGCGGCTCTGCCCGATCCGCGCCGTCGAGAACCGGCACCCGCCAGTCCGCGGCGTCGCAGATCAACGACCGCCGAAGTTGATGCCGCGATCCGGCGGCTGGACACCGCACCCACCCGGATCCCGGCGCGCGACTGGCCGACCGGAGCCCGGAACATCGACCACGCCGGACTGTATTCGTGGTGGGTCGACGCCGCCGGAGCGTCTCACCTCTCCGACGGGCTGCAGCAGCCGATCGCGGCGGGACGAATCTACGCCGGGCAAACCGGCGCGACCAAATGGCCGTCAGGGAAGGCCGGCAACGCTACGCTCGCCAGCCGCACCGGCGCAGGGCATCTCCATGGACGGATACGCGGATCAACGTTTCGTCTCACCCTCGCGTCATGCCTCACCAGAACGCTGGAGCTCGAGCGGATCGGACGCCTGCACCTCGCTCCTGAGTCAGAACGGCGCTTGACCGCGTGGATCGCAGACCATCTCGAGGTCGCCGTACATCCCGTGGATGACCGCGATCCACTTTCCGATCTCGAGCGCCACGTACTCGCCGAGCTTGATCCCGTGCTGAACCTTGAGGGGATGCCGCGAACTGCTGTGCGTTCGGCGCTGTCCATCCTTCGCGCCCGCCTTGCTCGCTGAGCACCGTCGCGCAGATGAGCAACATTCGCAGCACGCGCGTGCCTCGCCCGGTTGGTGAGCACGTCAGTCCAGGGCTTCGATCCTCGCCCGTTTTTTGCTGATCGTCCCGGCGACCCCGCTCCCCAGCAGGCACTCGTGGAACACCTACGAGCCGCCGGGAGAAGTGAGCCGGCAGACCTCGTGACGCTTTCGTCACGACGTCGCGACATATCCGAGGACGTAGCCGTCCGCGGTCCTCGACAGCCGCTCTTCCGTTACGAGCCGCACCGGATCGGTGAGCAGGTCGAGGCGCTGAGGGACAGAGCCGGTCGCCGCCCGCCGGACGACAAGGACGCAGTAGTCGGAAGCGAAATCCTCCGCACACCGCCACTCGTTCGGTGAGAGGTGGAAGGTTCCGTCAACGCTCGACTTGACCTCTACGAGCATCGCCTCGTGCTCATGAGAGCCCGGGCGAGCAATCCATCCGAGCATGTCGAAGCCGAATGCGTCGCTCTGTGCCGCGACGTGAAGAAAGCCGGCGAGCTCCTCGATCAGCTCGTCGTCGTCGAGGTCTCGGGCGCGAGCCGCTTCGGCGTAGGCGCGGGCCGCCTCTACGGGCTCACCCTCGAATGGCTCGAGCACTTCGAGCAGCGCGTCGATGGCCTCCCTGCGGGCGGGCGCATCCAGATCCTTCAGCTCGCCGATCATCGCCGCCAGCGCCCATCGCTCCGCACGGTCGCCGAGCTCGCGCTTGCGGCGGTCCACTGAACCGTCGACCTTCACTTTGGCGACCTTGCGCGGCCCCTTCTCGCGTTCCCTTTTTGGGGGCGGAAGCCCGAGGCCCTCAGGAGCCGTAACGCTTAGCCCGCTTTGCTGCATGGTCTCGATGCTCTCCGTCACCCGCCGGACGAGTTCCGTCCGAGGCGCTTGGAACGCCCGGATGATCGCGTTTGCGTGAGTTGTCTCCACGCCTTGGTCCGCCGCGAGAGCGAGAACGGTCTCCTGGTCCGCACTCGGCGCCGCGACGGAGTCCGTCAGGCGCGAGACGAACGCATCAACCAACGAGGGGTGCACGGGCAGCAGCTCCGAGAGGCTCTCCCGCAGCTCGATTGGTGAAGCTGGGTTCTGCGGCAGCAGCACGTCGACCTCTCCTTCTCGGCGCCGGATGGCAGCTCGACCGTCGGCCGGCCCGGTCCGCACGAGGATCCCGACGAGCTTCAGCTGACGTCTCCACGCAACACCGGCGGCGGCCAGGATCGCCCTCCGCTGCTCCTCGTCATAGAGGGCCTCCGTTTGGCTTTCGAACTCCTCCGGTCGATCCGCGCCCGCAAGCCGCATCAGCTCCTGGGCCGGCTCGTCAGCGAGTGCCTCGACCCGTGGCTCGAATCCGGCATCCTGGAGCGATGCGATGACAGGGGCGAGCCACTCGCCCGGTGAGGGATTGAGCGAGTAGTCGAGCGAAGCGGGCGCTCGCCAGCTGTCGGCCATCGCCTTTGCGTACTCCGGCTCGTGACGCGCCGCAAGCACGGTGGCGGCGGCCCGGCCGTGTCGTGCCGTCCACTGCCGGAGTCGCAGTCGCGCAACTCCGATCTGCAGCCCATCATCCCCCGCTGCCTTCAGCATCGCGTCGAGTGCACGAAGATCGACTGCACGATCCCGGAGCTGCGCCAGGGCCCCGTCCGGCTCGACGTCGCGGCGCACCAGGTCGCCCCCGCCGCGATCAATCAGCCGCGACGCATCATCGCGCGAGAAGCCCGCGGACTCCAGCGCTTCGCGGATCGTCTCCTCCGCTACGTCGACAGTGACGTCCACACCCGAGATGAGCGCGAGGACCGCCCCAAACCAGAGGCGATAGGCGCGCTTCTCGCTCTCTGAGACGATTCCGATTGCCGTGCGGATCTCATCGACGTCCGGCTGGGTGATCCCCCGCTCGAGCAGGGTGGCTTCGCGCTGGACGTCGGTGTCGTCGAGCAGGAACAGCGCGAAGACGTCGGCGTAGTCGGGGCGTTCGACGATGTGTGCGAGATGCGGCGCCAGGCGGCGGCGGAACGCATCGCGCCAGCCCTCCCCTTTGAGGTCTTGGTAGATCACCGGGTTCAGGGTCGCCTCGCCTTCGAGGAACAGCTCCTCCTCTGAGTGCTCGCCGATCGTCGTCGACGCATCGGTTCCCTTCACTCGCGCCTCGATCACAAGGTTCTCGACGTTCATCACCCGCAGCTGCTGCAGCCGCCGCGCGCGCGTTCGAAAGTCCGAGCTCCCGGGATCGAGAGTTTGGCCGGCGAGCACGTGGTTGACGAGGATCGCGAGGAACTCAGGAATCCTGTCGGCCAGCAACTCGGGGATTTCGTCGGTGAGATCCTCCGGCTCGCTCGAAGCACGCCGCTCGAGGTCGACCTCGAACCGCTGGACGCCGAGGTGGTCTGCGACGGACACCTTCTCCTTCGCGAGCTCGGCGAACGGGAGGCTGTCGAAGTAACGGCGATACGAGGCGAAGGCGCCGTCATCGTGAAACACCTCGCTGGCCGGCCTGTAATCGAGCTTGTTGCCGACCTCGCAGAGAACGTGGATTCCGTTCTCGGCGGGGAGCTTGCCGTCGCCGGCGGCCAACTGTCCACCGTCGTCGTCCGCTGCTTCGTTGTCCTTCCACTCGTCGTCCTGCGGCTCGTGCTCGTCAAGCTCGGCAAGCCGCTCGTAGGCCAGTCGATGAAGCCCCACGAACGCGCGACGGGCGCCGCTGCTTTGGCCGGGATCTGGCATGAGCCAGCCGCCCTCGAACTGCTCTCGAAGGCTGTTCAACAGACCGACGACGGAACCGCCGTCAGCGTCTTCCAGGCTCTCGATGCCGACCAGTTCGCGCAGGCGCGAGCCCACATTCGCTTGAGGGTCGCAGAGCGCGAGGAAGCGGAGCGGGCTCTGCGTGAGCGCGGCGCCCGAGGGGATCGAGGGCGCCCACCACACCGACGATGGGGCGACCGGGGAGTCGAGCGGCGAGCCATCGCGCACGGCAGGCACCCAACCGGCGGTACGGAGCTCGACGGCGAGCAGGCTCGGGTAGCCGTTGGAGCTATCGCTCGACCGCCGGGCGCTGTGCCCACCGCGTTCGGAGGTACAGCGGGGACAGAATACGGTGAGGTGACGAAGGTCTTCGTAAAGGCTGGTCGCGAAGCCGACCAGACGCGAGATCATGAAAGGCGTGGTTGCCGCTGCGCCGCCGAGGCTCCACCGAAAGCGGAAGTCCTGCGCCACCCAAACGTTGCGATGCTCGGCGCCGGACCAGTGCTCACCGAACATCCAGCCCTCCCGGGCGATCCACTCATCGCGTTCGTCCGATAGTGGGTCGTCCGCCCACGGAAACCGGTCGCGGTTTGTCTGCCCGGCGTCATCGAAGGCCTCAACCGGCAGCGTCTCCCAGACGCCGAGCCTGAGGAGGAAGGCGTGCAGCCAGGTGACCGGGTTGATCGGTTCGCCGCTCTCGGGATCAACCGGAGTTGTGACGTCACCGAACCGCTCGAGCAGCCGCTCCGGGGAAGCGATCAGGGTCTCCCGTCCCGGGCTTACGGCATCCAGGGCCGCGCAGGCCTCGCAGCGACGATCACGCGCCAGCGACGGAGGCATCGCGGACTCGATGGCCGCTCCCCAGTCGCCGCCGAAAGCGAGGCTTCCGGCAGGCTGCAGCGAACCATCCCGCGCCGGTAATAGCACCCTCGCCATGCTCCGCAGACGACTCTGCCGCTCGCGATCGGGTCCACCGATCGTTGGCCAGAACCAGTCGGCGGGAGCGAACTCGCGCGTCCGCTCGAGCGCCCCGCCAATCGAGAACTCGGATGCGCGCTCCCGGGTCAGCAGGCGCCAAAGAAACCTCGCGATCTCGCCTCCCTCGTCCTCTCGCTCGGTGGCGCCGACGAGCCTGTCCAAGACGTTGCCGACCGTGAACGGTCGGATCCCGAAGGCCTTCGCGTCGTCGATCTCGCGCTCGGTCTCGAGCAGTCCATCGGGAACGAAGTCGAGATCGAGGCACGCCGGCGGCACAAGCGAGTCACCCTCAGCTGGGGTCCGCGTCTGGGTGCGCGCCATGACGCCACGGCTCCGCTGCCCCGCGACGCCCTCGGCCGGGTCGGGCATCGACACCATCCGTACGCCCGCGCTCCCGCCCGAGACAGGGACGAGCACACTCTCGTCGTCGCCCCGAAGCTTGTCGAGCAGAGCCTCCGCCTCGTTTCGGTCCTTGACCCGCAGCGCGGCGAAGAGCTCGAGCAGGTCGAGGAAGCCGATCTCCTCATATTCAGGCTCCCATGGGCCGCCGACGCCTGGACGACATAGCTCCTCGATCGTCTCCCACAGCGACGCGGAGTCGTCAGGTTGTCGCGAGACGAGAAAACGGTGACCGGACGCACCGATCCTCCTCTTCGGGACGTTGAGCCCGGTGCGCTCGCGAACGTAGGGGGCGGGGAACGCGTCTCGGAGCCTCTCGACGACATCGGCGTCGTCGGCGGCGAGGATCTCGGCTGGCTTCCCGAAGTCGCCGTCCGGCGACTCGCTCTCGAGCGGCACCCAGGCGACCTCGTCGAGTAGGTCGAGCGTGGAGTCGCGGAAATTTCGCGCCAGCTCGTCCTCGGGATCCTGGGCCTCGCCGAGCAGGTCGGCGAGACTCGCGAGGCCGGCGTCGCCGGTTGAGGCCATGTCCTTGACTGCCACTCGCACGAGCTGTGCAAGCTCGCCGAGGATCGGCTCGTTCCGCTCGGTTGCGCCCTCGTAGAAATCAGTGCGGGCGGCGTTGACTTCGAAGTAACCATGAAGCAGGAACGGCAGGCCGGAGCGAATCTTGGTCGGGAAAAAGAGGTAGAAGGGCGCCGACGGCTCTCCGTCGGCGGGCGCGACCATCGGCCGGCCGGACTCCTCCCCCAGCCGTGCCCCGGCGAGGACCTCGCCGGCGAGGTCCTCGAGATCAGGAAGCTTCCGCCGAAAGAGGAGCCAGCGAGTCGAGACCTCGCCGTCGCGCGACACAACCACTCGCTCGCGGGTCGTCCCGTCGACCGACACGCGCGACTCCTCCCACACAGGCCGGATGACGCGCCTCGTGCCACCGATCCGGTCGTCGATGACCACCTCTTCGAAGGCGCCCAGGAGCAGCAGCATCTCGTCGGACACGCCTTGGACTGCGTGTCGGATCGTGCTGAGCCACTTCTCTTCGTCCAGCGCGGGGTCGGGGCGGAGATCGTCACGGAACGGAATCCGAATCACGGTCTCAAAGCCACGCTTGGCGAGATCCTGCACATCAGCGGGGAGAGTGTCGACCCACATCGGGAACTGCAGGACGGGGACAAGTGCGAGTTCGTTCCCGTCCGCCTCACTGACGTGATCTGCAGCGAGGGTCGGCCAATCGGGCGACGCTCGGTGAATCTTCTTCAGGGCCTCCCGTGGATCGAACTGAACCGCCAGCTCGGGCTCCTGCGAGCCCAGCCCGGAATAGATCTCCGGCGTCACGGACATCTCAAGCACCGACTTGAAACCGATTCCCTTATGGCCTATAGCCTTGCCTTCGGTCTTGGTAGACCGCCCGATGTGGCCGAGCGATTTGATGACGACGGATGCCGGGAACGACTCGCCCTCGTTCGCGACAAGTAGAACCGGACCCTCCGCGACGACGATCTCGATGCGAGACCGTTCGCCCTCGCCGGCTCGAGCCCCCCAGGCGTCGGCCGCGTTCTGCAACAGCTCGATGAGGAATCTGCCGTGGTACTCATGACCGAAGAGCCGCTCACCGTTCGCGAGCGACACGGTCCTGCTGACGTCCTCCATATCACGGTGCGTCGCTCGCCGCGCGATCGCTTCGTGGATCAGCTCGCGACCGGTCACGCTTCCCATTCACTCCGAGGCATCGACCGATATTCACATGACAGCGGTCGCGCGCACAACCCCCTGCTCGAGCGCGGCGGCGTCGACTGCTCCTGTGCGAGACGAGAGCGCGGCGGCGAGGCGCTGCACGCGACGGTCGCCGACCGCGGCGATACGGTAGCTCGTTACTGTGGCGAACCTCTGCGGCAGGCTGCCCCTTCAGGTCATGGTCGACGGCCAAACCCGGCCGTCCCACTCGCGCTACGCGTGGAGTGCCGGCGGGCTCGTGCTCACCATCGCCACCGTGCTGCCCGAGCCCGGGCTGGCGTTCGAGCTGATCTCCACCTACACCGGGCATCCCGACACGGACACGATCGCGACCCATCTGACGCTCGGCCAGGGCCGCGATGGCAAGATCGACAGCTGCCGGCACCCGCATGAGCAGCTGAACCCAGTCGAGCTGGCGCGCGCCTGCGCCTACGACCACGCAAGCCGCCTCATCGAAGCGCTCGGCGAGAGCCGACATCCAGCGAGGGTGGAGCTCGGCGAGCAAACGTTCCGCGAGCTCGAGCGCGTCGAGTAGGTCCCCGCGGTCCGGGTCAGCAGCGCCGGCCCCTCCCTATGTTCGCACCCTGGCGGGTGCATGGGGGTCGGGGAACCGGCCCCGCCGCCCAGGCGGGCCACGACCCGCAGGAGGCCTCGATGACCGCCGTCGCACCGAACGTCCTGATCGCCGAGAACGACGAGGTTTGCCGTCTGTTCCTCGCGCACAACCTGGAGGCAGACGGCTACCGCCCCGTCCGCGCGGCCGACACTACCGAAGCGCTCGAGCTGCTGTCGGCGACGGTCCACGCGCTCATCGTCGATGTCAACGGCGACACGCTCGGCGTCATCGACGCTATCCGCGAGCAGACCCGCCCGGGCATCGATCCACATCTGCCGATCCTCGTGCTCACATCGCAGACGGGCGAGTTGCACCGCACCCGGCTGCTAGAGCGCGGCGCCGACGATGTGGTGTGCAAGCCGTACTCCTACCCGGAGCTCCGCGCCCGCCTCGGCGCGCTGCTGCGCCGTGCGGATGCTCGCCGCACGCCCCAGGTGCTGCGTGCCGGGTCGCTGCGGCTCGATGTCCGGTCGCGCCGCGCGTGGGTGGGCGAGGTCGAGATCGAGCCGCTGCGCGGCAAGGAGTACCAGCTCCTGCTCGCGCTGATCGCCGAGCCCGAGCGAGTGTTCACCCGCGAGGAACTGCTCCACAGCGTGTGGGGTCTCGGCAGCTACGCCCGGACACGCACGCTCGACTCACACGCTGCCAGGCTCCGAGCCCGACTGCAGATCAATGGGGAGCGGTTCGTTCGCAACGTGTGGGGCGTCGGCTATTGCTTGATCGACGGGACGAATTGCATCTGATGCAACCGGACGGCAGGCGGTCGGTTCGGATGACAGGCCCGTTCCCTCCCCCATGTTCGCACCCTGGCGGGTGCGGGGGAGTCGGGTAACGACCCCGCCAACCGGGCAGGGTCACCACGACTCAAAGAGAGGCCTGATGGCCACCACTGCACTCACGGCTCCCGCTGGACTCACCCTGCCGCTTGCGCGGATCCACGTTCCGGAGAACGTCCGCGCGCTCAACACTGAGCACGTCGACGCGCTCGCAGCCTCGATCGCGCTGCAGGGGATGCTGGTCCCGATCGTCGTCTGCCCCGTAGAGGCGGACGTCGCCGCCACTGGCTACGAGTACGAGTTGGTCGCCGGCTTCCACCGAGTCGCCG
>Ga0302325_10023884_pt1 | contig 12729 bp, 11 predicted proteins | sample Palsa_T0_2_FD_201948 | JGI IMG/M metagenome (GOLD analysis project Ga0302325, IMG submission 201948) | Peat permafrost microbial communities from Stordalen Mire near Abisko, Sweden - Palsa_T0_2 | ecosystem: Environmental > Terrestrial > Soil > Palsa > Peat permafrost | place: Sweden: Abisko... | reverse complement strand
CAGCTAAAACTATCGGGCAGGTACATACCGCTTAGCTGTGATGCCTGGCGTGGACTATGTTTCACCGGACGAAGGGATAAAGTTATTTACGCATTTGGCGAGGGAGACAAATCTCTTTCGCCGACTATTATATTTTTGTCCCTGATTTAACTCCCCCTTCGCTTAGAAGAGTTCCCTAGCCAACCGCCCACCTACCCCCACCGCCCGAAGTCAAATGTACTTGCAACGACCGAAATCGAGAAAAGCAAACTTATATTTGTATAGTTATTTTTGAAATTTTTAGACATTTTTAAGCACTTTTAAAATTTGATAATTTTTTGGTAGGTAGTTGGCTAGGGAAATCTTCTATTGGTTGTGCTATTGCATTTTCTGACACCTTAACAGGAAATGTTCGCATTCTGCTCCAACCCTCCTAATATTTCTGAAAGCTGCGAGAGCGAGCTATCAGCCCTCGCGGTTGGCAATGAAAGCGCTATTCGTTATTCTAGATTTCAATGTCCAACTTGGCTTGAGAACAATGAAAATTAGTTCCACTTTTCCTGTCTAGAATGAGGGGCTCAGGAGACTCTGACACTGATGTCAAACCTGTGGCCGACTAAGCTCAATCCCATATTGGAGGCCTCCTCATCCCGAATATGAGTCTCAATCTCCCAGGTTGAGTAAAACTCCGAGTTTCCTAGTTCCCGATGAGTATACTCGAGACCAGACATATTCTCCATGATAATGTCCCTCGCCAGCCCGGTCATTGTACCAATCGCCGCCTCAAGGGCGCCTTCCAAACGTTGCATATAGACGCAGTGCACTTTGGGTTCTTCCAACATATCTCGCTGGTAGGTACCATGGCACAGTCAGCGCTACTTGTTGTCATATCCATAGCTTCAATCTAGAACAAATACAAGCTTTGTACTGATAAGTAATCACATCAACACTGCATGTGAAACACAAACTCCGAGTCAGAAACTTAATTCTATTATCTATTACTGGTCGTTTTATTCCCGCATTCCGAGCTCAAAACCGATATCCGGAAATCCAAAACCGAACCGTGTTGAACCTGACTCCGAGCCTCTTACTGTAGAACCCCTTGCTCGCTAAAGCTCAACCCCACCACACCTTCCTATTCCAGAACAAGGAAAAGCTCAAACCTCCTATGCATGCAAGCAGACGTCTAAGCAACAGCAAACTTACTGCGAGCTCTCAACTTAGCACCATAAATCCACAGTACAAACATCCCAATAATACCAATCACACTTAGCCCACCGAGCACACTAACACCCTTGCCAACCCCGAGGTTAATAAACAACGGCCGACCAAAGAGAATCGATCCATAAGCGAAGGCGCTCCTCAAGAAATCATTACCTGCGAACAAACTCGCAGCGTACTGAGGGTAGGAGAGGGGCACGTAGACGAAGATGCATTGCATGACGACGAACACCGAAGCACCATAGATGGTGATGCCGATAGTTGGAACGATCCAGTGGATGCTAGGCCGAGCAGTCCAGCCGAACATGAAGAGCCCGATCGTAGGACCGAAACAAGCAATGAGTGCTGGCACGAGACGAGATTCTTGTGCTCGGAGGCCGTTCTTCATGATATCGGGTATGAGATAATAGTGCAAATACGCACAGTAAACAGCAATGCCTATCGCGCAAGCGACGAGAATACAGGTGAACACAACACCAATGAGGCCCAATGAGAAACCATAATAGACAGGATAAACCAGCGGAAAGACCTCGAAGAAACTATAATATATGCCGTAAATAATAGCGGTGTAGACGTTTACGAACGCGATGGCTGGATCCTTGATCGTGATTTCGATTGGCTTGACGATGGCGTCGATGACGATGGCTGTGGGCTTCATGTTTTTCTGATCGATCTCAGACTGACTCTTCAAGCGATTATCGCCAGTCAACTTCCGCAGTCTTGCAGCACGGCGCATCAGGATGTTCGGTGTGGAGGTCTCGGGGAGAAGCATGAACATGACGAGAAAGACGGGACCGGCCGCCCACAGGATTTCCCACAGGGACCACCTCCATCCCTTCGCGGTAACGGCGAAGCCGGAGAGGAGGGGACCGAGAGCGGGACCGCAGTAGGCGGCGGAGACCCAGGCGACGAGTGCGTAGGGGAGGTAGAGGAGGGAGTACATGTCTTGCATTGTTGCGGCGCCGATGGCGAGACAGGGGGAGCCGAAGAAGCCTTGCAGGAAACGGAGGACGAGGAGGCCCGCGAAGTTGTTGACGAGCGCGGTCGGCAGGGAGAGAATGGTGAAGAGGGCCATTGTTCCCGCGTAGACTGGGGAGCGGCCGATGATGGGGATTTCGGAGAGAGGAGCCCAAAGCATGGGGCCAATGCCGTAGGCTAGGACATAGAGGGACAGACCAAGTGAGGCGTCGACGGGTTTGACGCCGAACTTCGTCATCACTCCGTACTCGCTGGAGGTGTAGATTGCGGAACCGCTGTAGACGACGAAAGTATAGACGCAGATGATCAAGGAGACGACGAAACGCTTGCCATTACTCCAGTTCTGGGGGTTGGCTGGATCGTCTGTCGTGTACCAGTCCACCAAGACGACGCCATCCGCCGTCTTTATTGGGACGATGGGCCTCGTCTGCGTTCGCTCAATGGCGAGTTCTGCTTCGACTTCAAAACGATCCTCACTATATGGCGTTGTCGAAAATCGACTTCTCGTTCGGCTGATGTTGAGATTTACGGCTTCGGGGTCCTCATACGGTCCAGGTTGCGCAGTCTCCGTCTTCTCTAACTCCTCACTGTTGGTGTTGACCGTAGCCGATTCACTGGATTGACTCGATTGTCGAGTCTTCTCCTGTGTCAGCTGTCGTGATGCTGGTGGAGTTGGTCGTTGAGATGGCTTTTTCTCTGAGTGTGAGGAGTTGAGAATGGCATTGTATGTTGCTGGTAATTCGAAGCCATCTATCTCTTCTGGGTATTTCAACAACTTGTTTCTTGAGATCCATCTGATGATCTGGCCCAATGGGGCGTCTCGGAGAATTTCCGCCATCGTAATGGATGTGTGAAAGCTTTGTGGCGGCGGCGCAAGGGGTGTAGTTGAGAAAGGAGAGTTATCGCAAGGCTGAGTTCACTTGCACGCTCGGCTGGGAGCAGACAGTACTATCATACAAAATGACACACGAGAGATGATGACTGGAATGGAGAATGAGAAGCTGGAATGGCTTGCGGGGAAACAGGCCAGTATATATATAATTCGTATCAATGAGAGCTACTAACTATCCGTCTTACCTACATGAGAGCTTGCTGGCGGGACGCACGAGGAATTTGGTAAGAGGACCCTGACAAATGCATGTCGACCCTTAATTCCGTTTCTAAGCAAATTCCATGTCTTTCAGTCGCAGTCAGGAAGCGGCTGGCAAGGGAAGCAGAGGAAAGGCTGTCACACGGAGATGTGGTTGGGGGAGAGCGCCAAAAGCCTAACTGCGAAAGTAAGCACGGTGGCGGTCGCCAAGGCATGCCATGGGCGAATTAAAGTCCGAAAAGATTGACGACGAGGCAGGTTGCTGATTAATGCAGGAATGCTGCTGGCGAAGGCTTAAGCAATGACGCGCGAGGCTCTTGCGACGTCCATCTTGGTCATTCGGTCCCACTCCCAGTTGTGATAGCAGTCGTGATTCGTCGACAACAGACGACTCAACGTTGAGCAACGAGGCAGAGTGATTACTGAACCCTCGACGTGCTTTGAAACCCAATTTGCTAAGGTTAGCTGCACAGTGTGCTGGAAACCAGTACGGCCTTAACTGGTACGAGGGGAGGTACCGTCAGGTCAACGCCCCCCCCCGTCTTTCGGTCGAACTTTCACAAATGTCCACTATCTGAGGTGAGAGTGAGGGTAATGGTAAGCACGATGAAATCTAGAAGCTCGACTCTGGATGAGTTCGGCGAGAATTACAATTCTTGGAGTCCGAGATGGAGTCTGAGATGGGGTCTGACATGAAATCTGACAACGAGATTTCAAGAATACCTTCATAGAGGATTGCGTGAACCGGATTTTAAGTTTTAAGACATGGCTTGTGGCTTGATGGCTCGACACCTTTGACAGCCTGACAGGGCCTTTTTTGCCGTTTTGGGTTCGCGACCATTTGCTGTTTTTGGCTCATGCTCAATCACGTGAAAGTCACATGATGAGATCAAGTTTGGTATGGGTATTTTTCCCGCTCAAGCTCCCTTACAAATACACAATTCTATCTTCTCACTGAACAGGCTCATGGGAAAAAAGCCCTTCCCATCCTTCAGCACCACCTTCTCTGCCGCCATCATCACAAACAACACCCAACACCGCTGATCCGCCTTATTGACACAAGCGTGAATCGACCCCATCTGCACCATCATCTCACCCTCGCGAATCGTCTTCTCAACTCCATCATCTCGTCTCGCCACAATATCCCCCTTCAATACAACCATGTAGTCCAACGTTGTCGTCCTATGGAATGGAGTGCTAGCATTCGGCGCTATATCTGAGATGCCGAAGAAAGTCCCCTTGGGTCCCGAGCGAGGGATGGTGGTTGTGATGAGTGAAGGTAGAGGAGAGGTATTAGATGCAGGCACCGCGTCAGTGTTAAGAACGTTGCGAACTAGCTTCCTGTAGGGCCAAATAGGCTGAACAAAGGCACCTCGGCGTCTCGAGAGAAGACTGATTTCCTTCGTCGCTGTTGGAAGCAATGACAATGCAGGGAGGTGGAAGTGGAGCTTCCATGATGGATACTTGATGAATTTAATGTTCATTTGAAAATAAGTGTAAGGTATGTGTGATTGAGGGATGTGTATTGAGGACTGGCTGGCAAGAAAGCAGTACGTTGAGGAGATCTCTTCGATATTTATATTCCCTGACTCCAGGGCCCAAGCTTCACGATTCTTTGCACCAACCTTGGAGCCGATCCCGAAATACGCTGTAGACAGCATCGTCAAAAGCCGGCGGCACTTAGGAGGCATAGTACCATCCCCATTTTCGAGATCAGCCTTGCCTCTCCTTCCCGCTGACTGATTATAGCACAAGAAGCGGTTGAAATCAGAATTCCTTGCGTAATCCGGATCCCATAAAGGGCAGCCTACAAGTTACTGTCTTCAGCTTGATTTTGTCGAATAATTCTGAACAGACCAATCAAATGAGACTCTCGCTGACTTCTTACCCCCTCACCGTCAAGTCCGACCCGGAACCCCTCTTGCTCACCATCTTCTTTCCTCAAACAACCAGCCTTGCTCTGCCGAGTAAGCAAGTGGCGTTCGCTCAAACAATCCTTCAGTCTCAAATTGATTCAAATTCAAATTTCTCGGATTCTGCAACAGATCCCCTTCATTAACCTCGTCATAAATCCGTATCACGGATTCCGTGATTCGGATTCCCTAGACGAACGGCTTCCACTGCTCCTCGCACAATTCTTAGCGCTTCTTACACTACCCTAATCTACCTCCTCTTTAGGCGTTGTTGCTTTGATAGTATCCTTCCGTGGATAATCCTTATCAAGACGAATCCTGCCCCAGGGAATAACATGCGCATCATTATTCTCTAACTAATATCTGGCGACGAGCCAGCATACAGCTCCGTATACCCGCCGAAGTCCGGCTCATACAGCACCAAGTTGATAGAGAACATAATAGGGGCGGGAGTCCCAGTATACGAGTTGGTCCTTAAATTCCCTGGATTCTGGACTACGCTCACAATCCCTTCCTTGTCATACCGTCGAGCCATTTCACGGCCTAACATCCAGGTTCTGGCCTTCGATACTGCATAGTTACGATAACGGTCCGGGGTACCATCCAAAAGTTCGTATTCAATGCCATTTGGCAAAGGTACCTTCGGCTAAGAAGTTGAATGCCCATACCACACGGACTGAGCTTAGAGTTCCAGCAGCTACTGTTGTGCGAAGTTGTGGAAGAAGGAATTGAGTTAACAACAGCGGTGCAACGCAGTGCGTTCCAATCATCAGCTCAAGGTCTTGTCCTGTTCAGAGGCCGAGCTCAAGGGCGTGTCCACTTGCCCCTGCGTTATTCTAAAGGACATCAAGCTTTGATTCCTGTTGCGCAAAAGTTGCTGCGGCTTTTCTTAATGGATGTCAAATCGTTGAGATCCAGATGCAGGAATTTCAATTTTCCTGGTGTTTCTGAAGGTGAAGATGTCCCTGTGATGGTCCGAACAGCTTGTTCGGCACGCTCCTGGCACGCGAATAGTTCGAGATATATACGTCGATTCACTGACCTTTTTTGTGGTGCAACTTATCTGGATGGTGTTTGATTCCACAAGGCTAAACTCATCGTTAATTACCTATCCCCAATGTTCTGGCGAGGAGAGTGCGAGAACGTGTTGTTGATCAGGGAAGATAGACGGAGGTGAGGAGCCAATGTTCCAAGAGACGGTTGACATCTAGGGACATGTGAAGGAGTTAAGAGCAAGGGAAGATTCCAGATGAAAGTGCATAATCATTCGACTTTCCCAATGAAATTGCTTGCCCGCAAACATTGGCGGTTGTCCTATGTAAAAGTGAAAGTTTTATCATTCGCTTTCTTCCCCGACACTTTGATGTCAAGCATTACTCTTTCACTTTGGCAGGCAATGAGTCTACTCCAAAACAATAATGTAAAATGGAACTCATTAAGGCTTACTGCAATGTAGAGCAATTTGAATCGATAATTTTGAGTGGACTAGGTGAGAATAATGAGCTAAAGAAGAAACTCTCTGTCTATGACACGCTCGTGATTTCTAAACACATCTGTTTCCCCTAATCTACTTCCAACTTCTAGCCAGCTCTTCTACTTCTTGTCATCGCACCCGATAGACAAAACAAAAACTGTAATGTGGCCATAAGGGCGTTAGGACTCGATATGATGTGTTCAGCTGTCCTCGCACTGCTCAAGCGAAGTTGAAACATCACCTGATACTGGATCAAAAGATGAAAACCCGCCCAGCAGAAGCAAAAGCAGAGCTTAGCCCTGTTTTCATATACGATTCCATTCATTCATTTATCAACTACAGACACGAACAAAGACCTCTTCCATACCACCTCACTCCCTAAAATCAACACACGCAAAGCAGCCAAGGAAAAGCTGCCAAATGAACCATTGATAATCAGTAAGTAGTACGAATACACATCCCAATCCCCACTCCTCTCCTTCTCATATTTCACGGCCCCACACACTGATAATTGGAAGAAAAACCAGACCAGACCAGAACGCTATGATTGAATGATGCATTATCAAAGGAACACAGTTCACTTTCTCTGTTCTTATCACCAATTCTTCTCATCCTCCGTGTGTGTCTCATTCCTTTCTGCAACATCTGCCGTGTTTCACCAACACAAGCAGATTTTCCAACCTCATCCCCCCTCGCAAGTTTTGATCTAGGTGGTAGAGTAGAATTAAGACGCCTTCTTCTGGGTTGGCGCACCATTGACATACTTCCCCACATCAGTAGCATCATGGAATGACTTCGTCCCGGTCTTAACGCCCTGCCACACACTTCTCGCCGCAGGAGGCGTAGACTCGGCACCAACAAGACTATCGATTCTCGCTTCAAGCTGTTTGAATTGTCCCTGAACGAAAGCGGATTGCGCGTATCGGGAACGCAGGAAGGCAGTGTAGATTGCAATCAGGATCCAGGAGCCCCTGCTGAAGGTGATTGCGGAGAGTAAGAGACGACCCCAGAGGAGGATCTCGAGAATGGCAACGAGGCCCATGGAGGCATCATAGTATTCTTTGACAAACTTGCCAATGGTGTCGGCAAGCGCGTTGGGCTTGTATTGCGGCTTGGCAGAGGGGGATGCGCCTGCGACTGGTGCCTGTGGTTGGGGTGGTTGGATGGTGGGGATTAGGTTTGTGCGTGTGTAGGTTGCTACGTGGAAGATGGAGTAGATGCCGAAGGGAAGCATGGCAAGGGGGTATTGAGGGGAGAAAAGCCAGACGAGGGCCATGGCTATTGGGTTGGTTAGAAACAGCTTACGCTAGAGCAGCAAGATAAGGATACCGACCCAAGTATTGGACATTCTCGTCAGCGGCAAGAGCAAGAACACCTCCTTGTGCTTTGCTGCCAACTCTTGAACGAGCACGGAATGCTTTGTAGACCACGATCCCATACGTCAGAGCTGCTGACACGAAGGCAGTGCGGTACGAGAACTGAGCCCATCGCGAGTAGAAGTTGAATGTGATATACGACAGAGAATATCGGAAGATGCAGAAGAGGAGTGTCAAATGTCTGTTATGAAGCTGTCAGTATTCTGCATGAACCCTTTATATCATGATGTGTGGCAGGGAAGCGCAAGCTAAATCGTGAAGCTGGGATCCCTTTCGAAGCACACATTGCTCAAGCTCCACATTGTATGATCGAGGACGAGTAAGAGGGCAAACGTACCCGACAAACCAAGCGACTAGAAGGGGTATCAGCATATGCAGTCACGATGTCCCCCGAGACAGATACTCACATTGTAGAGTCTGCGCAAGCTGCAGGAGTCTTTGCTGCAGCGGCAGTGAGGCCGAAGGTGGGGGTGCCATTGTTGATGCTGCTGAACTCGAGGTCTGCTCGCAAGAGAGTAGATCTGATTGTCTTTCGTCGTCGGTTCTCGAGGTCCTTTGCGTTATGGAAAGGTGTCGTGTGCAAAAAAGAAAGAACTTGGTGGCAGGGAAAATCAGAAGGCTGGCCAACGTCACAAGCGACCTCTCGAGCTTGCTGAAAATAGCTTGGGATTCACTCACAATTTCTTGAATTCACGAACGTAGACTCGAGGTTTCACTATGAGGGAGAAAAACGTGAAAGTCAATTGAAGACGGTGTACGCGCTCAATTATGCCTAGCAAGTTTGTGTGAGGTCACTTCTGCCTTGATTCGGTGGGCAAAAGCCACATTGCGTTTTTGGTTTCTCGTTTTGGTTTCCCTTCGGTCCCTCATCGTCATCGCCAGTGGCTGGCGTTTATTCCGAGTGATCATCACATGCTAGAAGACCATGCAGGGGGTTCCACTCGGAGCTGCAGATCAATATCAAGTTACGATACATGCAAGGCTGTGAAGATAACATTCAGGTGGGCCCTGGTGGTTTGAGTGAAAACGAATGAGTGGTAAAATGGAGGGGAACAGCACAGACTGTGACAAGATCGATTCGAGGCTGAAGAAAAGAGCTGTTCAGGCAGGTCACAAGGGAAAAGGTAGTCTCAATCAAAGTACTTCATTTGGTATCATCCGTGACTTATCGTCCATGAACGCCTTTCAAATGCATATGCTATTCCTCCCCGCCATAGAAACCCCATAAACGCCCCATATGCATCGTATCCAAGTACACATCATGCTTTTTAAAGAAGAAATCTACCACGCGCTTTTTATGCCATCTAAAGACGTCTGCCACGCTTATTTTGGTGATACCGGTCATCTCTACCTAGAGCAGGACGATGGTGGCCTCGTGGTCCCCGATCATCGCGTTCCAGCTGAATGGGCTCCTCAACCTCAACTTCGTACTCTTCGTACTCGACTCGGTGGAATTCATTGACAGTTTCTCTCTCTTGCCTAGCTTGCTCAGCATCCAACATAAACCTAACAGTTCCATCTTGTCCGCGAGCACCAATACCACGTGAACCGGAAGAGCGAGGGCTTAAAGTGGCCGGTGAAGCGCCATTTGTACGAACCTCGGAAGGACTGGCGGGAGTGATTGGAGTTTTGGGGGTCTTGACATTCGCCTTCATGCCATTGGTCTTATTAGATTCGTGCCACTCGGTGTAGCGGGTCAAACCAGGTGTCTGGTCGACCTCCTGATTGAACTTGATGCGAATTTGGATGAACATCTCAATGTTGTACTTTTGTCCAGCTATGGAGGACTTCTGGAAATGGGTGTATAGATCGAGAAGGTCAAGTACGGTTTCGACGATCTCAGCTCTGCTCGTCGACCACTTTTCATATTTCTCGGACTGGTTCTGCATGATTTCTTCATCCTCTGCACTCTCAAGTACCAAGATAGCAAGCTCAGTGCATGCGAAAGCCATGGTGGGGGTGACTTGCTTAAGCGGAGCAAAAGTGCGGTGGAGGTCGACCATCATATCAAATGCCACCTTGTTGACTTCTCTGCTAAACCCAGCCGATTTCAGAAGCTTGACCAGGGTCTCATGGGGATGGAAGGATCGGAAGTCAAAGCCCGAAGCTTCAAGCATAAGGCGCTCCAAGCCAATGATAACCTTAGATGGACCCTCAAATGTCTGTCGAGCAATTAGTCAGAGCTCATGAAAAAGAGGCAAAAAAGTACTCACGATATCGTCTGGACTGAGATGGTCGGCAGCAGGAACCTTAAGATTATGAGCAGCGCACAAGATATCCTTCGACTTCTTCAAGGTGTCCTCAATCTTGCAGGCAGTAAGAAGCGCAGCAGCAGAGGCGTCTTGATACTGATATTCATTATCCTTATGGGCGAGACGAAACTTATGGTAGTGAACACATGCGACGGTAAATGTGCTGACAGGGCTATTTAAAGATGAGCACAAGAAATTAGCGGGTTTGAAAGGAAATTTACAGTGATAAAGCTTTCCTAACATCATCGATCCATTGAACACCCTGCAGTCTAGAGTTGTCCTCACGCGTGGGATTGTTTCCAAGAGCTACCATCTTCATTTGGATCTGCTGCTGGAATACGAAGCGCTTTGCAACATTGATGAATGAGGGATGGGGACCAACAGGACCTGCTGGGCCGTTCATGGTGGCAGAGGAATCGTTGACTCGTCCAGAGGACGGAGCCTGCGCAGGAGCCATTGACGAGACAATTACCTGCGAAGGCAGCGGTGGAGGAGGACGCGTCGGGCACGGAGGATTGGGACGGTTGGCGTGAGAGTAGTGGGCTGGTCTGAAGAAAGAGTAGTGGGGATCATCCAAGCTTTGACGTTCTTCAAATACAACTCTCAGCCTCGCAATATGGGGTACTGGCTGCGATGCCTGCCATCTTTTCTATCTTGCACTTGCAGGGGTGGTATCGGTGTTTGTAATTGAATTTGCCGACAGACCAATGAACAGTTAGAGATGGAGCATCCCATGTCGTATCGATAAGGTTTGAGGCTTAGCTTTGCGCTAGCCTGGCTTGCCACCCAAATCACGTGGAACAGCTTGCGAAGCTGCATCCTTGCCTCGATTTCGAGGACATCATCATTTCCATCAGTAAAACAATAACTTTTGACAAAGCGGAGCAAATTATTTGTTGCTTTCATTACGAGAGCCACAGCTACTGGATACCTGCTGGTTATATCTCCTTCCGCCGTCATGGTCAAACTCACCACGCTTCTCTCCCTCCTCGCAGCTCTGCCCCTCATCAGCTCCTCTATCCTCCCTTCAAAACACCAACTCCCCCTCTCCGACGATGATGATGACAACGATACACCCCTCCCCCTCATAATATGGCACGGACTAGGCGATAATTTCGCGGCAGAGGGCCTCGCTGAAATCGCCTCCCTCGCCGAGTCCGTAAACCCGGGAACCCTCACCTACATAATCCGCCTCGACGACGACGCCTCTGCAGACCGCAGTGCAACCTTCTTCGGCAACCTTACTCTTCAAATAGAGAAAGTCTGTGCGGATCTGGCAGCACATCCAATCTTATCAACAGCGCCTGCAGTTGATGCTCTCGGGTTCTCCCAGGGCGGGCAGTTCCTGAGAGGATATATCGAACGGTGCAACTTCCCGCCCGTCCGCAGCCTAGTTACATTCGGAAGCCAGCATAATGGAATCTCTGAGTTTCAGACATGTGCCAGCACAGACTGGCTCTGCCGAGGCGCTCAAGGTCTCTTGCGGTCCAATACTTGGTCCTCTTTCGTCCAATCCCGCTTGGTGCCTGCCCAATATTTCCGGGATCCAAATCAATACGAGCAGTATCTTGAATATTCGAACTTCTTAGCGGATATCAACAACGAAAGGGAGCTCAAGAACCAAAAGTATAAGGAGAATTTGGAGAAGCTTGAGAGGTTCGTGATGTATATTTTTGAGGATGATGATACCGTTATACCAAAGGAGACGGGCTGGTTTGCAGAGGTCAATGGGACGGAGGTTACGATGTTGAGAGAGAGGGCGATTTATAAGGAAGATTGGTTGGGATTGAAGGCTCTGGATAAGAAGGGTGCGTTGAAGTTTGAGACAACGGCGGGGAAGCATATGAGTTTGAGTGAGAGCTTGTTAAAGAAGGTTTTCAAAGACAACTATGGACCGTATGGGAAGAGTCTTGGCGGAAGTAGTGAAGGAAGGGAGGATTTGTAGGATATTGGCTGGGTTGTATTATGAATTGTAGCAACGAGAATGGAGGTATGAACTTTGCCGTGTGATACAGCAATTTCCGTTTAGTATTCTCCACGTCACAAAAGGCTTCTGCGTTAGGATTCCCAACTGATTAATCACACGGATCATTCAGACTGTACAGAGACAAGTTGTATGATACTAGGTGCCTATTCAGTAGCATCTTCGCAGTTATACAGACAATTTTAACCGTCCCATAACTCCTCAGACGCCTAGCAATGCTTCCAATGAACTGAAACTTCAAACAGCAACCTCTTTTGCTTTCTTGCTCTTTTTCGAAGGCCTTGGGATGAAGTCCTCGGCGTCCTCGTTTGTCATCGCCTCTTCCTTCTGCAATCTCAACTTCTCCTTCCTCGCCTTAATCTCTTCATCTAACTTATCATCATTGCTCTCCAGCAACTTTTGCTTCTTCTCCTTCCTGCCCCCCTCAAAGTCCCCGCCCCCCAGCGCCCGCCCCGGCCACAT
>Ga0302325_10023882_pt1 | contig 12729 bp, 14 predicted proteins | sample Palsa_T0_2_FD_201948 | JGI IMG/M metagenome (GOLD analysis project Ga0302325, IMG submission 201948) | Peat permafrost microbial communities from Stordalen Mire near Abisko, Sweden - Palsa_T0_2 | ecosystem: Environmental > Terrestrial > Soil > Palsa > Peat permafrost | place: Sweden: Abisko... | reverse complement strand
ATTTCTTGGTATAAATCTCGATGATCTCACAGATATTCGCCTTTGTTTTCTCCAAAGGTCCGGCTCCCTCGTCATCCTACCATAAGCAACGAAATTTTAGAGGGGAATACATCAGTGGCGAGCAGCGGGTTATTGTATGTGAGGTATTTGTGGAAGATGGTCATGAACGGGGCCATATTGTCTTCGAAGAATTCGGGAATATCTTGACAGTTCAAGTCGACGTATAATTTGAGAAGGAGCTGTAGTGTGTCAAAAAGGACTTTTAGTGCCGCCTGATCGGTTTCGTTCTTCATGATCAATTCATCTACTTGCTAGGCCCTTAGTTTAGATGCAGAGGAACGAACCTGGAAGAGAGCGAGGTATGGCTGGCAGAATAGACTCAATACGTATGCGATTTCGGAAAAGAGTTCATCGGTGCGGAACTTTGGACGCCATCTCTTGAAGACGGAATGCGCGATCTGTAACATCGCATTAGTGGTCACCAAATCCGCCGGATCAAGTCTTGAAACAATATTCTAACCATTAACCACAGTAGCCAAATAAGGAGATACTGGAACAAGATTCAGCCAATCTTGGTAAAAGTCGGTATCAGCGATAATCCCAATAGTGTCCCCCAATGGCAACTGTAGGATTGGAGGAACCATTGCAACCAAGGCGACTACTTCGGATTTGATGATATTGCGATTATCAGGGGTTATGATTTGTTGCTGCTCATCATCCTGTTGTCAACACCAACAATACGGCCAAACAACCTTCCAATTCTGTCGGACAAAGTTTTTGAAGAACAACGCTGCAGCCTGGCGGATTGGAAGAGCGATTTGTGAGGCAGCGATAAGCGTCAGCAGATTTCCGAGAAAATTTGGCTGCGTTGAGGCTTCATTCTTGAGTTGCTGTTCAGCTGCTCGATTAGATGTGTCCTTGAGCTAAGAGAGAGACGCACCTATCTTTGCAGTGTGAGGATTCAGCGTCTGTTCGAGGACACGGGCGAGGTCGGCTGAGGCAGCCATTGTTGCTTGGACCCGCTGTTTTGACGCGCTATGCAACTTTGTGTTTGGGTGACGATGATCCCTCGTCCACGCACAAAAAGCAAAATTCCTGCCCTAGATTCCTGCCCTAGAAAGTGGACATCAAGACTAAGCCTAAAAAGTGATATGTGTGCAGTTGGCGGACCAATCAGTAAGCGCGACTTTTCTGTTTTGGTTCCAGCCACGCCATCGTCAACACCTTTCGGCCGACGCATTGTGAAGTCTTTATCCCGGATCTCTTTGCTTTCACCGTCCCTTTATTCCGTTCCCTCAACTTCTTTGCTTTATTCGAATCAATGGCTGTTCTCAAACGCGGCGGTGCGCCGGCAGCGGGTCCACGACGATCGATAGGCGGTGCCGTAGGCGCAAACAGAGGCGGATTTACGAATGTTGCTCGACGCGGCGGCGCTCCTCGTTACAGTGGTCCTCCACGGCCGTCCACAACCGCAGGCGCCCAACGTATTGCTTACTGTGGAGGAATCGGCTGATGTGTTAGCTGGAGATCCTGTGCCGAAGGGGAAGACACGTCGGTATCGTCCTGGGACGAGGGCAATCATGGAGATTCGCAGATATCAGAAGAGCACAGAGACGTTAATCGCTAAACTCCCTTTTTCAAGACTGGTATGCGCGTCCTGTGGGAAGTGTGTAATAGGTAGGTTCGTGAGATCTCTGCGGAGTTTGTGCATGGATTTGTGGGCCAGCCAGGCGGATTACGGTGGCAGTCTACGGCGTTACAGGCTATACAGGAAGCTGCTGAAGCGTACCTTGTACATTTATTCGAAGACACGTGGGATTCTATGTGAGTGTTGTTGACTGTAGAAATTTATGTGCCATTCATGCTAAACGGGTGACCATAATGCAGCGCGATATGCATCTTGCTCGACGTCTGCGTTATGGCACGATAGGATGATTTATACTTTTACTGGGAGGACAGGGAGGGTGGTTGTTGGCGTTGAATAGGGCAATGTATAGTAGTGGGAGTCACTAGAATGTAATTTGATTGTATATCTAGGAAAATACAGATTAGTATCCGCCTCTAAGCTATTCATACGGATATAGCGAATGGACTGTACAAGAAAGAATCCCCATCATTAGAGTCCCAAAGAGTTTTTCACAACAAGATGCTACCCTCGCTGTACGACCCGATACCTCTTATATGTATATAAATAGCTTTGATTTTTGGAACCAGAGCCGGGATCTGATCGTGTCCTCAACGCCATGCATGTACGATAATAATATATACAAGGTACTTTTGGTATTTACACGCCAGGGGTAGCGCCAGAGGACATGACTTGAAGCCAAGCCACTTGCCATGGGACTTGAGGATGTTCTTTCAAGTAGAGGAGAACATCAAGATACAATCCCGGAGACGGTCGACCTTGCCGGACTAATTTGTCGAGCAGATGTTCCACCCACGCCAATTCTACTATATTAGAAACCATTAAATGAAGGACAAACCTCGGGGATTGGTCCCGATGAAAGCCAAGCCAGCGAAGCACAATGAGGCTGCCTGTGGCGAAAGATGTTTCTCCCGTGCAGCTACTGCGCGACACAGATCGATAGCAGCGGTCGTCCGTTCGGGATACTTTTCAGATCGCCCGAGTTTGGGATCGATGATGAGAGTTGCATGGATATATGTCTGCGAATTATAGATGAAGAGACAATAGCTGTCCCACATAGTGGTGTAGAAAGGGAGATGATGGAGGAATTGTTTGACGGGTCTTGTGGTGGAGGAGGTCGTTCGTGAATATTGCAGCGATATTTTTTGTCTTTGAAGTGTTATTTCGTCCATTACAACTTTTCCTTGTCGCGTAAAATGCTGCTCAAAGGTATCCGCCATTCTCCTGTACGCACCAGTCGCACGGAGAGATAACACGTCGTTTTGGAAATGCAGGATGCGGTGCGTTAATAAATCTTTCCGGAATAACTCCCGTTTGATATCTCGGAGGTGTAATCGATTCTGATCCATGAATGAACTCATACATCGTTCGTAGGGCTGTCCTGTCATTTCCATTGCAGGCAAACATAACTTGTACAATCCAGGCCCTCCGAAGCCGCACATGTTATCGTCGCGAAGGGCTAAACGCCAGATATGGATGACCAGGGGCGGCGCACGATCTGACAGGACGTGCCGTCCATTGGAAGTCGGCTGGAGATATCCGAGATGTCTGAGCATGAGAACCAATCCCTCGCCGTGTTTCTGCATAACCCCCAATCGGTTGGTATCCAGTGCGAAGCTCATCAACATGTACACGGCACATAAATGTCCGTCATCGAATGAGCGCGATCGGATCACACGCTGAAGTTCGGGGAGGAGGAAGTTGATATGCGCCTCTGATCTGTGCGTAAAGGTATGTCCTGCTCTTCGTCCTGCCCAGAATGACGCGACGGCAAGACATGCATGTCGTAACACGGGATTTGTCCAGCTTTGAGCGTACATGACCCCGTAGATGTTCGGGAACCCCATCGTCCCGGTATCGGTGCCGTATTTCTTTATAAAATAGCGAGGGAGGTGTTCGTCAGAGGGACATTCCATGTAATTATCGGGACTTGCAATATTTCGATAGAGTGGCCATGGTTCTTGATCTTCAGGTTCGAGGCTTTCGTCGTTAGGGATAGGAATCTGCAGCGCGCGGATAAAAATATTTGTTTCTGCAGTGACACAGGGGGGTTTCTCGTCGAGTTCGTAGCGGAAAATCGAGGGTATGGAGCTGCCGATTGAGGTTGTGAAGGGCGACCCTTCAGCACTCGACATGCCTCCAGATTGTTGTCCTTGAGCCTGGAAAGACGGCTCGTTCCTTGGCGTTCCACTCATAAGGATTTGTTCTAAATTTTATTAGCACGTGAAGAAAGTATATCCCACCCGTTTCAGGAAAGGTCGAGTAATGGCAACTGTTTAGGAAGAGGTCTTCGTCGTCGGGAGAATGTGTCGTTCGGGAAGGCGTAACGGGCGATACTCGGAACGAGTACAGGGAAGGCCTGATTTCTACAGATCAGCCACGACAGGAACGCTTGAGCTACTTTCATGCTCTGCATGTCCGCAGAGGTGCCATGACTGAAAATGATCGACGCGTTGATATTGTTCCTCATCAAAGTCGTAGAGTATATCTAAGAGTTCAGTCCGTGCTGCATAGCCACAAGATCGCATATAAAAGCAAGGAGCGTCCGTACCATCAGGAAAATCCATCCATGGAACCTTGAAATGGCTGTTACCGTAAGCTTTTATAAGCTGCTGACACACAGAGGCCTTGTTCCGCGTCGGGATTGGCGCCTGGTCTCGAAACCGGTGTCTGTGCACGAGAAAGCGCAAAGAGGACGGCGGCGAGTGGTGAAGTTGTTTACTATTGGAGTGCCAGTTTATGGCTGCCGCCGGTCGTCGCTCGCAACCACACTTTGATGATGGACCGTCCTCCGGTCACGGAGCCCGGTGCAGGAGGCCGGGTCAATTAAATAAGTAAAGGGATCCGTGCGTCCCTGACTGTCTGTCTGTCTAGTCGGCGAATTGCGGCGGAAGTGTGAGCGGCGGGACAACTCAGCGCATTACAATACACACCAGTTGCACAAAGAACAGATGCAACGGGGAGATTGTGTGGGAATAAGTGTCACAAGAAGCACTGCGAGGCACTGCAGTCTGCGCCGTTGTCAGCAGCCCTCCGGCACAGGAACGCATCCTTGGCCCTGGGCCACTAAGCGGAAGGTAAATCGGAAGCCACGGAAGCTTAAGGCCAGCGCCGCCGCCGAGCGGTAGCGGCTGTCGATCCCCCGTGCACCACCACAGAGCCCCTGCATGCACGCTAATTTGCTCGCGCTTGGCAATGCATCACAAAAATTAAACTCTTTCATTCTCCAGTAGCGCTTTCGCAACTAATCTATCTCAAGATAACAAAATAATTAAATAACCGTCATATCCCTAGGTATCACACATTTTGAAGTGAATATACATGCTGCAACTCGGGTGGCACTCTGGGGTGCCACAGGCGTTGTCGCGATTTCCAGTGTTCAATCTGGTACACCTCTCCCACCAGCGCCTTGGTGATCACCATTAGCCGATCCAATCGCTAAAAGTCAGTGTTACTGTAATCCCACGCGACGTACGTAACAGATGGCGAATGAAATCGTGCATCCAATGGCGTACAATGCATACTGCCAGTCCTGTAAAGTTTCGTGATCGACATCTTTGGGTATCCCCTTCCGATCCACTTTACTAATACGCAGTCCCTCCAATCGGGTGTAGAATCGATCCACCAGCGGGGATGGGGTGATTTGAGGCAATGCATTGCCGGTCTTGGTGGCGGTTGCACACATATAGATCACTGCAAAGTGATCCGCAACGAAATGCACATCCGACCATCCAGTTCTAGTCAGCAGTGCCTCAACCCACTCGGGTTTCAATTGTTGCAGAAGAGTGTGGAAGCTCCCGTACAGATCGATTAACTCAACCTGCAGTGACACGAGGTCAGTGTACAAAGCACGTGGCCACGGTCCTTGTAACGGCGGCTCGAACTGTTGCAAGGCGATCTGTGCCTTGGTAGCATTCAACTTGGCTTGAATGGCAACTTGTCGCAGAGGGATAGCTTCGTCAGGGATGCCCTGAGTTCCAGGAGCGGCATGCAGCCGACGAGCAGCATACTCCTGAAGTTCGCTATGAAGCTGCCCAATCTCCGTGATTGTTCGCGAACAAGTCGCACGAATCATAGTTCGACCTGACATTGGTTTGGGGATGAGAGAGCCGATGAGACCGCAAGTTATTCCGATGGTGACGGCGATGAATCGGCGCCATGCAACCTCCCAGCCAGAACCCAACAGCGTTGGAATGGCAAATGGGTAATGAGTCTACAATTAGCGAAAGAAGAAGAGGAACAACGTCTTGCCAACTGTATCCGAGAACGATGGCGATTGTAATACAAAAAATGAGAGCTGGCATTGGTGAGATGTAGATCTACTATCAGATAGAAATTGAGATGGTATACAAAGTTTACACGGATAAACAGAATGAATGGGAGAACCACTGCAAGAACCGCAGACAACCCGAAAGCATTCCCATCCCCGCCCCCGCTCCCAATATACCAAATGACCATAGCGAGCAAGGCTCCCAAAAACGTCGCCACCAACCTCACAACGAATCCAAACATTGTATCAGCGGTAAACTGCGAAATAGTCAACGCAGTCATAATAACCGCCCAGATTCCACGATTGAAATAGAACCATCCTGCCGTTGACTTGAAATAAATTGGCAGAGCAACCAAGACCGTGACAATACCCGCCTTGATCGCATAGAAGATATCCGCCCGTGTAATGAGTTTGAAGCATCTGACAACAAATCGACCGACGAGGTGACCGACATTGGATGGTGGTCCTGCATCCGGATTCCGCGGTTGAACTTGGATCGCTTCGTCTTCTGGATTTGTGATGTGCGGTATATGTTCTGGATCCTGGTCCTCGCAAGCTAGATCCTCATTACTGGCCTTATCTTTATGTTCGCCACCTCTTGCTAGCCATTTTGAAACTTCCATGAAGCTAGGCACCCACCAGTGGGGGAGTTGATGCGTTGCATCATCTTCATGGAGCTGCTCGAGCATGGCATGGAGAGATACCGCAAACTCTCTCAGATGAAATTGATAGAAGAATGAGGAAAAAAGGAGACGGTAGGATGGTTGTCGATTTTTGTGTGTTTCAGATTGGAACCATCGCATATGTGGTTCGAGAACTTCAAGTCGCTTGTCCTTTTGGAATCGATCGATTTCGCATCGCAGCAACTCAACCGCTTTTCCAACCTCTGCTGAGATTTCTCGACGTTCCGCGGCTTTAGTATGACGTTTCCATAAACGTGAATATAATCGATCGGAGTTGACAGATTCAAGCCACCGGATGACGACTGACATTCCACGTTCACACTCCCCCAATAAGTCCGCACAGGACGAACTCACTAACATGACCATATCTTCGTAATGAGTTGGTTTTTCGTTGAGGGAGGTTTGGAATGTAGCTTCGAGGTCGGTGTAAGTCTGACTTTCGAGAACGCCGACTGGTTCATACGTGCGATGCAGTGCAGCGAGATGCGGTAGATGCAGATGTGATCTTGAATGAGACCTATTGGATTCCGTGAGGTCGTTAAGGTTGAGAGACACTTGGCTTCCTCGTGGAGTAGAAACCGGAGTATTCGGTCGCGATTGCATGTGGACAGTAATTTTCGATTCGATCATATAGTACCAGTAATGGAACCCCCCTGAGATTAGACACATCTTACGCATCGAGTACCCAATCCGCTAAGGAGTTTGCGGACTTTTGCCTTCAGTTCCATCAATTCCGTCCCTCGGAGGCGTGAATACGCGATTTCTTTATCCAGAAAGACTTCCATCGGAATCATGGCAATGAAAGTCGCCTTTCCCTTTTGTACTTTGTCCTGTATAGCTTGGTATTCCCGCCATTCCTCGAGGTTCAGAGGCGAGATCGATAATAAACTCGATTGCTCTCCAATACCCGACCTTACCAATTTGAGAACCGAGACGAGACTGTGTATGTACTTATGAGAGACGGTTTGGGGCCAGAGAAAGCAGGCGCAACCAAGATTTATAGCCGATTGTATCCCCACTACAGGTCAGAAACGTTCACTATGCATTTCTCACTTGGAATAACAAAGATTAACTATCGATTAACAAATGAATTATTGGGAAATACCCCGAGCGTTCCATAAAAATATGGGAATAAGGGACCATAGCACATGGTGATGACAAGACATATCGTTCCAAATACTGTAGAGAACACATATTGCTTGTACTTTAACTTGATCCACAACATGATTGCGGCCCCGAGAGCAAAGAAAACGGCATGAACAACGACCGGTCCCGTTTCCAGGAAATAGCCATTAAAGATCGCTAGTTGGAGACAAGCAGCGTCGGACAGATCACCGCAGTCAAACCCCATATTCTGAAGCTGAAGAAGTGCATCTTGTTGTGTAGGAAATCCTCGGATACGGTGGGAAATAGCGCCAGCGATGACAGAGATTGCCCACGCTGAACAAACGAAGAGGAGATTGTACACCGACCGCACAAAAAGAGGGACTACGTTTAACACTAAAAAGCAAATGGATCTGTACCAACTGGGTCAACAGGAGGTTGTAAGAAGCTTGTGACCATGTAAAAGAACGCAGCCTGACCTGCGAAAAGATCCGTCTGTTTACAAAACAAGAGAATGAATGACTATAAATTAGGCCGCCTTGAAGTGAGGAAAAACGATCCATGAGGCAATAGCGCTCCGTAAGACAGGTTTGAGGCTCTGCCAATTAAGTTGCTCTGGCACCCAACTCAGGTAAACGGGCCACTTCCATGTTACAGGGTTAATTGTTATTCGCTTCTTTTCGGGTTTCTCAGCAGATGTTACGGCCGTTGACTCAGAGCTGTTGGTGTCCGCCGATGGGACATCGAGACGGACCTCTTTACGCGGAAGAGGATTTAAGGTTATGCCGGAAGCCTCAGAAGACATGGTGAAAAAGTTAGTTTATGACATCCCGGAAACGTTGAAAGATCACGAGTCGAGTTGAATGTTTGGGGTTGGATCGACATATGTATTTATTTAGCGAAGTTAGGTGTGGCGGATGTGCTGTGTCGGATCGGAATGGCGTCGGTGGCCGGCGATCATTATCCGATCGAATCACAAGGGACTGACGATTTAGAGTCATAACGGTCGCAGAAGGGTAATAATGTATTTCTTGAAATAGCTGAAAAAAAAACTTGGACGTAGGGACATAAATAGAATACACACATTACTAAGTCGAGTATGATGTGCACCAGTCAGTGCTTTAAACTATCGGCGACAGTTGAGAAACCACGACAAGCGCATGCAGATCCGGTACTCTTTCGTCACTTAAGTATTATGCTCTTGGCGTGGAAATTACAGCCGATCACTCAAGTGCAAGGGCGATCTAATCGGGCGGACCGAATTCCGATCGACCATCCTAACTTTGACGCGTACACAAGGGAGATTGAAACGCTGGGGTTCCCAAAAAGGCTTTAAATTGCAGTTTCGACATTATCTCCATGCCAGAAATTTGAAGCATACGCATTGTCGGCCCCTGGTCCGTCACAGAAGGGAGTCGCCTAATCCCATCTGACGATCGGGGAAGCGAACAGTACAAAACAGCTCCCAGAAAGTTGACGGACTCATATGCCGCAGACACAAAGGCGCTCCGCACGGAGGAAAGTCCCATCATCACGGAACCCAGTCTTTTTGAAGAAGTAAAGTTATTCAGGTGCTACGATTCATGCTAGATATTCTGATGATAAACCCATGCGCTAATCTGATGATTCCTTCCAACTCTTCTCGAAAAGTATCGCCAACTTATTTCCGAACAAAAATCGAAGGATATCTATTGCTGACAACCCGGAATCCTAGATTACTGTCCATGGAGGAGAATTCTGCTATTATGAAGAGCATGATATGAGAAGAAGATTCGTCACTTTCATCATATGAATTGGATTGTGGAGCATATGCCAACCGATCGCGCGAGAGCGCCGCTCTCATGAGAACGGTTTCTGTCTCTATCCTACAACGACGGACAAAACCAGCAATGTATTTTCCAATCTATCTCTTCGTTCGTATATCTTGTTCAATTACGCTCCCAGACTTCAGTATTCCAGGGACGGAAGAACGCTAATACTGTACCTCGCGATCAATCGATAACGTCAGATGGAGCCAGAAAGTATATCCTAACTACGAAATTTGACCTAAAAGACAAAAAGCCTTTATTGACTAGTTTCCGTGGACACGGACTTCTTGTCGAGAGATACGGGAATATTCGGTACAATCCTGAATCACCAACTCTGCTCTCAGTACTCGTTGAAGCATTACAATTCGGAGCCAGAAACGGATCGCAACCAACAACTAAAGCGACATATTGAATGATCATGGATACAGTACCGGGCAGGGGATTGAAGCAATATGTTTATTGTCCAGCACTTTGTATTCAATGAATCGTAATGAAGTCTGGGGATTCTCGGAGATAGCTACCACTCGGATAAGTGGTGTCTTAGAAAATGGAGGCCGCATTCGAGGAATGTGTTATTGACCAGCTTATTGTCGCTGAGCTCCTCATGAAACGAGATGTGTGCGGAATGCTCTGGATATTCCTCCCCCGGGGTAAGACCAGTACCGAACGGCGTTCGAGGTTATCTTTACATCCGCACTGGAAGGTTATCCGGTACGTCTCCACGCAGCTAAAAGTAGAGTCCAACCTCACAATCAAGTCCACAACCGCCGTCAATGCAAAGTAAATCTATTGATACATAGGATATAGAATATTAAATTACCATCCCCCCTCAGCTGACCTTCTCCCCCAAACGCTCACCCCAGTCGCATTCTACAGCACATTCAAAACATTAGTCAAATTCCCCGCCATCTCCAGCGCACGGGCTAAATCCCCCGCCAGAATCTCATGAACCCTCCTCCCAGGATGAATCGTATCTGCCCAAAAGCAGTCATCTTTCGCACACCGACTCGTTGTATCTTTGAAGCCATAGTATTTGTAGTCGTCGAGGATTTCGTTGAATACGGTTCCGGCGTTGTAGATTGCGACGGAGGCGTCGGGGTGGGTGGAGCGGAAGAGGGTTGTACGGTCGAAGAGATGGATGTTCCATTGGCGAACTCGATCACGGACATTGCCACCTGGACGTCAGCATCAACAACGCCAAAAGGCCAAAGCATAATAGTGAAATAAGGAGAGGAACCGCGGAAACAGCGGAACAGGCTCGAAAGAAATGGGACAGAAGGGAACAAAGTTGTGCAAGAGATTGGTACAGCACGGGGCACGCTCATAAGGGGGCACATTGAAAAACACGAAATTCCTGGCTCCCGAACGATAAACGACCTCCTGCAACTCAAATAGCTTCCCTAGTTGCCTCTCCACGCCGTCGGTCCCATTCCAATAATGGAACAAATCATTGATCCCAATCCACGTAACTACTCTCAGCACCCATATAAAGGGATCGCACAGAAAATAGAGTTTTGGGCGGTCCAGGGGGCCCAGGAGGGTTTTTGGGCTGCGTTGGGGAGGAATTTGTTTAGAATCTGAGTTTTGACGCCTTCTACTGTGTTGCCTGCTACGGCAAAGTCGTGGACTAGGATTGCGGATTTGTTGTGTTGGGTAGAGAGGTAGCCCACCTAAATAGGAGTATTAGTCTCGAGTAGAGTATGGGATGTAGAGAGATGAGGTACCCAGTTGAGTCCATCGGACGTTGTTTTGCCAGGGAGCGCTGGATTTCCAATTGGATTGTCGACGCCTGGATGAGCCGCATCGACATCATATCCAACACTAGAATACGAGTCGCCGCTACTTATTAGTCTTTCTCAGGGATCCAGGGGGGCGATACAAAACGAACATGTACTTTATTTCCTGCCACCCCAGCCAACTTATCGGTTCGGTCGATACAGCAGAGGTGTCCGCGGCCGTCGATAGACGAAAAACTAATTCAGGCACAAATTCCCGCGCCAAGATCAAAAACAACAGCGAGAATAAAAGACTGAACACCAGAACTCCCACAAACGAAAAACATCCAATCCACACCCAGCCTCTCCATCGTCGCCCCTTGATGCTTTTCCCCCTGATTTTCCGTCCTAGTAACCCCTCCAAGTCACTCCCTCCATTCCCCAACTCATTCAAGTCGTCCTTATCGTCCAATCCCCCATTCGTGTCGTCGTGGAAACTATGTTCCGAGATAGTCGATAAATGCAATCTCTCTAGCGGGATAGACTGGCCCTGAATGGGAGAGTATTTATGTTCCATCTGAGGGCGCCTTCGATTTTCGCTTCAAGGACTCGGCAGAAACAATTCTCCGTACGCGTGAGCCAGGAGTGGCAGAAAGGAGAAAACCAGTCGAACGCGGTCGTTGAGCTAATATCCGCTGAACGTGGGCCCGTTTGATTGGCTCAGGGGGAGACATTTTGGGGGAAATTAACCGTCATCACCGACCGACCGACCGTGTCAGAGTGATTTATAAGAGAAAGCGACGCTAGCGGGAACACTTGTCAAACAGCGTCCATTGAAATCCGAGTCCCTGTTGTTCAGATACTATGGGATCGTAATGCATGGACTCAGACAATCCTCCTGCCACCTTAGATATTCGCATGAGCCTCACTCGCAAATGACATTTCCGAAACGCAAGGGAGACAAGCCCATCAATCCACCCACCGCTGGGTGTGGAAGAAACTACAACATTTACCTGCAACTTCCAGCAAGGTCAAGTCTACTGCATATCTTGGCCTTGGACAATATATTCTCCGCCGGGCTTACAGGAACAACGATATTTGCAACTAAGGATGAACGACTCGGGAACTCAGGCGATCACACCGCGCGTCCCTTCATTCCGGAACGCAGAAGTATTGCAGAATTCATTATTTCCGGCACACCTATTGTCCGTGAAATTGGCTCTTCTACAGGTCACGTCATATTCGGGAAAGGCGTCTACTCTTCGGGCCTTGTCTGGGCTTTTGAGCAGGGAAACTCATAGATATCGGATACTGTCAGATATTGTCTCGGATCACGATTGAAGAATGGATATTCCCATGGGACTTGTAAGTCCAATCTATATTGGCAATCACTCTATCCGCTGATATCATTGGAACCATGCATATGAACGGAAAATGGCAGTATTTCGATATCAGATGGAGGGGGGTGCACGTGGACACCAGAGAAACGCGCCATATCACTAAA
>Ga0302325_10023881_pt1 | contig 12730 bp, 11 predicted proteins | sample Palsa_T0_2_FD_201948 | JGI IMG/M metagenome (GOLD analysis project Ga0302325, IMG submission 201948) | Peat permafrost microbial communities from Stordalen Mire near Abisko, Sweden - Palsa_T0_2 | ecosystem: Environmental > Terrestrial > Soil > Palsa > Peat permafrost | place: Sweden: Abisko... | reverse complement strand
TTTCCGTGCCGCGCGAGAAAGCAGACGCCACCGAGCAGGACCACCGTCGCCGACAAAAGCACGCCGGTTCTCAGCAGCGTGCTGATGATGCGTTCCATCCGCTCGTCATTCCAGGCGTTCATTTTCAGAGCTTCCCTCGGACCCCGGTCACGATCATTTCGAGAGCCATCGCGCCCACTACCGCGGCGAAAGTCCAGCGCAATACTCGCACGCGCGCACCCGCCAGTTGCCGAGCGCCAACGATCGAGCCGGCCAGTACGCCCAGCATCACCGGCATCGCGATGCCCGGTTCGATATAGCCTCGGCTGAGATAGATGCCCGCGCTGGCGGCGGCAGTCACTCCGATCATGAAATTGCTGGTGGTGGTGGAGACCTTGAACGGGATTCGCATGGCCTGATCCATGGCGATGACCTTAAGCGCGCCCGAGCCGATGCCTAGGAGTCCGGACAGCGTGCCGGCGCCGAACATCAGTCCAAAGCCCGTCTTCACGTGGGTGACGTTGTAAGGCTGCCGGCCGTGGTCGCCGGGGAATGTGCCGTTTAATTTCAAGCGGACCGCAATCGGGTCTGGAGTCGCGTTCTGCTGATCGGTGGGGCGCGGGCGGCTGGATTGCCAGGCCGCGTGCAGAAGAACCAGGCCGAAGATGATCGCCAGCACGGAGGTCGGCGTACGGCTAGAGAGGAACGCGCCCAGCAACGCTCCGAGCGTGGTGGCGATCTCCAGAAACATTCCGATTCGAATGTTGGAATAGCCTTCTCGAACGAAGGCAGCGGCCGCGCCGGACGAAGTGGCGATCACCGACACCAGGCTGGCGCCGATTGCATATCGCAGGTCGACGCCCAGCAGAAGCGTCAGGGCGGGAGTTACAATCACGCCGCCGCCCAAGCCCGTCAGGGCGCCCAATCCTCCGGCCACGGCTGAGATCAGGAAGACGAGCGGCGTGAACTCCAGGTTGGTCATCTATCCAAGGATAGCCGCGCTCCCGGGATAGCGGCGCTCCCGCGCGCGAGTCAGCGCGACTGCGGGCTGGTGAAGCTAGCTTGATCGGATCTTCTTCGGAAGACCAGCCGTCGGACGTCCGGCCAGAATTCGTTGAAGGCGTTCGATGACATCCGCCCCAGCACTCCCAGCCCAATGCGCGCGCCCACATCGCCGGCGGACTGTTCGCTCGGGGGACGCCACGCGTCCGAGATCGCGGCGCTGCCGGGAATCGCGATGAAGCGAGCATACGCGGGCATCAGGTTGCCATTGCGATCCCGCGCCAGGAACGTCATCTTAAACACGTGGCCCAGGCGATTCTTGAACGGCGCGCCCGCATCGCGAGGATAGCGCGGATCTTCGCCCCAGATAGCGCCCAGACCCGCTTCCATGGTGTGACTTACGGCGGCCTCGGCGAAATCGGCGCGCACTCGCTGTCCAAAGCCATCCCAGTGCGATCCCCATTCGCGCGGCGCGTCCCTCCAGGTGCCGAGTCCGCCGCTGATGGCTTCGCCGAGGATGGCCTGAGGTCCGACGGTATAGAAGACGATCCATTGCGCGCGCTGTTTGGCCGTGATGGGCCGGGGCGCATCGCTGCTGCTCACACTCGCGGCGTCGGTTGGGGTCACGGCGTCGGCTGGGATCGCGGCGTCGTCCGGCGAGTCCTGTCCCAACGCTAGAGCCGCGGTTACCGCGAACAAGCTGGCCCATTTTAGAATCATCATGTGGATGCTCCCTGCCGACAGCGCGAACGGAGCACATGGATAGCCATTCGCGCGCGGCTGCGGTAACCGAGCATCTTCAAACTGATTAGCCGCGAGGCGGTGGCGCTGGTTCGCCGCACGGCGAGGTAGAAAGTCGACAGGAGGGCAGTGTAGGGCGGAGTAACGGTGAGAGTTTGGTGGGCCCTGAAGGATTTGAACCTTCGACCAACGGATTATGAGTCCGCTGCTCTAACCGCTGAGCTAAGGGCCCCCCGACTATTATTTCACCGATCTTAAGCGTGCCGGTGTCTACCGCAAAGCTGGGCTGAGCGCCCAGTCTCCGATGACGTCTAGGGTGACCGTGCATGGTCACTTGACCGCATTACGTTACTTGAACTTCCGGTCCGACGGAGAGCTATCCCGCTTTATCCGGTGCAAAACCGCAATTACGCGGCTTGCGGCTTTCGCGTTGGCGGGCGTACCGGGTTGAACAATTCACTGCCCGGCAGATCGATTACTTCGCCGTCGATGTCCGCTTCTACAGAGTCGGCGGGGGAAGTGCTCTTACAGTTGCGAGGTGAATTTATGCGCGGATTTACATTCTTAGTGTTAGCTGTTGCTGGAATCGGCATCACGGCTACCGCCCCCAAAGCACAGGCTCAGGTCAGCGTCGAAGTCGGCGTGGCTCCTGATTGTCCCTATGGTTATTACGACGCCACTCCTTATGACTGCGCTCCCACTGGCTACTATGGTCCAGAGTGGTTCAATGGGGACGGCTTCATCGGCGTTGGCCCCTGGTTCCATGGTGCTAGTGACTTCCAGGGCAACGTTGATAACCGGTTACATCCGGAACACGGCTATAAGGGTCCAATGCCGAAACGCGGCGAAAAAGCCGAGCAGTCAAAGCGTGTCGATAGTGCGCACTTCCAAGGAAACGAAGCCCGGGATGGACGGGGCCACGTAGCCGAGCACAAAAGATAACGATTAATCAGGAAGTCTGGCCATTCAGGCAGAGGGGGCTGAGCTATGGGCCCCCGATATTTTTTTACTGATCTCGAGCGTGTGATCCTGGCGCTTGCGTACGATAAATCCGGGCGGGAAAATAGACTGCATGCCAAGCCTGACAGTGCGGTACACGGTGGCGCTGATTTCAACGGCGCTGTTTGCTCAGCATCATCCGGAGCCGCCGGCGGCGCCAGGCAAAGCGGAACTCACGCCGGGTCTAGGGAAACTCCACCATGCAGTATCCACCCAAAACGCTACGGCTCAGCAGTTTTTCGATCAGGGTGTGTGCCTCATCTATGGGTTCAATCACGAGGCGGCGGTGAAATCGTTCGAACGGGCTGCCGAAGTGGACCCGCATCTGGCCATGGCTTGGTGGGGCGTCGGGTACGCTCTGGGGACTAACATCAACCTGCCTCTGATGGAGCAGAACAACGAGCGGGCGTACGCGGCCACGCAGCAGGCGTTGGCTTTGAAGGAGCACGCGTCGGCGCGCGAAAAAGATTACATCGATGCCCTGGCAGTGCGCTACGAGAAGAAATACCGGACGGAGCGCGTCGATCTGGATCGCAAGTACATGGAGGCGATGCGGGGCTTGTCCCAGAAGTATCCGGACGACCTGGACGCGGCCACGTTCTACGCCGAGTCCATCATGAATCTGCACCCATGGAAGCTTTGGACGCACGACGGTAAGCCGGCGGAGGGAACGGAGGAGGCGATCCGCGTTCTGGAGAGCGTGATCGCGCGGGATCCGGATCATCTGGGAGCGAATCACTACTATATTCATGCGGTGGAGGCGTCGCCGTTCCCGGAGCGGTCGCTCGCGAGCGCTAATCGACTGGGAGCGCTGGCCCCGGCAGCGGGGCACTTGGTACACATGCCCGCGCACACGTTCATGCGGCTGGGCGACTACGATTCAGCCGCGCGCGTGAACGTAGCGGCGGCCGGGGCCGACCGGCAATACTTTCTGAAGAACGCGCCCGGCGTGTACACCAGCTACTACACCCACAACGTTCACTTCCTTTCGGCGGCGCTCACCATGCAGGGGCGGAACCGCGAGGCGCTGGCGGCGGCTAAGCGGACGGCGCTAGTGATCCAGCCGGTTCTGTCAATGGATCCCGGGTTTGAGAAATACTCGGCGATGCCGATCTTGACTTTAATCCGGACGCGGCAATGGGCGGACATTCTGGCGCTGCCGGTACCGGCCGCCGACCAGGTGACCACGGCGAATCTGCGGCATTTCGCAATGGGGCTGGCGTTTGCGTCGCAAGGTAAGCTCGCGGAGGCAGGGCAACAGAAGGAGGCCTTCGAGAAAGGCGTAGCGGCACTGCCCAAGGAGCGATCGTTCGGGTTGAACCCGGAATCTGATGTCATGAAGATCGCGGAGCACGTGCTCGCGGCTAAGATCGCTCAGGCCAATCATGACGGGACGAAGATGGTGGACGAACTGAAGCTGGCGGTGGCAGCCGAGGATGCCCTGGGCTATGACGAGCCTGCCGACTGGTATTATCCGCCGACGCGGGAAGCATTGGGAGCGGCGCTCCTGGCGAATGGCCAGCCCGACGAGGCGGAGCGAGTGTTCCGGCAGGATCTCAGGGACAACCGGCGCAACGGACGATCGTTGTTCGGTCTCATGGAAGCGCTAAAGCAACAAGGCAAGGCGGATGAGGCGGCGCTGCTCGAACCGCAGTTCCGCGCGGCCTGGGCGAAGGCGGACGGCCCGCTGACGCTGTCGGACCTGTTCTAATGCGTCCGGTCAGGCCGAATTGGCGACTTCAGCGATCTGCTATTTCAAAGATCTTCAGGGTGCCGGATTTGTCGAGCGATACCCGGTATCCGGGCGGGATCAAAGTCGTGGAGCCGTAGTCGATCACCAGCGCCGGGCCGCGCAATGCGGCGGCGCCATACAATGCTTCGCGTCGGTAGACCGGAGTGGCGCGCCAGGCTCCCGCGCTGTGAATGCGCCGGATCGATGGCTTCACCGAAAACCCGGGGCGGCGCGCGCGGCTCGACACCAACTTGGGTTTCTTGACGGCCAGCTTGGCGCGCACGCGAACGATCACGACTTCGATGGCGCGCGTAGGGTCCGAGTAGCCGTACACCCGCCGGTGCTCGCGATGGAACGCTCGCGCGGGATGGGCGGCGCTCCAGGGCACCGTTAGCTCGTAGCTCTGGCCGGTGTAGCGGATGTCCGCGAACCGCGCGAGCGTTGCACCGGGCAACTCCTTTCGCGCCTTGCGCTCCAGACGATCGAACTCGCGCTCGATCCCGGGCCGGTTGAGAACGCCCGCGGCGTAATCGCGGACTCGGTCGGCCATCAGCATGCCCAGCGCCGACAACGCGCCCGCGTACTCGGGGACCAGCACCGTGCGGATGCCCAACTCGCGGGCGATCTCGCAGGCGTGCAATCCGCCGCAGCCTCCGAAAGCGACCAACGCGAAGTCGCGCGGATCGTAGCCGCGCTCCACCGAGACTAAGCGAATGGCGCGTTCCATATTCGCGTTGGCGACGCGCAGGACACCTTCGGCGGCGGCCACGCGGCTGATGTCAAGCTGGCGCGCGAGCGAATCGATCGCTGCGGCCGCGCGATCCACATTCAGATGCATCTGACCGCCGATGAGCTGATCGGCGGCGATCCTGCCGAGGACCACGTGCGCGTCGGTGACAGTGGGAAGGTCGCCCGCGCCATAACACGCGGGTCCGGGAACAGCGCCCGCGCTCTCGGGACCCACCCGCAGCAGACCACCCTCGTCCACGCGCGCAATGGATCCGCCGCCCGCGCCGACGGTGTGAATGTCGAGCATCGGCACGCGCACTGGGAATCCGTCAATTACGGCTTCCATTGTTTCGCGGGGGGCGCCGTCGCACAGGCTGACGTCGGTGGAAGTGCCGCCCATGTCGAAACCGAGAATGCGCGGGAATCCGGAGAGGCGGCCGGTTTCGAGCGCTCCCACCACGCCGCCGGCGGGCCCGGAAAGCAGCGTTCGAATCGCATGACGGCGCGCCTCCAGCGTGGACATGAAGCCGCCGTTCGACTGCATGATCGAGATGGACTGACGGCTGGCGCTCTCCAGTTCGGCGAGATATTTGTCCATGAGCGGCCCGACATACGCGTTGATCAGCGTGGTGGACGTGCGCTCGTACTCGCGAAATTCGGGGCAGACGTCGTGCGAAGCGCACAGATAGCCGAGCCCTTCGAGCGCTTCCGCCGCAACTCTCTCGTTGTCGGAATTTTGATAAGCGTGCAGAAAGCAGATCGCGATGGACTGGACGCGCGCGGCGCGCAGACGCTTCTTCAAGCGCGCTAATTCGGCGCGTGACGGCATCCGCGCGACAGCGCCGTCGAACCAGGTTCGCTCGCGCACTCCGAAACACTGGCTGCGCGGAATAATCGGGACCCGAAGCTGGGGAGTCAGATTGTATAGCTCCGCGCGATTCTGGCGTCCGATGTGGATTACGTCCTCGAAACCGGCCGTAGTCACGAGCGCGGTACGCACGCCCTTACGCTCGAGCAGAGCATTGGTGGCCACGGTTGAGCCGTGAATCACTTCGGCCTCGCGCGAGGCGGCGGCTTGCTCGAGTCCGGCAAGAATAACGGAGGCGGGCGAGCGCGGGTTGGAAGGCAGCTTAAACGTTTCGAGCGCGCCCGAGTCGTGATAGACGATGAAATCGGTGAAGGTCCCGCCCGCGTCGATTCCTATTCGCATTCGGTGCGTGCGTTGCGCCATCGCGATAAGACATGATAACTGATAGGTGATTCAGCTCGCTAAAGTTTCCAAGACATTTCAAGGAAAACGCCGGGTCACGGCGCTGGACGGCGTTGATATCGCGATAGACCGCGGAGAGATGGTGGCCATCGTCGGTCCGTCGGGTTCGGGGAAATCGACGCTGTTGAATCTGATCGGAGGCCTCGATACTGCGACGTCCGGGGAAATCGAAATCGACGGAAGCCGCCTCAGCGGGCTTAGCGACGACGAATTGACGCGCCTGCGCCGCGACAAGATCGGATTCATTTTTCAGTTCTTCAACTTGCTGCCGACGCTGAGTTGCGTCGAGAACGTGTCCATCCCTTTGCACCTGCGTGGATGGCCGAGGAAGCGGATTGACGAGCGAGCGCGCGAGCTGCTGGCGCTGGTGGGTTTGAGTTCGCGCGCCAGCCACCTGCCGGACGAGCTTTCGGGCGGCGAACGACAGCGCTGCGCCATTGCCCGCGCGCTGTCGGTTTATCCGCCGGTGCTGCTGGCCGACGAGCCGACCGGCAACCTGGACACGCATACCGGCGCCGAAATCCTGAAACTGATTCGGGATCTGCACCAGCGGCTGGGCTCGACCGTGCTGATCGTGACGCACGATATTCACGTGGCCGAAAGCTGCCCGCGCGTGATCGCGCTGTGCGACGGCCGCATTGAGGAAGACCGCGCCGGCAAGCTGGGCGCGCCCATACATGATCCTGCTCAAGCTCATTAGCTGGCCGTACGTACGCAAGCATCGGCTGCGCTGGCTGCTCACGTTGGCCGGGATCGTGCTGGGCGTGGCGGTGTTCGTGGGGATGCACACCGCCAATCAGAGCGTGCTGTACGCGTTCCACCAGACGGTGGACCGCATCGCGGGCGCCACGCAATTGCAGATCTCGGCCGGTGAAACGGGATTCGACGAAAACGTCCTGGAGCGCGTACAGGCGGTTCCCGACGTTCGCGTGGCCGCGCCGGTAATTGAAGCGGTGGTGAGCGCCGACGCGAAAGGTCAGGGTAACGTTCTGATCCTGGGCGTGGATATGACCGGCGACCGCGGCCTGCGGGATTACGATCTCGAATCGAGCGACGCTCAGCTGGACGATCCGCTGATATTCCTGGCGCAGCCCGACTCGCTGATCGTCACCGACTCCTTCGCGCGCGAGAACGGATTACGCATCGGAAGCACGGTTCCGATGAGCACCATGCAGGGCGCGAAGCGATTCACGGTGCGCGGCATTATGAAGTCGGGCGGGCTCGCCGGCGCCTTTGGCGGCAATCTCGCGGTAATGGATGTATACGCCGCGCAAAAGGTTTTCGGGCGCGGGCGTAAGTTCGACCGCATCGATCTGACGGTGAAAGAGGGCGCGAGCGTCGAGGGGGTGCGCAAGAGATTGCAACAAGCGCTGGGAGCGGGTTTCCAGGTGGAGGAGCCGTCCGCGCGCGCGCAACAGTTCGAATCGATCTCGCATATCTACTCGCTGACCGCGGACATCACCAGCGCATTCGCGCTCTTCATTGGAATGTTCATCATCTACAACACATTCCAAATCGCGGTCACGCAGCGCCGCTCGGAGATCGGGATTCTGCGCGCGTTGGGCGCCACCCGACGTCAGATCCGCGACGTCTTTTTGGCTGAGGGAGCGCTGTCCGGACTGATCGGATCCTGCCTGGGACTCGCGCTCGGAATCGTGCTGGCGCGAGCGATGACGGGATACATCGGCGCGCTGCTGGGAGAAGTCTTCGGTATCGCGCAAAGAGCGCGGGAGATTTCCACCAATCCGGTATTGATGATTTTCGCGATCGCGCTGGGCACGCTGACCAGCATTGTGGCGGCATTCATTCCAGCGCGCAATGCCGCGGGCGTGGATCCGGTGCAGGCGCTCCAGAAGGGCAAATATCAGCAGTTGAGCGAAGGCGAAAATCGCGCGCGACGCATCGGGGCATTGGTGGTGGCGCTGGGGGCGCTGGTTTGCGCGGTGCTGGGGCGCTATAGCGTCCTGTTTTATTTGGGCGATGGAATGGCGGTTCTCGCGGCGCTCCTGCTCACTCCCACGCTGGCGCAGCTGGTGGCGCGAGGGCTGCGCCCGTTGCTGAAATGGCTGCGTCCGGTGGAGGGAACGCTGGCGGCGGACAGCTTGCTGCAAGCGCCTCGCCGGACGTCGGGCGCCGTGGCGGCGCTGATGCTCTCGATCGCATTGGTGGTGGCGCTGGGCGGGCTCACGCGCGCCAGCTACGATTCCATTCTCAAGTGGATGAACGTTGCGCTCAATCCGGATTTGTTCGTTTCCACGTCGGAAAGCCTGACGGCGCGGAGCTTTCGCTTCCCGGCATCCATGGGGGATCAACTCCGTTCGATCCCCGGCGTCGCGGAAGCGCAGGGCGTCCGCGATGCCCGCATTCCCGTAGGCGGCGGGCTGGTCATCGTGGTGGCGGGCGACGTGCGGGCGCTGGTTCGGCGGGCGACGCTGCCGCCCGTGGCGGGCGATCCCAAGCAGATGTTTCGTCTCACCGCCGAAGGCAAGACGATCCTGGTTTCCGAGAACTTCGCGCTTCTGCGCGGCTACAAAGTGGGAGATGTGGTGCCCATCCCCAGCCCAGGCGGAGTTCTTCGCCTGCCCATCGCCGGCATCGTGACGGACTACTCCGATCAACAAGGCAGCGTGCTGATGGACCGCTCCGTTTTCACGCGCTATTGGAACGACGACTCGGTGAATGTTTTTCGAATCTATCTGGACCCCGGCGCCGCGGAGGCGGACGTGAAACGCAGGATTCAGGAACGATTCGGCCACGAGCGCCGATTGTTCGTCCTCACCAATCGCGACGTGCGGCGCTACATAACGCGGCTCACCGATCAATGGTTCGGCATCACCTACGTGCAGATCGCGGTCGCGGTTCTGGTGGCGATTCTGGGCATTGTGAATACGCTGACCGTGTCGATTACGGACCGGCGGCGCGAGCTGGGCGTGTTACAGGCGGTGGGCGGACTGCGCGGGCAGATTCGTCGGACGATTTGGCTGGAGGCCCTGAGTATCGGCGCGGTGGGGCTGATTCTCGGCCTTGCCTTCGGCGCGCTCCAGCTTTATTACAGCCTGCGGATCATCGGCATCGACGTGGCGGGCTTGCGCCTGGATTACGAATATCCCTATCAGATCTCGCTGGCGTTGACGCCGGTTATTCTCGCGGTGGCGTTTATTTCAGCGGTGGGTCCGGCCGAATCGGCGGTGCGCGGATCGCTGGTGGAAGCGCTGGAATATGAATAAGTCGCACTTGAGAAAGTCGCGCAAAACGGAGCGCGGCGCGAAGCGTCTCCTCTCAGGCTTGGCGGTGCTCGCCGCACCCTTTGTGCTCGTGGTCGGCGCTTGGATGCTGCTGGCGGGCGCGGCGTTCGCTGAGGATGCGAGGCAAATCGTGACGGAATCCGAGAACCGGTCGCGGGCGAAATCGCAGCAATACGAAGGGACGCTCGAGGTGGTCGGATCCTCGAACAAGGCCAGTTTGAAACGCTGGGTATATCGGCGCATCGGCTCGTTCGGCGACAGCAAAACCATTCTGCGATTTACCGCGCCGGAGGAAGTGAAGGGCCTGGCGCTGCTCATCGTCACGCACCCGGATCGGGCCTCCGATCAATGGATGTGGACGCCCGCCATCGGGCGCGAGCGCCGCATCGCGTTGCAGGACCGGTCCACGCGGTTCTTCGGCACCGATTTCAGTTTCGAGGATCTGGAAGAGCGCGATGTCGATCAGTTCGATTACAAGCTGCTGGGCGACGATACCGTGGACGGGGCGGCGTGCTGGAAGATTCAGTCCAAACCAAAGGAGTCGAAGTCTTCGCAATATACGTCGTCGGTGATCTCGATCCGCAAGGATAATTATGTGGCGGCGCAGATCGAGAATTACAACCAGGACAAGCTGATCCGGCGCGTGCACTACAGCGACATCCAGAAAGTGGACAACATCTGGACGCCGCGCACGGTGGAGATCTACGACGCCGGCCGCGAAAGCCGCACCATTTTGAAGCTCGATAAGCTCGAATACAACGCGCCGATGAAGGACGAAGACTTCACGCTGGAGGCGCTGCGGCGGGGCAACTAGATCGACTGCAACGCCTGGTAGACCTCGTCGGCGTGCCCGTCCGGCTTCACTTTGCGAAAGATTTTCTTGATCTTGCCGTCCTTGCCGATCAGGAAAGTGCTGCGCTCGATGCCCATGTATTTCCTGCCGTACATGCTTTTCTCCACCCACGCGCCGTAGGACTCGGCGACTTTGTGATCCACGTCGGCGAGCAGCGTGAAGGGCAGATCGAATTTGTCTTTGAACTTCGATTGCGCCGCCGACTTGTCGGGCGAAACGCCGACGATCACGGTGTCGGCCTTGGTGAACTTCTTGGAATGATCGCGAAATTCGCAGGCCTCGCGCGTGCATCCGGGCGTATCGGCCTTCGGGTAGAAATAGAGCACCACGTTTTTCCCTTTGACGCTTGCGAGATCAAACGGGCGGCCCTGATCGTCATCCGCCCGGATCGCGGGCGCCGCACCGCCTTCTTTTAACGCTTTGGACATAGCATCATTCTAGTGGATGCGGAGCGGGAGTCGAAGATTGTAGACTGGAGGTTTATTCCAATCAGGAGGAGTAGGGATGCGTAATTGGATGGTTAGCGTGGGCGTGGGCGGATTGCTGGCGGCCGGGTTGCTGATGGCCGCGGATAAGCCGGATCCCGCAAAGGGCAAAGAGGATTTCGACCAGTGCTCGGTGTGCCACAACACTGACAACGACGAGAAAAAGATAGGGCCGTCGCTCAAGGGTCTGTATAAACGCGCCACGCTGAAGAATGGCAAGAAGGTCACCGATGAGAGCGTGAAAGCCATGATCAACGCGGGCGGCAACGGCATGCCGTCCTACGCCGACCTGCTTTCGGAAAAAGAAAAGACCGACGTCATCGCGTATCTGAAGACGCTGTAAAGCTGGGTGGCCGGGCGTGCTAGAGTAAGCTCTGTAGGCTCCTTTCCGGAAAAGTCCCCATCGTCTAGCCCGGCCTAGGACACCGCCCTTTCACGGCGATAACAGGGGTTCGAATCCCCTTGGGGACGCCACTTCTAAATTTGTCCCCCCCGGCGACATGGGTAACAGAATGTACCTAAGACATAGGTAACACTTTTGGCCCGAAGGGATTGTTGAGGGGCTGCAGGGTTTTTTCCTCCAGATCGATATAACCGAGATCGTAATCCATGAAGCTGACGAGCCAGATGCCGTCGTCGACTTCTTTAATTCCGACCGCCTGACCGGCCAGACAAGTGCTGAGATTGATCTTTTTGCGATATAGGCAGAGGCGGCCGCAATTGGTGACGACGACGGTTTTGTCGTGGAACGGATAGTACGGTTCCGAGATGCCTTGATAGGGCGGCAGGAAGAAATGTAGACTTCCGCCGGACATTTCATGTTTAGAGCTTCGTGTGGACGTTCGTTGTTGAACTCCTCGATGAAGACATCGAACTTAGCTTGCTGTTGAAGCAGATTGGCGCCGGCTGGCCGTGTGGCTTCTTTCTTGAGGGTCAAGTGCATGCGCTCGTGACGGCCATTCTGCTGCGGATGACCAGGCCGAATGCGTTCAATGCTGATGCCCAGACGCAGCCACCACACCGAAAGCCTGGAGAGATTGAACAGCCCGTTGGGCGAAGCAAAGGGAACACCGTGATCGGAGCGGATGGCTTGCGGCAGTCCTCGCTCTTTGAAAAGGCGCTCGAAGGCCGTAAAAGCGGTCTTCTCCGCGTTCGATTCCATGGCCTCGCACAGCAGCAGATAGCGCGAAGCATGATCGGTGACTGTGAGCGGATAACAGTAGCGCCGATCGCCGAGCATGAACTCTCCCTTGTAGTCAGCACACCATAGGGCATTCGGGCTGACGCAAGAAGAGAGCGGAGTTCCCTCGGTGCGCGTGCGCGATCGCTTGGCGCGCGTGACCAGTCCATGACGATCCAGGATGGCGTGAATGGTGCTGCGAGCCGGGACCTTCACTTCGCTCGGCAGTCGTCTGAGGAGGCGCTCCCGGATCTTGCGGGCGCCCCAGCTGGGTTTCTCGCGCTTGGCCGCCACGATGGACGCTTCGATCTGCGCGGGCAACTGATTGGCATAGCGCTGGGGCCGCCTGGCACGATCCGTGAGCCCCTCCAATCCGCATTCCTCATAGCGTTCGAAGACCTTGTAGCCGGTCTTGCGGGAAATCTGAAACTCGCGGCACAGTGCGGCCATGCTCTCGCCGTCTTTGAGCCGAATCACGAAACGCATGCGTTCGTCCATAACAGAACTTTCCTTCC
>Ga0302325_10023880_pt1 | contig 12730 bp, 12 predicted proteins | sample Palsa_T0_2_FD_201948 | JGI IMG/M metagenome (GOLD analysis project Ga0302325, IMG submission 201948) | Peat permafrost microbial communities from Stordalen Mire near Abisko, Sweden - Palsa_T0_2 | ecosystem: Environmental > Terrestrial > Soil > Palsa > Peat permafrost | place: Sweden: Abisko... | reverse complement strand
ACCGCGATTCCTGCATCGATCAACGGAGTGGCACGGATGCCCGATATTCGTTTCATGTAACCCCTCGGTTGAGACGGCGCGATTATGGCGACCCTAGCCGCCCGCGAGCCCACCATGTGAGCGCCGTCCCAGATAGCTTACATAAGGGTTTGGTAAAGATCAACAAGCGCCCCGGTGGCGTCTTATGACCGATCCGTGCTGGCTGACGAGATCGTCTTCGCCTCGGCCTCCCACACCTAGGCCGACCTGCGACGGGGCCGGCGACTGCTGCATTCACGTCGCGAGGTCGCCGCCGCTCGCTGCCCCCTTTCGCCTGGTAAGCCAAAGAGTGCTGCTGGATCCCGCCCGGGGGCAGGAGGGGCGGGTTACTGCCCGGCTGTTCGGGCGAGCACGCCGTCGATGACAACGTCGATGGCGAAGCGAAACCGCTCGTCACCATCGCCGGCGACCATCTCCGCGGCATGCGCGGCGATCAGAGGGAACCGGTCGGGCGGTAGGCCGGCGAAGGTTCTGTAGAGCTCTTCGACATGCCCTTGTCGGGCGCCGTCGTCGCTACGGCCGCACGGGCGCCGCACATCGTCCTCACCAGCGACGCCGGTCACCAACAACACGAAGATGTCGCAGGCCCAGGCGGCGTCTTGGGGGTCAAGCCCGCCGGCGAGCCGGATCCCCAGGAGGTTCTCAGTCAGCAGCAGAACCGCTTCGGTCGTGGGTGGATCGGCCAGGGTCATCGCGGCGATCCCGGGATGAGCGACCAGTGCCTGGTGCATGCGCGCAAGCAGCGAGTGCAGCTGAGCACGCTAACGTGAAGGGTCTGACCCGGCACGACAAAGTCCTCTTCGGCCTCGGACTGGAGGCCGGCGTTGACCACGTGAGCGAGATGCTCGGGCACGCCCGCCTGGCCGACGACGCGGGTCTCGACCTTCTCAGCGTCGGCGACCATCCCTACTTCGCCGAGCGCCTCGACGCCTACGCCGCACTGGGTTTCGTTCTCGGCGCGACCAGCAACATCGCCGGAGCCGTGATCTGCACCAACCTGCTGAGCCGTCCCGCTCCCATACTCGCCCGGACCATCACGGGACTGTCCACGATCTCTCGCGGTCGTGTCGTACTCGCAATGGGTGCCGGCGGGATGTGGGAAGAGATCGTCGCCCTCGGTGTCCCCCGCCTGTCGCCCGCAGCCCGAACACGAGCCTTGGAAGAGGCGATCATAGTCGTCAAAGCGCTCTCCGGCGGCGGCGATCCGGTCACGTTCGACGGCGAGTTCTACCAAGTCACCGAGCTGACACCCGCGGTCGCACCGACGCCACCGATCTGGATCGGAGCGGGCGGCCCGAAGGGGCTGGCGGTGACCGGCCGACACGCAGACGGTTGGATACCACCACACCTCGCCGACTGGCGAAGCACGCAGGTTGCCAAGTCACGGCCCATCATCGACGAAGCGGCGGCTTCGGCAGGCAGAAACCCCACCGCTGTCGACACCATCTACCTCGTATCAGGGAGAATTACCCGAGACCCACTACCACACACCCGCAACGACGACGGGCGCTGGCTCGGGGGCGCAGTGACACAGTGGGTAGAGGAACTCACGTTCGCCGTCCTCGAACGCGACGCCGCCGCCTTCAACTACGTGGTCCCTCCAGGCGACAACATCAGCGACACGACACTGAACCTTTGGGCACACGAAGTCGTGCCAGCCGTCCGCGAAGCAATCGCCAAGCGCTGACCTCCCTCGACCGCCAAACGAGCCCGCGCTGCTGGTCTGTCGCCGATGAGCGCTCGCAGGACCAAAGGCAGCCGCGCGAGCGCCGGCGCCCAAGCGCACCGCGTGGGCAATGCCGATCGTCCGCCGGGACGCCAGCCGATCGGGTCGGACCCGCGCGATCCCTCTGTCGTCGCCTAAGGAGTCGTAGCCGACGGCGGCATCCCGACCGAAAGCGATCGCTGCCACCATGTCCCCGCAGCGATCGTGTGTGCGTGCGGTGCGGCGGCTTGACCGCGCGTCAGCCGTGTCTCTAGCTAGAGTCGTGTGTGGGACCCAACTCAACCGCTGGGAGGATGCATGCGACGGCGCCTAGCCCTTGCGACAGGCACGATGGCCGTGATTGCATTGAGCTGTGTTTCGCTTGCACAGGCCGGGGACAGTCCGATCCTGGGGTGGGCGCACGCATTCCCGAACGGCGCAGGCTTCGGTCGTGTTACCCCCCGGCACGTATATCTCGGCGGAGACCCAACGGGCAACGTCACGGGGGTGCGCTGGAGTGGCTGGGGTGCCGGAGAGACGATCGGCATGGGCACGGGCTGGTGTCCTCGCCAGTCTGTGGCCGACGGGTACGACTGCAGCGTCTCGCTACATGCGTTCGACCTCGGTTGGTGCCACGGTCGCTCGGCGTATCGAATGTTGTCGTTCTACTTCAAGCCAGGACCACGCCGGCGATGGACCTTCGGCTCGCAATGGAACGTCTGCACCGGCCAATCCCCAGGATCATAGGAATTAGCAACTTGTGACCATGGATTGTCGCCGAAGGACTCGCCAGCCGCGTCCGGGCGGGCAGGCGAAAGCGATCGCGCGGGTTCATCCCGCAGCCTTGCTCGGGAGCCCGTGGATCACGACCGACGCTGCGGCCAGCGCGACGACCCGGTTCGGCGGAGCCTCTCCGGTGACACTGTCACTGTCGCACTGACTCGCGGTCCTGTTCGGTGGCGCGAACGCCTGCTTGCGTAGAAACGGATCACGCTCGCGATCACGTGGGTGTGGCGGGTTGGATCCCGAACGACTGCGTGAACGTCGTCGATGGAGTCGATGGGAGCTCGCCGTAGATGCTGGTGGATGACTCGCCGGTTCCACGACTACTGGACGGGGCGATGCATGGTGGCAGGCTGGGGAGCGGCTCGAGCGAGTTCGACGCCGCACAGGTGATGGTGCCCGCTCCGGAGATGAGGTTCGCGAACTTGCCGTCGCCTGGTCCGACGAGGTTGAGCTCGATCGCGACGATCGGCGCCAGGTCCGCGCTGGTGACCGCGCCGCCCGAGGTCTTCGTCAGTGACGTGAGCATCAGCGTGTGCGACTGTCCCGGTGTCGCTGCGAACGTGACGCCGTTGACGTTTCCGTGTTGATCGGTGAGCAGGGCGATCGTCAGCTGGGTGCCGGCCGGGATCATGTCCGGTTGCGGCGGCGCCAAGAGCAGGAGTGTCGGCGAGTTGATCGTCTGCTCGCCCGCAAGCGAAGCGGCGGTCCAGTTGTTGACGGCGCCCACGATGCTCGTTGGCCTGACCCCGATGACGTACTGCTGCCACACGATCCACTCGGGATCCTGCGGGTTCGCCGTGTTCTGGGGCGACCACGCATTCAACTGGAACGAGAATCCATGTTGCTCGCCTGCGGTCGGCGGGGCAGCAACCAGATCCTCAGTCACGTCGATGGTGATGGACACGCCCGACAGTTGGTTACAGTCGCTGTAGAGCACGTAGTTGGACGCGCTTCTCAGGCCACCGCTCGGTGGCGCGAGGAGCGGGCCGCCGCTGTAGAGCGCGGCATCGATCCCGTCAGCGCCGAACGTACCCCAGCCCCAGTTGCTGATCGGGGCCGGATAATTTGGATCGACGCGGCCGGCACCCGCGTCGGCGCGGTGCACACGGATGTACTCGGCGCCCGAGAAGAAGTAGCACACCGGCCCGCTGTAGAGCGCGGCGTCGATCCCGGCGGCGCCGAACGTACCCCAACCCCAGTTGCTGATCGGCGCCGGATAGCCCGGATCCACCGTCCCCGGCCCCGTTTCGCCGCGCGTCACGCGGATGTACTCGGCGCCCGAGAAGAAATAGCACTGAGAGCCGCTATATAGCGCCGCGTCGATCCCATCGGCACCGAACGCACCCCAACCCCAGTTGCTGATCGGCGCCGGATAGCCCGGATCCACCGTCCCCGGCCCCGTTTCGCCGCGCGTCACCTGGATGTATTCGGCGCCCGAGAAGAAGTAGCACTGAGAGCCGCTGTACAGGGCCGCGTCGATCCCGTCGGCACCGAACGCACCCCAACCCCAGTTGCTGATCGGCGCCGGATAGCCCGGACTAACCTTCCCCGGCCCGATGTCGCCGCGCGGCACCTCGATGTACTCCGCGCCGGAGAAGAAATAGTCATACACGTCGGCCTCCATCATTTCGGCTGCGGCGTGGCGACGGGCAATCGACTTGCGCAGGCCCGCGCCCACATTGAAGTACGTCATCGACGACGTATTGCCCGAAACGCCAGCGGAGCCGCCCCGCCTCCACTTCCCGTGGTCGGACTGAACTGATGGCCTCAGGCCTAAGGTCCTCCGACCACACCGAAGCACCTGGACTTGCAGAGCGGATTTGCTTCGTTGAGCGAGGCAAGTCTCTCTCGATCGTTACTTCTGACCTCCGATCATCGCCGCAAGGATCCTATGAGCGGGCCATCCGTTCCGTCAAGACGATCGAGATCACCGCGCCCCCACAGTTCGAAGCGCCGCGCGTTCCGATGCGGACCTGCCGAGCCTGCGGGGCGCGCCGCAATCCCCCGATCACGACGAAGGCTCCGACAGACAGCTCTCATGCCGCAGGCGCCTGCCGGGTCGACACGGTCGCCGTGAGGACAGCGGCTCTACCGGCGCCCCGGAATGCGCGCGGAAAGCGAATACGTCGCTGGCAAGTGCTTTCGTCAGCCGGCCGGGCGCCGAGCGGACGATCCCGATGGCGACGCCTCGATCACGCGCTTCGACTGACTCAGCGCGGCCGCTCGCCGTAGAAACCCTCACGCGCCCCCGTGGCCGTCTTATTGCACCAATCTCTTGTCGATCCGGTCCCCGGTGCGGACCGTGCCGCCGCGCACAATCCTGGCGTTCACCCCGCGGAGATTCAGCTCGCGACCGACCGCCGAGTTGACAAACTTGACCGCGTCGACACCGAACCGCTGGGAGAACTTGCCGCACCCGCGATGCGGCACGGCGGTCACCTCCAGCACCGCCGACCCGACCTGCAGCTGCGTGCCCGGCGGCAGGTTGGCCGCACTGAGATCGAGGTCGACGTAGAACTGGTCGCCCGCCAGCGGCCACCGCTCCTGATCGCCGGCGATCACCCGGGCCGAGCGCGCATTCATCAGCGTGATCTGCGTGTCGGGATGCGCGGAGCCATCCGCCGTGGCGCCACTGCCGCGCTCGGGCCAGCTGTCTCCGACCAGCCCCGTGTGCGCGTCCAGCGTCGCCTCGCTGATGACCTCACGCGAATCGCGCTGCGGTCGGCGCACGATCAGCTCGACACGGCCACCGTCCGACGGTGCGCCGCGGATCGCATCGATCCCAGCCTCGAGCCTCGTCAACGCAACATGCTCCACGCCCCACAGGATGCCTGACCGCAGCAACCGGAAGCCCTTCGCGCCCAGAGACCCACGCGGGCGTATTGCGACGCCCGCGAGTCCACCGCCTCCACGCGAACGCGATCGTGCGCACCGGCGTTGACCTGACGCTCTTCTTATCCCCGCCGGGTTATCCCCATGACCTCCCATGCCCGGAACCCCAAGAGGGCAGCGGACGCGCCGGTGCTTGCGGTGAGGAAGCTCTCATAGTGGCCCACCACAACACCACCCTACGGATATCGGCGGCTATCGTCGCGAGGACGTGTCACAGCCAGCTCGCGACTCGCGCGACCGTATGAGTTCCCGCGACTCATCAGGGCACCGCAGATCCGCACGAGCGCCTCGGTGACCCGCAGCTTGTCGGGCGGCGTCGCCCGCGGGCGAGTGTTCGGCCGCGGACGGGCCCACAGGGCCGATGCCGGCGTGGCTGGCACAGCCACAGCGGGGCTGCCGGGCTGCTTAGCTGGTCTCGCGGAGCTTGGTCGCGAACTGTGCGGGTGTGAGGATCGGCAGGTCGTCGTCAGTGCGGATCCAGCCGACACGGCTGCTCGGGTTCAGCCAGTGGTGAGTGTGCCGGCGCGCGACGGCCATACTGAGCCGATGGATGGTTTTGTGAGAGACCGGCTCGCGGAGCTCGTGGGTCGCGGCGGCGTGTGTGTGCTGTCGGGCGCCGGGCTGTCGACCGAGTCCGGTATCCCGTTGACGTCATTGACACCCGCGAAGGAACCTCACATAAACACCTGGAGCAACCACGCAGGCGCGGTGACCGCTTTCCTGTGCGACCCGGAAGCGACCCGCTCGAGCCGCGGGATGGCTGAGTTCGTTCCAGAGCAGGCTTGACGTCCGGTTCTCCGCCCGCTTCCGCTCCTTGTGGAAGCGGAAGAGAGCGCCGCTGTGGCTGCTTGGCGCTCGACGCAGAAGACGGCGGTCAATCGCTAGTGATCGCCCGAGAACGGCTCCACGACGACCGAAGGCTTCGGACTATCGTCGACCATTAGCCGGAATACGTCAGGGCGGTTGTAGTGGCCGGTCGCGTCAAACAGTCGCTTTCTGGCTGGCAGGCCGCCCAAGTCCAGATCTGCGATGAGGATCCCGCGATCGCGGACGAGCGGACCTGCAAGCGGCTCGCCGCTCGGCGCGACGATGACCGAATAGCCCTCAAGGAGCCATCCGCCGAACTGCGCAGCGTCCTCGCGCAGCGGGGCGGTGTCGGGGATCGACTCTGGGAGCCAGTCCGGGTGCATGACAGGCGCCACGCCGACGACGAAACAGCCGCCTTCGCGAGCGATATGACGCATGCTCGCGACCCAGAAGTCGGCGGTGGCTAGCGTCGGCGCAAGCCACACCTCGGGGCCCTGCGCGTAGAGGTGAAAGCGCGCGAGCGGCATGTAGTTCTCCCAGCAGATGAGCGACGCGAGCCGTCCCACTGGCGTGTCGAGCACGTTGAGGTCCGAGCCGTCGCCCATCCCCCACACCAAACGCTCCGCGTGGGTCGGTATGAGCTTTCGGTGACGCCCGAGCAGCTCGCCGCCCGGCCCGAACGTCAACAGCGTGTTGAAGACCGTGCCGCCGTGCTCCTCGCGCTCGTTGACACCGATGACCAGCACCGCGTCCGCGCGACGCGCGGCCACTGCAAGGCGATCACACGCCGGGCCTGGGACCGTGACGCTCTCACACGCATCAGCAATGCGTGCCACTCGGCGTCATCCCCAACCGGCAGCGCATCGATCCACACGGGCGGACCTGGCACAAACGCTTCGGGAAACACGACCAGCTGGGCGCCCTGTTCGGCCGCCCGGTCCGTCAGCTCGTCGACTCGATCCAGCGTCGCCGCCCGATCCAGCAGCACGGACTGTCCTGAACGGCCGCGACACGCACACTCGTCACGCCGCCTACCCTATAGCCTCGGGGGCGACCACCGGGCAGCCGTCTCGCCGATGTTCGGCGCCATGGGATCACGTCACTCGCTGGACCGAGCACCGGATCCAGCTGCCGACCGGGGTAACCTGTCCTTTGTTCGGCGGCGCGCACCCCGCCCAGTGTCCCGGTGTCACTGCCGGGGATCGCAGACAACCGGTGATGTCCACCAAAGATGGCTCGGACATGATGTCCTCCGATTTGGGTCGGCCCGGTCAGCGGCGGCGTCCACCACCCGGGCGCTCGCGTAACGAACGTCGTCTGAGCAGATCGGTCTCGGGACCTGAGAGAATCTGCCTATGCGAGAGCGCGCGACGTTACGGCTGCAAACCGGGGAGGAACTCGGCGTCGAGGTTGACCGCGACGATCTTGACCGGGATGAGATCGTTGTGCGCCGTGTCGGAGACGACGAGCCGGGCATGGTTTCGTTGCTCGCGGTGATCGATGAGCACCTCGCCAGCGCCGCGCCGCATCCTTCTGGGACGACCGATCGGCTGCTCGAAGCCGATCGGCTTCGCCCGTACTGATAGCGGGCCTCTACATCGACACCTCCTCGCTCGGGCGCGTACTGCTCGCCGAACCAGACGCCCCAGCGATCCGCGAACTCATCGGGCACTACGACGAGACGTGGTCCAGCTCGCTGATCACCATCGAGCTACGCCGCCTCGCGCGACGCGAGCAGCTCACCGCGGCGGCAGACCGCATGCTCGCCAGCCTAAGCCTTCATCCCATCTCGGACGCAGCGATCGAACGTGCGTCTCGGCTTGATCCGGTGCAGGTGCGAACGCTCGACGCGATCCACCTCGATGCCGCAATCGACCTGCACAGGAACGGATCGATCACCACGGTGCTCGCGCACGACGAGCAGCTGAGGACTGCCTGCGCGCACCACGGCATTCCCCTCGCAACCCCCTGATCTGCGCGCCGGTAGCGAGCGCCGAACGATCCGGTCACGACGGCAGGCCGCTCAGCTCTACCGCTGGACGCCTGAGGCGGATCACCGCGGTCTGGTGACCGGTTCGCAGAACGAGCAGCAGCGCCGGCACCGCCGCCCGAAGTTCTGCTTGCAGCTTTGGGCCATGCTGGCTAGCAGCCCGGTGCCTCTCGAGTGTCGAAAGCGGAACGACAGGCCCCCGGCCGGGAGGCGCGCTTACGGCGACGTGCAGGTTCGTCGGCACCTACCGGGCGAAACCCGCATTCGTATCCCGTGGCTGGAGCTAGCAGCCGGCCGGAGGTGCCGCCGTCCGTTCTCTAGCCGGCCGGGGCTATCTTCGGTGTGCCGATGATCGAGCCGCAGTGGTTCTGGGCGGCCTGGAACGCTGGCGAGTTCGGATCGATGTCGGTGCCGCTGAAGTCCACGCTGAACGCGACTCCGCCGTACGGCCCGGTCTGCAGCTTGGGGTCGGGGAAGTTCGGAACGCCGTGCGAGCGCATGCACCGCGACATTGCGAGGGCCTGGGACTTGGCCATGGCCGTCTGGGCCGGAGAGGGCGTACCGGCGTTCGGCATGTACGGGCGGCAGGCCTGCATCGCGGACCGGAAGGCCGGACTGTTCACCTCGACGCCGTTCACCGTCCTGCTGTTCGGGGTCTGCTGGATCTGGAGGGCGAGGCGCCCTCCGGTCGGATCGGGGAAGTTGGAGACGCCGTGTGACCGCATGCAGGACGCGAGCTCAATCGTCTTGCTGCGGCTGGCGTCGGAGCTCCCGGCCGACGCGTTCGTGGCCGTGCCGCTCGAGCTCGACGAGCCACACGCCGCAAGGCCCAAGGCGGCGGCGAGCAGGCCGATGATGATCGTGAATCGCATGGGAGCGTCCCTCCGGGTCGGCTTCGCAAGCAAGTGTTACGCAATCGGTGGTAACAGGCTGAGGTGCTGCAGGACGATTCCCACGCCGACCGCCGGGATCGGCACGCCCGCGTCGCCGGCGGTGAAAAGCGTCACCACGGATCGCCGAGGCGCCCAACAAGGTCCAGTTCGCCAGAGACCCATTCCACCTCCAATGCACCAGCAGCCCGTACCCGCTGCTGATCCCGACCAGCAACCAGCCGTTGCCGTTCGACGCCGGCGTGTTCTTCCGATTCTCGCCCGGCCTCGAGATCCTCCAAGCGATCCTCTTCGCCGGGCTGGCAGTCGCCGGGGTCGCAGTGATCGCCACCCGGGGACCTCGCGACGGAGTGCGTCGTTGCTGCCGAAAGGGTGCTGTCGACCGCTCGGGTGGTCAGCCCGGTGGTTAGGCGATCTTCGCGAGCGTGGGGTTGGCGACGGGGCGGTCGGGCGTCACGCAGACCATCCCGTCGCTAAACCCGGCCGAGCCGATCCCGAACGCGGCGTTGAACCGGTCGAGGTTGACGAGCGTCAGCAGTGCGGTGATCTCGACGAGCTGCTCGTCGCTGAAGTGCTCCTTCATCTGAGCGAATAGCTCGTCGGTGACCTCGACCGGCGTGCGCATCACCGCGACGGTGTAGTCGAGCGCCAGCTTCTCGCGCTCGCTGAACAGGTCGCTGTGGCGGTAGCGGGACAGCGCCAGCAGCTCGTCGTCGGAGAAGCCGGAGTGGCGGCAGATCTGCGAGCCGAGGTCCACGCAGTACTCGCATCCGATCATCTGCGCGCCTTTCAGCTCGACCAGGTTCTTGACCCGCTCGTCAACGGACTTCCCCTTGCGCACGGCCTGGTTGAACTTGCCCATCCCCATCATCATCTTCGGCTGGTGGGCCCACACCTCGATCGGCTCGATCCCGCTGCCGGTCTGTGGCTCCCGGCCGGTCAGCTTCTTCACCATCCTCGGTCCGAACCTGTAGAGGACCCTGACGATCGGCCCGGCCTGGCTCTTGGATACTCCGTTGATGCGTGCCATCGGGCAGCTCCTGTCACATAGGTTGGGGTTCAGGGGTCTATCCGGTATGACCCGCGAGACCCCGCCGGTGTGACAGCAATGGACGAACTCGAGCTGGCCGACCGGTTTTACCGCCAGCGGCCTGAGCTGCGCGCGGTCGCCTACCGGATCCTCGGCTCGGTCAGCGAGGCTGACGACGCTGTGCAGGAGGGGTGGCTACGGCTGCGGCGCACCGACGCCGAGCAGATCGACAGCCTCGAGCGGTGGTTGACGACGGTCGTCGCCCGGATCTGCCTGAACATGATCCGCTCGCGCCGGACTCGGGGCGAGCAGCCGCTTGACCGCTGGCGGCCCGAGCCGATCATCGACGACCCGGCCGTCGGGACCGATCCAGAGCACGAAGCGTTGCTGGCGGACTCGGTCGGGATCGCGCTGCAAGTCGTGCTCGACACGCTGCGCCCGGCCGAGCGAGTCGCGTTCGTGCTGCACGACATGTTCGCGGTGCCGTTTGACGAAATCGCGGTGATGATCGACCGCTCACCGCAGGCGACCCGCCAACTCGCCAGCCGCGCCCGCCGCCGCGTGCGCGACGCGGCGCCGGCGCCGGACCCGGACCTGACCCGCCAGCGGGCCGTCGTCGACGCGTACTTCGCGGCCGCCCGGGAGGGCGATCTCGAGGCGCTGGTGGCGGTGCTTGACCCCGACGTCGTGCTGCGCGCTCACCGGCGCGACGGCGACCCGCTGGAGCTGCACGGCGCCGTGCGCGTCGCGGACGGGGCGATGAGCGCGCGACGGTTCGCCCCCTATGTCCGCCCCGCACTGATCAATGGCGCCGCGGGCGCGGTCGCGTTTGACGGCGAGCGGCCGTTCGCGGTCCTGGCATTCACGGTCATCGACGACCGCGCGGTCGCGATCGACGTGTTCAACGACCCCGAGCTGGTCGCCAAGCTCGACATCCGCGGGATCACCGCCTGAGCGACAGGCGAACACCGCCGGCACAGTCCACAAAACTTAGTATCAGTCGGTGTGGTTCTTGGCGTGATCGACGGCCGCTTCCAGGCGGATGCCGAGGCGGTGTAGGGCTTTGTCGCCGGCTGGCGTGAGTTCGAGGCGGCGTGGCTGCGCGGTGGGCTTGACCCAGCCTTTTTCGCGTAGGGAGGCCGCGAGCTGGGCGCCGAGTTGACCGCCGAGGTGTGGTCGTCCGATGCGACTGTCCATGCAGGAGAAGGCGAGCGTGCGGCGGGCGGGCTTGGTGGGCAGCTCGACTCCGAGCTGTGCAAAGCCGCGGGCGGCCGCTGGGCCGAGTTTGAGTTCCCCTTCGCCGTCTCGGGCTTCAAGCGCTCGTGATTGGACGAGGTGGTCCATGAGAGCGACGCCGAGCTGCCCGGCAAGGTGGTCGTAGCAGGTGGCAGCGCGCACCGGCCGGCCCGTTCGTGGCGGGGCTCCGCGTAACCCGTTGAGCATCGAGAAGATCTCCCGCAGCCCCGGCTCGGCGAGCTCGTAGAGCGCGAGGCGGCCCTGGTGGCTGACCGCTACGAGCCCGGCATCGCGGAGTCGCCGTAGGTGATTGGCCAGTCGCGTCGGTGACACGTCAAGGCGCTCGGCCAGTTCGCTGGCTGAGGCCGGGCCCTGCTCAAGGCGCTCTAGCACGGCGTATCGCGTCTCGTCGGCGAGCTCGGCCAATAGTTGCACCCGGGGATCGTTTGCCGCTCGCATATCCCCAGTCTACCCCCTCCAAGTTTCATATCTGCCTGAATGGTGGTAGTCTACCTTTCAGCATTGGGTGAACTGTTGACGTAAGCCAAATGGAGGCTCAAATGCTGCATCCCGCTCTCACTCGAGCGCTCGCCACCGCTCACAGCGAGGACCTACATCGCGCGGCCGCCCGTGCGCGCATGATCCGCCTCGCCCGCCGCGGCGTCCCCGAGCCACGCGTGGCGGCCACTCCAATCGCCGTACTGCGATCCGCGTCGGCTCGACTACGTGGACGCCGCGCGCCCAGGCCGACGGCATGACACGAACCGAGATTCTTCAAGCAGCCCTATTGCAGTCGGCGGGGCTGAGCGCCACGCCTGAGACGGGAGTGGCGCCGTCGGCCATCGCGGCCGGTACGACCGCTCCTGCACCGAGAATCGCGGTGCCCACGAGGATCAGGATGAAGCGCCTCGTGCGGTGAAACGTAGCCATGATGATGCTGACGCGGAGCTTGTCGAATCCATATCGCTCCTTACTTTTGTACAGCAGTAAGGATACCGCGGGCGCGGTGCAGCAACCAAGCTGGCCGGTCCGCCGTTACTGCGGCCACAAAGCTGCCCGGACGTCAGGTAGCGCTCGCCGCCAGGAGCGGTACTCGAGCCCGGACCTGCGGCTATCCGCCCGCTGTGGCTTGGGGCTACCTGCGACAGCTTCGGGCTCGGCGGTGTCTGGCCTGATCGGGGCCTGGGTGCTAGCCCCTGAGCTGCCCGGGCAGCAAGCATTAGGCGTTGAAAGCGACAGCGTCGCGGGCCCGAGCGCGAGACGGTTAGCGACGACTCGCAGGGCGCCCGGCTGGCGATGATGCAGGAGCTTGCGCGCTATTGGGGGACAGAGTACGACTGGCGGGTGTGCGAGGC
>Ga0302325_10023879_pt1 | contig 12731 bp, 8 predicted proteins | sample Palsa_T0_2_FD_201948 | JGI IMG/M metagenome (GOLD analysis project Ga0302325, IMG submission 201948) | Peat permafrost microbial communities from Stordalen Mire near Abisko, Sweden - Palsa_T0_2 | ecosystem: Environmental > Terrestrial > Soil > Palsa > Peat permafrost | place: Sweden: Abisko... | reverse complement strand
TTCTGGCTCCGGCTTCTTACGTTCCTTTTTCTCCTCGGACTTGAGTTTGTCGATCAAGGCTTTCTTGCGCGTTTCCTTGCCGGGACGCTCTTCCAGGTCTTTGTCGCGGTCGAAATATAACTCGCCGTCGATGAACACCTTGGTGACTTTAGCGTAATTGGAGAGCGGATGCTGATCGAAGATGGTCAGATCGGCGTCCTTGCCCGGCTCGATCGATCCGACACGTTTCTCAATGCCCAGTTGTTTGGCTGGATTGATGGTAACTAGCGAAAGGGCTTCCGTCTCGTTCAGGCCGCCGTATTTCATGGCCTTGGCGGCTTCCGTATTGAGGTGCCGCATCAACTCGGCGGAATCCGAATTGAGCGAAACCAACACTCCTTTGCGCACCATGATGGCAGCGTTATAGGGGATGGCATCGTAAGCCTCGGCCTTGTACGCCCACCAGTCGCTGAAGGTCGATGCGCCCGCGCCGTGCTCCGCGATTTCCCTGGCAACCTTGTAACCCTCGAGCACGTGTTGCAGGGTGCGGATCTTGAATCCGAAATCGTCGGCCACCCGCAGCAGCATCAGAATTTCATCCGCGCGATAACAGTGCGCGTGCACGTAGCGGCGGCCTTCCAGCACTTCTACGAGCGGCTCCAGTTTCAGATCGCGGCGCGGCGGGATGGCCTGCTCGTGCCGATCCACTTTGGCCTGGTAATCGCGCCACTCCTTCTGGTAGGCGCGCGCCTCGGTGAGAGCCTCCCGAATGACATCCTCCACACCCATGCGGGTGGCGGGATAGCGCAGGCCGGGCGAAGCGCCGAAACCGTTGCCGGGCGATCCGGAGCGCTTCACATTTTCGCCTAGCGCGAACTTGATGCCGGGCATGGCGCCTTCGAAGATCAGGCCTTGAGCGTCTTTGCCCCAACGCATTTTCATCACCTGGCACTTGCCGCCGATGGGGTTGGCGCTGCCATGCAGAATATTGGCGGTAGTCACTCCACCGGCGAGCGCGCGATAAATATCCGGATCGTCCGGGTTGATGACATCCTCGATGCCCACCATAGACGATACGGCCACCGCGCCCTCATTAATACTGTCGGCGGCGATGTGCGAGTGGCAATCGATGATGCCGGGCATCACGTATTGGCCGCCGGCGTCGATCACGCGCGCGCCATCCGGAACCAGCACTTTTTCACCGGCTTCCACGATCTTGCCGTCGCGTATCAGGATGGAGCCCTGGAATGTCCCCTTCGTCACGGTGAGGACTGTAGCGTTGCGGATGACGGTCGTTTGGGCGGCCATCAGCGGTAATGCCAACAGGAAAAGCGCGCAGCGGTTCATTCCACACCTCCCGGCGCGGAGCGCCCTTCTCTGTCTGCCGGCGGCGTTTCCGGCACCGGTTCGTACTTCACGCCATCGATGAACACGTATTGGATCTTGGCTTTTTCGTCGAATAAGTTGCCCTTGACCACCAGCAGATTGGCGATCTTGCCGGGCTCGATGGATCCCACGCGGTCCGCCACGCCGTAGATTTCGGCGGTACTCAAGGTGAGCGCGCGCACCGCGGCGGATTCGCTGAGGCCCGCGTCAATGGCGCGTTTCACCGCTTTGCGGAGATCTTTGGCGGCAGTGCCACCGGAATAGAAAGCGAAATGCGCGCCGGCTTTTTCGAGAGCCGCCGGCGAGGATGGCGCGCGATCCCGCAGTTCCAGGGTGCGGTAGCTTTCCTCCTGGTCGGGATCCGCATCTTTGGGCTTCTCGGGCCATTTCAGATTGATCAGGAGCGGAAGGGAAGACTGCGCCACGCGGTCCGCAATCTTGTAGGCCTGGTGGCCGCCGTACAACACCGCCGGGCGCTTTAATTCCGCGGCGAAACGCAGCATGCGATCCACTTGCTTGGCGTCGTCGGCGGGCAGCAGCAGGCGCGGCGATTCCAGCAAGCCTTCCACCGCGCGATCGTATGGCGGGCGCTTCTGGCCCACCGGATGGCTGGCGTAGGCCTGCATTTCGAGCTTGTAATGATCGGCATCGAACGACAACTGGCGAATGTAAGCGATCACCCCCATCAGCGAACCGGGATAAGTGCCGAAGCCGTGGCTGGTCAGGGTGACATATTGTCCGGTGGGCGAAGCTACCACCATGCGGCCCTGTTTTTCGCCGGAGAGATTGAGGAACGCGCCTTCGCCGGCGAAGATACCGGTGGACGGAAATGCGACGACCGAGGTGAAACCGGCGCTGCGGGTCTCCTCGATGCGGCGGTCGGCGGGATTCAGCAGGTCGGCCGCGCGCACCCAGGAGGTGGTGAAGGGGCGGAACTGCGGACCTTGTTCCACCGGCATCGCAGGCTCTCCCCCGCGCGGCGTGGCAGGCGCTTCGGTGCGCGCCGGCGTAGCGGGTTGCGTGGGAGTCTCGGGCAAGCCGACCGTGCTCAGGGCATCGATCAGCCCCGGGTAGACGGTGATGCCCTGGCCATCGACGATCCAGGCATCTTTTGGTAGATCGACGTTTTCGCCGACGGCCTCGATAAGACCGTTGCGCAGCAGCACGGTGCCTTTTTCCAGCACCGGACCGCTGACTGTGACGACGCGTGCGCCGCGAAGCGCGATGGGGCCGGGCGCTTGGGCATAGGTTGCAGATGCCGCGGCCAGCAGCATCGCTATTATTTGTTTCATGGACTAAGAGGCAATCATAGTACATTTGGCCGTCCGTGTGAGATCCTGCGCGCGGAAGATAGGCTTGGCGGTCTTGCTGCTATTGGCTGGCTCCGGACAGCGGGGCGGGGGCCATCGCGGGTAGGAATTTATCGTTTCCCCAATGGCGGTGATGTGGTGTTTTTGCCGGCGCTGGTGGGCATCGGTCAGACTTCGTGGGGAGGCGCGCTTTTGCCGGAAGTTGTGCGGCGGACGCCATGTCCGACGCGAGGCAGCATGATTTGAAAGCAAGCGTCGTCGAACTGAGCGTCCTGCCCAACGAGCCCTTACGAGGTGGAGGCAGAACTGGTGTGCCGGTGTGCCGATGAACGAAGCGTCGGGCCGGGCGCAAGGGCTGAAATCGAGTCAAAATTCGACGCCCGCTTTCGATATTCCGTAATCATGCCCACTTTTGCGAAACGCCAGGGTTATCGCAGAAGCGCGTCCGCCGGCGCCCCAGCTTACCCGCCCCTTCAAACGCCCCGCCGCCCGTCGCGCATGCCACGCCATGCCGATCGCCTCGTACATATGCAGAGCTTCTCGCAGCAGCTCGTGCGCGCGTTCGCGGTCGCCTGGCAGATCGCGCGACAACAGCATCTCGGCGTACCAGGAGCGGGCGATCGGCTGCGCCACCCGATACGGCGCCGCGTCGGCCTGCTGGATAGCCATCCGATGATGCTCTTCGGCGCGCTCCCAATGGCCGGCGCAGGCGGCGGCGATGCCCGCGGAGGTGCGAAACAGATGCTGCCCTGCCCGGTGCGCTAAGCTGACTGCGTTATTCTGAAATGTGGGAACCAGGCAAGGGGTTGGGCCGCCCGAAGCGAGAAGATTGAAAATCGCATGGAGATGACAATCCGCAAGTACGCCAGCTTCGACGAGATGAAGGCCGACGAGTATCGCTACTGGCAGAGCCGGCCTGTACATGAACGGATGGACGCGGTTGAGGAAATGATCCGCACCGCCTACGAACTCAAAGGTTGGGAGATGGAGCCGGATGTACCAAGACTACAAAGACCTTTTGTCCGCCTTCCATGCCCATGGCGTTAGATACCTGATTGTGGGTGGTTACGCGGTGATCTTTCACGCGCAGCCCCCGCTTTACGAAGGAACGCGCAGGCAACTTACGCGGCGCTTGCCGAATTCGGCGTAGCGCTGGAAGGCATTCGGCCGGAGGAGTTCGCAGACCGCGCCAGCTTCTTTCGTTTTGGACGCGATCCAAGAAGCGTGGATATTCTTCCCGATCTTCCGGGCGTTGATTTTGACTCCGCATGGGAGCGGCGGGTCGAAGGCGTGATTGACGCGCAAAGCGGCCTCAAGGCGTTCTTTATTTCGAAGGACGATCTGATCGCCGCCAAGCTTGCTGCGGGCAGACCCCAGGACCTGGCGGACGTGGGCGCGGTGCAAAAAGCCACGGAAAGCCAAGGCCCGCGGAGCGCAAAAAGCAAAGCCCCGGAAACGAAAACGGGCGGCCCTGGCCAGTAACTCCCGCGGCTCACGCGTCAAAGCGGAACGTCGCTGGGGTGGTCGTCTAGTAAAGCAGATCCTTTCGCGTCTCACACAGGATCCTTTGTGAAACTCTCGCTGACCAGTCTTCGGGCTTGGGAGATGTGCCGCGCTTATGTAATCCGGAATGGCACGCTGCTTGAAAGCGTCCCGCCGGGAGTTACCACCCGGACCTTGCCTGTGGTCGCGCCGGGTGGAACGGTGGCGGTGATTTCGGACCCGGAAACTAGTTTAAAGCTGGCCGGAGTGCCGTTGAAGGCGACGCGCGTCGCGCCTTTCAGATTCGTCCCCAGGATCTTGACGGACGCTCCCACCTCGCCCGAGGTAGTCTGGGTTTCGACGAACGCGCCCAAGCCTACGGACAGGCTGAAGACCGTCCCACACCCGACGTCGACGCTGTTTGGGCTACAGACGACCCCACCATATTCGGTTGTCCCGTAGAATTCACCGTTGGTGTCCTGGACAAGCTCTCCCATGGGATTTTCGCCGTCGGTGCAACCGACCTGGGAGCAGAAGTTGTAGAGAGTCGTCAGCGTACTGGCTGGGGTGACTTTGAAGAGGGTGCCGGCTCCGAAGGCGGGGCTGCTATAGCTTAAGGGATTGGTCCCGCCGTAGTAGGTTGTCCCGTAAAAGTCGCCGTCAGTACCTTGGACGAGCCCAGCGTAAGGGGTTTGTCCGTCGGTGCAACCGGCCTGGGAGCAGAAGCTGTACAGCGTCGTCAGCGCGCCGGTTGGCGTGATTTTGAAAACTGTGCCAGCGCCAGCGCCGCCGAAGGTCCCGACGTTGACGCCGCCAGACTGTGTTGTTCCGTAGAAGTTCCCATCAGTGCCCTGAACGAGCCCAGCGTAGGGGGACTGCCCGTCGGCGCATCGGCTTTGAGTGCAAAAGCTGTATATGGTTGCCAGCTTGCCCGCGGGGCTGATTTTGAAGACCGTTCCGCATGCGCCGCTGCAGTTCGTTCCGCCCGCCGAGGTTGTCCCGTACAAGCTCCCGTCGGTGCCTTGGACAAGTCCCCCGTAAGGGCTTGCGCCGTCCGCGCAGCCGGGCTGGGTGCAGAAGCTGTGGAGCGTTCCAAAGGTGCCATTCGGGGTGATTTCGAATACCGTGCCAGGACCGTTGGCACCGCCCTGAAGCGTCGTTCCATAGAAGTTTCCGTTCGTGGCCTGGCATAACGTTCCTAAGGGGCCAGAGCCGTCCGTGCCATCGAAGCTATGCAACGTCGTCAACGCGCCCGCAGGGGTCGTTTTGAAGACGGTCCCACAGCCACCGGGGACACAGTTGGCCCCGCCGGCCGTGGTTGTACCGTAGATGTCGCCGCTTGTGGCCTGGACCAGGCCAGCTGCGGGGAGTGCGCCGTCCGAGCAGTTGCTTTGGGTGCAGAAGCTGTACACCGTCGTTAAGGTGCCACCCGGGGTAACTTTGAAGAGCGTCCCGCTGTTGAGTCCGCCATCATACGCTGTCCCGTACAGGTCCCCGTTAGTCGCTTGAACTAAGCCTGCGAATGGCCACTCGCCATCTGCCGGACTTCCCGCGAAGCTGTGCAGCGTCGTCAGAGTCTGCGCCGGCAGGGCCATTGCCGTTGCGCATAGCAACAGGACACGGGCTACCAGTGGCGGGCTATCGGACGAGCTGGAGATTCGTTTCATTTTGACTGCGCTCCTCTTGTTCGTACTGGCGTGTCCCCTTCAAAGCCGCGCCACCGCCGATTATCCGACACTTAAATCACACCTTGGTGCTGCACAGAGGTGCTTCCCAGAATGCGACATTATGTCCAGCTTGCGGAACGGCGGCGTTTGTCGGTAAATCTGCCGGTGCCCCAGCTTACCCGCCCCCCAGCCGCCCCGCCGCCCGCCGCGCGTGCCACGCCATGCCGATCGCCTGGTACATATGCAGAGCTTCTCGCAGCAACTCGTGCGCGCGTTCGCGGTCGCCTGGCAGATCGCGCGACAACAGCATCTCGGCGTACCAGGAGCGGGCAATGGGTTGTGCCACTCGATACGGCGCCGCGTCGGCCTGCTGGATAGCCATCCGATGATGCTCTTCGGCGCGCTCCCAATGGCCGGCGCAGGCGGCGGCGATGCCCGCGGAGGTGCGAAACAAATGCTGGCTGAAGACGCAAAGCGGGCCGTTCGCCACCACGTGCTCGGCATGCGGTTCTAAAGCGGCGGCCTCGTCGAACCGCCCCAGCAGAGCCAGGCCTTCCACGACGAACGGCAGGCATCCGCAGGAGCCGATCGAGAACGGGCGGCCGGGAACGGGCAGATACGCACGCGCGGCCGCCAGCGCAGCGCCGGACGCGGGGTCGCCTTGCGCGGCCAGCGTCCAGAAGAGCGCCCCGCGCAACTGCCCTCCGAAGCCACTGGGCGGTTCAACTTCGATGCCCTGCCTGATCCACCGCAGCGCCTCGTCGAATTGCCCGCGATAGTGAGCGATCGATCCCAGGTAGAGGTTATCCAGGAAGGCCCATCTGGACCCGATCGATAAGGCAAAATCGTGGGCCTCGCGGGCTACCCGCTCGGCGCCCTCCAGGTCTCCGCGAATCGTGAGCACCTGGGCGACGGATACCTTCGCCACCCAGACAGCGTGCAGATGGCCCACTTTTTCCGCCCGCGCCAGAGACTCGCGCAATAATGCATCGAAATCCGCCGGATGGCCCAGCACCAGCGGCGCGCTGATCAGCTCAAAAAGCTCGGCCTGCCCCCACAAATCGCCGGTACCGCGGAAGCGCTCCAAGGCTGCGCGCGCACATTCGTCGGCCTTCTCGAATTGCGCGGCCATGTAGAGGACGCGCGCCTGGCACATGCTCGGAAATCCGTTAGCCGGACCGGCCGGCAACGCCGCGCCAATCTGTTGGGCCTCTGCCAGAGCGGCAAAGGCCGCTTCCATGTCGCCCTTGGCGCCCAGGTGTACAGCCTTGCCCAGAACCAGCCAGAGGAGCAACGGCGAGGGCTGCGCACCGATAAGCTGAATGGCGCGATCCACCACGGCCAGCGCGCGGGGCATATCCGCGTTCCAAAGATGGATGTACCCCAGGTGAAAGCCGACTTCGGCCGCGCCGGCCAGGTTGCCCGTCTCGACAAAGCATGCGATGGCGCGTTCGTACGACTCCACGGCTTCGGCAAAGCGAAAAAGGCTGCGCAAGGCGACCGCCCGCGCGGCATGCAGTTCGCCCGTGCGTGGATGTTGTTCGGCGCCCACCAGCGACAAGGCGTTATCGATGTGCGTGAGAGCTTCCTCATGCGCCGCGCCGGTGGTGGCCAGCCGCGCCGCCATCATGAGATACGTTACGGTTTTGTCCAGATCCGCGGCGGCCCCTGCCTGGTAGAGGTGATACGCGAGAGCGGAAGCCTGGCTTTCCACATTGGCGCCGCAGGTCCGCTCGATAGCGTCGGCGATGCGCGCATGCAATCGCTGGCAGCGCGGTATGGATAGCGATTCAGCCAGCGTCTGGCGGACCAGTTCATGCACAAAGCGGTAGCGCAGTTCACGCCCGTTTCGCTCGGCTGTCACCAACTGCGCGGTTTCGGCCTCCTCCATGGCGTCCAGCGCTGCATCCGGCCGCGCGCTCTCCAACTCTTCCAGCGCGCGCAGGTTGAACGACCGTCCGATCACGGCGGCGGTGGTCAGCACGCGCCGCGTCTGTTCGCCGAGCCTGTCCAGCCGCCGGCCGATGACCAGCCGCACGCTTTGGGGCACTTGCATCACATCGGCGCGCAAGCCGGTACGCCACGCACCGTGGTCGTCGAATAATTTGCCTTCCTCGCGGAGGTGGTGGAATACTTCCTCCACGAAGAACGGGTTGCCTTCCGTTTCCGCGAAGATGCCGCTGGCCAGCGAGGGCGGAGGCGCCTGCCCGCTCAACTCCGCGAGCATCGCCTGCACGCCGGGCAAGGCCAGGCGGCGCAACGAAATACGCGTGGTGGCTCTCTCCCGGATCAGGCTTTCGAACGCGCCGGCGAAGGGCCGCTTGGCATCCTGGTCCACGTCGCGATAGGTGGCGATCAGCAGCGCCGGAATAGTGGACACGGTCTGGGCCAGGTGTTTTAAGAGCAGCAGCGTGGATTCGTCGGCCCAGTGCAGGTCCTCAAAAATCGACACGATGGGAGTAATGCGCGCGGAACGCTCCACGAATTCGCGGTAGGCATTGAACAGAAACCGGCGCTGCTGTTCCGGCGGCAATTCCACCGGCGGCGGGATGTCCGGAAAGATGCGGTGCAACTCCGGCATCAGCTTGGCGACTTCCGGCGCGGCGTCGCCAATGGCAGCGCGGAACGATTCGCGGGGAGCCGCCCGTGCGCAGTATTCCAAAGTCTCGATGAACGGCACATAGGGCGGCGCGCCTTCCATCTCGTAGCAGTGACCCAACGTGCCGAAGCAGCCGCGCCTGACCCCTTCCGCCAGAATGGCTTGGGTCAGGTGCGTCTTGCCGATTCCCGGTTCGCCGCCGATCAGAACCAGCGCGCCGCGTCCGGCCATGGCCGCTTCCAGCAGGCGGAGCAACTGGTCGCGCTCCTGGTCGCGCCCAATCAAGGCCATTGCCGGCGCCGCCTCCGGACCGCTTTCCGCGGCGTTCTGATGCAGCCTCGCCATGTCCGCGCGCACGTCGCGCATGGATGCATAGCGCTCTTCGGGCGGCTTGGCTAACAGGCGCCGGATCAGGACCATCAGTCCTGGAGACGCCGGCGAGCCAGCCGGGGAAGTCAAGTCCGGTGTGTCGCGCAGGATCGCCGCCATGGTCTCCAGCGTGGATTTGCGCTGGAACGGATGCCGGCCCACGAGCAATTCGCAGAGAACGATGCCGAAGGAGAACAGGTCGGACCGCTGGTCGACGGGCGCCCCGGTAAGCTGTTCGGGCGACATGTAGTTCGGCGTTCCGACACTGGTCCCTCTGCCGGTCAACGGTGTCTGATCAATGGCGCAGGTCTCTCCGGTTTCGCTCGGCCTGGTTCTCTTGGCGAGACCGAAGTCCATCACCTTGACGTGACCCTGGCCGGTCACCATGATGTTGGCGGGCTTCAAATCGCGATGGATTACGTTGTTGGAGTGCGCTTCTTCGATGGCCTCCGCGATCTCACCGGCGATGCGCAGGGCTTCGGACATCGGCAAGCGGCCCGTGCGGATGTGCGCGTGAAGCGTCTCGCCGCGGACGTATTCCATCACCAGGAAAACGGCGGAGGACTGTTCCGAAACTTCGAAAACCTTGCAGATGAATGGATGATCCAGGGCCGCCGCGGCAAGGGCTTCGCGGCGTAAACGCTCGCGGGCCACGACATCCGCCGCGAGGTGCGGGGGCAACAGTTTGATGGCAACGCGGCGATCCAGATAGGGATCGTGTGCCAGGTAGACCTCACCCATACCGCCGACGCCAATGCGGTCGAGCAATTGGTAGCGCCCCACATATTTGCCTGGAGTCGAATCCATAGACGAAACAGCAAGGAAGACACTTGCAGATGGTCTATCATACTACTTTCTGCTAATCTCAAGTGTTAAACCCTTTTGAGAGCTTCTTATGCCTAAACTATCCGTTCGCGATCTCGATCTGAAGGGCAAGCGCGTCTTCATTCGCGTGGATTTCAATGTGCCGCTGGCCCCCGGCGGCCAGGAGATCACCAGCGACAAGCGCATCAAGTCGTCGCTGCCGACCATAAAGTATGTGCTGGAACAGGGGGCCGGCGTTATTCTGGCATCTCACCTGGGACGCCCGAAAGGCAAGCCCAACCCGGAGATGAGCCTGAAGCCGGTGGCGAAGCGCCTGGAGGAATTGCTGGGCCGGCCCGTGAAGATGGCGCCGGATTGCATCGGCCCCGAAGTGGAGGCCATGAAACCGGCGCCGGGCGAGATCCTGTTGCTGGAGAATCTGCGCTTCCACCCGGAAGAAGAGAAGAACGATCCGGAGTTTTCGAAGAAGCTGGCGGCGTTATGCGACGTGTATGTGAACGACGCATTCGGTTCCGCGCATCGGGCGCACGCTTCCACCGTGGGCATGATCGCCTACGTGCCGCAAGCCGCCGCGGGACTGCTGATGGAGCAGGAGTTGAAGTACCTGACGATTGCGACCAAAAATCCCCCACGGCCTTGCGTGGCGATTCTGGGCGGCGCCAAGGTTTCCGACAAGATCGAAGTCATCGCGAATCTGGGCAAGGTCGTGGACAAGCTGCTGATCGGCGGCGCCATGGCTTACACTTTCCTGAAGTCGCAGGGCGAGCCCGTGGGCAAGTCGTTGGTGGAAGACGATAAGCTGGATCTCGCCCGCAACCTGCTGCTGCAACTGAAGGACAAGCTGGTGCTGCCGGTGGACCACGTGGTGGTAAGCGAGATCAAGGAAAACGCCGAGAGCGAAGTGGTGGATACTATTCCGGACGACAAGATCGGAGTGGATATCGGACCGCTAACCATCGATCACTTTTCCCATGTGATCCGCACCGCCAAGACAATAATCTGGAATGGCCCGATGGGCGTGTTCGAGAAGAAGCCGTTCGACGGGGGCACGGTCGCGCTGGCCAAAGCGGTGGCGGTATCGGGCGCCACTTCGATAGTGGGCGGGGGGGACTCCGAGAAGGCCATCAAGTCCGCGGGAGTGGCCGATCAGATCTCGCACATCTCTACCGGCGGCGGCGCTTCGCTGGAGTTTCTGGCGGGGATTGAATTGCCGGGCGTGGCGGCGTTGACGGAGAAGTAGCAAGGACGGGTTAGGCGAGCTTCGCTCACGGGAAGAGCGGGCAGGGAGCCTGCGCCACGTCGGCGTGTCAATCGGGCCCAAAAAGGCCAGAGTCCGGACGCGAGCGAAGCTAAACCCACCTGCGAGGCTCGCTGCTGGGAAAGAGCCGGCTGGCACAATTGCCGGACCCACGGTGAGAAAATGGCAAAACTCCAGAGCCGGCTAACAGCCCAATGTCACTTACTTTAGAGTCGTCGATGGATCTGCATAAATAGTGGGGCAGGCCCTTGGCCTGCGCGGGTCCCTTGGACCCGCTTCTTGGGCCGAAATCGAGCCTGCGCGGAGAGAAAATGGCGGCCTGGGAGGCCGCCGCAGGCCGAGGGCCTGCCCCACTATTTGTGCAGAATCGCTCACTGGCGAAAAGTAAGTGACATTGGGCTAACAGCCGGCTGCGGGCAGAATTGCCCGCCCCACGGCTGCCGTACCACAATTTACCGGGCGGGCAGGCGCGCGGCGATGAAGTCCGCGATGCGGCCGGCGGCGGGCGGGTCGAGATTCGACAGCACGGCGACGATGTAGCCGGAGTCCGGCGAGAATTTCAACTCTCCGTTCATGCCGGGCGCGCCGCCACCGTGCCCCAGCCAGCGCACGCCATTTTCTGTTGAATCGGAGAACCCATAAGCATACTTGCTGCCAGGTCTGCCTTCTACCTTGCCCGTAGTCAGCATTTCCGTGTACTCGGCGTTGAGCAGCTTATGCTCCATCACCGCGTTGGCGAAGGCGGCCAGGTCCGCCACCGTTGAGTAGCCGCCGCCCGCGGAGGTGCCCCGCACCGGGAGGGTATCGTTGTTGGGCTGCCATTTGTCGCCTTCGCGCATATAACCGGCGGCCCGGCCTTCCACCTTTTCTTCCTCCGGAAGTGAGTCCGTACGGGACATACCCGCGGGCTGGAAGATATGTTCCCGAACATAGTCGTAGTAACTCTGTCCGGAAACCTTTTCGATCAGTGCGCCGAGCAGGATGAATCCGTAATTGCTGTAATCGAAGCGTGCACCCGGCTCGAATTCCGGAGCGCGCTTGCCGTACAGGGTCACATAGTCGGAGAGCGTGCGCAGGGTCAGGCGGTTCTTGTCGAACTCGGGTCCAAAGATATCGCCCGTGCCGCCGGTGTGAGTGAGCAGATGGTGCACGGTCACTTTGGCGGCTAGGTCTTTGTTCGGATAATCGGCCAGATACTTGCCGATGGGATCGGTCAGTTTCAGCTTGCCGGATTGCGCGAGCTGGAGCACGGCCGTTGCCGTGAACATCTTGTTCATGGAGCCGATGCGAAAGCGAGTATCCAGCCGGTTGGGCTCCCGATGTTCGCGGGAAGCCTGCCCATAGGCGCCCGAGAAAACCAGCTTGCGGCCCTTCGCGATCATAACGGCTCCGGCGAACTGATCCGCCGCCGTACGCTTTTGCAGTTCGGTCTTCAGCGCCGCGATGGCATCGGGCTCACTCATGCGCGCGGCCGCGGGAAATTCCCCAGATGGGGGAATCAGCCGGAGGCCGAACTGCTTGATCTGGTGGGGAGGCGCCGGGTCGATCTCCATCGTGAAACGGGCGATGTTGCCGGAATCCTTCTCCTTGACGACGCCCACGATCTTATCGGGGGCGGACTCCTCGATCTTCTTCAAATCGAATCCGCCGGTCATGCGGCGGAAATCCATCTGGCCGTCGATGTGGGCCGTGGGATCGTTTTCCTTAAGGTACTTCTCGATTTCGTCGCGCTGGCCGCGGTTGAAGACTTCGAGCCAGTGGGCGAACTGCCGGCCGGCGGGAGTATCCGGAACCGAGACCGGTTGGGCCGCGAGAATGCCGCAAAGGGCGATGCCTAGGAGCAGGGATCGTTTTTG
>Ga0302325_10023877_pt1 | contig 12732 bp, 12 predicted proteins | sample Palsa_T0_2_FD_201948 | JGI IMG/M metagenome (GOLD analysis project Ga0302325, IMG submission 201948) | Peat permafrost microbial communities from Stordalen Mire near Abisko, Sweden - Palsa_T0_2 | ecosystem: Environmental > Terrestrial > Soil > Palsa > Peat permafrost | place: Sweden: Abisko... | reverse complement strand
TCGTCGATGGCCGCCTCGGCCACGTGGGAGACGTCCACCATGATCTGGTCCATGGTGACGCGGCCCAGGACGGGGCAGCGCTGGCCGTGGATGAGGACATCGGCGCCTTGATTCGAGAGGTGGCGCTGGTACCCATCGGCATAACCGATGGCAAGGGTGGCGACGCGCATGGGGCGCGGGGTGATGAAGGTGCGCCCGTAACTGACGCCATGGCCGGCGGGAACGTCGCGGATGATGGTGATGCGGGTTTTCAAAGCGAGCGCGGGTCGAAGCCGCGGCTGGTGCTCGGGAAGCGGCGAGCTGCCGTAAAGCATGAGACCCGCGCGGTTGAGAGCGTGGATAAAGGGGGCATCGACGCCGATCTCGCGCAAGGCCGCGGCGATGCCCTGGAAACGGCCGAGCTGCTCGTGGGTGAATTGCTCGTCGTCATCGGCAACGGGAAGGTGGGTGGCGATGCCGGTAATGGCGAGGTCCGGCATGCGGAGAATCTCCTGGACGATCTCGCGGCACTCCTCCTCCGCGATGCCGATGCGGCCCATGCCGGTATCGATGGCGAGATGGACGGGCACGCGGCGGCACTGTCCCAGCGCGGAGTAGGCGGCGGCTTCCTTAAGGGAGGAGATGGCCGGGACGAACCCGCCGGCGACCACGGCGGGACGCTCGCCGGGCAATGCGGGGCCGAGGATGAAGATGCCGGGGCCTTGCGCGTCCGGGCCCAGGGCGGCGCGCACGGCCTCGGCTTCGTGAACATTGGCCACGCCGAACATCGCGACGATTTCGCGCAGCGCATGGACGATTTCGGCAAGGCCATGCCCGTAGGCGTTTGCCTTGACGATGGCCATGATGCGGGCGCCGGGGCCGGCAAGCTGGCTGGCGACGCCGGCATTATGCCGGATGGCGGAAAGATCGATCTCAGCCCAGCAGCGCTCTGTTTTCATTTTCGATTTTCGAATTTCGATTTTCGATTAGCGGAATCGCGGGGTCCGCTGTCCCCGCGAATTTTGCTGCTCTTGAAAGACCATGAATGACCCGACCGGCGTGACACTCGGGGCGCTAATCGAAAATCGAAAATCGAAATTCGAAAATCAGCCCACGGCTTCGAGCACTGGGGCCGTGGTCTCGGCGAGTTTGCGGAGGTTTTCCAGCCCGGCGGAGAAATCGCGGCCGATCCACCCCATCATCATGAGGTCCATATAGCGGGCCCATGGCCAGACCGCGCCATGCCAGCGGGCAATCCAGAGGACGCGGGTCTGGTGAGGGGCGATTTCCTCGAGGGAGATGGCCCCTTCGAGCAGCCAGCGATCATCGATCGTGAGGGTGTAGGCGATGCGCTCGCCCTCGTGGCTCTGGGTCATGTGAAGGACCCCGGAATGGCCCGAGGAGCGCCAATGCTGGGTTGCGCCGGCGGCGGCGGGAGGGCCCTCGTAGTGGTACTCGATCTCCTGGCGCTGATTCCACGCGGTCCAGCGGGGCCAGTTTCGGAGGTCATTGATGAGCGGAAAGATGTGGGAACGATCGGCACGGATGAGGATGCGCCGGGCGATCCGAGGCCGGCGGGGCAGGAAGAAGGGAAAGACGCCGAGGAATAGCGCCAGCGCGCCCAGGCGGATGCGAATGTTTTTCATGGAAGAGGGTGCGGCGGAGAATCGCTTGCCAGAGCGGCTCTGCGCGCGGCCAATTGTCCCATGATCGAGAGGCGGCAGGAAGAGGAAAGGAAGAGCCACTCGCCGATCTCCTCGAGGGTGCGGGCGCAGCCGGTGCAGAAGCCGCGGCGGTGCATCGCGCAGACGCCGATGCACGGCGTCTCGATGGCGGTCTGGGCGGCGCGGGAGGAGGGGGTCATTTTTTGAATGATTTGATTTCGGCAGAAAACATGGCAAACCACAAGCCAGTCCGCCGAAATCCGATGAAAACCTCCCTCGTTTCGTTTCTCGCCGCCGGTTGCGTTGCGACACTCCTGACAGCCGCGGAGCCAGACGCGAGCCCGACTCCCAGCGCATCGCCTTCCGCCACCCCAGTGAAGCATCATCATCACCGCCATCACGCGGCGGCGGCGACGCCTTCCGCGAGCCCGGTCCCGTCCGCAACGCCGAAGAAAGAAGGGTGGTGGCATTGGGGCGCGCCGGCGAAAGCGGCCCCCAGCGCCTCCCCGACCCCCTCCGCGACGCCCGCGAAGCTCAAACGCGGGCACGAAGCCGAAGCGGTTCCCACGGCCAGCCCAGAGGCCACGCCGAGCCCATCGCCCGCGCCGACGTCCAGGAAGCACCGCGAACCCCAGGCGGCGGCAACGGTGAGCCCGAGCGCCACGCCGGCGCCGGAAAAGAAGAGGCCCTGGTGGACGATCTTCGAGCATCACGAAAAAAAGCCCCAGGCGCAGCCGAGTCCGAGTCCCGCACCATCCGCGACCCCGGCCAGGCGCAAGCACCGCGTCAGGAGCGAGGCGGCAGCCCAGCCCTCCGCAAGCCCGGGCGTCGCTCCCGCGGAGCAGCCGCCGAATCCGGCAGAGACCCCCGCGCCCGAAGCGACGCCGGCGCCACAGAAAAAACAGAAGAACGGCGGGATGACCTCGCAAGTGCCGTTCGTGCCGGCCGGTCCCACCGGCAACACGGAGGAGCCGGTGGTGGAGACGAAATCGCCCATCGAGGAGGAAGCGGAGGAGACAAATCATTTCCAGGCGGCAAAGGCGAAGGCGCTTCAGGACAAGCAGGTGCAGGAATTGCAGGCGAAGGCGGACAACGCGACGGGCGATGAGGTGAAGCCGGCGTTGCGGCGGTATTACAGGGCGCTTTACGACAAGATGGAGGAAATCGATCCGAAGGTGAAGGATCGCATCGAGCGGACGGAAGCGGCGACGCTGCGACGGGTCGAGCAGGAGGGGCCGCAGTAAATCGTCCGCGGAGATAAGACCTATAGGTCCTATACGACCTATAGGTTAGCCCGATGTTCAAGCGCCTCTTCCTCACGGCCCTATTGGCTCTCCCCGGTGCATCGTGTTTTGCCGCCGACGGACTGCGGGTGCGGGGGAATGAGCTGCTGGCGGGCGATCAGCCCGTCATGCTGCGCGGGGTGGCCGTGGGGGATCCCATTTTGGCGCGGGAAGGGCGGCCGCTTTCGGATTATGAGCGCATCGCCCGGGACTGGCATGCAAATGTGGTGCGCATCTCGCTGCATCCCGGCGTGTGGAAGCATAAGCCGCACGCGGAGGTGCTCGCGACGCTCGATCGGGAGATCGACGCCGCGCTCGGCAACGGGATGTACGTGATCCTGGACTGGCATGCGATCGGGTGGCCGAACGGATACTACGAGCCAATCGAGAAGGACTGGACGGATGACCCGGCGGATTTGTACGACTCGAATTTTGACCTGGCCAGGAGCTTCTGGGACGAAGTCTCGGCGAGGTTTGGAAAGGATGGACGGATTATTTTCGAGCTATGGAATGAGCCGGTCCTCACGAAGAAGGACGCGGATGAGGAGGTGCCGCCGCAGTGGGAGCATCTCAAGCCGTTCTTTGCGGCGTTGCTGGCGATCGTGCGGTCCCACAGCGCAAATGTGGTGCTGGCGACGGGGAATGACTGGGCCTATGACTTGCGCGATATCCGCAAGGACCCGCTGGCGGGGGAAAATGTCGCGTATTCGTGGCACATTTACGCGAACACGGATGATGACGACGAGCAACAATGGGCCAGCCGCCTGGATGAGTTGCAGACGGTGGCCCCGGTGATGGTGACGGAGTGGGGTTTCCAGGAGCACACGAAGGAGGACTTCCGGGGGACGGCGAAAAGCTTCGGCTCGAAGTTCGTGCGCGATTTCCTCGAGGGGCGGCATCTGCACTCGACGGCGTGGTGCTGGCACCCGGATTGGACGCCGGTGATGCTGAAGCTGGACTGGAAGACGCCGACGCCGATGGGGCGCTTTGTGATGAACTACCTGACGTGGCCTGAGGGAATGGGAGCGGCGAAGAGCCCGGTTAAAAAGGGCTCCTAGGTCTTATAGGGCCCATGGGCCCTATGCGGTTTCTGGATATGTTCTTGAGATTTACAGCCATGTTCAGATTCGCAAAAACATCGTATAAGGCGCCCATGACCGTGGCTCTTCCTTCCCATCAAGCCCGCGCGGATCAGCCGCATGAGGATGAGCATCTCATTGCCTTTTCTTCATGGCCCGCGACCGGCGCAAGTCCCGCCGGATACTTCAATGCGCCGCTCACGGAGGAAGCCGTGAAGTTTTACCGCGAAAACGGATTCCTGGTTCTGGAAAACGCGTTGACGCCCGGCGAGGTCGCGGAGATCAATCGCGATGCCGCGAAGATTTGCCGCGGCGGCTACGGCGAGTTCAAAGGGGTGCTGCCGGCCCGGCCGGGCGAAACCGACGACGATGTGTTGAGGCGCTACCTTTGCATCCATTTTCCCGACAAATCCTCGCCGGTGATGGCGAAAAACCTTCGGCATCCCTCGCAGGTCGGGGTGCTGACGAAGATCATCGGCCCGAACGTGAAGAGCATGCAATCCATGCTCTTCATCAAAGCATCCGGGAAGCCGGGCCAGGCATGGCATCAGGACGAGTGTTTCATCCCGACCCGCGACCGCTCGCTGTGCGGCGGCTGGATGGCGCTCGACGACGCGACCGTCGAGAATGGCTGTCTCTGGGTCATCCCGGGCTCGCACAAGCAAGGCGTCATCTGGCCCGCGCGCCAGCACGACGACCGGCGATTCGATTGCACCAGCGAGGCCGTTTTTCCTTACGGCGACGGCGACGCGATCCCGGTCGAGGTGAAAGCCGGCAGCATCGTGTTCTTCAACGGTTACCTGTTGCACCGCTCGCTGCCGAATAAGGCAAAGAGCGGCTACCGCCGCGCGCTCGTAAACCATTACATGAGCGCCGAATCGCTTCTGCCGTGGCATCCGCCGCAACCCGGTGAAGCGGTCGGCTCGCTGGACTTCCGCGACATCGTGATGGTGGCAGGCGACGATCCGTATGCGTACAAGGGAACACATACCGTGAACGCCACGTTCGTGCGCGCAAGCGGCGAGGGCGGCTGTGATGCACCCAAGGCAAAAGAGGAGTCGGCTCGAGCGTCCAGCGGACAAATGGGAGCGGCCCCGTTAATGGGGGCGTGAGGGAATTTTCGATTTTCGATTAGCTGAATTGCGCGTTGCGTTTCCTCCGCGTTCCCGGTCTTTGATAACGACGTTGGCCGCTCCAGCCGGCGCCATGCTCGGGGCGCTAATCGAAATTCGAAATTCGAAATTCGAAAATTCCCTACTGTCCGCCGCTGAAGCGCTCCTGGATAATCGCCTGGGCGATGTGGGCGGCAAGGGCTTCGCGGAAGACCGGCGAGGCGCAGCGGGCAGCCTCCTTGCGATTGCTGATGAACCCGCACTCGACCAGCACGGCGGGGTAGTGGTTTTTGCGCAGGACCCGGAACATTGCGGTTATGATGCCGCGATTGAAGGTCATGGTGCCCAGGCTGTTGGAGATGGCCTGGGCCATCGGGGCGGCCAGCGGGGAATGATAGTAAACCGTGGCGCCATGAATCGACCGTTTTGGGGAATCGTTGAAGTGGATGCTGACGAAGAAGACGCTCGAGTGGGCGTTGGAAATGGCGGCCCGCGTCTCGAGGGGGATGAAGACATCGGTGGTGCGGGTCATGACGGTGTGAAGGCCGGCGGCTGCGAGCTTGGGCTGAAGCCGAAGGGCGACATCGAGGGCGAGATTTTTCTCCTGGAGATGGTTGCGGGCGACGCCGCTGTCCTTGCCGCCGTGGCCGGGATCGATGACAACGGTATGGAAGGTGCGGGTGGTATCCACGACGCCGGTGGCGCAGCCGGCGAGCAGGAGAATGCAGGCGGCAAGCAGGAGCCGGACGGGTTTGCAATCGCTCATCACAAAGACGGTGGATACTGACCGACAGCCGGGAGGCGTCAATGCTCATCCACAACAAGTGCCCGGCGAAAGCCCTTCCCATTTCCACGCGGTTCCGGGAATGTGGGCGGCATTGTGAGCGAGGAGCATACGAACCGGCTGATCGGGGAGAAATCGCCCTATCTTTTGCAGCATGCGCATAACCCGGTGGACTGGCATGCGTGGGGAGGGGAGGCGTTCGAGAAGGCGCGCCGGGAGGAGAAGCCGATTTTTCTGTCGGTTGGATATTCCACCTGCCACTGGTGCCATGTGATGGAGCGGGAATCGTTCGAGGACGAGGAGACGGCGCGGGTGCTGAACGACCATTTTGTGCCGATCAAGGTGGACCGCGAGGAGAGGCCGGACGTGGACCGGGTGTATATGACTTTTGTGCAGGCGACGACGGGGAGCGGCGGATGGCCCATGAGCGTGTGGCTGACGCCGGAATTGCAGCCATTCGCGGGCGGGACCTATTTCCCGCCGGAGGACCGGTATGGGCGGCCAGGCTTCAGGACGGTGCTGCGGCGGCTGGCGGAAATATGGAGCACGGAGCGGGCGCGGGTGATGGACCAGGGGACGAAGATCACGGAGATGCTGCGGAATTACGCGGCGCCCAAAGGGGGAGGAGGGGAATTGGAGGAGGAGGTGGCGCGGAATGCATGCCGGCAGGTGGGGGAGATTTTTGACGAGGAGCTTGGGGGATTTGGGGGCGCGCCGAAGTTTCCGCGTCCGGCGATGCTCGATTTTCTCCTCGCGTTTTACCGGCGTGAGCCGGCGTCGGCCGATGGGCAGCAGGCGCGCGAGATGGTCTTTCACACGCTGCGGATGATGGCGGCGGGAGGGATGCACGACCACTTGGGAGGAGGCTTTCACCGGTACTCGGTGGACCGGTTCTGGCATGTGCCGCATTACGAGAAGATGCTGTATGATCAGGCGCAACTGGCGGTCACTTACATCCAGGCATGGCAGATCAACGGGGAGCGGCTATTCGAGGAGACAGCGCGGGATATCCTCGATTATGTGCGGCGGGATATGTCGAACCCGGAGGGAGGATTCTTCTCGGCGGAAGACGCCGACAGCCTCATCCCGGGAGGGAAGGAGAAGGGGGAGGGAGCGTTCTATGTGTGGCGGAAGGAGGAGATCGACGAGGTGCTGGGAGCGGACGCGGCATCGTTCAATCGGGTTTACGGAGTCGAGGCGGCGGGAAACTCGCCGGCGGAGAGCGATCCGCATGGAGAATTGAAGGGGCTCAATACGCTGATCCGGCGCTCGACGGTCGAGGAGGCGCGGGAGACGCTGGCGCGATGCCGGGGGAAGTTGCTGGAGCGGCGGGCAACGCGGCCAAGGCCGCACCTCGATGACAAGATCCTGGCGGCGTGGAACGGGCTGATGATCTCGGCGTTCGCGCGGGTGGGGATGGCGCTGGGGGAGAGCGCATACGTCGCGGCGGCGCGGAAGGCGGCGGAATTTGTGCGGCACTCGATGGTTCGGGACGGGCGGCTGTTGCGGAGTTACCGGGAAGGGCCGGGGCCGGAGGGTTTCGCGGATGATTATGCGGCGATGGCGGGCGGGGCGCTCGACCTTTACGAGGCGACGGGGGAGATCGAATGGCTGCGATGGGCGGTGGAGTTGCAGGGGAAGCTGGATGAGCTGTTCCTGGACCGGGAGAACGGGGGCTATTTTTCGGCGAGGGCGGGGGATGCTTCCATCCTGGTGCGGATGAAGGAGGATCACGATGGGGCGGAGCCGGCGGCCAGTTCCCTGGCGGCCCGCAATGGGCTGCGGCTCGCGCGGATGCTGGATGATGCGGGGCTCGAGGCGCGGGCGGTGGAAACGATGGGGGCGTTTGCGGAGCAGTTGCGCGCGACGCCGGGGTCGATGCCGGCGATGCTGGGGGCGCTGCTTTTATCGCTGAGCAAGCCTCGGCAGATTGTGATCGCGGGGCCGCCGGACGGCGCGGGAACGGAGGGTCTGGCGCGTGTGGCGCGGGAGCTGGCGACGCCGGAGACGGTGCTGCTCTACGCCGATGGCGGCCCCGGGCAGGAGTGGCTGGGAGAACGGCTGGAATTTATGCGAACGGCGGGCCCGGTGGCTGGTAAGGCGGCGGCATATGTATGCGAGAACTTCGCATGCCGGCTGCCCGTGACGGAGCCGGTGGAATTACGAAAGGCGCTCTGATTAAATTCGAATTTAATCAGCGTCCCTGTCCGGCAGGCTGCGTGCTGGCAGGGACGCTGGAAGGCTGTATCTGGCGGGCGGCTTGCGCCCGGGCGATCTCTTCCCGCGCGGCTTTGGATTGCTCTTCGGCAGCGGCGTGCTCGGCACGGGCGGCCTCCCGGCGCTGGCGATCGAGTTCGGCCTCCTGTTCCTGGACGGTCTGGAGATCGCGCGCCCTTTGCTCATCGATGTCGGTGGAGGGCGGCGCCGGCGCCGTCTGCGAAGGGAGTTGCGCGTCGATGCTGCTGTTCGCGACCCGCGGCGGTTGATACAGCGGCGGGATGACGGCGCCGGGCGGGGGCGGCGTGCTCGAGGGGGCAACGAGCCGGGTATCGGCGACGCGCCCACGAATGGTTTTGGGAGCGGCCGGCGTCCCGAGGATGCGGGGGGCGGCGACCTCAAGGATATTGCCGGAGATGACGGCGCCGTTATTGCCACCGGCGCGGAAGCCGGCGCGCCTGAGGCTCAACTGAGGCCGGAGGGGGAGACGGCTCCTGGAACGCATGAAGTCGTAGTTGAGCCCATAGCAGATGATGGCGCCACCGTCGGAATAGATGTTGGTGATGTTGTTGCTCTCGTCGTAGATGGGGCCCTCCTGGTCGGGAGGCACGGCCTCGTCGGCCATGCTCTCGTCGCCGAACTCGGCGGCGGGGACGAAGATGTAGTCTGAGGCGCCGAGATTGTACTGCTGATCGGCCCATTGCCGGATCCCGGTGGCGCCATCGAAGCGGGCCTCGGGCGGCAGGGGCGCCCAGCCGGCGAAGTCATTGCCGAAGCGCCAGGAGACCCAGGCGGGCGCCCATTGATCGCCGGGGAACCAGACCCAGTTGAGGGTGCGGGTGCGCATCCAGCGGCCATAGTGGTAGGTGATCCAGCCGAAGGGTTCGTCCGAAATCCAGGTCCAGCCGTCGTCGGTGTAGGCCCAGCGCCCAATGGTGTAGGGACGCCAGCGGCCATCCTGGACTGTCGCCATCGGTTGCCAGACGTAACCGTAGCCGGGCATCTCGATCCACGAGCCGTAGGGGGAAAGGTAGTCGTAGAAGGCCTGGTAGGAGGCATCGGGGCTGGGAGGCTGAGGTGTGGGGACGGCGGAAGGGACTGAAGGGACGGAAGGGGCTGATGAGGCGGCGGCCAACTGCTGTGCGCGCTCGTCGAGGACGCGCTGCTGCTCGTCGAGGGCGGCTTCGCGTTCATGCAATTGGCGTTCCTCCTGGGCCTGGTGTTCCTCGGCCAGGCGGTCCTGGGCCTGTTTCTCGATCTCGGTATTGTCCGCTTGCTGGCGGCCACAGGAGATGAGCAGTGCGGCGCAGGCCAGGGTGACGGCGGCGGGGAGAAGCTTCATACCCGGTTGTGGGACGCCCGAAAGGTCGTTTTATTTCAACGAAATGACGGGCTGGGGGAAATATAGCAGAGATTTTGGGGATACGCCCAAAATCCGGAAGGGCTTGCATCCCTTAGCACACAGCGCGGCTGGGTGAATGGATGGTGAGCTGGTACCGCCCGCCGAGGCGGCGAAGCGTGACTTTCGCGCCGAAGGTTGCCCCCAGGGGCCGGGAGGCGAGGACGTTGTCCCTCGCGCCGCCGGCGAGGAGGCATCCGGCCTTCAACAGCAGGACGTGCGAGAAGATGGGCATGATCTCCTCGACATGATGCGTGACGAGGATGAGGGCGGGGGAATTGCGCTGGCTGCCAAGACGCTGGATGAATTGGAGGAAGTGCTCGCGGGAGACTGGGTCGAGGCCGGCGCAGGGCTCGTCGAGGATGAGGAGGCGGGGCCGGGCCATAAGGGCGCGGCCGATGAGGATGCGCTGGCGTTCGCCCTGAGAGAGGACGCGCCAGGGGCGGCGGGCGAGATGGGCGCACTCGACCTGGCGGAGGATGCGCATGGCCCGGGCCCGGTCCCCGGGGCTGGCCCGTCCCCAGAAGTCGATCATGGCGAATTTGCCGCTGATGACGCTGTCGAGGGCGGGCTCGCCGTCGTGCATCATCTGGCGGATGGAGGAGGAGACGATGCCGATGGCGCGGCGCAGCTCGCGCCAATCGCTGGCCCCGTAGCGCTGGCCCAGGACCTCGACCTCGCCGGTGGTAGGCGTCAAGTAGCCGGTGAGCGCGGAAAGCAGCGAGGTCTTGCCGGAGCCGTTTGCCCCCAGGATGACCCAGTGCTCGCCCTTGCGAACGGACCATGAGATATCGTCGATGATTGTTGTGCCCTCCCGGGTGATGCCGAGGGCGGTGACGCTGAGGATGTCGGACATTGATGATTGATGATTTCGGATTGCTGATTGCGGATGCTTTCCCATTGATTCAGCGGTTTTTAAAGGATTTCCTTAAGGCATGAAAAAGTCGGCGCCCGCAGGTCATCCGATCCATGAATTGATTCGCGAGCGGTGGAGTCCGCGGGCCTTCCTGGACAAGCCGGTGGAACCGGCGAAACTGCTGAGCGTGCTGGAGGCGGCGCGGTGGGCGCCCTCCTCATCCAATGAGCAGCCCTGGTTTTTCCTGGTGGCCAGAAGGACGGAGCCGGAGGAATTCGCGAAGCTGCTGGGGTGCCTGGTGGAGGGGAATCAGGTCTGGGCGAAGGCCGCGCCCGTGCTGATGATCTCCGTGGCCAGGCGGACCTTCGACCAAACCGGGAAACCGAACCGTAGCGCGGTGCACGATGTGGGGCTGGCGAGCGAAAATATGACGCTCGAGGCGGTGGCGCAGGGGCTGGCGACCCACGGGATGGCGGGCATCGAGCTGGAAAAGATTCGGGAGGTTTATGGGCTGCCTGAGAATTGCGAGCCGGTGGCGGGATGGGCGCTTGGGTACGGCGGCGAGCCGGAGATGCTGGAAGGGGCGTTGAGGGAAAGGGAAGTGGCGCCGCGGACACGGAAGGAGTTGGGGGAGTTCGTATTTGGAGGGGAATGGGGGAAGGCGGCGAAGGTGGTGGGGTAGCCTTATAGCGACGGGAGGCGAAAGAGCGACTCGCGCAGCGTAGCCAGCCATTTGGCGATATAGCCGAGCGATTGCCAGAGGCCGGGGAGCAGACGAAGCGCGGCGGGGCGGTCGGCGAGCCAGAGGGCATCGATTTCGCGGACCTGGGTGAGAAGAGAGTCCCGTTTCTGCGACAGGCTGGCGATGATTTGCTCGAGGCGCTCCTGGACCCGGTACTGCTCGGTGGAAAGCAGCGCCTTTGCGAGAGGGGACGCGGAGGCGGCGTGCTTTTTCAGGAAAGCGTCAACGCCCTGGCCGGCCTCGGCAACGGGGGTGAAGAACGCGGCGATCTCCTCGGGCACGGGCTGGGCGCGGGAGAGTGTGCCGGGGCTTTCGAGATCGAGCAGATGGCGAAGGCGGGCGGCGGGATCAGCCAACGTCTGGTAGGCGCGGTTGATTTCGGCGAAATCGCCGGAGGCGCCCGCAACGTCCGGGTGATGCCGGACGGTCAGGCCGTGGTATTTTGTCTTGAGCTCCTCGGGATCGAGCCAGGGGCGGCGTTCTGCTCCCAGCCGGGCAAAGCAATCGGTCACGTCAGGCCGCGAAGCTTTCGCCGCAGGAGCAGTGCGCCACGGCGTTGGGATTGGTGACTTTGAAGCCGCCTTTTTGGAGGTCGTCGCTGAAATCGAGGACCGAGCCGCTCACGAAGAGGGCGCTCTTGGGATCGACGACGACCCGGACGTTTTGGGATTCCACCATGATGTCGCGATTGGCGGGGCCATCGACGAGGTCCATCTTGTATTGCAGCCCGGAGCAGCCGCCGCCGATGACGGCGACACGGAGAGCCCCCTGCTCCCGGCCCTGCTTGCGCAGGAGGGAGGCCAGACGCGTGCCGGCCTGCTCGGTCAGTTTCACGAGCTTCTCGTTGCCGATCTTGTAGTTGACCGCCGCGGGTGGGTTCACCATGGGAAGGTGGAGGCTCAAGCGGGTCAGGTCAATAGCGCCAGTCCGGCTTCGGCGGGCTGGGACGGAAGGGACGTATGCGTCTCCAGATGGGTATTGGCGATGGCGGCGAGGGAAGCCAGGGAGCAGACGCTGGAGAATTGTTCGCGCAGTTGTTTCGCGCCGGGCATGCCGCGGGAGTAGGCCATGAGGCGGGAACGCATGCCGGCCATGGTATGGGGTTCCTCGCACGAGTGGGCGACAGCCAGGGCGCAATGGCGCTGGACGAAGGCCCATTGGCCGGAAAGCGGCATGGGCTCGGGGTCCAGGCCGGTTTCGAGGGATTCGTGAATTTCCCGGAAAATCCACGGGGCGGACATGGCGCCGCGGCCCAGCATCACGCCGGCAACGCCGGTCTGCTCGCGGCGGCGCCGGACGGCGGCGGCGCCGGTCAGATCGCCATTGCCGATGACAGGGATGCTGACCGCCTGGACCACCTCGCCGATGACATCCCAATCGGCCTCGCCGCTGTACCCCTGCTCCTTGGTGCGGCCATGGACGGCGATGGCCTGCACCCCGGCCTCCGCAAGGAGCCGGGCGGTGGTGACGGCGTTGACCGAGGCCCGGTCCCAGCCGATGCGAATCTTCGCGGTGACCGGACAGGGGGCGGCGGCGCGGACGACGGCGCGGGCGACGCGCTCGAGCATGGGGCAATCGCGCAGCAGGGAGGAGCCGCCGTTTTTGGAGACCACTTTA
>Ga0302325_10023873_pt1 | contig 12733 bp, 10 predicted proteins | sample Palsa_T0_2_FD_201948 | JGI IMG/M metagenome (GOLD analysis project Ga0302325, IMG submission 201948) | Peat permafrost microbial communities from Stordalen Mire near Abisko, Sweden - Palsa_T0_2 | ecosystem: Environmental > Terrestrial > Soil > Palsa > Peat permafrost | place: Sweden: Abisko... | reverse complement strand
GGCGAGGACGAGGAGCTCGGTATCGAAGAACCAGGCCTGATCCTCGATCAGCGGCAGAAGCTCGGCGGCGCGCTCGGCGCGGAGCGCCTTGAAACCGCATTGCGCATCCGTGAAGTGGATGTGCAGAGCGAGGTGCAGGATGCGGTTGTAGATGCGCGAGATCAGGGCACGCTTGAGCCCCCGTTCGACCCGCGCCGAGCGCGCGAGGCGGCTCCCTACCGCGACGTCGCTGTGACCCGAGAGGAGGGGCGCGACCAGCGGCAGGAGCGCGCCGAGGTCGGTCGAGAGGTCGACGTCCATGTAGGCGACCACGGCGGCGTCGCTCCGCGACCAGGCGGCCCGCAGCGCCCGGCCGCGGCCCTTCTCGTCGAGGTGGAGGGCCGCGACGCCCTCGAGCTCGTGGGCGAGCCGACGGGCGATGTTCCACGTCCGGTCACCGCTTGAGTTGTCTGCGATCGTGATCCGGAACGTGAAGGGAAAGTCACGCTGGAGGTAGCCGTGTAGCCTCCGGACGCTGCGCTCGAGATCGCGTTCCTCGTTGTAGACGGGGACGACGATCTCGACGGCGGCGGTGGGGGCGACACCCTGATCGGTTTTGGCGGCTGATGCTTGCATTCCGCCACAGTGCGTCGCCGGTCCTGGCATCGGCTGAGCGACGACTGTGAGAGAGCTGTGACTCGCCTCTCCGACGGTGAGGGCCGCTTCGCGCGCGGGAGCGGGACGGAGATTCCTCGGAGACGACGCGATCCGGGGCGAGGTGGGCGGTGTTTCAGCGCCCACCTCGCCCCGGAGGAACCGACGACTAGCCCGTCGTCGAGGAGGACGAACCCGACGACATGTTCGGGCAGGCTGCGCTCGAACTCCCTGGCGTTGTGGGTGTGTTCGCCGCGAACTGCCGCGCCGCGTGGCGCAGCGCCGCGTGGTGCGAGCTGTGCTCTGCCGCCCCGAACGCCGAACCGGCTCCCGCGAGAAGGACAAGCGCGGATACACCGGTCGCCATGGAGAAGCGTTTTCTGCTCACCAATTGAACCTCCTTTTCTTCGTTCCTTCAAGAAAAGCAGGAGGACATTGAAGAACGCTGAGAATTCAATGTGAAATCACGCGCGTTTGCAAAGGGGAGATGCTCATCGCCGCGTCTGCAGCTGGCGCTTCGGCCGAAGGGAGGGGGCCGCCGCCCGTGTCGTCGGCCCAGATCCTCGACGCGCCGGGAGGGACGCGCCCGAAGAGAACTGTCCCGAGTGTCGTGCGGCTCGGGGCCGCCTCGACGCTGCGACGGTTCTGCTCGAGGAGCGAGGAGGGGCCTCTCCACTCTCCCCGGGGGTGGCCCGAACGAACGGTGAGCCTGCCAGAATCCCGGGCCCGCGCATGCGATCGCTCTGGTCGCGATCGGCCGAGAGCCGATGGAGCGGCGGTCGTGCTCGTGGAGGTGTCACCATGATCCCGTGACCGTGTTCCCGTTACGGTGATCCCGTTACGGTGATCCCGTTACGGTGATCCCGTTACGGTGATCCCGTTACGGTGAGCCTGCCAGGGTGGGCCCTCACGGTGAGCGCGCCGTCTGCCGGGCACAACCCGAGCGCCCGGAGCGGGTCGATGGGGGACGCCAACGTCGTCCTCGCCGCGGAGGCGCGTTCGTCGGGCATCGGCGGCGCAGGGTCGAGGTAGCGGGTCGCTGCGACTCCCAGGAGCGCGCTCACCGCTGCACTGTAGGGGTCGGGGCTGTAGTGGTTTGTGAAGTCGACTGCACCGTTTACCTCGAGTACGACATGGTTGCCGTCTCGGTCGGTCACGAGGTCGACGCCGGCGAAATCCAGTCCGAGGGCGCGGACAGCTGCCACTGCGAGGCCCGCTGCCTCGTCGCTCGGCACGATCGGTCGGCGCACGCCTCCGAGTGCGACATTCGTTCGCCATTCGCCCGGCGCCGCGAGGCGTTCGACCGCGCCGACGACGCTCGATCCGGCGACGATGACGCGCAGGTCGTGGTCGCCATGGGGAAGCAGCTCCTGCACGATCGCACCGTGACGTTGGAACCAGGGCCGAGACACGAGCGAGTTCAGCGTCTGGATCAGCCCGCTTCGGTCGACGCAGCGGAACACGTCCGCGCCCCAGCTCCCGTGACGCGGCTTGACGACGTACGGCGGTTCGAGCTCGACCGGGCTCGAGGGGTAGAGGGCGTGCTCGGTGAGCGGATGGGGCAGGCGCGCGCTGCCAAGCATCCGTGCCGTCATGAGCTTGTCGTGTGCAGCGAGCAGCGAGAGGGGTGTGTTGAACATCCGGTTGACCGCACCGCACGAGCCCGCGAGCGTCCAGAATCCGGCTTCCGGCCCGTCGAGTGTCGGGGCGACATCGGTTCGATTCAGCGCCAGATCGAAGCAGTCGAGCACCCCCGCGGCCGAGGATGCGGGCAGGATCCAGGCATCGAGGCCTCGATCGCCAAACGCGCGCGAGAGACGCGTGTTGGTCGCCGACACGTTTCCGATGATGAGCAGCTTCCGATCCTGCGCTGCGGACGGAAGCGGGCCGCGGTGGAACGACGCGCGTGGAAACTCGGCTTCGATGACGTTTTGCATGACGGTCCTTTCGAGTCGGAGGTTGCTCTCACTGTCCTCGGCCGAGGTGAGAATCCCCTCCGGGATCCCTGAGCTTCGGCTGTGAGCCTCGCTCTCTCCGAGAGCACACCGCGGCTCCGAACCGGTTCGCGGGAGAACGAGTCTGGCTTGGTCGCCGTCGGCGAGCAGCGACCCGGTGCGGTGCTCGACGACTGTCAGCCAGGGCACCCGGAGTGAGCAGCCGAGGTGCGCCTCGCGGGTCGAGTATGCGGTGCGCTCGGGGCGGCGGCCCGCGAATCGCCGCGGCGGGTCAGAGCGCCGCCCACCCGAGCCGCGCGACAGGCTCGCTCGGGCGGCCGAGCAGCTCGAGGCCTCTCGAAGCCGCAGCTGACCGGCGCGAGCTGACCCCGTGGCCCCGTCTCGCGCGAGCGCGAATGGCGTATGGGCGTGTGACCGTCAACGACGTCCCCCTTGGCGCGACCAACAGGTTGCTCGGCTCGGCCACCAAGTGCCTGGCGGCGCTGCATGCGTTCGAGGCTGGCGCCCAAGAGATCACCCTGCTCCTGCGCGGCTAGCGCGGGCGCGGAGCACGGGGGCCTTCGAGGTGATCGACGCCCGAGCGCATGTCGCGGGACGGCGTCCTTCGACGGGTCCTTCCTTCTCCTCGTTTCTCATCTCTCTCAGGGTCGGCGCGCCTCGCCAGCAGCGAGGGGCCCCGCAAGGGGAAGCGGACCCGCGCGGAGGCTGCGTGCTCGAGGGTCAGGGTCCGGGGCTGTCGACGACGCCCGCGGCTCGGAGCCTCTCGAACTCCTCGCGTCCGTGGCCGAGCTCGGCGAGGATCTCCTCTGTGTGCTCGCCGAGCAGCGGGGGCGCTTGCGCCGGTCGCGTCCCGGCGCCGAGCGAGAACGGCGGAAGGACGAGCTCGACCTCCCCGGCGGTCGGGTGGGGCAGGCGGACCGTCACGGCCTTCCCGGCTCGTTCGGCCTCCCGAATCGCATCGAGCACGCCCCGGACCTTGCCGGCCGGCACGCCGGCCTGGTTGAGATCGACGAGCCACTCCTCGGCTGTCCTCGTCGCGAGCCGCAGCTCGAGAATCGCAACGAGCTCGGTTCGATGCTCGACCCGATCGGGATTCGTCCGGAAGCGGGGATCGTGGGCGACCTCCGGTAGACCGAGCACCTCGCAGAGGCGCGCAAAGAGGCGGTCGTTCGCGGCGGCGACCGCCAGCGGCGCGTCGGCTGCCGAGAATGTCTGGTAGGGGACGATGGTCGGGTGGGCATTGCCGTGGCGCGCCGGCTCCCGGTCGGTCACGAGCGCCGTCGAGGCAACGTTGACGAGCGAGGCAACCGCGGTGTCGAGCAGGGAGATCTCGATCCTGTCGCCGTCTCCGGTTGCCGCCCGCCCAATGAGGGCGCCGAGAATCGCGTTCACCGCCGCGGAGCCCGCGAGGACGTCGACGAGGGCGGCGCCGACCTTTGTCGGCTCGCCCTCGGCCTCTCCGGTGATCGCCATCAGCCCGCTCTCGGCCTGGACGACGAGGTCGTACCCGGGGCGGCCGGCGGGTCGGCGGCTGCTGCCGAAACTGTTGATCGAGCAGTACACGAGCGCACGATTCCGTGCCCGCAACTGCTCGTAGCCGAGGCCCAGCCGCTCCGCGGTGCCGGTGCGGAAGTTCTCGACGACGACGTCCGCGCGGGCAGCCAGTTCGCCGACGATCTCTCGACCGACCGGGGTCGCGAGGTCGATCGCGAGGCTGCGCTTGCCGCGATTCACCGACAGGTAGTAGGCGGACTCCCCGCCGGTGAAGGGCGGTCCCCAGGTGCGCGTCTCGTCGCCGAGGCCCGGGCGCTCGACCTTTATCACCTCGGCCCCGAGGTCGGCGAGGATCATCGTGCAGTAGGGGCCGGCGAGGACGCGCGTCAGGTCGAGGACACGGATCGACTCCAGCGGCGCCACCGGCGCATGCTACGCCGGCCTCCCCGAGGCTCAGCCGCGCCCGGCGCGACGAGCGCTGCGCGGGCCCGCTCGCGCCGCGCCGAGCGGGTGGGGCGTGCAGGTATCCCTGTGCTCAGGCGCAGAAGGCGGACCGCCGGCCCCTTCGCGCCCTGCCCGGCCACCCGTCCTTTCCTCGTCGCGCCCACCCGGACGCGATGTGTGAGCGGATCGGAGACACGCGCGCGATCGCGAGCGGCGATCAGCTGCAGACGCTTCCGGGTGGTGGAGGCGCGTGGGGCTCGAAGGTCAGCGTCCGGGCGGTCGCCGGGGGCCGGGCGCTGCCGAAGCCGGCCAGGCCGAGCAGTCCCTGCCCGTAGTCCCAGAGCGCGTAGGCGTGAGCGAGCTCGGTGACGTAGGCGACGACCGGTCGACCGAGCGTGGTCGCGAGGTCGCTCAGCCATTGCGCGTTGGCGGTGACCGAACAGGTCGCGCCGCGGAACTCGCGCTTCTCCGCCGGGCTGACACTCCAGATATCGACGAACCTCATACCGTTGCGGATCGCGCTCGCGAGTCCGTCGAGGTGGTGGCTGGGCGAGCGGTTCTCGAAGCTGGCCGGGATCTGCGCCGGCGTCCCGCCGAGCACCGACTCGATCTCCTTCCGCGTCTCGTGATAGATCGGGAGCGCGTTGAAGCGCGCCGTGAGGTCGAGGAAGCTATCGACGACGATGAGCGCGGCCGGGTCCATCTCCGGGTGGGTCGCGACGAGCTCGGCATTCGCGTAGCCTGCGTACGACACGCCGAGCACGATCAGCGCCGAGACCTTCACCCCTGTCTGCTCGAGTGCTGCAGGAAGCCTCGCGACCGCGGCGTCGTAGGCCGGGTCGCCCCAGTCCTCGACGCGCCCCGTCCGCTCGCTCGGCGTCTCGTAGCGGTCGGGGCCGTAGTCGGCGCAGAGAAGCGACGCATCGACGTGGGAGGCGAGATTCTCGAGCTGGACGCAGTAGTTCGGCCCACCGAGCGTCATGAGCAGGAGATGGGGCTGCTGCCTGGCCCCGGGCACGAGGCGCACTTCCTCGCGATAGATCGGCGTGCCCGTCACGCCTGCACCGGCCGCCGGGAACCCGAGGATTCCGACGGCAAGGAGAACCCCGAGCGCCGCGAGGGCAGGACGAGCCGGTCGCTTCAGCGCCCACTCCTCGTGTCCGACCCGCCTTGAACCGAGGTCGCCGAAACGCTGCCGCTCCCTCTCGGGCGCCGCGCAGGGGCCCTTCGCGTCCCCTCGTGCCCGCGACGACCTCCCGTCTGCCACCTGCGCCGCGCCTTGGCCGCGACCGTCAACGGATGCAGTAGGTCGCGATCGGTTGATGGTGGTCCCAGACGTAGCCGGGCGCTCTCACGGATCGCACCTGAACGCTGTAGCACCCCGGTCTGGGCTTCGGGAGCGCGATCAGTCCGATCTGTCCGGCGTTGCTCGTCGTCCCCGCGGTCGCCGCGAAGATCGCCGTTCCGCGGAGGAGGGCGAAGGCGACGCGCGCCGGGAGGGCTCGGCCGGAGTCATCGACGACCCGCAGCTCGACGCGGAGGCGGTGATGGAGCCGAGTGAAGCCGATCGACTCGATGTGGGAGGGAAGCGAGCTGACGCAGAAGGTCTGCGTGGGCGCGGTGCCGTCCCAGCTGTAGCCGGGGGCGGTGAGCGATTGGACCTGGACGCTGTAGCAGCCTCGTTCGAGCGGCTGGGCCGCGGTGATGCCGAGCACGCCGTCGGCGGCCGTTGCACCTGCCGTTTCGCTGAGGGTCGAGGAGCCGAGCCGCAGCGCCAGCTGAACGTGGGCCTCGAGCGGCTTGCCGGCGTCGTCGGCGACGCTCAGGGCGATGTGCATGCGGTCGTCCTCGGGCGTGAAGAGGAGGGAGGAGATGTGTGCCGGAAGCGAGCTGACGCAGAAGGTCTGGGTCGGTGAGACGTTGTCCCACACGTAGCCCGGAACGGTGAGCGATTGGACCTGGACGCTGTAGCAGCCTCGTTCGAGCGGCTGGGCCGCGGTGATGCCGAGCACGCCGTCGGCGGCCGTTGCACCTGCCGTTTCGCTGAGGATCGAGGAGCCGACGAGCAGCGCCAGCTGAACGTGGGCCTCGAGCGGCTGGCCGGCGTCGTCGACGACGCTCAGGGCGATGTGCATGTGGTCGGCCTGGGGGGTGAAGGTGAGGTCGGCCACCTCGGCGGCCGGCGGCGCCGGCGGCGGCGGGGCCGGGGCGGGGATCGCCTCTGTCTGCGTGGAGAGCTGGCCGTCGAGGTTCGCCGTGATGGTCGGCGCGCCCGGCGAGGGATCGAGCGTGTAGAAGGTTGCCGTATCGACGCCGGGAGGCAGCGTCAGTGTCAGGCTCGGCGTCCACGGCCCGCCCGGATCGGAGGCGAAGGTGCCGCTGGTGGAGCTCGAGGTCACGACGACGCTGCTTGTGACCGGGAGCATGGTCGGCACGCCGCCGGTCTCGAGCTCGACGGCCAGCGGGCCGGAGGCGGCGCCGGGGGCGGTGGTTTGGGGCGCGGTCGTGAAGGCCGCCGTTGTCGGGGTCCAGGACGAGAACGTGCTCCAGCCGATCGCGGGAGCCCCGCCGCTGATCACGGCCGCGCATCCGGTGGCCTCGCACGCCTCCGCCGGGTCACCGCCGTCGGTCTCGTGGATCGATCCGGCCAGCCGGTCGAGTATCCCCGCGATGTCCGCGTCGAAGTCGCTTGTGGAGAGGCTCTCTGTGTTCGACGGGTTCCACGCGAAGCCGATACGCGAGTCGCCGAGCGAGCTGCGCATCGCGTAGGTCTGTGCGGAGATGTAGTCCGCCATCACATCCGATCCGACCTCGGTCTGGCCGTACTCCGAGCTCCACGCCCACGACGCGTTCGCCAGCGGTCCGTAGGCTGAAGTCAGGAAGCTGCTTGCCGCCGCCGCGGTCTGTGGGACGCCCGGGGCGGTGACGAGGTCGAGCGGGGCCTGGAGAAACGAGTTGAGGTAGCCGATCCGGGTCGCGGGATCCTCGCCGGCCACGGCGTAGTCGGCGACGTTGCCGTAGGCCTCGTAGAAGAAGTCGCTCACATCGGAGCTCATCACGCCCCAGAACGTGCTGTCCTGGAACCAGGACTCTAGGCTCGCCTTGTACTGCGCAAGCGACGCGCTGTTCTGACCGACGCCGACCATGAACACGACCCCCTGCGCCGGCGTGTCGGCGCCCTCGCCGGCGTACAGGCCCTGGACGAGCTGCTCCGCATTCTGGCGCGCACCGTTCGTGTTCGTGAGCACGGACGAGGGGAACTCGTTCACGGCCCAGGTGTCGCCGGCGGCGATGTTGAACCCGGCCGCGTCCATGCTGCTCCGCGCAGCCTGGCCGGCCTGGTACCACGAGTTCCCGGTCGATGCAACCCAGTTCTGCCAGGCCGTGTAGTTGACCTCGGCGAGCGAGTGGAAGTTCGTGGCGAGCGCGTCCACGCGCGGCGCGGCACCCGCTCGCATCTCGGTCTTCGCGCCGCTGAGCGGGGCGATCGAGATGTAGTACTGCGCGCAGGACGACGGATCCGCTGCTAACCCCTGCGCGAGGCGCGCCCAATCATTCGAGGTGTAGAAGACAGCCCGCGTGGCCTGGCACTGACTCGAGCGTGCCGGCGCACCCGGGACCGCAACCGTAAGAAGCGCGAGCGCGCCCAGGAGGATGAGCTTCTTCACGACGAGGTGTTCCCGAGACCCTTTGCCGCCCGCGCGCGCTCATCGTAGCGACGGCTTCCGCCGGGCCCCCGGGCAAGCGCTGCGACGGGCACCCAAACGAGCCGCCGCGCTCGGCGCCCGTGGCGGTTGCGGGAGGCGATCCTCGCCGACTCGCTGCCAGGTTTGTCGAGGCGCGCTCGAATGGCAACGGGCATCAAACCTTCGTGCCCGTCCAGGCGAGGCCGTCAGGCGCACGCCGCCCGCGGAGACCGACATCCCGCGGCGCTACCATTTCCTGCGGGCTGTCAGTACGAGCGGGCGCCCTTCGCCGCTACTCCCCGAGATCGCAGCCCGCCGCCGTACGCAGAGTGTGTATCGCGGCCCCGCGAATTCTCACTGGAATGGAGACGCGTGTGACTGCCATCGCCTACAAGCACGTTCCGCACCCGCACATCGAGCATCGCAAGCGGGAGGGACCGATCAAGGTCGTCGACCAACTCCCTCGCCGAACGCCGTTCAACCGCTTCAACGCCTGGCTCGCCATCAGGATCACGAACGGTGTCGGCACGATGCTCTGCGCCTACATCTTCGCCCTCATCGCGCTCGTGAGCCTGCCCGCCGCGATTCAGTCGGGAGAGTTGATCGTGATCATCTCGTGGATCGCCCAGACATTCCTCCAGCTCGTCCTGTTGAGCATCATCATCGTCGGACAGAACATCGCCTCCACCGCATCGGACAAGCGCGCAGAGAGCACCTTCCAGGACGCCTCCGCAACCCTCCACGAGGCGTCCGAGATCCAGAAGCACCTCGTGGCACAGGACACCGCCCTGAGCGAACTCACCGACAAGATGCTCGCTCTGGCCGAGCAGATGACCTCGGTCATCGCAGCAAAGCGTGCCTGACGGTCCCTTTTAGTCTTGCTTCGTCTGGGCGTAGACCGCGCGCCGCGAATTGCAATTACCGAACGGAAGGCCGTGTCTGTGCGCTCACCGACGATCGATACACGGTGGATGGACAGACGGTAAATCGACAGACGGTAAATCGACAGACGGTAAATCGACAGACCGTGGGCTGAAGCAGCCGTGGCTGCGACCCCAGTGTCAGACTCACGTTGCGAAGGGCTCACGCTTGGCGTCGCGTAGCTCGAAACCAACCGCCTCGGCCCGCTGTGATCGATAACAGGCGAACTGATACCCGCCGACACCAGCACCCGGGTCAGACGGGACACGGTGGCGGAAGCCCACCGCGGACTCAACTTCGTGACCATATAGTTGCCTCCGCCTCTCACAGGGGAAGGCTTGGTCAGCGAGACGGCCCGACGCATCGACCCTAACGCATCGCGAGATGTGGTGGAAGCGCGCAACCGAGTCCTGAGGTCGGCTCCTAACGAGCAAAGATAACGACCGCGAGGTCGATCAGTGAGAGGAGAAGAACGAACGTTGAGAGCGCGATGACCACGTCGGTTTGGCCCGCGATAAGGGCTGGAGCGTGCCGTCCGGCGGCCGTCGAGTAACGCGTAAGAGAAAGTACCCACATCCCAAGCCCGATCACGACGACCGCCAGCCCGAGCCCCTGCAACAGCAGAACCTGTTGAACGACTCCCGCGCGCAGCAGCAGAGCACCATTGCCGCCAACCCGCAATCGCGGCCCGGTTCCAGGCGAGCACCGTGCGCTCCAGCGGAGCACCTTCACGGCCCTCTTTGCCCGGCGCGACCGTCACCGGCTCGAGATCACCAAGGCGAGTGCGGCGATCGAGACAACCGCCATGCCGACGCCGAGCACGAGTGGCAGGCGGATCGGCGGCAATGGGGCTCCCTCGCGCATCGCCCTGTCTGTCGCAAGCCAGCGGCTATAACCAAGCGCTGCGACCAAGACACCAAGCACGACCAACACAACGGCGATCGCGAGACGAAGGTGGATCGCGCTCGGATGCAGAAATTGCGCCGCCGCAAGCCCGCCCGCGTCAAGAGCCAGCGCGGTTCGCACATACGCCAAGAACGTCCGCTCATTCGCAAGCGTGAAGCGATAGTCCGGCTCGCGCGCGTCAATCGCACTGGTCTCACGTCGCCGCATCGCAACAACAACCATATGCCCACCTAAACCGCGTCATCCCGACGGATGCTTGTCCGCGTTGCGCCTCGTCGTGGCGGAGTCGCCGCGGGCGCGATCCTCGAGGGGTCGACCGATCGGGCTTTTCGTGCACGGTCGCCGGCCCGCTGTGTGGCGCCGCACGGCCACGCGGGGGCCGCGCCTGGCGGCAGGGGAACCATGATTGTCATGAGTTTGATACAGAATCGAAACCCGGTTTCTCGAGCTGCGCCTCTAGCGTCACGCCCGATCTGGGGCCCGTGTGGGCGGTCAGAGGTCGATCGTGGGAGGCTGATTGGCGGCGCTCGATTCAACTCACTCGGATCGCTGTCTTTCTCGGCGCGCTCATCGTCTTTTTGGGGGTTATCGGCGCCACTGCGCGTCCGGTCGGGGCGGCTGGTCAGGGCGACCTCATCGATGTTCTGCAGACGTCAGGGACGGGCAGTGCCGCAACGGCTGTTTCTGTCGTTCCGGTGCTGTGCTCGAGCTGCTCGTCGGCGACCGTTGGGGCACCGATCAGCGTCCCGTCAAGCGCCACGGTCGATCCGGCAGCTCCCGTCCACTCCGAGTAGTCGTCCGTTCCGCCCGACGGCGCGGGGCGTTGTTCGCGGAGCCGGGAACTCGAGGGCTCGGCGGGCAACCCGCGGGCGCGGAGATGGGTCTCATCCTCCGCGGCCCGCGGCCCGCAAGGTCCCGGCGGGTGCACGCCAGGCACGACGCTACGACGTTCGCCCTCCCTGACCCAGACGACTCGTGCGGAAGGGTCGCCCGCGCTGCGAAGCGTCCGGGTTTCTGCTCCGGCGTTAGGCAGCGTCCAGGGCGAGTTCCGGCACGAGGAGAACGGGTTCCGCGTCGCCGACCGCCGGCGGTGACTCGATGATGACGGCCGAGAGCACGGCGGCGAGCGCCGCCACGCCTGCCAGCGCGTAGAAGGCGATCTGGAAGCCGTGCGTCAGGGCGGCACCGCCAAGCGCGGTCGCACCGATGTGACCGCTCACGTAGTGGCTCGTGTAGATGGTCGCGATGGTCGTCGCGGCTGCGACTCCGATTGCGCCGCCGACCTGCTGGCTCGTGTTGATCAGCCCGGAGGCGACTCCGGCGTCGGATTGTGTGACGCCCGTGAGCGCTCCGATGGTCATCGGAACGAAGGCGAGGCCGAGGCCGATCCCGCTCAGCAGGAACGCCGGGAAGAGGTCCCAGAAGTAGTGGCCATGTGCGGGAAGCTGTGCGTAGAGAACGAGTCCCGCGGCTGCGAGCGCGAGGCCGACGGGGAGGACGCGGCGGACGCCGAGCCGGAGGGCGAGCGCCTGGGAGATGGTCGCGAACACGATGACGGCGAGCGTCAGGGCGATGTAGGCGACACCGGTCTTGATCGCCGAGTAGTGGAGCACCTGCTGCATGTAGAGGGTGAGCAGGAAGAACTGCGAGAACAGGGCGCCGCCGAGCAGGAAGCCGGCGATGTTCGAGCCGGCCAGTGTGCGCAGGCGGAAGAGGCGCATCGGCAGCAGCGGCGCCTTCGAGCGGAGCTCGATGACGACGAAGCCGACGATGAGCGCCACGGACACCGTCAGCAGGCTGATCGTCTCGCCGGTGGCCCAGCCGTGCTGGGCGGCGTGGGTCATGGCGTAGACGAGCACCATCAAGCCGCTCGTGATCGAGGCGGCTCCCGGAAGATCGAAGCTGCGGTGGCCGAGCTCGGCGCGGCTCTCCTTCAAGAGCCAAGGCGTCAGCACGAGGACGACGAGCCCGACGGGGACGTTGATGTAGAAGATCCACGACCAGTTGAACTCGCTCGTCAGGAAACCCCCGAGCAGGACCCCGGCTGCTGCGCCGCTGCCGGAGATCGCTCCCCAGACGCCGAGAGCCAGGTTGCGCTCGCGGCCCTCGCGGAAGGTCGTCGTCAGGATCGAGAGCGCGGCAGGCGAAACCAGTGCGGCACCGAGACCCTGGAGCGAGCGGAAGGCGATCAGTGATGCCTCGGACCAGGCGAGCCCGTCGAGGAGCGAGCTCACCGTGAAAAGTGCGAGTCCGGCCATGAACAGGCGGCGGCGGCCGAGCAGGTCGGCGAGGCGCCCCCCGAGCAGCAGCGCGCCGCCGAAGAGGATCGAATAGGCCGTGATCACCCACTGCAGGCTCTCCTGCGTGAAATGAAGCTCGGTCTTGATCGAGGGTAGGGCGACGTTGACGATCGCGACGTCGAGGACGACCATGAACTGAGCGGTTACGATCACCCCCAGTGCGATCCATCGTCTGCGGTCCGGCGCGGTTTGTGTGCTCATCATGTTCATCTCCTCGAAACGTTGGTGTCGGTGACCATACGTCGTTCCAACGATTGGACGCGCTACCGTTATTCCCGTGACGACCAGTTCGACAGATCCAGGAGCGTCCCGCGCGGCGGCCGCAACCAACTGCGTTCCGGGCGAGCTGCTCGCCGACCCGCTCTTCCTGCTCGTCCGGGTGGGCTTCGCGATC
>Ga0302325_10023870_pt1 | contig 12734 bp, 14 predicted proteins | sample Palsa_T0_2_FD_201948 | JGI IMG/M metagenome (GOLD analysis project Ga0302325, IMG submission 201948) | Peat permafrost microbial communities from Stordalen Mire near Abisko, Sweden - Palsa_T0_2 | ecosystem: Environmental > Terrestrial > Soil > Palsa > Peat permafrost | place: Sweden: Abisko... | reverse complement strand
CATTCAAATCATTCAAACCTCACCTCATCCTAAGGAAACTTCTCAGCCACCACGGTAGAGACTTCTCAACCTCCTCGTCGCGAACGCGGCGCCGATCGTGCACATACTCCCAATGCACAAGCAGACCGCGATAGCGTTCGGCCCATCCGTGCCGTGATGCTCGCTCGGATCCGCATCGTGCGCCAGCTCGGGACTCTTCCCGGGCTCCAGCAGCGCGAAGACAATCATGCTGATGAAGGTCCCGATGAACTGCGGGATCGTGGTGTAGATGTTCAAGATCCCGAAGTAGAGGCCGGAGAGCTCGCCCGTGGAGTTGTTGTCGTCCTTCTCGGCTATGGCGCCTTGTTCGAGACGGGTGGGTGTGGGTGTTGCGGGCGTGAGGGGCGAGGTGAGTTCGAGCGGGGCGCTGGAAGAGAGACGTCGATAGGAAGAGACGGGCGCGCTGAGGCGGTTGACTTCCATTCCCATGAAGGTGGCGGGGGCCCAGGAGGCTAGGGCTGAAGGGATGCCGCAGAGTGCCATGAGGAAAGTTGCAACGCGGAAGGAATGCACGAAAGGCGTGAGGATCATGGAGCTGCTGAAGAGAATGTGGCCCCAGATCCAGGTGGTCAAGAGATCAGGTCGGAATTTGTTGAATTTGGTGAGGACGACTGCGATTGCCGCTGGTGGTCGTCTGGTAAAGTTTTCCTCGTCTGGTGAGCGGATGAGGATGGGTAGGATGATTGCTCCTGCGAAGACGACCGAGGAGAAAACGACCAAGGCCAGGCTTCCTATCCGCCCAATATCTCCCAATGCGTCTTTTGACTGCTTGACATCATGAGGAGCATCGTATCTGAAGTAGATTTCTCCAACAAAGGTCGTGCTATAAAAATAAAACGGGAACCAGCCGATCCAGCTCCATAGTTGGATATTGCAGATTGCCTGGATCCGAGGTGGAAGCGAAGTAGCGGTTTTGAAGATGTGGCGTATGATCTCGATGATCCCTTTATGAGGAGCATCCGCATCTCTTCCTGAGATCAAGACTCTCTCTGTAACGGCCCAGGACGTAACTCCACACGAAATTATGAGAGCAAAAGCAGACACCAATATTAACTGTTTAAATTGCGTGTCGCCAAACGTAGGTCCGAAAATCTTCACGAGGTCCATCGTGCCAATAACATATCCCGTCAAATGACCAATGGCAACCATTCTACTTGCTTCACGCTGTCAGCTTCATCCTCTCAAAAAAGAGTTGACTTACCCCAGGCACTCCCTGTCTGCTGTTTTGGAATAGGAAGGGTATCAACAATCAAACTCCGACAACAAGCCTGCACAGCATTGATAGCAAAATCCACCGCATAAATAGATACCACAGCAAGGGCAACAGTACAACTCTTTCTGAACTCGCCCTCTTCCACAAAGTGCCCCACAATCTCCTTAGTCCATCCGAGCATAATCAAACAACATGCTACCAGAAATGACCCAATGACCATGACAGGTCTCCGCCTGCCATATTTTGATGTCGAACGGTCAGCGAGGACGCCGATTATAGGTTGAACTATTAGACCAGAGAGGGGCCCCGCAATCCAAACAAGAGACGTGCGGGATTTCGTGAGGCCGAGGGCAAGAAGGTAGGGCGTGCAATCTGAAGCAGAGAATCAGCATATTTCTTAGGTAACATGTCTAGCATCAAGAGAAAACTTACAAGTCATCTCAATTCCCCAAGTAAATCTACACACGGAAACCTGTCAGCCTTGGCGCAAACCCCAAATTGAACAAGTATACTGACTGGATCCCAACCAACGAGAACGTCAACAGCGCCATGCGCATGCTCTCCGTCGAGCCCTTGACGGACGGCTGCCCTGCCCAAGACGCCATCTCCGCGGTCCTTTCTGCGCGGCTGCCCTTCTCTCGTGGGGACTGGCAATACTTATCTGTCCTCCTGAACTCTGTACCTCATGACCGCAAGGCGTTCCCCATTCTTGCTTTTCGTACAATCTGCCGCGTCATCGTTAGTGATGCCAATTGAAACACTAATTGATGGGGAACATACGTTGGAGGGAAGAAATATATCGTACAGAAGGTTGGATGTCTCAATTGGAATCGTGTTGGGAAAGTTGGAATGAGAGACCTGCTGCAAGGGATTGGCGTGGCGTTCGGAAGCGCGAGGCTGCGAGCCAGGGGTAAAGTTCTAATTAAGGAAGGCTATCACGAGACATAAGCTCACTGATATTGACAGAGATGGTGAACTGGATCAGTTTTAATTTGGGTATCTAACACGTTTATCATGCACAGCAATATAGACAACGCTATTTCACAGTTTCTCCATCTTCTGTTCAAGGTCCTTCACCCACCCTTCAACTACCTTCATGTTCCCACTCATGATTGCCTCGCTGTTCTTCATCGCCTCTTCAACTTTTTCCAAACCCTCTCTCCATTTCTTGATATCGGAGGCCATCTCTGCCTGCTTCTTTTCCGTCCTTTCTAAGCTCTCACTAGCGGTGGCCGCATCGGCATGAATGGCCCTTAGGGAACGCAGTCTGTCCAACAAGGAAGGAAGAAGTGGGGACAAGTTCTCAATCGTAGAGAGAGTTCCGTATAATGCGTTGATCTTAGCCACTTGCTCGGAATCTTCTCCGTCTTCTGACGCAATATCTCCTCCTGCTGCCCTTAAAAGATCTTGCGCCGTCTTTGCCGCTTTCCGGGATTCCTCTAGTCTTTCAGCTTCCTGAGTGAGCGTTCGAACTCTTCGACTAATGCTATCAAGAGAAGAGGGTGTAGAATCAGAAATGACCGAAATTTGACGTTGGAGAGTATCGAGAGTTGTTAAAATTGCTTTTGCTGTTGAGCTCCCATTTATTGATGGCAGCTCTGCTGGGCTTATTCCAAGAGCCTTCTCTAGCAATGCCAATCGTCCGTCGAAATCGGCAGCCTTGGCAAGAGCATGGCTTTGCTGGTACGTCGGAGCATATGTCACCGTATATGTAGCTGGATCTCCTGTTCCCTGTGAAGATTGTGGTGGTCCATTGGCCTTTATCCCTGTCCCAAGATCCTTCGCAAATTTGGCGCTGGCACTCGCAGCTGTCGCCGCTGATGTAACAGAAATGCCATCCAGCATCTTACTTAATGCTGTAACATCTGGACCTAGATCCTTGCCGGCATCCTCCCCAACAGCACCCTTCTTTTCGGCTTGCCTTCTCCCATACTCCTCCTTCACCTCTTCAATCTCCCGCTTTAATCTTGCAAGCTTCCGTTCCAAGCTCTCCCCGTCCTCCTCATCACTGAAATCCCCGAACTCCTCAGTGCCATCTTCCTGCTTTCGTTGTCTTCGAGTAGATGCTTTGTATGATTTCCGCTTCGCAGTAACCCGGTCCGAGAAATCTACATCTCGTGCATCAATTTGTGCCGGTGAGAAGTGGTTCCGTGCTTCATCCGGTTGGAGGCGGGAGCGAGAAATGCCTGGCGAGTCATCTTCGTCATCGTCGAAGTCTTTGTATGAGGAGGTAGTAGATTGAGAGTGTGCTCTGCCAGTCTAGAATTGGTCAACAACAGCCCAAATGAAAAGGTCGACTACCAACTGGAGCTGTTGAGTTGTCGTCCGTCAACTCAGGAGTTTCGTAGATGTCTGGCGCAGAATCCTGCAAATGAGTTAGATGATTCTCCTACTATCAGTAACAGTACATACTAAGTCTGGCAGAGCAGCATACTTCCTATTGAGCGCCATTGTTGTGTTGGAGAAATATCAAAGATGTTTGAGTGCCGTTCAGGGGGCAACGGGAAGTGGGGGCAGGGGTTGCTGGCGTTGGAGCTTGGACCCTTCAAAGTGTCCAAATTTGTTACAGGAACTCGAAACTCAGCACGTCGCTCAGCCCATTGAAGGGTCGAGTCGAGACTCGGAAATCGGATATAGGAAACTGCCTATCTGTTTGTCTTCTCCCATCTTTTAACAGTGCTCAAATCATCAAGATCCTCAAGTTGTGCAGCGAGAGTCTAGCCTTAATCTCATGCTCCACCATTTTGGTTGCAGGTTTCTGAGCTTCGACGCGCCAGACGCGTCGCTCTTTCCAGATGAGTCTCGTTCTTACGAATGGACCTTCTGGAAGGCGCGCAGGACTGTCGAATAAAGCCCAAGTTGCAAGTCTTCTGCGGTCCACCAATGCTTCAGCAATTCAGAATCGAGCAATGCCACCTAGGGTGTTTACGAAAAGAGGTGCGGCGGGTGTAAAAGCTGAAGCTCCAGCCGAGAAGGAGAAGCCAGAGGAAGAGGACGAGGACTACCTTAACCGACCACCAGACAGCTCAGATGATGAAGTCAACCCAGGTGATATTGAACGGACGACTTTTGGGAGTACGTCTGAGCAACCGCAGGAAAAGGAGAAAAGGCAGGATATTGGTTCTACAAAGCGTGTGAAGAAGGGAATAGCCATTGCTACATCGACCGCATCCACAGTTACAAAATCAAGAAGAGGGAAGCTGTCCCAAGCATCAAGTCCGTCGCATGATAGCCCGAAGAGAAAGAGCCAGGAAGAAGTGAAGACTCTTGGGACTGGCATGACTGATGAATGGGGGATGGTCAAAGTGAAGAAGGCGAAAACGGGGAGAAAAAGTACCTATGGAGGGAGAAATGCTTCCAATACGGCTCCCGCAACCAAACGTGGTTTGTCACATACTTTTGGCTGCCTAGATGTGCACTAATATATGTTAGATCTCCATACAGTGTCGCCCAAAAAGGAGTTCAAATCGGTGCGCAAATATGACAGCTCGGAGGAATCGGATGCTGAGGAAGAGAATGGTTTTAAACGACCCAATGTAGCTGTCGATGATAGCCCTGCCACGACTCCTAAATCCGTGAAGAAGTTCAAGCCCTATACTCGCACCGAAACTCCGGACCCAGAAGAAAGTCTACCTCAACCAATTTTTAAGAAGCCCGGGATCAGCTTTGATGATTCTTTCGAGGAGTCCAATCTGGATGGCTCGCAACCCAGTCTTCCAGAAAAGATGCACAATACAACTGTTGCGGAAGCATTTCCAGCTACTCAAACACCCGTCTTCAAGGCCCCTGCCTATGATTTCGATCATGATGATGCCCTAGGGACAGCTCGATCAATACTCGAAGCAGAAAGCTTCCGAAGGCCATTCGCATCAGCACCAGCAAATGTGCCTGAAGATGATGACGACGAATTTCAAACAATGACACAACGCGCCAGGTGCCCAATGTGCGGCGAATCCGTTGACCCAGCGGACCTTAGAGCATTCGGTCGTATGAATACACGTAAACAAGAGAAGTTTTGTCGATCCCATCGAAAGACAACTGCATTGCAAACTTGGGATGCGGAAGAGTATCCAACAATCGATTGGGATAAGCTCGATTCTAGAATTACCAAGCACCACTCATTCATCAAGAAACTGATCAATGGAGCTGATTCCCATTATCGGGAGCGTCTCGCAGAGACCGTCAATGCTGGAAAGAATCGGTCCCTCCTTAAGTCGGACTACAATCCAACGCCCGGTTATTATGGAACTCGTGGCCTCCGTGCCATTTCAGAAAACACGATGCGGAAGTTTACGCCACTGTTGAAGAAGAGGATGGTGGTTGATCGATTAATGGCTGCAAGAGGATTCACTCCTTATGTCGAATATGTTGTTGTTCCTGAAGTTGCTGTAAAATTGATCATGGAAGATATGAATTGTGAGGTAGAAAGGGCAAGGGAGATCATGTCTGAAAGTCTTGGGGTGGGAGAGCTTCTAAGCGAAGAAATCAAGGACGTTGTCAGAAGAACGGGCAGTGAGGAGATTGAAGATTCCGATGAATGAACATTGATTGGCGCATAGAGCATTGGGCGGAGTTCAGAGCGGGATTTACACGCATGTACTCGATGTTGCTTATAGAGTTGCTTTGGACAAAGACGTATAAGCTGAGTAGCTATAGAGTTTGTTAGGATGCACAAGACAATCCTCGAGGACAAAGTACTTGGATGTTCCTCCCATTGAGAGTTAAGGGGGGGCTTAGCGCCTTTAACAGCCTCGCTTACTGGTGGCGTTCGACCTCAACTCGATACTGCAACTACAGCATATCAAGTTCTCCAAGCGCTGAACTTTGATTGATAACCCTACAATCCACGATGTTTTAGGCTACTCAAGAGCAGGCAGTATCCTCTTATCTTCGTCTGCCAGTATTAGCAGCGGTTCTTTAGTTCTAGGCAGGCTAGGCAACCACACGCCAAAATCTGCGAAGCCCTGCCACCGGTTTTCTTGATGTGCGTCTCAACATACCGAAGAGCAATAGTTTTCAGTTCTGATATCGTTGCTGTTCGTTATCAGCTAGTTATAGGGCTTTTTAAATCACGTGGGAGCCTCTGCCTGGAATCCTGCATAGGCCCACCGAGTCATCCCCAGCCTTGTCTTTTATGCAGCGACCAAGCTTCGAGCACTTAAGCAAGAGAATCTACTCTTCTAGATTCTTCATAAAGCACGGATACCATTCATAAATCTTCTTCGCGCTGCACGAGTGAGAGACAGGCAACTCCGACTGCTTCCTCTTCAACCAGCAACATGGACCAGCTCCAGAAACACAGACAGCTAATCCGGCTGCGAATTGAGTCACTAGAGCGGAGAAAGAAAGTTCTCAAGCCCCACGAAAAGTGGCCTACTGTCAAAGCTGTTCGACAATATCAAGAATGGAAGTCTAGCTTTCCAGTACTTGGCCAACTACCATGGTCTGCAGCAGCAAGTAAGACAAAGGATCCAGAAAGTCCTCCCCCAAAACTTCACAAATTCCATTTCCCCATTTCTCGAGTCAAGGACAGGCCAATGTTTCCACAATTTTCCAACCTTCCGCCCGAACTCCGCATTCAGATCTGGGAATATGGTCTCTTCGTCCCAAAGTTCATCGAAGCACAGTTTTGTACACAATTCTTCGAGCCCGTATTCGTCTGCAGCCAGCGAAATGTCTTGTTCTCCGTCTGTCACGAGAGCAGAGCTATAGCTCTTGCGTCAATTCCAGATACCCTTGCTCTAAAAGCCCTGCCTCTGAAACCCCGCCTCCTTCCCCAGACCATGTTGCCGTAAGTACCTAAGCTTTCTGTGCCAGAATCTGAAAGTTTGTTGCTAACCAATATCAGAGGTGGTGCTCACATCGATTCCCGGAGGCTACCGCCCTGGCCCAACCAAATCCTCCATTTCAATCCGGAGCAAGACACAATCTTCCTCCGATCTCTCGACAACTATCGAGCAAACGATCTAGGATCTATCATAGATCGCTTTCATGGAATACACAACATTCAGCACCTTGCTGTTCCTCTCGAGCAGAAAGGAATTCCTACTCGCAAAGAATGGCATAAGATCCTTAACTCTATGCCGGTTTTGAAGACATTAACGTTTATGCTTGGCTCAAAGGAGAAATCTTGGCGTGGTACACAGCGAGGTATTGAACTGCGAGATTTCGAGCAGTGGTTTGTGGATGGGAGGAGTAGTGACGTTTGTAGAGGAAATGGCGGGAAGGTGGATGTCAAGGATGTTGAGTCTCATATGAGAACCACAACTGCTGCGATTGGGGGTCTGTATGAATTTGGGTCAAAAGCTCGAAACAGGACGGTTAATGTTAGGGTTGTGGCTTGGAAGAGGGGAAGTCGGGTGTGATTTAATAGCATGTTTTGTATTTCCTTCTGCAGTATGGAAACTCGGCTCTATGCATTGCGTTTGCTCTTTTCAAATACCCGAATCTGATTTCATTCAAATGTGCCTTCTTAAATGAGTCTGCGATGATTTGGACCTTCGCAAATCGAGGTCATTGTGGCGGCGCCGTGGCATCTAACGGCCATTTCAAGTACATAGTAGGGAGCTGCCAGCCCTTCATTCAAATATGCATTGCGGCAGTAAATACCAAACCTGTCAGGTACTTCGGATTGGAGGAAAAAGCGAAGTTCGGAAACCATGGCTGAAATAACTGCTCCAACCATGGCCTCCACTCCCAGACCTACACTACCGCAGCCCCCTAAGATTCAATCGGTATTTCCGACAACTCATTACTTCATCATGTTATTCCTTCGGCATTCTTCTGTGTAGAAGCTGTTACTTTCGTATATTAAAGCTTCTTAGTGAATGCGAAAGCATTGTAAGTTATCTCCTGCGAGTATATGATCCATCTCCCCATACATCATGCCCTCCAACAACGCGTATCCGACAATTTTATATCCAATGCCCAACCACGGCCGAAGGATGACGATGTTTCGGAAGGCATTGAGAAGACAAATTTTGTCTCCATGCTCGGTCTTCACGTGTACCATCCCCAGACGTCCACTTTGCGTGACTGTTAGTTTTGCATAGGCCCTCTGGTGCCACCTTATCAATTTTGAGAGATACTCATTCCAGCGTGGCCCTTCCAGTTCTGGCAACCCCTTCTGGGTTATTGAATGGTTGCCTTCACTAGAGTGCTGGAGGCTGCTTGCCCAATCCGTTAAAGGTCGCCCATTGACAAGGAAGTTTCCATAAGTTATAATCCATGCGGCAAAGACAAGGTTTCCCACGAGGATGCCGAGAAACTCCATGTCATCTTCATGGAAAGTAAAAAGGGCTGCTAAAAACATCCAACGATCTGGAGAATTATCTTCTGTGATGAACAATAAGGAATCGATGTTCATGAAGATTTTCTCAGCGGATTGATAGCGCGTTGTTGCAGAGTCGCACTGAGAGTTCGGATGAGCAAAATTTGTGCGGGGGATGATCAACCCTGTTCCATTTATCATATCAAGTTCGATACCGTAAGTTAGAACGGTATGTCCCGTCACTTCGAATAAGAACTTGCTCCGCCTAGTTGCCCTGATATCCATTGCTTTCTGACAGGTGTGATACCGCTCTTGTGCCCTTGCGGGTGTATTCCATAAATAAGTCCAGTAAGGGTACCAACTCGGTGAATTAGTAGGCGCTTCCCACGGCATTTTCGCAGCAAGGACGTCCAAAGTCATTTCGGAGGCAGCTATCCCTCTCATCACAGCTCCCACTATACTGTGGATGGTAGAATTGTAATCTGGAGACGGGATGATAGTTGGACCATCGCAAGTCAAGCTTAGCAGCCCGAAGATCTTGTCTTTGAGATCCGTAGCCTTCAGAAGAATCGTCCTGTTCAGGGCGTCCAGAAGTTTCATTTCGTGGCCTTTGCCAAAGGATCTGCGAAGATTCACGAGCTGAGTAACAGTCTCCAACGAATTATCATACGGGTCGTCAATCACATAGGCGCATATTGCCTTCTGCAAGATCTCCCATAGGAATGAGTAAGATCCCGACACAATGTGAACATTTGGGGCAAGAACAATCTCTTGCACGATCCAAGTTCTACGTCAGTAAGGTCGTCCGAAAATGGAAACTAGGCATTCTTGCAACTTTTCTTCGGCCCATGATTCTTTTCCATTTGCCACGGCCTCCAAATAGCTTGTTGCAGCGGAGGTATTCTCAACCTCCTCGCCTATCCATGCAGTCACGCACTTGGCCTTCGAATAGATATCTCTCATACGAAGAACTTGCCGTTCTCGCTCGTGAATATTCCGTTGATCAATACAGAGGGCATCGATCCAGATGTAGGTTCCGGCGTGGCTGACTCGAAGCCGACGTAAGGCTTCTTCGAGGCTGACAGTGACATTGACGGCGCACTCATTAACAATAATCCTTTTGGTCTGGTTTGCATTGCCCCAGCAATACGACAGCGCCTGGTAGGTGGGATTGGCATCCAAGGAAATGTTCTCGAGACGGCATTTGACGATGCCAGCTTCGCCAGGCAGGAGAGTTATCAACCGGATCTCTTCCTTTTCGATGTCCAGTGGTTCGTATTTGAGAGTTTCAAAGCCCACGAAGTGAGCGTGCCTTCTCCACCAGGCTGGCCTTGGAGCTTCGTCCATCAGGGTACACCTGGACCAGCGATTTTATTGCTTCTGAACGAAGATACTCCTGTCTTGGAATCAAAAACATTTGTGACTACTCTTCGATGTCCTAGCAGAACTCAAGCTCGACTGATTTCCACTTTTAGCTGCCAGCCTCGTCCGTTAGATTTGAACGAATATGCCGTGTGGTGGTTTGCGAACGAAACGGTTGCTGTGATAAAACAACTACACCAGCGACCTGTTCCCGAATGAAGCAAAGAGGTTTTCGAGAGAAGTATATAAGTGATGCCAGGGTATGAGGGGAGAGAGGTTTAGAATGGGTTGTTGAGATGTCGTTCAGCCTTGTGGGAAGGTTGCACCCGACTAGGGGTCGCGCGGCAAAGAGGTCGCCTAATCAGGCTCTGGACAAACCTTCCAGTAGGAATCCTCCTCGTCTTGAACTTCTCAGCCACTTCGCGATTGGTCTTTTCTAAAAAGTGATTTCTGGGCAATTTGGTGAAACTGTACTGTACTGACCGATAACGGCTTACTCTGCAAGAGCAGTTACTAAGCCATTTCCAGGGTTGTAAAACTACAAAGTTATTATAATCGCGCATGTATACTCCAACCACTCTTCAATACCCTCGCGGCAGTCAAGAACAAAACACCAAGCGTCATCGCGGACCCCGCGAACATCTGAGCATAAAGATACCGTCCCCCATCCAACGTGATCAGCCCTCCAGTAAGCGGATTCCCAACTAACACCGCAAAACCACAAATCGAGAACACCATTCCCATTCTGACACCCATCTTTGACAGGTCGACCGTCAAGCTGCCAAGAGAAGGGGGAAGCATCCCTTGAGCTGCCGCCATGATGAAGCCGTAGAAGACGTCGAAGACGATGATCTCAGTGTGGGTGCTGACACCGGCCCAGCAGAAGAGTATGAGTCCCGATATGAGACTTAGTGGAATCATAAGATTCAAGGGGCCGAATCTTGCAGCTACGAAAGCGGGGATGACCCGGCCTAAGACCCCGACACCGTTGATAATAAGCAGTAAAGACGCAGCGTCTTTCGTATCAACGTGTATGACATCTCTCCCAAAAGATCCAAGCTGTATGTAAAATCTCAGCACACGAACTCTGGAAGACGCGAAGCATTACTTACGTAGAACACAGGAATCCACATCCCCACCATACAAAAAAGCATGCCCGTGGCAAAACAAGCGTATATCGGTTCCCCAAAAGCACTCCAATCGATCAAAGGTGCCTTTGTCCTCCTGATTCCCCTTGGTTTCAGCAAAAAGTTTGCAGGTATCATGCTCCCCATGACTACGAATCCACAAACCCTCATCGTCCAGCCATATCCCAATTTTGGCAGTAATGACTGCAAGATTGCGGAGAAGATCAGGCCACCGAAGGAGTTCCCAATTGCACTTATTGCGAGGGCGAGACTACGGCGTTTGGTGAAGTAAGTTCCTACAAGGGACATGGCGGGGATAAATACTAAGCCGCCGCCTAGACCAATACAGATTCCGTGTGAGAGCAGGATTTGCCAGTAATTCCGAGCAAAGCTCGCGGAAAAGAAGCCTAGGAGCTGGATAACGGTGCCGACAAGGAGCGTTTGGTGGAAGTAACCTGCGTCTGTCAGACGGCCACTGAAAGTCGAGGTGAAAAACATCAGAAATGCACACACGGACCCAATCCAGGAAACTGTGGATGGCGGTAGACCAAAGCGAGATACGTAGTAAGTTTGTAGAACACCGTAGGCATTGACAAACCCAAAGGTATTAAAAGCTGTCATGTGTGCCATTATGGTTACAGTCCAAGCCGTGAGACCTCCATCTGGGGGTGGATTGGTATCGATATCTGACGAGGAGTTGGATTTTCGTGTTGCCCATTTCCAGAACGAGAGAGGAAGATTTATGGACCTGGCGTGGCTGTGACGACTTCGTAGGATCTCAAGAGCGGCTGTCTGGCTTTGTGACAAGCGGGTGACGGTTCCGGAATATGGTTCGTTCAACTCTTTCGAAGCGAGCCCCTTTTCGGCGTCAGCCGAGGGAGGCTCTTCGCCGACCATAAATTCATTTTGCATCTCACACCAACCGATATACAATATACATAAAAAGAAAGAGAATTGGAGAGAGATAAGGTTCAAGTTCCATCCCACCTTTGGTTTGGTACGAACCAGGAATACGTAAAGTGGGGCTCAAAATGGAGCTTTTCTCCCCTCAGGGTCTCAAGTTGAGGCGAATCTTACAGAAGTATAAGTAGCCGATCTGCGATTTCGGATATGCACTACCCAGATGTCAGCTTTGCAACTGGGCAGAGACCTGAGAGGCAAAACGCCAATGCTAAGAAGCGGGTCGCAAGGCTCAACGTTTTGTTGGTGATTGGTTAAGAAAGAGTGACGGCCAAGATTTCCGGCAATAAAGTGCCGAAGCGTGTTTTGAAAGAGCAAGTTAGTCCTAATTGAAATCGAATAATTGAATGAGTTTCGAGTCGTACTTACTGCCAGTTCATCTCTTTGCAGGCCACCCAGGTCGCCGAATCCATGTACCGGAGTCGACTATTTACACGTGGCGACAGAAATGATGGCGGAAATACAATTCTTTCACCCTTACCTGCAATATAGAAGTAACCTGAGAGAGCGTAGAGGTAATGCCTCACAAGTTGCTATTGGAAGCTGTGCCATTTTGTAGGTTATGTTGCTGCAAGGTATTCTCACCTAGATGGCAAATTCCGCAAAGATGTTGAGTCTTCTCCGTCGAATCGATTGATTCTGGCCCAGTTCCCATGCAATGCTAAACTTCTCCGTGGAATGCAACACCCCTTCTTGGCCTCTAGCCTAAACTCCAAGCCCGGAGGTCTATCGCAGAGATTGCTTTTCTCTCCTTCCCTCCTCC
>Ga0302325_10023869_pt1 | contig 12734 bp, 12 predicted proteins | sample Palsa_T0_2_FD_201948 | JGI IMG/M metagenome (GOLD analysis project Ga0302325, IMG submission 201948) | Peat permafrost microbial communities from Stordalen Mire near Abisko, Sweden - Palsa_T0_2 | ecosystem: Environmental > Terrestrial > Soil > Palsa > Peat permafrost | place: Sweden: Abisko... | reverse complement strand
GGCAGCGGGCGAGCTGGTTGCTGCCGCTGAGCAGCGTCTCGGTCGAGCTGATCGTGCTCGAGGTGTCCTGCACGGCCGGCGTGAGCGAGGAAACCAGCCCGCCGAGCTCGCTGGGCGAGACCAGCGCAAGCGCTTGCGCCATCCACGGAAGCGCCACCGTGATCGTCGGTCCCAGCTGCTGCACCCCGGGCAGGATCTGACGCGCGAACGTTTGCGTCGGCCCGAACGAGGCGTCGAGCTGCGAGAACGCGCCGTTGCTGGCCCGCAACAACGGCGGCAGCAAAGCGATCGTCTGGCTGAGGTCCTGCTGTCGCGACGCGAGCGTCGACGTCGTGGCATCGAAGGTACTGACCAGACTCGCGAGCTGGTCCTGGCGCGCGCCGAGCGCCCGGAACACTCGCTCACTGCCCACAACGACGCCGGACAGGTCGTGCGGCGAGGAACCGAGCAGAGCCTGGTTGACGATCGCCGAGGACTCGAACGCGCCGGCGGAATACTTGAGCGAGAGGTTGAGCGCCTGCGCGGCGGTCAATCCACGCACGCTCGGATCCTGGGTGGAATCCTGCGCGGCGGTGGGCTGGCCGCTCAGAGCAGCGCCGAGGCCCTGCAGAAGCGTCTGCAGGTTTCCCCGCGCGGCGGCGTTGAGCGAGGAGAGGACCCGATCAAGCTGCACCGGACCCGCCGTGTTCGCCGCGGGCAGCGTGGCGTTGGATGCCAGTGTCGGAGCGCTCGGGGTGCCCGGCTCGAGGTCGACGTAGAAGTTCCCCTCCAGGAAGATCCGCGGCCTGATCTTGGCCGTGGCGTCGGCGTGGATCGGCAGCCCGTTGCTGTCGATGTCCATGGTCACCACCGCGGCCTGCGAGGAGCCGGCCACACGTTGCACCCCGGCGACTTCGCCGACGTCAACGCCGGCGATCCGAACCGGAGAATTGAGCGCCAGCTGGGTCTCGGTGGTGAACACCGCTTTGAGCACGAACGGTGAGCCTGAGAACGGCAGCGTGCCGCCGAACACGGCGTAGCACACGGCCGCAATCACAACCGTGGCGATCAGCCCGGCGGCAAGATTGGACACCCGTGAGCCGCGGCGCCTGATTGCCCCGCGCGAGCCGGGACGCCTCATCCGGCGCTCCTGACCGTCGTCTCGGTCTTCAGTCCGAGGTTGCCCGGAGGGTTCCCGATCACCGCCTGCTTGTCCGAGTACGGCTCGTTGCCGGCGGCACATTCAGGCGTTTGGCCGGGCGAGTCGGTGTTGGGGTATGGATTGACGTGGATCGGGCCAAAGCCGTTCCCCGCCGCTCCGGTGTACGGCCGGGTCGACGGTCCGCCCTCGTGACCCAGTCCGTCGGCGACCGAGATGATCACGAACCGCAGCGCCGTGCCCGAGCTGGTGTGCTCTGAGAGCAGGCTCGAGATGTTGCGCAGGAACAGCGTCACGTAGTTGCACGACGCCTGGACCGGGGTGAGGAAGGCCAGCGGCGAGCGCAGGCTGCTCGCGGTGAGCGTCAGCCGCTCAAGGCCTGCACTGACGGCCGGCGTCTCGCCGTAGCTCGCCAGCGCCTTGGACAGGCTGACGAGCTGCCGGTCGAGCGCGGGGGTCCCGGGCAGGTTGGCGGTGCCGGCCGCGAACGCGCTGGCGAGCACCGGCGCGCTGGCGGGGATCGTGGCGATTCCAGGGCGCAGCTCGGAGAACAGGGAGGCGGTGTCGGTCAGGAACGGCTGGAGCGTCGGGCTGTCGGCGATCACGGCGCTGAACGTCGGCGGCGTCTGCGAGATCGTGTCCTGGAGGTAGGGCACGGCGACGCCGGCCAGCGCGCGGAACGTCGTGTCGAGGTTGACGAACAGCGTCGCCTGGGTCTGCGCCACCGGCACGAGCGCCCCGGTGAACGCCTCGAGTCCGCGGAAGAAGCCTCCGAGGTCGGTCCGCGGCGAGGCGAGGTTGCGCGCCACCGGGCCGAGGTCTCCGAGCAGGGGGAGGAACGCCCCGATCGCGTCGTTGACGTCATTCCCCCGGCCCGCGAACCCATAGGCGAAGCCGGCGGTCGACGCTGCGACGCCAACGCGAGTCGGGGGGGTGAACATCGAGAGCACCTGGTCGAAGTCGACCTCGGTGCTGGTATGGCTGGCCGGAACGGTCGCGCCGTCCGCCAGCTCCTGCCGAGAGCGGCCCGGGTTGACCTCGAGGTACTTCAGGCCGATCGCGCCTTGCAGCCTGATCGTGAAGGTCGAATCGACCGGCAGGGGGTCGACGCTCTGGTCGAGCGCGAGATTGAGGTTGGCCACCGGCCGGCCGGCGCTGTCGCGCGCGGCGGTGACGGTCTCGACCTGGCCGACGAGCGTGCCGCCCATCCGCACCTCGGCTCCATGGGTGAGCTCGTTGGCGTCCCGTACCTGCACGTGCAGGCTGTAGGTGGGGACGAACGGCAGCCCATTGTTGGCGTTGTAGGCCAGCAGCACCGCGACGATCACGACCAGCACGGTCATTGCGCCGATCAGCACCGGATTGCTGAGCACGCCCTGCTCGCGCCGGCGGCCGCTCATATCCCCGTCCCGATCAAGTAGTGGAGCAGGCCGCTCAACTGTCCGTTGCCGGGCCGGCTGGCGGTCGCCGCGCGCACGGCCCGGGCGACGAGACTGTCGGCGTGCGCGGAGGGTTGGGCTGTGCGCACGGCCGCGCGAGCCACCGCAGCGCCGGCATCCTGGAACTTCGATGAGCAACCCGTAATCGGGGTGGTGGAATAGCTGGTGCACGAGTTGACCAGCAGTTCCTCGCGCACGTAGTGCCCGAAGCTGTCGAACCCGTTCGACGCGGTCGTGCCGTAGAACAGGAGCTTCATCAGCTGCTGGATTCCGCCCGTCGTGTTGAGGCTCGCGGTCAGCCGATCGAGCGACGCGGCGGCCGGCGCTCCCTGCTGGCCCAGGCTCTGGAGCTGGCGGGCGAGCGGGATCGTCGCCACGAGCGCGGGCTGGGACTGCTTCGAGGCGGCGCCAAGCTCGATCAGCGCCGGCCGCGCCGCCTGGGCGAACGGCGTCAGGTTGGTGAACTCGTGGGCCAGCCCCGACGCGCTCTGGCCAAGCTCGGACATGAGCGGCGTGCCTTGACCGGCGAGGGTGCCGAGGTCGGTCATCAGCGGCTGCAGCTGGCGCAGGAACGCGGGGAACAACTGGAACGAGCGGGCGATGTCGGTGGCCCGGGCCGCGCTCGCCACCGAGGTGCGATTGGCCTGCACGACGAAACCGGCCAGCGCCTGGCGCTCCCGCGCGAGCGGAGTCAGGACGGCGTCGGAGTCGGTCGCCAGCGCAGCGAGCGCGCGGTTCTGGCGGGCCAGGATCTGGATCACCTGATCGGTGTAGCCGAGCGCCGGATCGGCTCGGTGGATCACCGCGTTGAGGTCAGACCCTCGTGCGGCTAGGCCGGTGCCGAGCTCGTCGATCAGGATCGCCAGCTGCTGGCGGACCGGCTGTTGATAGATGTCCTGGACGATGTCGAAATCGACCGGCGAGGTGGTTCGGGTGACCGGCAGCAAGGAGCTCCCGGCCCCCGGCCCGTGGGTGATCCGTTGCAGCGGCGGGAAGGTCGAGGTGCCCGGATTGCAGTCCACATATTCCTCGCCGATCAGCGACTGCGGGCGGATCGCGCAGGTCGCGTTGGCGTAGAACGGCGTGAAGCCGGAGTCATTGACCTCGAGCGTGACCGCCGCCTGCTTGTCGGGCGTGACGCCGAGCGATTGGATGCTGCCGACCGGTGCACCGGCGATCCTGACCTCCTCACCTTGGACGGCAAACGACGCGTCGTCGAAGATCGCCCGGATCTCGTAGGGTCCACCGTCGCCCTGTGAGGAGCCGGCAAGCGCGGCGGTCAGAGCGACGACGGCCAGCACGAGGATCGCGCCGATTCCGGCGAGCCGCCTCATGGACCCGGCGGGCTCGAACTGGGCTGGCAGCCGGGGACCGTCTCCGGCGCCGACCCGTCGGGGGAGGGTTGCACGGCACCCCCGGGGCATCGGCCGTGAACGACCTGGAGACCCTGGTAGCGGTCGAACGGCGGTCGCGCGGTCAGCTGGTTGGCTGCGTTGACGCCAAACGGGAAGAATTCCGGCTGGCTGCGGACGTAGTGGCCGTTGGCGTCGTAGTAGGCGCTGGCCTGCCCGATGTTGGTCAGTGCCCCCACCACGTCGGGCGTGTACTCACGCAGATAATCGAGCTGCGCTTGGGAGTCATTCAGCTCCTGGATCAGGTGCGGGAAGGTGACCGCCGCCTGCGCGGCGAGCCCCGGCGTCTGGCGAAACAGCGTCGTCAGGTCGCCGGTGCCGGCGGGATTGCGGATCAGCGCGCTCAGCGACGTGACGGTGGGGAGCGCGGCGCGTGACAGTTGATGCAAGCTGGACAGGAACGGCGTCAGCTGGCGATCCGCGATCTTTGACGCTGCGACGACCGGGTCGAGGGCGTCGAGCGTGCGGTCCACACCGGCGAAGGTGGCCGTTCCCCGCCTCAGCGTGCCGGGGAGCAGGACGAGCGCTTGTTGGAGCGCCTGGCTCTGACTGTCGATCGCGGCCGCGGTCGTGTTGGCGCTGGCGATCAGGTTCGATAGCTGCTGGCTTCTCGATGCCAGCGCCTGCATCGTCTCGGCGCCCTCGACGACGAGCCCGTCGAACGCGGGCTCGTCACGCGTGAGCTCAGCGGTGACCTGGCTCGTGCTGGCCAGCCCGGGCGCGAGATAGAGCAGGGTCCGATGCGCCGCCAGCGCCCGACCCTGGATGCTCGCGGCCTCACCCCGAATGAACCCGCGCAGACCGGCTCGGGTGAGCGGGTCGAGCGCGTCGAACAGCTCGTCCAGACTGACCAAGGAGTAGGTGTGGCTCTCCCCGATCAGCCCTCCGGACGGGATCGGCGCGGCATTGCCGGGACCCGGTTCCAGCACCACGTACCGGTTCGCAAGCCCCGACAGAGAGTTCTCGTAGACCCTGGCGATGGTCCCCTGGGTGACCGGGGCGACGCTCGAGTCGACCCCGATCACGACCTCGGCCTGACCGGTGCTGGTCAGCCCGATCGAGTTGACCGAGCCCACCTTCGCCGCTCCGATCATCACATCGTTACCGGTCACCAGCCCACCGGCGTCTTGGAACTCGAGCCGCAGCGTGTAGGAGCCGGCGTTCGCAAGCAACACGAGGGCGATCAGCACGATGGCGCCGATCAAGGCGCCTACGGCCGCAACCCTGGCGATCATCTGGCCCGCGTCGGCACAGTTTTCAGCCGAGGCTCTCCGACAGCAACACCGCGTCGTGGGCACGGCGTACGGCACACACTACGAACATGGAATTTTTCTCCTTCCCCGGGCGCCCAGCACCGCCCTTGAGCGCGGCGATCGTACCAACTACGACAAGCGCAACGATCCGGTTCCCGACCTCCGCTTCGGCGCCGAGCGGCCAATCGCCACCGGGCCGATCCCGTTGCTGTGAGAATCCGCGCATCGAGTTCGAGCTCCCACACCACCACCGGCGACCGCGCGAGATGGTGTGAGCGTTCGCCGCCCAGGAGATCGCGGCGGTCGCGCTGGCGCTCGCGATCCCCCGCGTGGCTGGCGTCTGACCGGCCTCGGGTGCGGACTCGTCCTCGGCCTCACGCTCCTTGCCTCGGCTACGGTCGGGACCTCGATCGCGGCGTCGCCGGCGCGGCCGAGCGCGGCGCGCTTGGAGGGCTTCTTCCTCCTCTCCGGGCGGGTCACCGCCGCCACAAACGTGAGAGGCGAGCGCGTTGGTGAGCAAGTACGGCGAATCTGGGCATTCGATCCCCTATGCCCAGCCGGTTCCTGCGAGCACGTGAGGCTCACGCGCATTCGGCCCGGCGGCCGGGATCAGGTGCTGCTACACCGCGTCGCGGCCGCGTACTACATCGGCCGGGGGCACTTCTACGCGCCGCTGTCCTGCGCAAAGCGCATCTACCCCGAGGGGGACGCGGTCCCGTTCAAGATCACCGTCCGTATCACCGCCGCGAAGTTGTCCGGGACCACTGTCGTAGCCACTCACGTGCACGCCGTCTACACGAACCGGTCACGACGGAACCTCACACCCTGCGTGACCGCCCCGGGCCACGACTCGGCGGCGTACCACGGCCACCTGTTGTAGCGCCCCCGCTCTTTGGGGCGCACGTGCTGTATTCCGTGGGTCGGGATGAGCGGTTGGTAGCGGTTAGCGCGGTCGCTTCCATTGAGGAGCGTCATCCAGGGGCAGTGGGCACGGGCGGTGGGTCGGGTGCGAGCGGGCGATGGGGTTTCCGGGCGGTATGGGTGTGCAGATGTGCACGTGGCGCGGTGCGGGAGCGAACACAAATACGCCCACCCCCCTCGAATCGGAGGGGTGGTCGCGTGAGGGCCCGCCCAGCCCAGCTAGGTGCGTTTCGATCCCGTGACATTTCCGTGCGCCGTCCCCCTCGAAGCGTGCCGAGAACCTGGCGTATCGCATGCGGCCAGCGCCCGACGCCCAGGTCGCGGACGCCGTCACTCCTGAACACGATGACTCTCGCCGCGAACGTCCACCGTTAGCGGCCGATGGCCTGGGGAAAGTTGAAGCGATGATCGGGGTCGACGCGGCGCCGAGTCGCGAGCAGGCGGGCGTAGTTGGTGCCGTAATAGGCCTTCTGCCACCCCTTCAGCGCCGGGTCGATGTAGTTCTGGTAGGCCATCCCTGAGACGTAGGGGCGCATCCGCGCATGGGTCCGTCCGAGCCACGGGGCGCCGCCGTTGTAGGCGAGGTATTGGATGCAGGCCAGCGCGTTTCGATGCACGAACGCCGTCGCGGCCGGGGCGATCCGGTTGATCGCGCCGCCGTAGGAATCGAACAGGATTGCCCCTGAGCCCGTCTGCCCCTGTCTGACTTCGAGCGCGGAGACGAGAATCTGGCGAGCAGCCTGCGACAGCGAACGGGTCACATAGTCGGACTTGGCGTTGAAGCTCGCGCGCTCCAGTTGGCCGCCCGGCCGCGTGCCGACGGTGTGGCAACTCTGCAGCGAACGGCCGAGACACCCTGCCCAGCGGGTCTGGAGGCCCAGGTAGTCCTGATTGCCTGCCGTCAGCTGTCCACCGTCGACGTTGGTCAGTGGTGCGATCAGGCGCCTGAGGTCCGACGCGGGGCCCATGTATTGGCCCGCGACGCTGACCTGGGGCTCGCTCGAGCCGGTCTCGAGGTGAAGCACCGAGCTCAGCGCGGTGCTCGCGTGCGGCGCCCAGCTCAGCCACGCTGCGAGCGCGTCGGAAGCCGAGGACCACGGCCAGTTGACGAAGAAGTAGGACACGGAGCGTGGGATCGGGTGCACGCGCATCTGGAGCTGCGTGACGACGCCGAAGTTTCCACCTCCGCCGCCCCGCAGGGCCCACAGGAGGTCCGCGTCCGTCTGCGCATTGACCGTACGCACGCGCCCCTCAGCCGTGACCACCTGCGCGCCAAGAATGTTGTCCGTCGTGAGACCGAACGCGCGGCCGGCCAGGCCCACGCCGCCGCCGAGCGCATGACCGCCGATGCCCACCGACGGGCACGAGCCCGCGGGAATCGTGACCCCCTGGGCGGCCAGCGCCGTGTAGACGTCGATCAATTGCGCTCCCGCCCCGATCGTGGCGATGCCGGCGCGGCGGTTGATGCTGACCCCCCTGAGGTTGCGCAGATCGAGGACCAATCCGTTCGAGAGGGTCGAATACCCCGCGTAGCTGTGACCACCGGAACGTGCCCGGAGCGCCACGTCGCGCCCAACTGCCCAGCGCACCGCGCTGCGGACGTCCGTCGTGTCCAGCGGGCGCGCCACCGCCAGCGGCATGACGTTGTCGAAGCGCTCGTTGTAGACGTGCGCGGCGGCCACGAAGCCGGGCGCGCCGCGCTGGATCACCGGACCTCGGATTGCCTGGCTCAGCTTGCCGGGAATCGGCGCTCCGGGCACCCGCGGGCTGGGGGTTCGCGTGATCACCTCGGCGCTCGAGGTGGCGCAGCCCGCGAGCACGAGGCCGCCCGCAGCGGTGAGAAAGGCGCGGCGATCGATTGGCTCGCTCAAGACGTTCCCTCCCCCTCTTCGGTCGCTGCCGCCGACGGCAGCATCAGGCAGCTTTTCACACGCCGGCCGCGACGCGCAAGGACGCCAGCACGCGATCGAGCACCAGCAGTTGAGCCCGACGCGAGCCGCGGCCGCCGGCGATCACCACATACAGGCATAGTGGACGGCTCGCCGTGGTGAAGAAGTGCTGCATGCCCACCTGGCCCGGTCGTGGGTGGGCGAGCCGGCTGGCCGTGAAGCCGGTCGGATCGAGCGGCAGCGGGATCCGGCGCGACGCGAACAGGCCCGAGCCCGGCTCCAGCCCGGCGCCCGGCAGGTACTCGGTCAGCGCGATGAACGACGCCACCTCCGGCATCGCGGCCGTGCTGCGGTCGCCGAACTCGCCATCGCTGAGGGCGAGCGGAAAATCTCCGGCGTGCAGAGTCGCGTTGCCCCCGTCGCGCCGGAACACCCGGCCACTCCAGCGCGCCGGCAGTTCGATCCGCAGGCCATGCGCCTCGAGCCTCACACCACACGGCAACCAATCACGCCACACCACAACCGTCCCCCCGGGCCCCCAGCCATCACAACAGCTCGGTCGATCACCACACGAGGCTCCCGGCGACCGCCAAGGCAAAGATCGCCGCGAGGGTCGCAAGCCCCGCGCGCGCGGCCAGATCGCGTGTGCGGGCCAGGCGGGCGTGCAGAGCGACCAGTTGCTGCGGGCTCTGCACGTGCGCGGCGAGGAGTGGGGTAACCCCACGAATCGCCCCGTAGCAGCCGACGATCAGCGCGCCGGGGCCCGCGCCTGCGGTGAGGAAAGCGGCGAATAGCGCCACGTACGTGGCGGCGCTCGAGACAACGGTGGTGACGGCGAGGCCGAACTGGGTGCCGTAACCGAGCCCGTACACCCATCCGCGGTATTGGCGCAGCCAGTGCTCGTTCACCTGCCGGCGCGGGCCGGGAACCGCATTCGCCATCCCATCGACGGCAATCGCCGCCAGGACGGCAATCGCCAGCGCGAGCAAGCGCGCGTGCGCGCTGACCCCGGCCGGGAGCATGATTGCCCCGGCGACCCCGCACAGCGCGCCGGCCAGCACTCCAGCTGCGGTGCAGCCGAGCACGAAGAAGCCGATTGTGACGCCCCACCGACTGTGCCGGCCCCGCTCGCCGAGCGGGGTGATGCTCGCGAGCATCGACTCCCCTCAGGGTGACCACGCCGCTCGGACCGCGCCAACCACCGCCGTGGCGCAACCGAGCGCGAGCAGTTCATTCACCAGCGCCTCGTCAGCCGACCGGGTCGGTGCGGCCGGCCTGAGGTGCCACCGGAGGCCGTCCGGGATACAGGCTGGGGTGCTCGGGGCCGATGCCCGCCGCGGCGAGCGTCTCCTCGACGCGACGAGCGCGCGCGGTGCCCGCGCTCGGCGTCTGCCCCGGTGAGACGGGCAGCCCGCGGCCAGCCTCGCGCCGGTCCTCGATCGCGTCGCCCACCAACGAGGCCAACGCCGGCCACGTGGTCGCCACGCCTTCGCCGCGCACCTCGCCATGGACGAGCACGAAGTACGGAGCCCCGGGCACCTCGTAGTCCTCCCAGGCCCCCGAGGACATCACCACCGGCATCCCGGGCGGTGCCAGCGAACGCAGTCGGGCGGGACGCTCGCGGTCGGGCCCACGGGTGACGATCACGGTCTGGACCTCGGACGGCAGACGGCGCTCGCCGAGCGTCTCCCAGAATCTCGCGCAGCTGCTGCAGCCGCTGGTCAGGAACGCGAGCAACGTGGGCGCTGCCGCGCCACCAGCGAAATCGAGCGTGACGACGTCGCCGCCGGGAGTGGGTCCGGTAAGCGCGGGCGCCGGGCCCTCGACGGCGCGGCGAGAGTCGGTCGGGGGAGCTTGCAGAGACTCAGTCTGAGTGGTGGGCGGACCCAAGCGCCGCAAGATCTCGGCATGACTGCGCAGCAGACCGGCCACGAGCAGGAGCAGCAGCACGAGCAGCAACGTCTCGACAGAAACGATGGCGACCATCAGTGGTCTCCGTCGTAAGTACGGTCGCACCGAGAGTGGTCACCAGTGGATGCCTGGCGAGGACGCAGGAGGCGAGGTGCAGCAGAGCTGCATAAGCCTCCGAGGACAAAGCCAGGCGCCGCTGGGGGCCGCTCGAATGCGGCCGTATTTGCGACGGCGACCACTACACGCCTGCCCCACCTGGGAGCTGGAGGGCGACGCCGTCGAGACAGTCAGCTTCGTGCGCGCAAGTGGTGTTGTCGACCATCTCTGTCGCGTTGCAGCTCAGCCCCGGCACGGTGGCGGGGTTCTGGCAGATCACGAGCCGGCACACGACCTCCGTCGTGCCCTCGACCTGGGTGTTGCACTGGCCATAGCGGAAATGGTTGCAATCGACCCGGCGGCGGTCGCAATCGCCGTTCGCGCAGCGGCACCCACCGGGGAAGGCGCGGCCGGGGATCCGGTTGCAGTCCAGGTAATAGCGCACGCCCTCCTCCTGACAGAGGCCGGCGCCCTGGTAGTCGGTGCATTTCCACCACCCGCCCACAAACGCCTCGGCCGGGCAGATGTTGTGACCGTGCTCGATCTCGCAGCAGAACGCCGTGTAGCCGTCGGCGCACTTGCTCCCCGGCGGGCATTCGCTCGCGATCACCGCCCAGGCAGTGCCCGGACGCGTGAGGTAGCGCACCGGCGCCACCGCGAACGCCGAGCCGACGAGGGCAGCGCGCGCGATCACCCCGCGGCGCGAGGTCCGACGTTCCAGCAACGAGCCGACCGCGTGCGCGATCCGCGCCGAGGGGCTCACCGTGCGCCCCAGGACTGCCAGGCCAGCGGCAACTCGGTGTAGGCGAGCACGGTCCCGTACACGGCTCCAGCGATGCCCACCAACAACACGGCCGCGAGGCTCGCCGGACGCTCGAGCATCCACGTGATCCCGTGCGGGACCCAGCGGACTCCCGCCAGCGCGACGAGCGCGAAGACGACGCTCAGAACCGACTGCGCGATCGAAGCGGGAACGCGATCATCGCCGAAGCACCCGCACGAGGACGCGCGTCGCGCCAGCCGCAGTGTGAGCGCGGCGAACCCCACGTAGACGAGCGCCATCAGAGCGCAGGACAACGGGCCGGGCGCCAGGGCACACCAGGCCCCGAGCGCGAACTCGGCGGCCGCGAACACCCGCACCGGGACCGATCCCACCGTCAGCCCAGCGGTGCTCAGCGCCCGCGCTGCCGCCCCCGGGGAGCGCAGTTTGGCGAAGCCGGCGACGCAGAGCAGGACCGCGGCGACGGCGTACGGAGCGCTCAGCGGGCCGGCCACGTCTCAGCGCCTGACCCGCGTGTCGCGCTCAAGAATCGTGTTCGCTGCGGAGGCGGGATCGAGCTCGCGGGACACCACGCGGTCGAGCAGCTTCTGAACCTCGGCGTCCTCACGGAGCGACTCCTCGAGCTCGCGCCGCATCCTGAAGGTCGCGATTGCCAGCACTTCGTTCATCAGGTTGCGACGGCGCCGCTGTGCCAGCGTGCCCTGGGCTTCGAGGTATGACCGGTGCTCGGCCAGTTTGTCCGCGAGTTCCTCGATGCCTTCACCCCGAACCGCTTCGGTCCTGACGATCGGCACGACCCAGTCCACGTGGGGACCCAGCGCCAGCACTCCCTTGATCTCCCGCACCATCGTGTCGGTGAGCGGATGGTCAGCCTTGTTGACGACGATCACGTCGGGGATTTCCATGACGCCGGCCTTGAGTGCCTGAACCGAGTCCCCAGAGCCCGGCATCAGGATCAGCACGACGGTGTCGGCGTGGTCGATGATGTCCACCTCAGCCTGGCCGACTCCGACTGTCTCGAGCAGGATCACGTCGCGGCCGGAGGCGTCCATCAGCAGTGCGGCCTGGAGCGCGGCCTCGCTGAGGCCGCCAAGCGCGCCTCGGTTGGCCATCGAGCGGATGAACACGCCCGGGTCAAGGAAGTGATCGGTGAGGCGAATCCGGTCGCCTAGCAGGGCGCCGTGGGTGAACGGTGAGGAGGGATCGATCGAGAGCACGGCGACGGTGCGCTCACGCGCGCGCTCGAGCTTGGTCAGCGCCCCCAGCAGGGTCGACTTTCCCACTCCGGGGGGCCCTGTGAATCCGATCACGGTGGCCCGGCCCGTGTGCGGGAAGACCTCGCGCACGAGCGCCCAACCGGCTGGGTCGTCGTTCTCGACCAGCGAGATCGCTCGCGCCAGCGCGCGCTTGTCGCCCTCCAGGAGGCGTTGGGCGATGGATTGATCGGGCTGCGTCATGGCCGCGAGGCATCATGCCACCTCGTCGAGCGCGGCTGAGCGCATACGATCTGGCCGTGCAGTCAGCGCGCACGAGAAAGCAGGTCCGCAAGGCTTCCGCGCCGCCCCCGCTGGTGCGGAAGCCACCGCCTCCGCTACGCGGCGGCCCACGCGCGTTCCTGCGCTTCGCCCGCCAGCGCCATATGCTCAGACGCGGCTACATCCCGCTGGTGGCGCGCTGGGCGTGGCTCAAGCTGCGATGGCGAGGGCGTCTGCGGACCGACGGCCTGTGCTTCGTGGGCCCGGGAGTGAAATTCGAGATCGGTCCTGAGGCGACCGTCACGCTCGGCCGCTGGTCGTGGATCGGCCACCGCTGCAAGGTCCGCGCCCACGAGGGTCACGTGTCGATCGGAGCGAAGTCGGTGCTGGGGCAGGAGTGCACGATCTCCGCCTATCAG